>TARA_R110001583_G_scaffold78667_1_pt1 | contig 110843 bp, 77 predicted proteins | sample TARA_R110001583 | Tara Oceans TARA_R110001583 (sample SAMEA4398432) | marine metagenome | biome: Polar Biome; feature: [MES] marine water layer (ENVO:01000295) within the mesopelagic zone...; material: water (ENVO:00002006), including particulate matter (ENVO:01000060) such...
ACTGATTCTGATTCTACAATATATTTAAATTTTTTAACTTTGGGTTTTCCTTCACTGTCGATTACCCCTGTCTCGAATGCTACGATTGCTTGATAGTACATATTTTTTGTTTTATTTATTTATTTATTATTTACCATATTAATACTTTATTATTAGATGATGTTAATGGCGTTTCATCTATAATTTTTACACTAGGGTGAAAAACTTTTAAGTCGCTTATAAAGTCACCCAAAGTGTATATTACACCTAGATTAAAGTGTTGGTGTATATCGTTATACGTTATATAACCATGACTACACTTACTAATTATTTTTTCTAAATACTCTTTTTGGACTTTTTCAGTACACTCTGATATAGCGTAATTACTAATTATTAAATCATAGTTACCGTACTTTGTATCTGAGGAGGTACCGTCCATAAATTCTACATTACCGTCAAGTTTTAAAGTATTTAAGTACCTCTCAGTTAACTTTATAACTTCTGGTAAATCTACAACAGAATAATTCTTAACGTCAATAAGTTGTTTCAAAATAGTACATTGTCCACCATAACCACAACCAATCTCTATTATGTCCTTACCCATTAAATCCCAATTACCCATAAGGTCATTTAACACTTTCATATATCTAAGTGTTGTTGGTGAAATATTACCAAAACCATAGTCATGTGTTAAAGGATTACCTAAAGTATCATTAATTTTAAATTTATCCAAATTATTAATAATTTCTGTATTTTCTAGTAGATTATAATATAGCTGACCATCTTCTACACTAACATGTTCTAAAATTGCCTTATACTCACCGTAAGTTTTAAAGTGTTTGAAGGTGGTGTCATTTGTGGAAGCTCGTTCACACAACACAGGATAAGAAACATTGTCCGATATTGAAGTAATAGTTGATATTGTATTTCTTGTCATTATTTTATCCTTTAAATCCGCAAGCCTTATGGGCTCCATCACACATTGGTTGATTTTTTGATTGTCCACATCTACACAACGCGTAATTTTCACTTACTGTTATTTTTTCTCCACCTTTAGTTACTGTGGTTTCTCCTTTGACCAAAATTGGTCCATTTTCCATAATATTAATTTCTACTGACATTTTTTGTTATTTTATAATTGATTTATACCACGACGCCCTATCTGTGGTTACTTTATTAATGTGGTATTTCTGAACATCTAAGTAAAGTTGTTCACCTAAGTCTTTAACCATACTAGGGTTTAGTAAAAGCTTTTTTATATTCTTATCCCAATCCTTATGATTCCTAGTTTTTCCGACCAGTAAACTATTTTTTCCATGGACACAATCAATCTGATAAGGTCCAAAATCTTGAGCTATTAATGCTTTTTTGTGGAACCCAGCTTCTATTACTTTTAACTGTGATTTAACTTTATTAAAAATATGTTGTTTAATTGGGGCCAAAGAAACATCAAATAGATTATAGTTAGACGCGTAGGTTGTTATCGGTCTAGTCCACACTCTTCTATATGGTAAACTAATTGATGATTTATAACCTAAGTCTTGTTTAAACATATAAAGATGTTTTTTATGGTCTTCATTTACTAAATCATAATTGTTAGTAAATATTTTTTCGTATTGATGCCAGATTGATTCTTCTGGTTTTATTGGTCTTACCTGTTCTTCTCCAGTTTCTGGATTTATAGTTGTTAATGAACCCCTGACATCAAAACCACACAATACAAATTGTAATTTGTCCTTATAACTACTTAACTTCTGAGTTACACCACGTAATATGTCTAAATCAGCCATATGTGAAGAACCACCCAACCACCCAACTCGGATTCTATCAGATTCTTCAGGATTCGGAGTAAATTGTTTTTCACTAGGGTCTATCGCGTTAGGAAAAACTTCAACATTTTTATTATAACCTCTTATTTCATCAGCGAATAAAGGTGTGGTAGTATTAACATATTCAGCTTCTTTTAACGAAGTCTTAATATGCATATCCATTTTATGTTTTTTCACCATAGTATATGCTGGATGGTCATAAGTAGGTAACCAATAATCATCTAAGTCCATAACACCTTTAATTCCTAATTGTTTTAATTTTTTTTGTGTCGCTACGGACAACTCCCAATCAGGACCTATAGACCTGTGGTAATGAACAATGTCGTATCTTTTTAAAAATTCATCATTTTTCAAATCTGGTTGGTAGTCTATATCTACTCTAAATTCGTTTGGGAAAAGTTTTTGTAAACAAAGGTGTGGGTCTAAAGACCTATATTTGGAAACACCTGTTCTATCACTGGGTATTACTAGTACATTAATCATATATTTTAATTTTTATGATTAAAGAATAAGTAAAATAAAAAGGATTGTCAATTTGATTTAAGCGATAATTATTTTAAACTACGGACTTTATTAATTTTTCCGTAAAATAATTTCTTACCTACCTTTAATTGTAGGTTTTCATTAAGTGAAGTAGAAGGGCCTAAAATTTTATTTAACTCTTCTTTGACTACTTTTCTAACTGAAGTATTAATTAATTTTTTTAAAGAACTTTGTAAATCAGAAGATTCTATTTCTTCATTTTGTATTCCTTGTGGTGGTGGTGGACCTACAGACTTAGGATTTGGTTTGACACTAACATTAGAAGTCGACCTCATTCCTTTTATAGAAAATTCGTCCTTTTTCATTTTTTCACTTACTTTATTTATAAAATTTTCATCTAATTGTGGTGCTGCAAATTGTGCAACATCAGGAATTGGGTTCTCTATCATCGCTCTTTTAATTGCATCAGGTAAATTAGAGTTATTAATTTTATCTACATTAATAGAAGCTTTTGGTTTAGTGGTTTGTTGGTATAGTTGAGACTCATTTACCTTAGGTAAGGGTTGAGCATTCATTTCTGGACTGGCCATTGCGGTACGGGTCCTAGCGTTAGAAGCTAATTCAGCAGAGTTAGAACCTTCCACCTTATTCATAACTTTTTTAGCTGCTAATAAATTATTTTGTAATTGATTAAAATCCATTAAAATTTTGCGTTTATATATACTACATTCATACTTTTATCACCATTAGGGTTATAGTTAGCTCTAGGTTCATCGAAAGTCGTTAATGTAGGATTCCAGTTTCTAATCCTATCTAATCTAAACAACCTCCACCCAGGTAAATTATCTGGGGTATCACTAGCCCCTTCTATTTGAAAAGCTCTCACTACAGGATTATTACGTTTAGATAATCCTAAAGCAACAGGTTCTACTTGTCTCCATCCAGGACTGTACGTTGTGTCCCCTTCATAATATATGGAACACAAATGTCTGTCTTGAATGGCTTTTCTAACCTCTTCACGGTTTGCTACTTCTAATATAAGTCCTCTTAGTGTATTGTAAAGTTTCATTCTCTTTTCTATTATAAGTCGTCGTCTTCTACCGAATATTGATTTTTGGTGTTGTAGTGATTAACAACTACATTTTCCTTTCTACTTGCAATGTCAGTTCTACTACCAGTTTGTTCTGAAAATACATCCAGATATACCGCATTTCCTTTACCAGCGTCATCACCATCACTTAATGCATTAGGGTGTTGTGCTGAATACAAAGACTCACCATTTACCGTATACGTATTTTTAACTAGATTTTTTTTACGTTCTTTTTCAGCGATATCTGTTAATTTTTTTGCTGTTGTTTCTGTTGGGTTTGCCATAATTTATTAATTTTATTTATAGTTTATTATATTTTTAAATCTTTTAGTTTCTTCTGTTAGTTCTTTAACTGTCATACTACCCTTAGGGGATGCGACTTTGGTTGGGTTAGAGTTCATGTCTTTAGTGCCCCCTTCTTTTTTATATGTGTTCATCATTTCACCCCTTTTTTTATTTCTTCTAGTGCCCTCCAACCCAGTTCTAGCGTGTTGTAATAGTTGTGGAAATAACTCTTTACCTACATCACCCCCAGTTAAATGATATGTGGGTGTATTATCCCTAGCATCACTAAAATAGTTCACTATTTTTTTTAAAAGTGATAAACTGATTATTGGGTTGTCGATAATATTTCTAGCTCTTACATACCCTTCTGTTGTATCAGGCAAATTAGAATAGGTTTTATAAGCGTTTTTTATATAGTCCTGACACTTATTAGGTACTTTAAATTTTGTATTCTTTAAGGCTATATCAGGCATTTTTATTTTCTTAAATGTTTTATTATTTCTTCTATTTCATAACCATTAGAGTCTGAAACATTTTTAAGATTTTTTATTTTTCTAGCCACTATTGGGTTCACATCCAATAACTCGACTTCCTGGTTCGCTCTTAAGTCCCCAGTATCGTCTTTTTTATTTAGTATTACCTCTAACATATCCTTCATTTTTTGTTTCTGAATTTCTTCTACAGAAATAACAGAATCTTTCAAAACCTTTTCATCCCCACTTAGTTTATCCTCACTACCAACCTGAGCACCAGTCTTTAATGCTCTTTGTTCAGCGTCACTATTAGAGAATTCGTGTTCATCCTCAAAATAGTCCACAACTTCTTGATTGGACATTAAATCAAATTCTTCTACATCACCTAACCCCTTATACTCATCTTCACGTAATGAGTCTCCCCAGTATCTTTTATAAAATGAACCAGTAAAACCACCACCACCATGAGAAGTTTTTTCCACCTCATCGCTAGTACTTTTACTTAACATAGTAGCTACTGAAGCGTTTCTAGGTATCTTACTGTTCATAATAGCCCCATCAAAATCTAATAATTCATCTAATTCTTCTTTATTAGATTCTTCTTTTACCTCCCATTCTTCATGTGATATATCAGAATGAACTTCATTACAATCACCTTTATGCTTTAATTTTTTCATGTTTCTTTTTTATTATAAATATCTAACTATAACGAATGGATATTTATAATAAAAACGAATTTAATATAAATGGCCCCACAAAACATAAACAATTACTATTTTAATAAATTAGACGCGAGATTAGATTTTAGTTCTTACTATGATTTTTTCATTGCATCTGATGAAAACGACTTCAATTGGGACGTCGTATATTCTAATAATATTATAGGATATGATGAGAATGCAGCAAGCTGTAACAGTGACCAAACCCCAACAGGATGTAACGATTTATTACCTGTTTGGTTTGATATTAACAGTACTGGAACAACACGTCCAGCACAAACTATATTTATTTTAGAAAGTTATTCCGCAGCAACTTCACCACAACCTAATAATGCAACCATAGCACAACAAAATGACATTAGAGAAATATCTAAAGACCTTGGAAGTGTCTCATATAAAGATTTAAACTTAGTTAGTTTAGCTTGCACATACGAAGAAAAATTATTTGCTGCGACTACTGGAACATGTTACTCTATAGAAGAGACCACAGGTAGTGTGTTAGGTGGACTTATCGGATACTTCAGTGCACATACACCAATCTATAGTATGAGTTTTGATGATAGTGGTACACTCTATGGTGTTGGTGATAACCATTTCTACAGTATTAATCTAACAAACAATATACAACACGCGTCTAGTCCCGTTCACCCATTAAGTGCAATGACCACTTTCCTATATTCTGCTGGTACTTGTGATGAAACAGGAAAAGGGTGGGAAAGTTGTAATGGGGCTACAGGGTACACTTCCTCCCCAGGGTCTTTCTATCAAGGACCTAATAATACTGGATTATGTTATGCACCAATAGACAATGTATTTTACGCTATTTCTAGAGGGGGTGTCTATAAGAAAGAGTTTGGGCATAATTTAACAATGGTTTCAGCTTCAACTATAGGGTTTACCGACGCAGAACTATCAGGTCTTTCGTATGTGCCAGGGCAACAAGTTCAAATATATAAAAAAACAGACCCTAGCATAGTAATGACTGGGACTGTTATTAGTTATTCCAGTGTGTATGGAAAAATAAGTATTGAAATGACTTACGCGACTGAACTTAACGATTATAATAATTGGTTTATAGATTTAGTTAGTAATAATGTTGTGGGTAATGGGGATAATCTTTATAACTACTTATATAAAATATTAAAACCAGGTAGTTGTTATGTGGATGGAAATAGTGGGCACACATGTAGTAGTACTACAGGGCAAACTTCATTTGTTAAATTAGGTTCTACCGGAATATATAATATTCATGGGTTAGTAGATATTCAGGGTAAATTATATGCTTATGTTAATAATGATAGTGGTACGGGTGGACAATCTATATACGAGGTAAACAAATCCACAGGTGTGGTCACACTATATAAAGACAGCTTTCCAAATACTGATAACAGAAAGATAAACGCGGTATCCCACTTCCAAGATGCTGAACAATTATACCCAGCTCTATGTAATCATTACGATACTGGAAATACAATTGTGAGTTTATTACATTGGTGTAAGTCAACTACAGGTTGTGCATGTAACAATTATGATGGTTATGGAAATTACACAGGCACTACTTTTACTATCCCTGACGTTGGTCTTACGGGGATAGATAATGGTTTAACAGATAAATTAACTGGGTATACTTTAAATATTCATGAAGATTTATTGACAAATAACACTTTATATCCCGCTGGTAACCTTAATAATTTAAAACATGACCCACTTAACTATGATAGTAGACTAAAGTTACACCCTGTAACAGCATCTACTTTCTACACTAAAAGTAATAAATCATATAATATAACAAGTAGTGCAGACACTACTGGGGATTACTACAAATTAAATGGTGGGTTTTTCCAAGGATTTTTTAAACTAGAAGGGTACCCTTATGAGGTATTACCTGTTAGGCCAGAACTTGGTTGGACTTTGGAGACAACACTTAAAGTTATGACTGGTGCGACAACGTGCCCAGCAACTGGAAGCTTTTTAAACACACTATACCCTAACAACAAAGGGTTCTTTGCCTTTTTGGGTACAAGAGCGGAAAATAAATTTTGGAGACCTTTTTCCGCTGAAACTGGATGTACTACATTTTCTGGTTATTGTAAATCCACAGGAAAAAGTGGGGACACCTGTAATGGTGTAACAGGGCAAACTTTTAGTTACTACCCTAACTGTTGTAATTTTAGGGACCCAGAAGTACCACTTACCCCAGTTTTAACAGGAAGTAGTAGTACAGGTACAAGTTATAATTGTGGGTGTACAGTAGATAATTCACCTAAAACACCAATAAGGTATTCTGCAGAAACTGATGTATGGAGTAACGCTATAGGCTTTAGATTGACCAGTGACTATAAATTAGGTTATAGAGCATTACGATATACAGGTAGTTGTGTGACTACAGGAACATCACAGTCATGTAACACTGGAAGTACATACCAATGTGGGTACGCTGTAGAAGAAAAATACACCACAGACCCTATTTGTGCATTAACAGCGGGAACAGGGATTTTAGCAAGTGAACCTTGGTTATTAGTTAGTATTGTTTTTAGGCGTGACCTCCCAATACCTGACGATTGTTTAAATAACCATGGTGGGCCTTATGACTTGTTAAAAGATACTAGTTACGTAGGTGAGGCATATGGACAAAATTATACAGTGTTTTCAGATAGGGTTTTACAACAAAATAGAGGGTGTGGGACTGGAAGTACAGTTTGTGGGTTACCACCTTATATACCATCGGGTAATTATTTTGATTTAGACTGTGAAGAACCAGGTGGAAATAATTATACTAATATGGTTTCAAAAAAGTGGATGGATAATAAACCTTTAAGAAATGGTACACTTTATTTTTATGTAAATGGAAGGCCAGTATTAACAGTGGAAAATTTTGAGGAAATAATACCTAGACCTTTAAATACACAAAAACAAAAACAAATAGGGGTCCCTTATAATATAAGTTGGGGTGGTGGTTCACAAGGACTTTATGAAAATTTAACTATTGAGGGTGACTCAGCGAAAATATGTGACTCTAACCCACCATATCAACAAGACCCTAACGATTTAAATTTATTAATACAACAAAATTTTGCTGGGACTTGGGATGGTGGGATATCACAATTTAGATATTATTTGGACCCTTTAAGTTTTGATGAGATATACCACAACTATTTAGTTAATAAGGACAGATATAGTTTAGTTGACTGTGCTTGTGACGTGACTTCAGGGGGTACTGTGGTGTCTAAAACGTGTTGTGGACAAGGTAGGGTTTTATATTTACTAGAAGGAGATTCCTTTGATGTGCAAATAATAACCGCAAAAGGAGGAAACCCTAATGTTATGAGCACATATAATCTAGAAGTAGATAGATTTGCGAGATTTAAATCAGTAGTACCAGAAAATGTCTCTACCTGGGAGATAAAATTAAATGGAGTAGCTACAAATACTCCCTTTAATGTTAAACCAAATGATACTCTGCAGATAATTATAGGTAGGATAGATATTAATTATATAGCGAAGTTAACCTTAATAGGAAATATAATACGATAAAAGAAAATAAAAAATATTATGAGTTGTAATTGTAAAACAATAGTTCAAAATTTTCACGGAGGTGAAGTAGGGCCAATCTCAGCGTGTACAGGGCCGATATCGACATACCAAATTAATGGTTGTGGGAATAACCAAGTAAGTTTTTTTGGTAAATACACTATGCCTCCGTCGGGTGGGACAGCAAGTCAAGTACTTCAATATCCAGTAACTGGGGGGACTCAGTTAGTTTGGGCAACTGATGATAAAATAACGGGGGGTACATTAACTGAGAGTTGTTCAGCTTCTACACAAACTTTAGTTTTAAATTTAACAGATGGGAATGACGTTACAATAACAGGAACAACATGTACTGATTTTTGTAACAATGCAATGTCAGGAATTACCGCACATAATGTTACAGGATGTACCTCTACTTTAACTTTAGCAGCTCCATTAGGGGTTATGTTAAGTGGTCAAACTTCTGCCTGTACAGACACATTCTATGTTACAACAGTAAGTGGGTGCCCTGTAACACAAACAGTTACAGTTAATGAAGCTACATTTACACATCAGAATTTTGGGGTAAACACTAGAGAAGTAAGTAACCGTTTTGTTATCAATGGAAGTGGTAATGGGAACATATTTGATGGTAGTGGTTATAATGATAAAAAACCAGCACAGGTAATACATAACTTAACTAATTTTTCAGGTTCTGACGCTACAATAGCTGTAAAAATTGCGTCTTCAGCAACTACTGACGGGGGTAAACGCTCGATGGTATTTGGGATGGACGCAAGTATATCTGGTGACTCACCAGCTAATACATATTTCGGTATCGCGTCTGGGGAAACAGATGTATCAAAGGGACAATGGTTAAATGTACATTCCACTAAAGGAGTGGTTGGTGTGCACACCCACGGTGCACAAGCGGTAGATACTAATTACATACACCCATATAATGAGATTCCTTTATTACAGGTTTCAGCGGACACATCATATCCACATTATTCACCTATACCTGTAGGTCACTTTAGTGTGTGTTCATCTGGAGCTTCTATTTTTACAAGTTTAGTACAATCATGTACACCAGCTTCAGGCACAACAGATAGAGGGAACTTTATTAGTTTTGGTCATAACAATATGAATAACACTAATGACCCTATTAACGCTTATAAGTATGGGGATAATGGGGTGGTAATAAATGGACAAGCTTCATTTAGTAGACCATCTGGGATAACATTTTTTGACGAATATAGATTTCCACAACATATAGGAAATGTTGATGATAGTTTGGTTGTTTCAGCTGGAACCAATCAATTAGCTTGGGCTAGTAATTTATTTACTTATGTAACAGGTGGTACTTTAAGTGCTACATGTGACTCTTCATTAACACCACCTTATTTAGAAGAATTAACAGTGGTATTAGAAAGAAAAGATTCTGATATTTGGCCTGATGTGGTAATCACAGGATACACATGTGACCCATATGATGCATGTGGAAAAACGTTTAGTGCTGGAACTATTACAGCTTGTACCGATGGAGGTGTTCTTATATTAGGACCTAATGTTTTAATAACAACAGACTCAGGTGCTGCAGGTGGTTCTCTAACTGCTTGTACTCTTTTTGCGAATACTATAAGTGCATGTACTGACAATTATACAACCATAAACGATTATCTACAAATAGGTGCAAAGACTAAGATATCAACTATTAAAACTACAGGGTCTACCATAACCCCAGAAATATATGAGTCTGTAGTGTTAGGTGAAGCCAATAAGATTATTGGGAAAGGTAAATTACATACCACAATTGCTGGTGGATATGGAAATATGGTATATTCAGGTAGAAATAACAGTGGAACAATAATTCAACCAGACAAGAATTTTATGGGTGCACCTATAGAGTCTGAACTTCAAGCATCTGTAGGTTCTATTATAGGGGGTGGATACCAAAATAAAGTAAAACTATCTAATTATAGTGGTATATTTGCTGGGTATAATAACTTAGTCACAGGGTCAACTTTTTCTATTATTGCTGGTGGTACAACTAATAAAATATCTGGGTCCAGTGAAGCCTCCATTGTTGGGGGTGTGTCTAATCAGGTAATTAATTCTGAATATGGTTTTATAGGTGGAGGTGAAACTAACCTAATAACAGCTGGTACAAACAGTTCTATAGTTGCAGGTGACAGTAATAAGGTTCTTGATACAACTTCATCAACTATCGGTGGTGGGGGCCAAAACACACTTAGTGGGACAACTAATTCTACTATAGCGGGTGGTTCACAATCTATAATACTGGACGCGACAGATGCAGTTATTGCTGGTGGTAAGAAAAATACAATTAAAGGGCCTATAAGTAGATTTTCTTTTATTGGGGGTGGTAATGTTAATATAATAGATAACTCTTACCAATCTCTAGTTGGTACTGGTGACTTTAATACAATTAAAAACGCAACTGGGTCCACTATTGTCGGTGGACAGTCTGGGTTCATTTCCGCATCTTCATATTCTTTTATAGGAACAGGACAACGAAATATTATAGATAACTCTAACACCGCATTTATAGGAACAGGTTTAAACAACAATATCACTGGAAACTCAACCTATTCTGCAATATTAGCAGGAACATTAAATGTTATTTCAGGTTCGTCACGAGCTACAATATTAGCTGGTGGTGGGGGTGTTGGTAATATAATACAAGATTCTTTACAGGGATTAATAGGAACAGCTTCGGCAGCTCAGGTTAAAGATAGTGACTGGGGGGCAATTATAGGTGGTCAAGACGAGTTAGTTATTGCGGAGTCACACTATAGTACTATAGTAAATGGACAAGGTGGGCACATATCTGGTAGTGTGTACTCTACTATTATTAATGGTGGGCAACATAGGATTTACTCACCTTATAGTCTAATAGGAAACGGTCTATCTAACATAATACATGTTGATAGTAGATACGGTAATATATTAAATGGTTCAGGTAATACCGTATATAACGATACCTCAGCTTCTACCATATCTAATGGTTACAGTAATTTTATTAGTGGAAGTTCAGAATCTTTAATTGGTAATGGTACTTTTAATAGAATAAAAACAGCAGATGGTGAATACGCTAACGCTATTTTATTGGGTGAACGTAATTTTATTGATATAGGTCAAAGATATAATACCATAATTAATGGTATTACTGGAAAGATAAGTGGAGGTACCAACAACTTTGTAGGTTCTGGTAACGATAATCAAATTATAAGTCAAAACTATAGTTTTATAGGTAGTGGACAAAAAAATATCATAGTCCCAAATAGACATGCGGCATATACCGCTGATTATAACATTATTGGTGGTGGAGCAATTAACACAATTAGTGGAGCTCAACGTAGTACAATTGTTGGTGGTAACCAACATCTTATCATGTCTTCCGATTTTTCTTTTATAGGTGGAGGTATGAGTAATAAGTTAGACCCAAGAACAATGTATAGTGTTATAGCTGGTGGGTTTCAAAACTCACAACTGACACCAGGTGGTGGTATTTTAAATGGGACCGCTGGTTTCATAGGTGGGGGTCAGTATAATATAATATCCGGTATAGGGGTTAGTGTTATAGTGGGTGGTGCAATGAACAAGTCACTAAATAATTCCGCAACATTTATAGGTGGTGGTAGTGGAAATACGATTTCTGCCACTAGTAATTATTCATCTATAGTTGGTGGTTTACTAAATAAGATGATGGGTAGACCATCCATAAATTCATTGATTGGTGGTGGTAAGAATAACTCAATGACATCTGCTACCTCTTCGTCTTTAGTTGGTGGTGAGGATAATAGAGTGTGGGATACAACTCATAGTTTCCTTGGTGGAGGATTCTATAACAGTTTAAGTGGTGGCTCCAATAATTTCTTAGGTGGTGGTAGCTATAATCACCTTTGGGGTGGTGCTGCAGCAATCCCAGTAAATAATGTTTTAGTAGGTGGTAGTTACAATAAATTAACTAGTAGTAAAAATTCTTTCTTAGGTGCAGGTTCTGGTAACACCTTAGATGATACAGATTACGCGTTTATAGGCGGGGGTAGTGGTAATACAATCAACACACAATCTGATTTGAGTGGAATACTCATAGGTGGTAATAACACAGTATTTGATTCTTCAATATACTCAGCAATAATTGCAGGACAACATAATGGAATTTCAGGTTCATCATCATACTCTTTAGTAGGAGCTGGACAAAATAACTACATACAAACCTCAACTCGTTCAGGGGTATTCGTAGGACGTGTGAATAGAATATTAAATAGTGAAGACTCCTCTATAACTTCAGGAGCGTTTAACTTGATAAACCCATCAAACCAAGCATTTCTAGGTGGTGGTTTACAAAATATGATACAAGCCTCCAATTTCGCAAGTCTTGTAGGTGGTAGAAATAATAGAATCGCCACCAACTCTATAGCAGCATTTTTAGGGGGTGGTAAATTGAATTCGGTTTCTAGTCAATCACCATTTGCTGTTATGGGTGGTGGTCAGTCTAATATAATTTCTGGAGGAACAGGAGCTACTCTTGTGGGTGGATTTGATAATAGAATACACCTTCGAAACGGACTTTCAGGAGACACCAATAACCAAGCGTTCCTAGGTGGTGGGTATCTTAATAGAATTATAAATGGAAGTGACCAAGCGGCCCTAGTTGGTGGACAAAATAATATCATAAGTGGAGCTTCCCGAGCATCTATAGTAGGTGGATACGATAATGGTATAACAGCTTCTAGTTATTCATTTGTCGGTGGAGGACTCTTAAATAAAATATACTCAAGAGAAACTAGTCCTGGTATAGCTAATTTCATAGGTGCGGGACAAGATAATACAATTACTGGGAATAGTCTTTCGTTTTTAGGTGGTGGGTATCTTAATAGAATTATAAATGTTGCGGGTACTTTAGGTTATAATGTTCTAGTAGGTGGAAATAAGAGTGGAATTTCAGGAGCAACAAGAGCATTTATCGGTGGTGGTGAATTTAATTCCATATCAGGAACTGTAGGGAGTGTTATTGTTGGAGGTAAAAGAAATAGGGTGGTGACACCATATGGTGGAAATTACACAAGTGGAGGTATAAGACAAGAAAGTGACTTTGCTGTCATTGGTGGTGGTAGTATAAATATAATACAAAAAGCCGCTCATAGTTCGGTAATTGGTGGTGGTAGATTAAACTTAATACAAAATTCAGGTGATACGTCAGTTATAGCTGGTGGGTCTGGTAACACTATTAGTACTGATACAAACGCAACTGTTATCGGTGGTGGTATTGATAATCTTATTGGTTCTTTAATGAATTCTGGGACCATCGCTGGTGGTAAACAAAATCTAATTACGGCTACAACAATAAACGCATCTACAGAGTCTACTATAGGTGGTGGGTTCCTGAATACTATTTGGGATTCTTCAGCGGCAGTAATCGCTGGTGGGGACACCAATAAAATATCAGCGTCAACAACTAGTTTCATAGGTGGGGGTGATAGAAATATTATTTCAGGTAATAGTCAACATAGTGGTATAGGTGCAGGACAAAGAAATATTTTAGGTGAAGAATCAAGATTCTCTTTCGTAGGTGGTGGACAAGACAATTATTTATGGTACTATAGTAATCACTCTGTTTTAGGTGGGGGTTATAGAAATAAATTATGGATAGGTTCTGAATATTCTTTCCTTGGTGGTGGTTACTGGAATAGAATATCGTCCTCAACACACTCTGTTTTAGTTGGTGGTGAATACAATGTTATTTCTGGAGACACACCAGCACGTTCACACAGAAACTTTATAGGTGGAGGTTATCAAAATTATGTTGTAGGAAATAGAGCTTCTTCTATAGTTGGTGGTGAAGAAAATTACATATACTCAGGTAGTAACTTCAGTTTTATAGGTGGAGGTGCTCAAAATATAATTTACCAACAACGTTCAATACCTCTTTCACAAAATAATACACCATATGCTATTATCGGTGGTGGTAAAGGTAACTACATTAGTGGGGGTACAAATAATACGATTGTTGGTGGTTTAACTAATAAAATATACGGTGATTCTGATTTAAATAGAGAATCTAATTACGGATTTATAGGTGGTGGACAAGATAACTTTATAAGTGGGGACACACCTTATGGTACAATAGGTGGTGGGTATCTTAATACAATAAATAAAGATAGTAATAATGGTACAATTGGTGGTGGTTCAGGAAATCAAATAACAGCATCAACTCACAGTTCCATTCTAGGTGGTATCACCAATTACATATGGATGAACTCAAATTATTCCACTATTGGTGGTGGGACAACTAATACATTAAGTAATGCTAGTGTGTCTTCATTAATTGGTGGTGGTGAACAAAACTTCTTATTTGCGTCAGATTATGCAACTATAGGTGGTGGTACTTACAATGTCATAAAGAACGCTTCTGACGCGAGTACAGTTGGGGGTGGTCAGGCTAATATAACCTATTTAACCGCATTTGCGGGTATAGGTGGTGGGTTTACAAACTTAATTACAAGTACAGCTTCAAACGGGACAAACCAGGACGTCGCTTATAGTCGTATAGGTGGTGGACACAGTAATATCATACAAGGTTATAAAGGGGAAGAAGGTGCGGCTTATACTACAATAGGTGGTGGGCATTTAAATCGTATTTCTGGAGCAACATCTCATCCAGCATCATGGAGTACTGTTGGTGGTGGACAAGACAATGTAGTATCTAAACACCCTTATAGTACAATTGGTGGTGGTAAGGCAAACGCATTTGTTATTAGTACCGCAGGACAAGATACATCATGGGCATCAACAAATACGATTGGTGGTGGTTCTGGTAATACAATGATAGATGGAATCTCAAACTCAGTTATTGGTGGGGGTATCGACAACAAAATAATAAAAACAGGGGCCTATACTACAGGGAATGCTCATTCTAATACAATAGCTGGTGGAGAACAAAACACCATTTCTGGAACTGGGACATATACTAGGTGGTCTTTTATCGGAGGTGGGCAAGAGAATTTTATATATAACACAAGCCAGGGTACTATAGGTGGTGGAGTTTTTAATCAACTACATAGTCAATCTCATTATAGTACAATAGGAGGTGGGATTAATAATATTCACGCAGGTAGAGCCGCTAATTTTATAGGTGGTGGTGCTTATAATCTTACAAAAAGTGCTGGTTGGAAGTCAAATAATGATACAGCATATTCTTTTATAGGTGGTGGTTATCAAAATATCATATCCGCTGGGACAATACAGGGAACAATTGTAGGTGGTATACAAAATTACATGGCTAAAGCTTCATCATCCATAATAGGTGCTGGTAGATATAATGTAATTTCAGGTGGTGGCTCAACCTACCAATACTCATTTTTAGGTGAAGAACTTAGTGTAATTGGGGGTGGACTACAAAATAAATTATATAAAACTCCTTTAAGTTTTATAGGTGCAGGTAGCAAGAATCTTATAACAGGACAAACACACTCATTTATCGGTGGTGGTGAAAGTAATACAATCTCAGCTAATACCCACGGTGTTATAGTTGGTGGAATTGGTAATTTACTAACAATGGCACCTTTTTATCATCCTCAAACAACAGGAAAACCAGTATACAAAGCCAACGTTATTGCTGGTGGTTGGGATAATACTATATCTGGTTGTAGTATTTCTTTTATGGGTAGTGGTATGCTTAATAAACTGAAACATACGTTGGGTAGTTCTATAGTAGCTGGTTCTGGTAATACAATAAATTTAGGTGGAACAACAGGACCAACGAATACTGCTGGAGATAACTCGTTTATAGGTGCTGGAGTAATCAATACTATTACACCAGTGTCTGGAAGTGGTATTGTTAACCATGCTATTCAAAGTGCTATAGTAGGTGGTTCTAAAAATTTAATTTCTGGTGGTACAGGGTCAATGGTTGGTACAGGAAGTAATAATCAGATATACACTTCTCAAAGTTCATTTATTGGTTCGGGTAGTGACAATATTATTCAGGGACATGGTTACACCGCACCAGCTGGTACAGGTGCAACGATAGCTTGGCCAACAGAGATGCACACATCAATTGTAGGTGGTCAAGCTAATTTATCTAACAATACAAAATATGGGTTCATAGGTGGTGGATGGAGAAATACCATTTCAGGTGGACACAGAACATCCATAGTTGGGGGTAGTGATAATAATATAAAAGATTTTTCAGGAAGTACTATAGGAGGTGGAAGTTGGAATACCATTACCACTTATTTTAATCCATCTGCTGCAGGAGCACAACCATTTCAAAATACTAAAAATCAAGTTGATTCATTTATTGGTAATGGTAAATATAATACTATATCTGGAGCTAGTTATTCAGTAATCGTAGGTGGTTCTGGTAATACAATAAATCCAGCGTCCACAACTGGAGCAACTGGCTTAGGAGACGGATTAAGTGGTGTGACCTCTTTTATTGGTACTGGTTTTGATAATTACATAAGTGGTGCTACACAGTCAAGTATATTAAATGGTTCTCATAATATAATTAAGTTCTCGTCAATAGACCCAGACTTTGGGTCTTTACCTGATTACACCGCTCGTCTGTTTTGGGGTCCAGCACGTAAAGATTTACTGATATTAGCTGGGGACCACAACCAAATTACAGATTATGGGCCACAAGATATTCCTGCTGGTGTTCGTTTTAATTATACAACCCCTAGAAAGAGTACGATTATTAATGGAAGACACAATTTAATTTCAGGTTCTAATGCGTCTACAATTGTTAATGGAAAAGCAAATACCATAACAAACAACGGTTGGGACTTGTTTGGTGAAAACACTATTTTAAATGGTAGTGGAAATACTATAGACGAGGGGTGGAATTGTTGGATTGGTGCAGGTTCTAATAACAGCATTAAGAGAATTAAGGTTGGGTCGAATGGCCCAACAATGACTGGGGGAATGATGATAGGTAGTTGGATAGGGAGTGGTTATATGAATATGCTTTCTGGTGTGACTTACAGTACAATATTAAATGGTGAAGGTAATGCCATAACTAGGTCAGAGTTCAGTACTTATAACGCTATTTTAAATGGACACTCCAATAATATTGGTACCATTGGGTCAGACCCAACTAAACCACGTACTGGAGACATGAGACATGCAACTATTGTTGGGGGTGCTTCAAATGAGATTCAAGGATGGTCAAGAGGAGCTATGATTGGTGGTGGACAGGATAACAAAATACCCGGTGGAGGAGGTAGATATGTGGGGGACACTAGTAATTGCTTATATCCGGGACTATCTGGTGTATCAGGTTGGCAACTGGGATATACTAATAACACTTTTATAGGTTCAGGATGGAAGAATGCAATAAGTGGTCAATCCGCTACTGCTTTTATAGGTGCTGGTTGGCAAAACACTATATTTCAGAGTAATTTCGCTGTTATTGTTGGTGGTTATCGTAATAGAATTTTCCGATTCTCGAACAATTGTGCTCTGAGTGGTCAATCATCAGGAGCTACAATAGTTGGTGGGCACTCCAATGATATATTTGGAAATATTATAGGAGCGTCAATTGTGGGTGGATATAATAATAAAATAGTAGAATTAACTAAAAATAATACAGATGGGTATGGATGGGCACAACCTTATGTGGTTGTAAGTGGAAGTTCCGTAAAAGGTCACTATAGTTTCATAGGTGGTGGGATTCAAAATAAAGTATCTGGTTCTTCTTGGTCATCAATTGTTGGTGGTTCAGGAAACACAATCTCAGCGTACACTAAAACTAACCTAAAAGCTACAGTATCCGCAGCTTATTCGTTTTTAGGTGGTGGTTCTGGTAATACAATAGGAGCAGCAAGTGGAGCTACAATATTAGGTGGAGCTAGAAATGAAATTCTACCATTTGCGACACATTCACATATTCTTGGTGGTACAGGTAATACAGTATTAGGGACCGCAACAAGTTCAGCTATATTAGGTTGTAATGACTTAACCGCAAGTATCGCTAACACCACATACATGTGTGCATTAACAGCTAGTACTATTTCAGCACAGTCATTCTGTATAGTTGATGCAACTGGTACGGTGACTTGTTTAGATAATACAGCTGGTATATGGTCGGCAAGCACTCAATTAGCAAATGGAATTATAGCAAGTGCTACCACAGTACCAGGTGGGAATGGGTTTGCAAGAGTAGGAATACAAACAGACCAACCTGCTAGTATGTTTACACTAGGGAACAATAACGTAGCGGTTGGTGGAAATCACAACTCAATTACATGGTCAGGAGGTACAGTTAAATTAGGTTTACAAGCTGGATATAAAGAAGGTATCACCAATAAAGTACCAGGGGCAGAACATAACAACGCGTGGATTGGATGGAAAGCAGGTTACGCAAACGAAACTGGTGGAGGAAATGTAGGTATTGGACCAGAAGCATTATCTTCAGTAATAGCTGGTAGTGGACATACCGCTATAGGTATTAAAGCTTTAAAAAATCTATCAGCAACAGCAAATGATGGAAGTTCCACAATAGGGATAGGGAATCAAGCAGGTTCATACCTAACATCAGGAGCGAAAAGTGGTAGTGTTATAATAGGTGAGAAAGCTGCCAACTATTTTACAACTGGTTCGACTATCGCTATTGGATATAAAGCTGTGGGTAGTCTTGCAGGACCTGGGTGGGATGCCCAGGGGGTTATCGGTATTGGTGAAAGTGCGTTAGCTCGAATACAGATTGGGGATTCAAAAGCCTCACAGAGAGAAAATATATTAGCTATAGGGAATGAATCACTTTATTATCTGGCAGGCCCAAGAGCTAAGGCGAACATGAATATAGCGATAGGGGATTACGCTGGTAAGTACTTCGGTGCGTATAACACCAAACATGGTGGAACAGATGTATCTAATAATTTAATGATAGGTCATTTCTCAGCCCAACAGGTGATGTACGGTAATCAAAACACTGTAGTAGGACATAATACTCTACTTATGCCTAAGTCATCATCATCAAATACCGCATTCGGGTACAATGCTTTAAGAGGATTGACAAATAGTTTTCAAGGATTTGGGTTAGGTGCTCCTTCTGTGGGTAATACCGCAATAGGTGTTGGTACTTTATCGTCTGGAGGAACTTCTGTCTATTCAATAGCGTTAGGGTATGAAGCTGGGTATAAGAACCTTTCAGGTACTTCAAATACATTTATAGGTGAGAGAGCTGGTTATTATTCTACAGGTGGAAGTTACACAATCAATATAGGTCAGCAGGTAGCACACCAATATGTAAGAAAACATAATGTAGACAAAGATGAAATTTTTATAGGAAGAAAAACAGCTCGGTATGGGTATAATCTTTCAGGTTCTACCGCAATAGGACGTTACGCAATGGCAAATGCAAGTGGTGCAACAGGTGTAATAGCCATAGGAGAACAGGCCGCAATGTCTGCCACTAACGCAAACACAGGAATCTTTATAGGCCAAAGAGCAGGTAGAAGTGGAAACACAACCACTAACTCTATAGCTATAGGTAACAACACATTCTTTAGTGGTACTAATATTATTAATTGTATTGCTATAGGAACGGACGCTGCTAAATTCCAACATATTGCTTCAGACACTATAAATATAGGTAGGGAAGCAGGGATGAGTATATCAGGTTCTGGTCATGGAGGACACCATTCTAACACCATGCAAAGTATTAATATAGGGTTCCAAGCTGGTTCGACTCCAGGCATCAATCAGACACATTTTCCATATCCAAATGGTGCCAAGTTTGGGCAAGCAAAAGGTATTATTAATATAGGTAGACTGTCAGGAAAACATAATACTAATACGGACGATATAAATATTGGAGCATCAGCTGGGTCGTTTGGTAGGTGGAAAACAGGAAGTGGTTCTGGATGGAATATTAATGTTGGATACCAAGCTGGTGCATATGGTACGTCAGGTAAAGATAATGTACGAATTGGTTCAGATGCTGGATATTCAGGGATGAATGCAAGTCATTCAATAGCAATCGGTTCTGAGTCATTGTATAGTGGTAGTAACGCAAGTTACGCAATTGCAATGGGAAGAGGAACTTCGTATAACTTTATAGGTGGTACAATTGGAGGGATGGATGCAGATGCACCATTAGCTATAGGACACTATAGTAATCAATTCAAGACAGGAGAGACACAAAATACTTATATCGGTCATTATGCGGGACGAGGTGGTACTAGTGTAGCAGATATAACACCACAGACTGGAGAGATTGTAAGTACTTATAAAGAATCCACTAAACAAGTAGCGATAGGTTTTAAAGCCCTTGAGGGTGTAGGTGGAGCTACCTATAAGTCAGACTCCGTTGTAGCTATAGGGTATAAGGCTGGATTATTGGGACTGTCGAATTCATTAGGACAAATATTAATTGGTCATGAGGCTGGTGCGGCCACAAGTACTTTTAATGGTGGTTATGGTATAGGAATTGGGTTCGCAGCAGCATATCAGGCAACTAATTCAAAAGAATCAACATTTATAGGTACTTACGCTGGTTATGGTGCAAGTAATCAAAAGAACGGTGTCTATATAGGTTACGGTGCTGGACGAAATGATAAGGGTGGTCAGTGGAACACACATATCGGGGACTATGTAGCTTATGACGCTACCAATAATATAAGTATGTCAAGTCTTGGACAACTGTCAAATAGGTTTACTTCCAACTCTGAGTATGGAACGTCTATTGGAATGAGAGCTGGGTATAGTGGTTTTAATATGAATTATACTACAAGTGTAGGAACTAGGGCAGGATATAGTGGTAGAAGTGATTTTAGGAGTACCTTTATTGGTGCTTACGCTGGTTTATCAGCAGGTTGGCAAGATACAACGAATACTACTCGTGGTTATAACGTTGCAGTTGGTTATACTACCATGCAAGATGTAACTGGAGGAACCCATAATGTCGCTATAGGTAATGCCACCATGTATGAAGCTGGTAAGCCTTGGGGTGGGGTAAATAATACATCTCAATCTAAAGCAAACATTGCACAATCTTACAACACATATATAGGGAATCAAACAGCTCAATATACTAGGTCTTCAGAATACAATATTGGTATTGGACATTTTGCGATGCGAAGTGGACACTGTGCTAGTGAAAATATAGCTATTGGGCGTCTTGCTGCATACAGAGGTAGTATGAAGTCTGGAACTGCTGGTGGTGGTGACGGAAGAAACATCTCTATTGGTAAAGAGTCTTTTTATTCAGGGACTTCCGCAGAAGATGCAATTGCAATTGGTTCATCGGCTTCTTACCTAGGTGGTGGTAGTTACAATGTTGCGTTAGGTAGGAATTCTCTTAAAGCCGCAACTGGAACAACAAATGCTAACCATATGTTACATGATAGTAACATTGCAGTAGGAAATAACGCAGCTCTGTTTATGTATAGTGGAACATCTAATATTTTTATAGGTAGAGGAGCTGGAAATGATATTGATGAGCTAGCGTCACTTTGTTTTAGGTCAGGGTCAAATAATATTTATATCGGTACATATGCAGCACCAGGTATTGGGAACGCGAGTGGGTCTAATGACCTTGGGATTGCTAATCATAGAGAAATAGTTATAGGTCACTCTATAGAGGGTAAGGGTTCTGACACTACATTTATTGGTGGAACAGCCATATATAATTTACCAAATACCACAACTTGGAACACTACATCTGATGAAAGATTAAAGAAAAATATCACGGATAGTCCAAAAGGTTTAGAAGAGATATACAAATTACAAATAAGAAACTATGAGTGGAAAGAAAACCACGAAATTGAAGGTGGATTAGCTAAAGATTTAGATACTGGGGTACTTAAAACAGGGGTTATAGCACAAGAGGTATTAAGTGTTTTCCCTGAAGCGATTGTAGAAACTGACTCTGGTGTACTAGGTATAAGTACAGACCCACTTATATACGCATCTATTAAAGCAATCCAAGAATTAAAAGATGAGATAGACTCACTAAGGTTGGAGATTAAAGAATTAAAGAAAAATAAATAATGGAATTCTTCATAAGAAAAAATTCAACAGACCCTGTACTTAAGATGCAGTTAATACAAGATGGTAGGAGTGATTTTCAATCCTTCCATACCAAACTAACTAATGCTACTCTTGCTTTCTCAATGAAAAATAGTGATACAGGAGCTTTTAAAATTCTAAACCAACCAGCGGGAGTCGTTAAAAAAGTAAATATAGAGTCAACATCACCTGATGAATATTATGTTTATTATAGATGGAGAAAACAAGATGTTAATAAAACTGGAAGATACGAAGGACAATTCAGTGTTAGATTTTTAGATGATTGTAACGAACTAATATTCCCTATTAGAGAAGATTTATATATTAATATTAATGACAGTTTTGTTCGTACAGGTTGTGACTGTTGTTAATTGACAATTCAAAATTTATTAGTTATATTTTTTTAGATGTTAAGTAAAATTTGGAATCCCTCCAAAGCAAATAGTACAAACGCTAAAAAATATATAGTATGCAGTTAACGCAAGAAGAAATAAAAACCTTTTTAGAAGGTAATGACCCAGAAAAATATATCGTAGCAGTCGAATACGATTATTCATCAAGTGCAATTTATAAAATCATAGAAGACCCAGAAAAAGGTAAACTACTTAAAAAAGATAGGTTTACTCCTTTTTGTTGGGTTGGTGACTTGCGAAGTAAAAATTTCTATGGTGGTGATAAAGAAAGACAAAAGCAAGCGATATCCAAATACGGTATTATTATAGATAAATTAGAAACACATGAAAATGAAAGATTATCTAATGGTCTAACTTTTTTAGTTAAAACAACTAAAAGTTACCAGTCATTAGTTAGGTTTTTTAGAGAGGGTGGGTTAGACCCATGGCAAAAAGAAAATAGAGACTCTATTATTATTTTATCACCAGTAGAACAATATCTTATACAAAAACAAAAAAGACTTTTTAAAGGATTTAAAGAATACGATGACGTGCACAGGTTTGTTTTTGATATTGAGACAACATCACTAACACCAAAAGACGGAATGATTTTCTTTATTGGGATGAGGGATAATAGAGGGTATAGACGTGTTATTGAAGCCCATGATGATGAGTCAGAAAGAGAATTAATTAAAACTTTCTTTAATGAGATTGACAAAGTAAAACCAACAATAATAGGCGGGTATAATTCAGCTTTCTTTGATTGGGAGTGGATAGTACAAAGAGCTGAGATTTTAGGTATGGTGATTAGAGATATTTCTAAAACATTAAACCCTAATAGCCCATTAAGAAGAAGAAATTCATTATTAAAACTTGGAGCAGAGATACAAGATTATACCTCTACTAGTATGTGGGGTTATAATATAGTGGATATTTCACACGCTGTTAGACGAGCACAAACAATTAATTCAGATATAAAATCATGGGGACTTAAGTACATTACAAAGTTTATTGGAGCAGAAAAAGATAATAGGGTGTATGTGCCTGGTGATAAGATTGGGTTGTACTATAAAGAGAATAAAGATTTTTATCTAAATCCAAAAACTGGTAAATTTAAGTCTATAGAGACACCTGGATTAGAAGATTTAATAGACAAATACCCAAGAACCTATGAAAAGATAAGTGGTAAAGAGCTGGTTGAACGGTACCTACAAGACGATATAGATGAGACTATGGTTGTGGATGAACAATTTAACCAAGCTTCATTTTTACTGGCCTCTATGGTACCTACCACATATGAGAGAGTATCTACTATGGGTACAGCTACATTATGGAAAATGCTGATGTTGGCTTGGTCTTATCATAGAAATTTAGCTATACCGGAAAAACAAGAAAAAAGACCATTTGTAGGAGGCTTATCAAAGTTGTTAACTGTAGGTTATTCCGAGGACGTATTAAAATTAGATTTTAGTTCATTATACCCATCTATACAGTTAGTACATAATGTATTTCCTGAGTGTGATGTGACAAATGCTCTACAAGGTATGTTAAAATATTTTAGAGATACCCGTATTAAATATAAGAATCTATCTAACGAATATTATGAAAAAGACAATAAGAAGTCAGAGGAATTCGGAAGGAAACAACTACCACTTAAGATTTTCATTAACTCAATGTTTGGGTCTCTATCAGCACCACAGGTATTTCCATGGGGTGATATGGACGGAGGTGAAAGAATCACGTGTACAGGAAGACAATATTTAAGACATATGATTAAATGGTTTATGAAAAAAAATTATAAACCTTTAGTATTGGATACTGACGGTGTTAACTTCTCTTGTCCTCCAGACTTAGAAAATTCCGTTTATGTTGGGTTAGGAAATAATGAGTTAGTAATAAAAGGTAAGGAGTACATTGGGTCAAATGCTCATGTTGCTGAGTATAACGATTTATTTATGGTAAATGAAATGGGACTGGACACTGATGGACAATGGCCCGCTTGTATAAATGTAGCTAGAAAGAATTATGCATTATTAACAGATAAAGGAAAAATTAAATTAACTGGTAACACTATTAAATCTAAAACACTCCAAGAATACTTGGTAGACTTTATAGATAAAGGGTTAGAATTTTTATTGTTAGGTAACGGTAAAGAATTTATTGAGTATTATTATGAGTATTTAGAAAAAATCTACAATAAGGATATACCGTTGTTTAAAATAGCTAATAAATCTAGGGTTAAACTTACAATAGCTGATTATAAATTAAGAGCAAAAAAAGTAAATAAAGCTGGTCATCTGATGTCAAAAATGGCACATATGGAGTTGGTGTTGAAGGAAGACCTAAATCCTAATCTAGGGGATACTATACATTATATAAATAATGGTACTGCCGCATCTCACGGTGATGTACAAAACAAAAGAAATAAGGATGGGACTAGTGAAACTGTAATAAGATGTTATAGGTTATTACCGGAAACATTAGAAAATAATCCAGAACTAAAAGGAGAATATAATGTACCAAGATATGTTAATATATTCAATAAAAGGGTAGAGCCTTTATTGGTTGTATTTACAAAGGAAGTTAGAGAATCTCTACTAGTTAAAAAACCAGAGGATAGACAATTTTTTACCAAAAAACAAAGTGAGTTAATAAACGGGATACCTAGAAGAGAAGGTGACCAAGACACTCTAGAAGAATTAATGGTAATATCTAAGGAAGAAATGAGATTTTGGGATTCTATAGAAGAAGACCCTAATAAATTTTTAGAACCGTTAGGAATCCTTTAGACCATCAGAAGAAAGAATATACCAAGTATCATCCGAACATATTACCTCGACACTGCTTTGTGGGCCCATCTGTAGTTCATCCCAATTCTCATCTATAAGACCTTTATGTGGAACTAAAGTAGTTTCAGTCATAGATTTTATATTAAACCTATTAGTTTTAGTGTTATCTAAGGTTATCCTTACGGGACCATCTTTAGATATTAAATATCTTATATTTTCTGTTGTGTAATCTTTATTTACTATTTTAACTTTATCCTCTTGTAAAGAAGACATGGTTTCAGAATATACTGAATTATTTGTGTGTTTTTTTAAGTATTCTATGACAGCGATTGATAGAAGTTTATACTTAACAGCGTCTACCCTACCAAACTCATCATAGATTATAAAGTCAGTTAAACCTAAATCTAGTACTTCCTCCGCAATGTACCCTATATCCTGAATTCCAGAAGACGTATAATTAAAGGTACGTGGTGTTAATCTTAATAGTTTATCTAAGTTCTCTATATCTAAGTCTTTTATATTAGTTTTGTATCGTCTAGATGATGTATTTCTAACTACATTACCTTTAGTGTCTATTTCTAAATCAGTTCCAGTGGAAGCTATTAATGTGGTAGATTTGATTTGTAAAGAAGAACCAGAAGTTCCACCAGTAGAGGCAAGTAGTGGTGGTTGATTTATAGAAACGATAGTATTGTTAGTACCACTAAATGACCCCATACCCATAGTAACTAATAAACCAGTTTCAGTGTTAGCTGAAGTTACTGACGGTTCACCACACACAAATAAATAACGTGTTTGAGCGGTACTCCCAGTTAAATAGTGGTTATTGGTTGTTTTAAAATTACCCTCAAATATAGTAGCTCCCGAAAAATGACCTACGGTATTAGCTGGTTGGTTTACTTGTCTACTATAATCTACTTTAGTTATAAAACCCATTTTAAATTGCGTTATAAGGAGATTGGAACGGTCTGAACTGTAGGGACTTATTTAAGTTTTCCGACTCACCAGCTCTTCTCTCCAACATTTTATCCTCCCTTAATCTTTCTAATCGAGTGGTTAGTTCCTCTATTAATTTACTTTTTTCATCACTAGATTCAGTAGCTAAACTAGTATAGTCCAAAGTCAAGTCGGACTCTGGGACCTTTAAAGCACCACTAAATTTACCTCTAACTCTACTTAATGTTTCTTTTGCTAATGCAGTAAAATATCTTCTAACCCATGATTTAGCTGGGGAATTTAAGTCTGCCCACAATAAATTATCTAGTGGTACATCTGATGGTAATTTAATTATATCTTTATTTGCATCCAAACAAGCATTTCTATCCCCGTCTATGTCATAGTACCAATACCAAACCTGATAGTCATTTCTAGATAGAGCCCCAAAATCAAAAGTACCCCCTGGGACAGGATAAAGGTGTAGGAATTTAGTACCATTAGGTCCAGCAGTGATTCTATACATCATCTCACCACCTATTAACCTATTTTTAATATTTCTATCTTGCATCCTTAAAAGCAAATCAAAGGCAGGCATCATATAGTAAGAACCAACTATTCCCATTTGTGAATAACCACCTACACCACCACCACCCATTCCACCAAAAGCACCTAAGAATGGGTCTATTAACATTTCGTTTAATTCTGCCCTAGTAAACCATAAAACTTCATTTATTTCCCTATTTGCTGGAATTTGGTAAATCTGAGTATTAGCGGATAAAGTAATCTTGTCCTTTTTTAATTCCCAAGGACCACCAGCTTGTAAACCTACAATTTTTGAATATGCATAGGTAAAAGAGGTTTCGTAATCTAAACTTCTTGTTACAAAAGCTGAGGCTAAGTCTGCTGTACTTACATTTAATCCATAGAGGGAGAACCACTGATTTTCTATTAACCAGTCTTGGACATACTGACTATAGTCTTGAATGGATAATTCTAATAGACTGTCTAGCATGTCATCCTCTAACTCAACACCTACTAATGGAGCTCCTAGTTGGTGTCTAAGTCGTGTGTATAATTTTGTTCTGTCTTCTGTAGTTATTGCTGCCATAGTTATCTATAAATATCTTAGTTTATTTATAAATATTTACATCTTGTGTAACTCACCAATAAAGTGTTCTAATATTGTGTCATCTGCCAAATTATCACCCATAACAGCGTCTATTACACTTTTTTTATTTTGTAGCATATTATAAACAATTTGTTCTATACTATTTTCAAAGATTGGGTACATACACGACACTGAGTTTTTTTGACCAATTCTAAAAGCTCGGTCCTCAGCTTGTGAATGGTCAGAAGGAACAAAACTTAAATCGTTCATTATTACTACTTCCGCCTCTGTTAAAGTAATACCCACCCCACCAGCTTTTAAATTAGCAATAAATATTTTTATATTTTTATCTCCTTGAAATCTATCTACACTTTCCTGTCTTTCTTCTTTTTTCATTGTTCCATTAAGTTTTACCGCTATATCACTATATTTCTCATATATCTCCTCTAATGGCCTAGTAAAATTTGTGAAAATTATTACTTTCTTTTCCTGCTCAAGAGCCTGGTCTATCAATTCGTAAGTGTGATGTAATTTTTCTTGTGCTATTATTTGTCTTACTTTGGTTAGTTTAGATAGTTGTATAGCTAAACTCTTGTTTTGGTTTTCATCCACCCAGTCTACATACTCACCCATTTCTTTTTCATATTCTTTAGATTTTAAGTCTAGATAAATTGGGGTTATTATTTTATCGGGTAAATCTAATATATCTTCTTTTAACCTTCTTAGTACTTTAGGGGAAGTCCTATCTCTAAGTTCATCTAGATTGGAGGCACCGTTAACATTCCATATTTTTCTACCACGAGGGCCACTAAACTGTTTACCGTCACAATAACGAGTAACGTACCCTATCCAGTTTTTAGATACTCTACTATTCACTAAGCGCAATATATTAAAGTAATTTATAGGTCTAGACGTCATTGGGGTACCTGTCAATAACCAAACATTACTAAGGTACCTACAAAGGCTATTTATTATTTTTGTTCTTTTTGCTTTTGGATTTGAGATATAGTGAGCCTCATCAACAATGACCAAATCAAATGAACCCGTGTTAATTTGTAATTTTTCTTTCTCAGAATAGAAATTCTTTAGTATGTCGTAGTTTATAATGACATATTTACCATCTTGCCATTTCTTCCCTTCACAAATACCAATATCGTCACTTGTATAATTTTGTATTTCACGTTTCCAATTCAGTTTTAAACTAGCAGGACAAATTACTAATATTTTTTTAGAGGATTTAACTATAGAAGCTATAACAGCTGCAGTAGTTTTACCTAAACCCATATCGTCCGCTAAAATAAATTTATCATTACCCAATAATTTTTCTATAGCTTTTTTTTGGTGTTCCATGGGTGGTCTATTACTGAAAGGGGAATAATCTACGGTTACTTTCCTTTCTGTGTTTGGAATTATTTGGGACTTAGGTATCCATAAAGCCTCCAACTCTAACCCTTCCTTTAGTTTCCCCCACATATGGTAAGCTTTTAGAGTTGAGGTAAGAATTTTTTCTACGTATATTTTATTTGGTTTATAGGTGAGTAATTTTTCTTTTTGTAGTTCATTAGCAAAATAATCATCTATATCTACCCATTTTCTGGCTATTTTAGGGGTTTTGGTGTGGTGTTCTATAATATAGTTAGCTTGACCCCTACTTAATTTAAAGTACTTGCCGCTAGAGGAAATTTTAAGAGAAATAATATAGTTATTAGCTCCCTTATAATTTTCTAAAATTTTTTTTGCTTCTATTTCAGGTATTTTTAGTTCCATAAATTATTGATTGCAAAGTATACTAAAATATAAACTATTTATAAATAAAAGAACATAGATTATGGCAAAACGTGTACCTATAACTAGGGTTAATAAATTTTTTGGGAGTGAGGACTTCAATCTACAAACAGAAATGGGTATGGAGTGGTTACACGGTTGGTTAAATTTTACCGTAGTTTTATATAGGGTGGATAGAGAAAAGAGTAATGTAGATGATGTGTACGCAGAAGCGGGTAAAGGAGAAATAAGATTTTTTCCACCAGTAGAATTAAAGGGGTACGTAAGTATTGAATCTCCAACCAACGAATCATACGGTACTGGTTTAGTAGAACGTTTAGAACCTGGAAACATGAAATTAAGTATTTATAAAAAACATTTAGAAGAATTAATGGTCGATGTAAAATATGGGGATTATATTGGTTATGCAGAAACAGAAGATAAAATGAGGTACTATACAGTTTCTAATGCGGGACAAGTAACAAGTGATAACGCACATACCATTTTAGGTTATAAAGCTTTTTTCAGAACCTTTGTATGTACCCCAGTACAAGATGACGAATTTAACGGAATATAATATGGCATTACCTAAACAAGTTAAAAAAGATATAAATCCTTACCCAGTTGTTAAAAACCAAGAATGGTACACAGCTGGGAATCCTGTCACGCCCGTACCCAAAAGAAGAGAACAACTTTTAGAATTTATACAAGAAGATGGCACATTTTTACCTAAAAGTGTGTTGCATGAAGACCTAGACTTAGGTATGTTAGATTTTTTACAAGAAAATTTTAAAATGTCGTTAAATGGTAATGAAGTGCCTATAATTGGTCAAATCCTAACTATACAAAGATGGGGCGAGTTTACTAACACCTGGGAATTTGTAGATGGGGATAAAAACATAACATTACCTTTTATTGTTGCTATTAGAAGACCAGATGTGCAGTTTGGGTCTAACCCATCCTTAAAATATAATATTCCAGATAGAAAAACTTTTCATTACGCTAAGGTACCTACTTGGGATGGTCAAAGAAAGGGTATGGACATTTATAAAATCCCACAGCCGGTCCCTGTTGATATATTCTATGACGTTAAACTTATATGTAATAGGATGAGAGAATTAAATTTATTTAATAAAATAATGATGCAGACCTTCACCTCTAGACAAGCATACACTTTCATAAAGGGACACTATGTGCCAATAGTGTTAGATTCTATAAGTGACGAAAGTCAAATCAGTGATTTAGATAAACGAAAGTATTACCAGCAAAGTTACACACTTAACCTACAAGGGTTTTTAATAGATGAAGAAGAGTTTGAAATAAAACCAGCAATTAATCGTGCAATTACTTTTATTGAGCCAGATATAAAGACTAGAAGAAGTTCTAAAACTTTTGAAGAGGATAACCCTGATGAAGTAGAAATTATATATTCTTTTCCTGTGGGTACCACCTCAACATTCCACACATTTAATTATGATGCAGATTTTTCAGTAGAATCGGTGGTAAATGTAGATACGTCAGTTGGTGTTGATTTAGGTTTAGATAGTGGGGGTGGGTTCGTAACTGTTAGTTCTCCTGCACAGGTAAAAAAAGGTAATAGTTTAAGATTAAACATAACAAAAAACAATAACGCTAAACCAGCAAGTGTAATATTAAAAGGTAAAATTATATAAAATTATTCACCATATACGTCTTTTTTTTCTTTACAGTTATCATTTATTAGTTTTTCTACAAATTTAAACATTTTTAAACCGTTTTTATTACAATATTCTTTTAACAACGCATGGACGGTATTGTTAATTTTAAGGTTTTTAATGGTATGTGAGGTGTTTTTAGACATAATAAATTAAAAGTATGAAAAAAGTATTTTTTTAATCATACTCTTTAATAAATAGTGGATTAAACATTAATCCTTTTGAAAAAAAATAACTATTTATTAGAAAAGATAAAATAAATTAAAAAAATATTATAAAATGGCAAGTAATACTCAAGTTTTTGTATCTCCAGGTGTCTATACTTCGGAGAAAGATTTAACCTTTGTAGCACAGAGTGTGGGGGTAACGACCCTAGGGTTAGTTGGTGAGACTCTACAGGGTCCAGCTTTTGAACCTGTTCTAATTTCTTCTTACGGAGAATTTCAAACTTATTTTGGTGGTGTAAGCCCCATGAAGTATATTGAGACACAAATACCTAAGTATGAATTAGGGTACATAGCTAAATCTTATTTAAGTCAATCAAATCAATTATTTGTAACTAGGGTGTTAGGTTTAAGTGGTTATGACGCTGGTCCTTCATGGACAATAACAACTATAGGACAAACAGATGGAGAAACAATAGGGTATACTGGATGTTCAGATTACACACAAGGTATGCATCCTCTTGTAATCCCAACTATACCTAATGTAGGTGTATCTTCTAGTGCTGTTACATTTGTTATATCAGGTGGGTCATCATATTCGGGAGACGGAGTAACGGATTACGGTATGAGTTTTTATAATATGTTACCACCTTATTTAAAAACAAGATTATACGACCCTATTACAAAATATAACGGTGGTGTTACAACATTAAAATCAGATTTAGATAATTTCTTTTCTTCATTAGCTGGACAAGGTAGTGGACAAACTACTGAGTTAGCATACCAATACGGATGTTTAAGTGGGTGTTCATACACTGGAAGTTCTATGGCATCAGGACTTACATATTCACAAGTCCCAGTAGTTTTACCTGGTGGTGTTCCTGTTAATCTTTGGGGTAATCATGGACCATCTGCAATGACAATTAGTAATAGATTACAAAGTACATGTGGTGGTGTCGGTGGTGGACCAACAACTTATGGTGACGCTACAAATGACCCATGGACATACGCTTACTTTGATTATGTAGAACCATCAGCTAGTTTCCCTAACGGTCAGTACCATGGTGTGTCCTTCTCAATTTATACTTCAGGGTTAACACAGTTGAGTACACTTTCACAGGGTGGGGTGATGAGTTCACCATACGCGTCCAGTACGGTACCAATTATTACTGGACTATCTTCTGGTGACATAGCAATTTATAGTGGTTATGCAAATGTAGACATATCAGTGTTTAGTGGTACACCATTAACTGAGTACCATAATCAAGTATTAGCGACATTACGTTCTAGAGGGGTAAGTACATTAGCAAGTGGGGGACCTACTTGGGAGGTAAGTGCTCACTCATATAATTATGTGTACTTTGATTGTACAGGTTCTTCGTACACACAAATCCAAAAAGACCCATACGCGAACTTCGGTATTGATGTTACAGCTAGTACTACAAGTTTAAAATCATCTTATAATGTTTCATTAAAAACAACTAATAGAAACTATATAGCTAATGTATTCGGTACTAGTGTATGGGATAAAGATAAGGACAAGTATCCTTTATTTGTTGAGGAGGTGTATCCTAACTTATTAAATATGGGTTATAACAATAATAAGATTAGGGGTGTTAGATGTGGATTCTTAGAATTACCGTCAGTACAAACGGACACAAACCAAAATACAATTGCGTATTATATGGAAAAATGGCAAACACCAGCTACACCATATGTTGTTTCTGAATTAAGAGGTTTAGAAGTATTTGATTTATTTAGATTCGTTTTAGTATCTGATGGAAACGCAGCAAATAAATTAGTTAAAATGTCTATTATTAATGTTAATCCAGACACACTTACTTTTGATGTAATTGTTAGAGATTTTTATGATAGTGATTCAGCTGTTAGGACATTAGAGAAATTTACAAGATGTACCATGAACCCATCACTTAATTCTTATATTGGTAAAAAAATAGGTACTTCGGACGGTGAATATGAATTAAATTCTAGATATATAATGTTAGAATTAAATGCTGAACACCCTACAGATACAGTACCTGGTGGTTTTAAAGGTTACGATATTAGAACATATGAGGGGTATAAAAGTCCAGTTCCTTTATATAAAAAATTCTATTATGTAGCTGGAGATGTAACATCTGACCCACCATTTGGAGCTTCAAATAGTACAACAAACCAAAGTATAAGTAGTGGTGACAAAGTTAGACAAGTGTATTTAGGTATTTCAAATACAGTTGGGATAGATAACGACTTTTTCATGTATAAGGGTAAGAAAAAACCAGCTGACGTGTGTAACGCAACTGTTGGATTGAACTGGCCTTATATAACACAAGGGTACCATATGGATAGTGGAGCTACCGTAATAAAAAGTGTTGTCTTAGGTGTGAGTGGAACAAGTACATACCAGGTAGGGAATGCTTCATTACAAAAAAGTATCCCAGTAAGTAGTCCATACTATAAACTTAATACTAGAAAATTCACCCTATTACCTTACGCTGGTTTTGATGGTTGGGATGAGTATAGAAAAACACGAACTAACACAGATAACTATATTTTAGGACAAGCTGGGTTCAAATACGGGGCATGTTCTACAAATTACGCTGGAGCTACAGGAAAAGGAATCTTTAAGAAAACAGGCACAAATTTAGCAAATACTGATTATTATGCGTTTTTACAAGGAATAGAAACTTACCAAAATCCTGAAGCTGTAGATATTAATGTTTTCGCAACACCTGGAATAGATTATGTAAATAATAGTAATTTGGTTGAAGAGGCAATTGATATGGTAGAAACGGATAGAGCGGATTCATTATATGTAACCACAACACCAGACTACGATTTATACGCAAGCACACCTAACGATATATCTAAAGTAATATCACCTACAGAAGCGGTTGATAATTTAGAAAATAGTGGAATAGACTCTAATTATACAGCGACTTATTATCCTTGGGTTCAGTTCAGAGACCAAGAAAGTAATGTACAAATTTATTTACCACCAACATACGATGTAATGAGAAATATTGCATTAACTGACAATATATCATTCCCTTGGTTTGCATCCGCAGGTTACACACGTGGTTTAGTAAACGCTGTTAAAGCTAGAAAGAAATTAACTTTAACTGAAAGAGATACTTTATATAGAGGTAGAATTAATCCTATAGCAACGTTCTCAGATGTGGGTACTATTATATGGGGTAACAAAACTCTACAGAGTAAGGAGTCAGCTTTAGATAGAATTAACGTAAGAAGGTTATTATTACAAGCACGTAAATTAATATCAGCTGTAGCTGTAAGGTTACTGTTCGAACAAAATGACGAACAAGTTAGAAATGAATTTTTAGATTTAGTTAACCCGATTTTAGATTCTATTAGAAAAGAAAGAGGTTTAACGGACTTTAGAGTAACTGTTTCTGACGACCCAGAGTTAATCGACCAAAACACATTAGAAGGTAAGATATACATAAAACCAACAAGGTCACTTGAGTTTATTGACATCGAGTTCCTTATAACACCGACAGGTGCTTCGTTTGAAGATATATAATATAAAGTAAAAAATAACTAAATATGAAATTTACGAAAAAACAACTATTTGAAGAGTTAAAGATAGGTGGAAGATTGAAAAAATCATTCACGAGAAATGTACCACAAAATATTGTGGTTAGTGAAACCCAATTAGAAAGACTTCTAGAGACATTCGTAGAGGATGAGGAAGGAGTTGAAGTTGGTGATGTAGATGTAATGGAGGATTCTAAATGGAGAGAGTCTGATGATTATGGAAAAGACATGGGTCACGATGATAAAGAACTATATGATTTAAAACATGGTGGTGGAAGTAGGGGTCATATAGATGATTTAGAAGATGACATACATTATGACCATGATAAAGACTGGGGAATAAATGAAGAGTGTTTAGAAGAACAATGTGTTACTGAAGACTTACATGAGACAATTAAAAGTATTAGACGAGCTATTATTAGAGAAAAAATTACTCAGTTAAACTTAAAAGATTATAAACCAGTTATTGTAGAGTCATTTAAAAAAGCTATTAACGAAGCACAGGATGAGTGGAGAGGTCATAATCCAGGAGCTTCAGCGGCCGCAGGGATTGAGAATATCATAGATAACATTAAAAGAGCTTATTCTTATGTAAAAGATTCAACAACTAGAAAACAAATTTCTAATACACTAGCTAAATTAAATAACTTTATGGTTTATAGTGCTGAGTTGGTTGGTTCTGGTCAGAGTCAAAGAAGTCCGAGAAGTTACGACCAAGTGGCAAATCCATTACCTTTCCCAGATTTAGACGAACCAGAAGAGTTAGAGGATATTGATGACGATTTAGAGATTAATGAATCAGCTAGAATTATGAGAATGCATAAAAAAGTATTTAATGAAGGTACTCAAAAATAAATAAACAAATTAAAAAGGTCCTTTCGGACCTTTTTTTTTGGTTAATCATCTAATAATTTACCACCATTTCTAAGTATTAAAGTGAAAATCAAAGGAGCTAATAGTGGAGCTTTTAAAAAATGAACAATTATATAAAAATTGAACCATCCATTACTGGGTTGTCTTTTGTTCTCCTTTTCCAAATTCAAATAATTTTGTGTCATTTTTTGGTAGTTGATTGTTAAGAAAAAAATCATTAAGATTTGTGACATAAGAAGGTATCCGATAATGTAGTTCATAGTGTTTTTATTTTATAAGGGTTAATATTAAGTAAAGATAAGAATTAATTTTGTAGTTTCTTTCTCTATTAATATATACGACACCCAGTAGATAAAGTTACATGTATTACTATAATATTTCTATATTACTTACTGTTATTTATTAAAATATTTTTCGTATCTTTGCATTATAATTAAAACTAACTATATGGTAATATACCTTTTTGACTTTGATAACACAATCGTAAAACTCCCCTACAAAGAATCACTTAACTATATGGATACAGATGAGAGTCTGGACCCATCACTAGACTTTAAGATAATTGAATCCACTAAAAAAGACTATAAGGTGGCTGTTAAAAACAATGATGGGCCTATTTTCATACTATCTAACAGAGTAGTTGGGGTAAAAGAAGCATTAAAAAATACATTAGGTGTGTTAGGTTTTAAATTTGATGATTTATTTTTAATTGATAGTGAGGATAGAAATAAGGGTAATAGAGTAGAAAAGATTTTAAATAAGTACCCAGAGTGCACTAATATAAGGTATTGGGAGGATAAGGATAAACATATAAACTCTATAGAAAAAACCTTAAGTAGTTACCCTGAAATTGTTTTGGATGTGATAAAAACAGAATTATAACCCACATAATCTGTAACAACAACAATAAAATTACGTATACTTTAATACAACCGACTGTTTAATCAAGTAAATAAAATCAAATGAAAAAAATCTTAATATTATTTCTTACATTTATATCTTTAGTAAGTTACTCACAAACTAAATTAGAGACTAAAATTTTTAAGTATTTTAATGAGTATCGTGTAGAAAATGGACTTAAACCATTAAAATTCGACAAAAAGGTCCTATTATCCGCAGAACACCACAATAACTATTTAAACGATAATGGGTATCCGTACAATTATATTCTAGATAATGGTCACGACGAAAAAGAGTTAACAGATGCTAGTGATAGATTAAAGCATTATGGTACAACTGGGTTTTTAGGTTCTGGTGAATGTATTCTTTATACATTTAGAGAATGGAAACAAAATGACGATAATTTACTTAAAAAGTCTATTGCGTCTTGGATAAGTTCCCCAACACATAAAAGAATTATGTTATTAGAGTATATGGATATAGGAGCTATTAGTATTTTAGAATTAGAGGACGGTTACTTTATAATGACTTTAAATGTGGTCAATATTAAAGATTAAGACGCTGATTCTCCTGCCACTTCTTTCTTACAAACATCAAACTCCATGAGTTTTACGTAGGAAGTGTTACCTCTTACTAATGTCTTTCCTTTTATTTTAGGTTCCCCAACCCATTTTTGACCATCCCCCCATACTAGTGTTACCATAGGTACATCCGCATGTAATGGTGGTCCCGATTCTTGTTGATATATTCTTGCACCTTTGTAAGTTGCTGGTTTACCTGTTCTAAGTGCTTGATTATTACCACCCTCAATCATACCCTTTATTCCAACCTCAATAACTTCCTTGTTTGAACTTTTAGATAGGATTGTTTGTGCAAGTTGGTTATCAATCGTCATACCACAAACTCTATTTCGTCCCGAAGATTTTTTTCTATGTTTTTTAGAATCCCCAACATCTGGGTCATACTTATTATTTAAATTAGCGGTAAACACATACGCCCCATTTAAATAAACGTTAAATATCGCGGCATCACAATTATGACCTGCAGTACTTTTCTTACCGTCACTGATTTTACTACCATTTTCGTAGTAACCTACAAATATTTTCATATCTATTAAACATTCAGTAGTTTCTTTACCTAACACACCATCACTACCTAATTCTAAATCCATAGTAATAAATTGTCCTGGGTTGGGAAATGCACTTTCGTCTCTTTTATTATCCACAACACCCCCAGTATCAACAATATAAGCTTGAACATCTTCTTTCTCCATTGGGTCTAAAACAATTAACCCATTCCCACTCAAGTTGTCCTTCATATAAGCTAAGAAATTCTCACCTCGTCTTCTTGCTAAATCAAGATTATTTTTGTAAGGGGTACTGTTTTTATCCCATTTAACAATTACCTCATTTTCTTGGTAATATGGTAGGTCGTATGACTTCATCCCATCCCCTTCATCAATAAGTTCTGGCATCGGAGTTACTCTATCATTCATAACACTTGCTGCTGTTGAGGCTCCTTTATAAAAATTACTAGCACCTGAACGTATTGTTATTTTTCTTAATTTTATCTTATCTTTGTGAGCCTTCCAACCTTCTGGGTTTGTTTCTGCGTCCCAAGGGAACTTCTGTTCTAATGCGTGTATTACCGGATAGAAAAATTTCATACCTACAGTATCAGCATTATCATCATTAACTGCGTATTTTGCTTCCTTATCAACTATTATACGTAATGGTTCACCTTTTGCTGGTTCTCCAGTGACTACATTTTTACCTATCTGCATCCTATTTTGTTCTGAAATAACATTAAGCCCCATAATTTCATGTAATCTAGTAACCTCCGATATTAGTTTCTTTTTCATAGTTATAAATAGTTTTATTTTATCTTTTCCATGTTATCACTTGGTCTATTACCTAAGTCTATAATTTCTTTATTGTCTACTGTCCATACATTATCAAAGATAGGTATTAAATTCCTCATATTATCTTTTACTTTTTCATGATATTGAGCAACCATATCATTAGGTAGACTTCTAGGTCTTTCTGAATTTCTTATTTGTGCAAGTTCTAGTGGTGTCCTAACATAAACTAATGTCGTATTAAAACCATTGTCTTTAGCTAGTTGCCAAACATCTTTCATAACTTGCTCTTGGCCTCCACCCGCGTCGTAAACTATATTTACACCTTCATTTCTTTCTTGTTGTAAGAATTGTTTTAAGAATCTAACAGTTAAATTACGTTCGTCAGAAGTTGTATAAGTCATATCTAAAATTTGTTGATATCCTTCAGGTGTGGATATCTTTTCTTCCCACTCACTACCCCATATTTTTTTTGCTGTCATTATTCTAACTTGGTCGACATTAAAGTGTTTTACGTTATCTAAATTTATTAAATTATTAGTTATAAAACTTTTTCCAGCACCAGGACCTCCAGCTATAACCACAAAATTATTAACTGGGTTATTAAAATTAACAACCTTTTCTTCATTAAGTAATTCCACGCTAATTATTTTTTTAATTAAATTTTTCATATATTATAAATATATTTATAAATAAACAAGTTTACTATGTTAAATGAACAAATTAAAAGAATTAAGAAATTAATGCTGGTAAAAGAAGATACATCGATAGATTTATCTAGGTATATGGACTCAACCTATTTAAAAACTCCAGAACAAGCAGGTATTGATGAGTTTGAAACAGATAAAATAGTGTTTGATAAAATCAAAGACGCTATTGAACATGATATGAAGTTAGTTATGTTAAGACCTGAGTATGTTGCAAACGCGAGAATGTTAATAGATAAAAAAGGGTATGGTGGAAGAGTTTTAGTAGGCACGGTGATAGATTTTCCGTATGGTGACGGGAGTCTAGGTGAAAAATTTGACGAGGCTATAGAAGCTATACAAAATGGAGCTGACGAATTGGATTTTGTGGTGGACTATAAGGCTTTTAAGAATGGTAACCTAGATAAAGTTATGAAGGAAGTTAGTGAAGGGACATCCATAGGAATAGATAAAGGAAAAGTAGTTAAGTGGATTATAGAGTCCGCAGCTTTAACTAATGAAGAAATAGCAGAACTTACAAGTTTAATTAGAGATATAGTAATACAAACTGTTGGCCCTGAAAAAGCTAATAACGTTTTCGTTAAAACATCCACAGGTTTTTATAAAGCTGAAGACGACAGACCAATAGGGGCAACACCAGAATCAGTAAGTATTATGAAACAAAATTCAGGACCTTTAAAAGTAAAAGCTTCAGGTGGTGTACAGTCAGTGGAAGACGCCTATAGTATGATTGACGCTGGTGCGGAACGAATAGGTACATCTGCCGCTAAAGAGATTCTTATGGGAAATAAAAGTACAGATAATTATTAATATACATGAATAAAAAAATTAAAAAAATATTAAACGAGTTTGTAGAGTTACAGTCTTCAGTTAGTGACGAAATAGCTAACTTACCGTTAGAAAAGAGAAACATGCTCAAATATGGGTTAGAAGAGTTATTAGGTAACTCATTAAGTCCAGAAAATGAAATACAAGAAATATCATATAAAGGAATACCAGAATTAAAAGCTACTGGTTTTATCAGTAAAATTGGTAAGTATTTTAAAAGGTTTTTAACTGATGCGGTTTCCGACTATCTAATCAAATCTAGTACTTCTGAAATGAAAGATACAATACAACTTATAAATGCTCTAGACCCTTTTGATTTAACTGGTGTGTTTACACCTAGAGCTATGTATCTAGGGGGTGGGATAGACTTCGCGACTGACGCGGCCTCTTGGAGAACTAGAGTTGAGGACTTCTTTGGTTCTTCAAATGTGGTAGAGGGAGGTAGGTTATTAAGTCTATTACAGACAGCGAAATTAAGTTTTAACGGTCTAGATACACCAGCCATCTTAAATCCCCTTAGAGCAGAGACAGTTAGGGATGAGGATAAAGAATTCCAAGATATGTTTAAAGGGTGGAAAGCAAATGAACTAGATGATGAAACATTCAGTAGATTCCAAGAAAAAATTAGAGAACAAATAGTAGAACAAGATTTATACATGTTAAATGTGTGTGATACAAATTTAATAAACTTCGATGGTAGTGCAGGTGCAGGTACCTTAGGTGAAGCACAAGTTAGTGCATTAAAAAACCAACAAGTTTTTGTGTGGTTAACTAATGGGATGCAAATTTCTAACATCTCACCATGGATGATACCATCTATAACTAAGATAGTTAAAGATGATGAACTTTGGTTATTCTTAGAACAATTTAAATAATGGAAAACCACATAAAATCAATATTGTCAGAATTAGCAAACGTAAATAAATTAATTCTTTTAGACTTAGACGATACTTTAGTTGAAGCAGCTGAAATTTTTATATATAAACAACTACCTAATGGTGAAGAAATTAGACTAACACCGTCTGAGTACGCGGACGAGGATGTAGAAAATACGGATGCGACATACGACTACAGAGACTTCAACAATCCCAAAACAGTAAAAAGGTCAATAAAAAAAGGACAACCAATAGTCCCTAATTTAGAAATTATGGATGAACTTTTAAAGAAAGGGTACGATATAGGTATTCTAACTGCTAGAGGAATGGAAGACGTAATTTATAGTACTTTACGAGAATGGTTAATGATTAGAGACAAAAACGGTGAACTAACACCTATAGGGGATAAGTTAAGTAGAGAAAATGTATTTGCTGTTAACGACCCAAAATACACAGAACTAGAAAAATATACAGACTACCAGAAAAAATCTATTATGATTAATGATTTGTTAGATGACTACGATGAGATTATATTTATAGATGACGACAATAAGAACCTAAAAGAAATGCATAAATTAAAGCAAGCATTAAATACTATAAAAGCAAATAAATTATTTATAATGAAAGCGAAATAATTGCTTGCAATATGAGTAATTAAAAAAATAAAGTCAATACAATATAAAAGTTTCTTATTGACATTATATTTATAGAGAAAGAATAAACCATTTAGAAAACAAAAATTAACTATGGCTGACTTATTAATGAAAATGCCCATACCGTATGAACCAAAGAAAAAGAATAGGTTCATTTTAAGATTCCCATCTTCTTTGGGTATTAATGAATGGTATGTGGAAAGTACATCAAGACCTCAAATAACTGTAAATTCAGTTGAAATACCATTCCTAAATACATCAACTTATGTAGCTGGTAGATTTGTATGGAACGCGATAAACGTAAACTTCAGGGACCCAATTGGACCATCCGCGGCTCAAGCACTTATGGAATGGGTAAGATTACATGCAGAATCAGTAACAGGAAGAATGGGTTACGCTGCTGGATACAAGAAGGATATCGATTTAGAGATGCTAGACCCGACAGGTGTAGTTGTCGAAAAGTGGATAATGCAAGGGACTTTCTTAACTGATGTTAACTTTAATGACTTATCGTACGGTGATGACGCAATTGCAAACATCACAGCAAGTTTGAGACCTGATAGATGTATCTTAGTATATTAAAACTATTATAAAATATGTGATATTAATCCCCTTAATTTAGGGGATTTTTATTTGCTGATTTTGGGTATGGACATTCTTCCCATAAAGCATTTAGATTTTTATCGTATAAAATAAGATATCTGTGTTTTTGGGGTCTTACTCTCCATTCACCACTAAACCCCTTAACCTTACCCCTACTATGTTTTTTAAAAGAACCATCTTCTAATTTGTACCAAAAATCTTTTTTGGTTGATGTAAGACCATAATATTTAAAATTACAAGCTTGATATATGTATCCGTTATGGTACCTACTGTCGGCGTAGGATAAAACACCCCTTAAAGTAACTTTTTTCTTTAGTTTTCGTAAACTATAAGACACGAACCAAGACAATATATTTTTTTCTTTGATTCCTGGTTTTAAACATAACCTACCTAACTCAAAAAACCCATCCTGGTCCCCCCTACTTAGATTTAAACAACCTTTAAGAGTTTCAGGTACCGACACTCCATTAAAAATACAAACACCCACAATTTCGTTATTTTTATGTAACCCATAATTGTGCCCACTTCTAAACCCTTTACTTTCATTAGTTAAGTAGTGATATTTTTCTAATAAATTTTTAGATTCGGATTTACTTATTTCTTTTATTATGTAATTTTTCATTAATAGAATACTTATGTTTTGTAATAATAATATAAAAAGTTAAAAAATACTAAATGGACCCGTCACAAATTCAACAACAACAAGAACCAAATATACCATATGACGTTCTTTCTTTACCATCCAGAGGAATGACCTACGCGGGGAATATGAAAAGTATAAAAATTACTTATTTAACAGCGGCGGATGAAGATATCATGACATCACCTAATTTAGCAAAAAATAACACTATTGTAGATACCTTACTAAGAAGAAAAGTTTTAGAACCTGGTTTTGATACAACACAATTATTAGAGTGTGACAAAGAAGCTATTTTAATATTTTTAAGAAACACAGCTTATGGGGCATCTTATACCCTTACACTTACTGACCCAGAAACACAAAAAAGTTTTGAAACCGACGTGGACTTATCTTCTCTTACTGACAAAGAAGTGAATATAGAAAGTGACTCAAAGGGTGAATTTGATTTTGTAGCACCAGTATCTAATAAAAACATAAAATGGAGATTCTTAACTGCTGTAGAAGAAAAAGAATTACAATCTTTAAGTGAGGACTATAAAAATAGTCAAATTATCCCATTAGTAACCAAAACCCTCGAAAAACATATAACTGAAGTGGAGGGAATAAGAGACAAATCCCAATTATCTCAAATCATTCAACTTATGCCTATAAAAGACTCACAAAGTCTTAGAAGGTATATAACTTCTAACAAACCTGGTTTAGATTTGAATGTTACAGTTAACGCGCCTTCTGGCCGTGAAGTCAACACTCGAGTTGCTTTCGGCAGCGCCTTTTTTCGTCCTTTCATCGGATTATAGGCAAAGTATGCTCGATGAACTCTACTACTTAGTTAAGTACGCTAATTTTACGCGCAAAGATGTCCTTTTAATGCCTGTTTTTGAAAGAAAGTATATGTTATCAAAATTACATGATGAATTTGAAAAAAAGAAAGAGGCTCAAGAAAACGCTAGAAACAAAAGCAAGTAACAAATAACTCAATCCACAAGTATTTATTAAGAAACAGTTAATTATGGCAGGAGAAGAATACACAAAAGGCCCAATGCCCACCTGGTACAAGGGAGGAAAGACAAAATGGGACCGTCTTAATGGCCGAGACCAATATAATGAAATAAATAAGCAGACATCATCCACCAATTCATCTGTAAATAATTCCATGAAATCCACATTTGATGAGGCTTCAGGTGCTATGGAAAGACTATTCGTACACCAATCCGAAGCTTTTGGAATAGCAAAAAAATGGAAAGCTTTAATAATTGACGGAGACATTAACACCGCAATTGAATTTACGGCTGACGCATTAAAAGACGAGGCAAGGATTAGAGAAACCATCACTATTGATATGGGGATTGCTGGTGCATTACAAGAACAACAAGAAGAAGATATTATAGCTGGAGCAGCCGCAGCCGCACGTTATGGGATTACACTAGAAACAGTACTCCAAACTATGAAAGCCATGTCCGAGACAATGGAAAGAAATGTTATATTAGATGACCAACAAATTACTAATATGAATCTATTGTCGAAAGCGACCGGTATGGGGAGTTATGAAATAGCTAAATTAGTTGAAGGATTTGATACGATAGGTGTTGGTATTAGTGGTGCCATTAAACAAGGAGAAGAAATGGCAAATGTCGCAAGAAAAATGGGCCTAAATGTAAATACCTTTATGTCTACAATGGCTTCTAATATTAAACAAGTTAACGCGTATAATTACAAAGATGGTGTAGCTGGTTTTACCAGAATGGCGGCACAAGCACAAAGGTTAAGAATAGATATGAGTACAGCTACTAGTTTGGCTAGTGAATTATTTGACCCTGAAAAAGCTATAGAATTAGCTGCAAATATGCAAGTATTAGGTGGTGCGGTAGGTGCATTAGCAGACCCGTTTGAGTTAATGTATATGGCCACTAACGATGTAGAGGGGTTACAAAATGCCATCACAGACGCAGCAGCGGCAAGTGTAATGTTTAATGAAGAAACGGGCCAATTTGATATTAGTGCTACTGAAATGAGACGTTTAAAAGAAATGGCTGGAGAGTTAGGTATGAGTTATGAAGAGTTAGCGAATACAGCTGTTAAAGCTAGAACCGAACAAATGTCAATGGCACAACTTGATATGAGTGGGATAGATGACGATTTAAAGGGGTTTGTTAGTAGTATAGCACAAATGGGTGAAGGTGGAAAATTTGAAATAAAAATAGGTGAAACCCCACTAGGTGACCCAATGTATAAAGCATTAGAAAATTTATCTACTGATGATGTTAAGATGTTACAACAAATGCAAGAAGACCAAAATAAAAGTTCTAAAGATATAGCGATAGAATCAATGAACGCTTTAGATTTAATTGCTGGTGCTATTAAAGGTGCTCACATGCAAGTATTAGTGGGTAACGCTCAGACAGTAGGTAAATCATTAGCAACAGAATTTGGTGACCCATCATCTAAACTAGTAGAAATACTTGGTGATAATATGACGGAATTTACTGGGTTGTTGGGGGGTGCCCTCGCTACAGGGGATTCACAAGGTATAAACAGTTTCATCTCCAATAAAGGAATTGACGTGGCTGAACTAATAGATGGGATGGCAGGAACTAGTATGGCAGGTACTCTAGAAGGGTTTCTAAATAAAGCCAACCAACCAATTAAGACTGGTGACTTTCAAGGTTTAGGTAAAACCATAATGTTAAATGATGATGGTTTTTATGAAACACACCCTAATGATTTTATTGACGTTAAAAAGATGGGTGACACTAAAGATTTTTCGGACTATTCAGTAAGCAATACAACATCTAACAGTCAACCAACAACAAAATTAGTTAAGTTAGATATAAGTGGTAGGTTAAATGTTGCCGGAATTACAGATATAGACGCTAGGAAGATATTTTCAGATGAAAGAAGTAGACTAGCTTTAATGGATATGATAAGGTCATCTGTCACTGCTGGACCAAAAGGACAAACAGAAAGTAACGAAAGTTTTCTAGGATAAAATAAAAAACAAATATTTATAAAGTAAAATGCCAGATTTTCTTCCAGAAATAAACCCAACTAATCAACCTAACTCATTATCGGTAGCTGGGACATCAGCGTTCCGCGAAAGACTTTTAGCGTTAAACTTAGACGCTTATAAACCTGACGGTAATCCAGTACCACCTAATGGTGATGAACCAGTAGGAAATAGAAAAGTTAGTCCATTACGAGAACAACCAGTTGTTGATGTTGATGATGTACAATTAGTTAGTGAGTGGTTTACCGATTATGCATTTTTAGCTAATCAATATGGTCCAGAAGGTGGTTATAATACAGTATCTTTTGCCGACACAATACGAAATAGAGTAGGAACAAGAACTACATACCCAGATTTTATACCTGCTGGACAAGGTGGGACGTCTGGTTATAAAAGTAGTTTTAATAGTATAGGTGGGTGTTATTCACCTTTAAAAATATTATTAGGAGTATCAGCTGAAGGGTTATTAACTGACACTGAGTTATCTGTCGATAGCCCAATACAACAATTAGGAGCCATACAATTAAATAAAGAATTTTCTGCACGAATCGCTTTCGAAACAGAACAAGAAATAATGGGTAGGGTTAATGGTTTAGATGCATTAAGTGACCCATATATGGCTGGTTTAATTTTGACAGGTAAAGAAAGTTTAATAGAAAGGGACAACACCATAACAGTACCTGGTGGTGGACTATTAGGTCTAGTAGCTAAAGGATTGGATTTTATATCTAGAGTTACTGGTGTGTATTCACCATTCTCATATATCCCTGGAGATTATTTTACATTAGAAGAAAAAAGACATACGAGTAATACAAGTAAAGTAATTTCAGACATAACAGGTATCTTAGGTGAACTAATAGGTATACCAAGAAGAAATCAAACTGGTAGTGATAGATTTATAGAATACATGGGGGGTGGCCAAAAATCAGCTTTATTTAGGTCCATAAGATATAATAAATACGGACCACAATATGGAGATGCAGCACAAGCTCAGACAGCGGTTGGTGCTGTTTTTGGTGAAATTTTAGATGTGGTGGGAGCAGTTACTACTTTTGGACTTTATCCACCTAACCTACCATATTATGTGGGTAGTAGACGAAATAGTCCTATGGATATTGTAAGTCCCGCTACCACCAACTACGCTGGTAAAAATTACGTTCCAGTTTACGGACCAAGTGAATTGGCAAAAGAGTTTGAGGGGAGAGATATAGCTGAAGGTTTTAAATTTGGTCCAGCAGGTACATCAGTTGCCGATAACGGATTTTTAGATGGTGGGTTTACATGGGTATCAAAGAAAGCTAGTTTACCTGGAGGTACATTAGTTGGAAGGTTTGGTGTGTTCGATGAACCAACTTGGGATAAGACAAAGGTACAAACACCACATGGGTGGGCAGCGAGTAAGTCCACACTCAACTCAATGAAAGAAGGGTCTATAATGGAAGTAACTCAACAGATTGTTGAATCACAACCAGACGGTGGTAAGAAGTACCAACACGTAGGACACGCGATAGACCAAGTCAGTAAAGTTTTTAATGATGGCTATAAAGAATTAACAAAGGGGTCACAAGTAATAAAATACCAGACTACTGATTCTGCATATATAGCTTCGGAATATTGTAGAATTTTTACAAAAGATGTTCCTTACGCAAAATTTGAAAATACACAAAGAGCGTACACAAACATAAGGAAAGAAATTTATTCGGTATTGGATAAACCTTATAATTTAAATATAGCACCTATAAGGGGTGACGGTTCTACTAATATAGATTTTAAAGCTACAGAAAAGAATGTAAAAAAATATATGTTTTCTATAGAAAATCTTGCTTGGAGAACAAGTAGTAAACCTGGATTTACCGTAGCGGATTTACCAGCGTGTGAAAGAGGCCCTAATGGAGGAAGAGTTATGTGGTTCCCACCATATGACATTAGTTTTAATGAAACCAGTAACGCTAATTGGACAACCAACCAATTCTTAGGTAGACCAGAACCAATCTACACCTACAATAATACTGAAAGAGTTGGGTCTCTAAGTTTTAAAGTGTTAGTTGACCACCCTACTATACTTAATGTTATAGCAAGAAAAGAAAAAGAGAGGTTAAAACTAGACTCACCAACTGTAGATAGGATAATCGAATCCTTTTTTGCGGGGTGTACCCAGTATGATATATTTGAATTAGCTAGAAGACATGAAAGATTTACCATGACTGAAATTAGTACATGGATTGATATTCTAAATGGAGGGTCTACAGAAGAAACAATAGGTGCAGTAATAGAAGAAATAAATGAAGATGACCAACTAAAAGTGACTACGATAGAAGGTTTAGATTTATCTGAATACGCGGGACTAGGTTGGTATTTTGATAATGATTACCCAGACCCTAATTGTCCAGCAACAACTGAAAGTTGTAAAAGTTCCACCGTACCATTCCAAACAGTAGCTAACACTTACTTTAGTCCAGGGAATGTCCAAGCTTTTAAAGATGAGTGCCCAACTAGTTTTGTGGACCCATTACTTAATGTGACAAGAAACGCTAAAGACGAAATACAAGCTTTTTTTGATTTCGCAAAAAATGACTACGAAACTAGATGGCCTGAGTTAGCGAATAAACTTAAAGAAGCGTTAGATACTGGGTTATACGATGTGGAAATAAACATTACGGCTAGTGCAAGTTCACCAGCTAGTGTACCATATAATAAAGTTCTTTCTATGAGAAGATTTGATGCTATAGTACAAATGTTTCAAACATGGCAGGTTGCTGGTCAAAACGCATTTCAAGACCACTTAAACTCAGGTGCTTTAATTTTAGGTGAGATTGCTTTGGGAGAACAAGAAACAGTAAGTGCTAATGGATTTGAAGTGGACTGTACTAAAGATTTAACACCCTCATTTCGTATAATCTATTCTCCTGAGTCCAGTTTATGTAGAAGAGCTTCAATAGCAACTATAAAAACAACAACCAAAATACCAGAACCAAATGTACCAGATAGAAAAATAATCCCACCTACTACAAAAAGAGAAGATTACACATTAAAGAATGTTAGAAGAGAAATAGCTAGTAGAATACTCGATAGATTTATAGATGAATGTAACTATTTTGATTTAGTAGAGGAAGAAACAGGAATGTTTTATAGTAGTGTGCAAGAAAAACTAAAATACTTCCAACCAGCTTTTCACTCTATGACACCAGAAGGGCTTAATAGTAGACTTACTTTCTTAAATCAATGCTTAAGACCAGGAGAAACCATACCAACAGTAACTAGAACGGGGGATGTAGATAAAATAACAAAAGACGCCGATAATACAGCTTTTGGAGCACCACCTATTTCAGTTTTAAGAATAGGTGATTTCTACAATACAAAAATTGCAATAGATAATGTTAATATTACTTATGACCCATTATTGTTTGATTTAAACCCTGAAGGTATAGGTGTACAACCAATGATAGCGTCTGTACAAATGGCATTTAAATTTATTGGTGGAGCTGGATTAAGAGAACCAGTACAAAGATTACAAAATGCTTTATCATTTAATTATTACGCAAATACAGAAATATTCGATGTAAGAGCAGAAGAGACAGTGACCAATGAAATAGATAACAACATAGAATTTTTAGAAAAAATATACGCTAAATATGGTGGAGAAAATAGTGACCCAGAGATAGTAGCTAGTAGTTTAGCAGACGAACAATCTTCTGCCCTCCAAGGAGGTTCACCCTTAGGTGATGTGGTAGATAAGGAACAAACACAATCAGGAGAGACGGGCACCATACAATACAAGGTGTTATTTAACGACTTAAAAGCAAAAGGTGGGGCGTATATAGATACAGTTATTAATGATATAGAGACTGTTCTTAATAATCAAAACTACGGTCTTTTACAGTTAATGTTTACTGAAACAACTTGGTATGAAGGAGAATATAGATTTGAACCAGGAAATACAGTCAACCAAGGACTATTAGTTGGAAAGGTCATAGAACTACAAAATAGGTTAGAAAGTTTATATTCTGAAGCAAAAGCCACAATAGAAGGAGACCTGTTATTCATCCAACAACAATTTATAGTCGAACAAAGTCCAACTAATAATCAAAAACGTAAATTACGAAATGTGTTTTTAGATAAACTTGAAGAAAGAGAAAGTGAAATATCTAATGAATTATTGACACTAGTTGATGAAATAACCAAATCACAAACTGACTACACTTTATTAGTTGACCAATTTAATATAATAAATAACACATGTGATGGTTATACAAATGATGGTACGACAACAATGTATACCTTATCTGGTGGTACACCGTCAGCAGAATCAGAATTACCTACAGCTCAAGAAGAATTATATAAAGATTATGAGTATCTTTTTAATGTAATGCAATACTTCACAAACACGTTAATGGGTGATGAAGCAATTCAAGCTGACACTTTTTCACAACCACCCGAACCTTTTATTAAAAGAGGGAATTATGTTAGTCCAGCGATATTTCCAGTATCACCAGAACCAAACATAATATATTTAAATAATTATAGTTCTGTTAAATTAGAATATCTTTTATTTAGTAATTTATTAATAGACCCGGCTGATATAGACCCTACAACCGCAGAATCGGTTCCTAACGCAACTGGAAGTTTATGGTCTGAAATAGAGACAGCAACAGAAAACAGTGGAGCCTTTGGTTGGGACATAAGTAATTTGAAGTCAGTGTACTCTATAGATTTTGCCAATAATGAGTATTATTATAGAGAAAGATTTGAAAATTTTAAATATATACAAACAAATTATGTTTCTAACGGGGTGATGACAGAATTCATTGAAGACCCAACGGACCCAGCAACAACAATTAGTATATCAGATAGTAAAGAAAGAAAAATAAAATTTGCTACTAATGCAACTGCTGATTGTGAAACAGAATTATTAAAAATAAATGAATTAAAAGGTGGGGTTGTTGATGAAAGTAATAACCAATTTAATTATAAATAAAAAAATATGGCATCAACACAATATTGGAATAGGTATAGTCAATTTTTAGTAAATGAAAAGTATATAAACGTACCCTTTATAAAGTTACCTGGAAAACCGACAGATAATAGAACAGTATATACTGTTGGTGTTTCTAGGTTAGATAAATTAAGTCAACAATATTACGGTACACCATATTTTGGTTGGTTGATATTAAGTGCTAACCCTGAATTTGGTGGACTAGAATCCAACATACCCAATAAAAGAGTGTTGACTATTCCATTCCCCCTAGTAGCTTCTTTACAAGATTATAAAAAAGAAGTAGAAACCCATTTCTTCTATTATGGCAGATGAGATAAGTAATAATGAAAACATATATGTTGAAGCGACCCTACCAAACATAGTTTTACTGGACCCAAACAAAGTAGTTGAAAATGGTAAAATTATAAATAGGGCTGTAAAACAAGAGGACTTAACAATATACGTTAATCTAACAGCTAACATTACGCCTAGAAGTAGTATAATTACTGGTGTAAATTTAGAAACAGAATCTAATGTAGAATTATTTGATGGGCAAATAAATTTTCTAAAACCTAAAGGAAAAACAGAATTTACTAGTGATTGGGCAGACGACTTTACTGACCCAGAAACCAACAAAAAAGTAATAGAAGTAAATCAAACTAATAATTCTATAGAAAACGTATACATTGAAAACAAAAGAGATTCAGAAGCTTTTGGTATTAATAGTATTAGTGTTACTATAAATAAGTCGTATACCCCTATGGTGACCATTGGGTTTACGGACGTTAGAGGTAAAACACTATTTGAACAAGGGCCTAATTCACCCTATGCCGCATTTTTTCACATGCCTTACCCAATATTTAACTTAGTGATTAAAGGTTATTTTGGTAAAGCGGTTAGATTTCAGTTAATGATGTATAAATTTAATGCAAAATTTGAACCAGAAAGTGGGAATTATGAAGTAACTTGTAATTTTGTTGGAAAAACATCGGCGTTATTAAGTGATATTAATATGCAAGAAATTTTAAGTGCACCATATATGTACTCTAAAATGTCTAGCACAACTGATACAGGTAAGAAAACACCACAACCAAAAAAAGGTACCTCGGGAAGTAACCCAAATCAAGACTCAGAACCAATAACAACCACAAAAGGAGCTCAAACACTACAACAAGTATTCGATTTATATAGAGCAAAAAAATTAATAAGTCCTGATGTACCAGTTATGACAGTTTATGAGTTAGTTCAGAAATCTAAAAAAATAGAAAAAGAAATACAGGACGCTTTAACACAAGTAGATGTGGATGAAATGACCGACATAGGTACTTATGGAAATCATTTAGAAAACTATCGGACTTTAGTTATTGGTGTGTCTGGATGGGCAGACATTTATTTAGATAAAGAAAATACAGTTTTAGTTGCTGCAGACGGAACAAATTACTACCAGCTCAGAAAAAAATATCTTACAACTGAAAAAAAAGAAGAAGGTATAAAAAGATTAAAAGAACTAATAAGTCGTTATAATAAATTTTTAAAAGAAAATAAAAGTTTTGGGAAAGGAAGAAATGCCATTGCCGTCAATATCAAATATACGGATATAGTGGTAAGTGCAGCACCAGAAGAAATAAACCCAATACCAGGAGTGCAGTACTTTGTTTTAAATAACCTTAAAACCAGCTTTGAGGAAAAATGGAAAAAGATATATAATGAGTTCCAAGAGAAAAAAACAAAAATACAACAAGAACTAACAAATAGACTAAGTCTTATAATAGAAGATAAGGTTTTGAAATTTAGACCGACTGTTAGGAATATTATAGGGATTTTAATTGCAGGGGCAGATACCTTTTTAAGGCTTTTAGCTGACACACATAAAGACGCTATGATTGTAAAAGGACAACAGAAAAGATTAAATACTGTTGCAAGTATGGGTACTTTAAGTGTGGATAAAATAGAAGAGACTGGGGAAAATAAAGATAAATTTATATATCCATGGCCTTTATATTATGTTGTAAGAGATAAGGTAATAGGGACGAATAATAATGAAGTAGGTCAAGATATGGTTCTTACTTATCCTGGAGCTGCAGACGTAATTAGTCGTACAGGTGCATATGATTCGTATGTGTGGCCAGAAATAGATTTTGTAGAACAATATTTAAGAGCTCAAGTTTTAAGAGGGACAGACGTAAGTTTAGAATTTAATAATGAATTAAATAACCCTACATGGGTACCCATTAGTCCCTGTGATTTTTTTACCACAAACCCAATATACAACATACCAACAGTTAACTCTAGTTCTTACGAAATTTGGGATAGAAGTGTATTTAATGTATTTAATAGTGGTATATCAGGTAGATTTCTAAATAGAACTAAAAGTGTGGTATACACCAAAGCACAAAGTGAATTAGACTCTCATAATTTTGTTTTATTTGCACACACGACACCAGAGGCAAGTGAAACTTATAAAAACAATACTTTTAGTTATGAGTCATTTAGGACATTTTTACAACAATTATCTCCTTTAGAAAAATGGCAATTATTAATACGTGATAATTACAATACTGATTATATTAGGACATTAGACCAAACCAGAGGACAGTTATTCGCAACACCAACTGTAGAAAACAGGACATTTAGTGAAGTTGTGGAGTCACAGGAAACTATAAAAAAATACCTAGAAGTAGTAAAAAACCCACAAGAAAACGATATTAGTTTAGATACCTACCCTTTAGATGATTTAACTTATACAGCTTTACAATCAAACGAAAAAGGATGGCTTACAATTAACTTAGCTAGTAGTGTAAATTTAGATAAACAAAAACTTTATAGTATAAAAGAAAGTTTAAAATTTGATGAAGAATTAAAATTATACACTAACAAATACAGGTACCAACACCTACAATGGATTCCTTTAACAAATTGGCAAACACACTACACTAATATTTTCGAAGAAAGAATGAGTACGTTAGAAAATGCTAATTTTATAACTTGGAGAAACTTTTATTTAAAAGATGTAATGGGTAACCCACAAAATGGAAACATAAATACAGAATCTACAGAAACTGGGACATTAAACACAAGTGAAAATAAAAAAAGATTTTTAACTGAGGGAGTTAGGAATATGGGTGAATCCCACAGTATTAATAACACACTCTCATCATCTTCTGGTACATCAATTGACCAACCTAATTTCATACCTACTCAAATTACCTCAATGTTAAACACTTCTTGGTTTACAGAGGCTTTTGTAAAAGGAGTAGAAAAAGATTGGGCAAAAACACAATACCCATATAAAGAAGCAGCTTATTTACTTTTACAGTCTTTACCTATTGCAAATTTAAATGAAAAAGGATTAAAAAGAGATTCTATAGATAGTTCGGACACCGTAGAAAATGAATGGGGAGATTACCTATTTACATCATTTAATCAAGTAAGTGCGTTACATAAATTACCATACGCTACAATTTTGAAATATGGTTCTGAATGGCATAAATGGAAAACCGCTTTAACTGAAGGTGATGCACAAGATTGGGTTAGTAATGATTTTATGTACACACACTTAAATAGTGGCGGACAAGAATATAAAAAATACTACGACCCAATTAATGGGTTACTAAACACAGCCTACCTTCTAGACATATACCAAGACGGGACACCTATTAATTTTTATGCGGAGGCTACTTTAGGTGGTAATTTTGATAAAATTAATTTAGGGTTTTACCCTAGACTAATTGACTTTACCCATTGGTTTATTACAGACTTTTTTCTTTTTGAATTAAATTATGCGTCTAGTAATATAGACCAGTATATTGCCGCGGGAGCATTAAACGTTAAAAAATTAGAAAATTTAACTATTAGTGAAGATGTAGGTTTTGATGTAACAGCTCCACTAAGAGATTTAAGTTGTAGTCAATGGTATACCTATTACGATAATTCTATAAATCCTTTTTCAGGTGCATCTTTTGACTCTTATTTTCTTTATCCATCTTCAGGTGGGTTAAAAGAAAGTCAGTTAAGGTATGATGTACCAAGTCCTAACCTAATGAATAATATAGGTACACATAATGGTAATATGAGATTTTTCTGGGCCGCTTCAAATTATGGGTGGTTTGACCCACAATTACAACAAAACCCATACTCTTGGGAATCGTTTAACTTACCCAACCAAGAAGGGGACCAACAAAGTTATTGGTACACAAGAGCATCAGCTACTACTATAGTAGATTCTTACACTACTAACCCATGGATATCTGGTGAAGTTTTTGGTACTGAAGTTTTAGATAAATTTGAAGCGGTGTTTTTAAATTTCTGTCAAAGAACAGAAGATTTTGATTTTGACTTAGTAAAAAGAGACGATAACACAATATTAGACCCATCAGTTAGTGTCGACAATGAAGCGTGGAGTTCTATGTTTAATTTTAAGGAGTTATTTAAAAGATTTATGGTTATTGATAAAAATAAAGTTATATTCACCCCTGAAATGTCTAATGAAGAAAAAGGAATGGCAATGTCTAAAGTTCAGTTAAGTAAAATTAATATGACTTTAAGTAATTTCTTAGATATGACAATGGAGTTTAATTTCATTAAACCTGACGATATTAATATTCCAGCTATAAGGTCGTTTTTAGGTGAATCAGAGGTTTATAATTTTGGTTCCTACGTAGAAGGTTCATTACCAGGTGATTCCTTAGGTACAACCATTATAGATTCAATAAATAGTCACCAAGACGCATGGAAAACCTATGTATTAGAAGTGTGCCCTTATGCTGGAGTAACTCCTTCTTGGCCTGCATTATCCTACTTTGTTTCTCAGAATCCATCTAATACTATAACTGAATTTTTTAGAGTGTTTAATGTAGAATTCACCGCACAAAACATAATATTATTACGGAAAGTAATAAAAATATTTATAACTGATAGGTTAAAAGGTTTTAAGAATGACACTTTTAAAGATAGATTGACAGAGATTTTTGATGCTTTGTATATTAGTCATGTTGATTATTTAACTAATTTTTTTATAACCACACAAAAGAATTTACCTGATGTTGCGGGAGAAGGAAGTGCATTAGCACAACCACAACAAAATCTAATAAAGGGTGATGATATAAAACTAGAACTATATTTGTTATTTAAAGCTTTAAATGATAGGTGGATTTCAGGTTATAATTTTGAAGACAGAGTTCTATTTGAAGATTTTATGTTTCTAGATAGAGCAAATAGAGATATAGGGGATGAAGCAATTATGGATATCAGCTCTTTACAATTATTAGATACGATAGAAAACGCAAACGTCTCACTATATAATTATTTAGGGACAATACTATCAAGGGACAATAAGTTCAATGTTCTTGCATTACCAGGGTATATAAACTTTTATGGTGGGTCCTCCCCAATTAATGTCGAGTCAATAGCAGAAACCTTCTCAACAGATGAAGCTGGGGATATATTCGGAACGCACTTGCAAGTAGACTACTTAGACTCAAGACCGAAATATTTGTGTCAGTATATTGGAGAACGTTCAGAATATTTAGAAATGGAAAGTGATAAAATGAATTACAAAAATGACGCTTTGTCATTAGGACGGGCGGCAGGAAATTCTTTAATGTCCAATTGTAATGACCCTCAAAAATGTAATAAAGTAGTTTCGTTCGCTGTAGATTTTGGAATACAAAACCAAAATATTTTTAAAGGTGTATCCCTAGACCAATCAGAATTTAGAAATACATCGGAAACATTCACATTATTAGAAAGATTAAATAAAGGAGCAAGTGGAAGAGGGTTAGCCTCTCAAGGACAAGGACTATACAATGTTTACAGAAGTAGGTCATACACCTGCCAAGTCACATCAATGGGGAATGCTTGTATACAACCTACAATGTATTTTAGTTTAAGGCATGTACCTATGTTTACAGGTGATTACTTAATTACGGCTGTAGAACACAATATCTCCCCCAATGATATGACAACTAGCTTTACTGGTGTAAGAGTACCGTTTTATAATATACCTAGTGTCCAAGATTTAGTCTCACAAGTAAATAAGACTTTTTTAACTAAAGCTATAACAAATAAAAAGAATAAAACTAAAAAACCAGATAACACTACCACCGCAGATGGGTTAGCTGATTTAGCTACTGACAGTATAGATAAATCAGTTATTAATGGGACCGAAGCTGATAAAGTATTCTACCAAAATAAAATAAAACAAGAAGCTTGTTTGTTAGCCGCATTTGCTAAAACTCTAACCGAAAATGGGATGATAAGGAGTGGAGGTGGAAAACAATTCCAACAGTTTAGTGGTAAAGCACGAAGAATGAAAGGTACTGGTAGTAAATCATGGTCACTTCATGGGACTGGAGAAGCTATAGATATTTGGTTAATGGACACTGGCCAAGCAGAGAAGGTACAAAGATATATTGCTGAAAACTTAACAAATGTGAGATTAATAATAGATTATAAAAATCAAAGAATTTGGAAACCAGGTAGTGGATGGCAAGAATCTAGTACAGTTAGTCCGTCTTATTCACATTGGCATGTTGATAGAGGTGGTGTTAAAGAAAATGGTGCAGGATGGTCACCACCAGCTTTAAAAGCCTTAGGTTTCATCAACCAAACCAATGATGTTGTAAATCTAGGAAATTATAAACAAGTATGTACACCGGCACCCATAACAGAAACATATGAAACTTCCTACAATACTTCATATTCAGATTATAATTATACCGCTCAAGTCGATAGTACCTATGTGCACACACCACAAATATATTAGTGTGTATCAGCAATACATTTACTAATTAACTGATATTTATATTAAAAGAATTACTATGGAAACACAACTTTATCAAAAATTACAACAATATTTAGGTGGTGACGCTAATATAGTAGAAGGCAAAAAAGAAGATGGTTACCAAGAAGTGTGTGATATGAACACAGGAGAATGTTATACTATTAGAAGTAGAGACGGTTTAATTGAAAGAGTAGAAAACGCTAAAAGAGTTAATCGTCAAATCAAAGTAGAATCACCTAACGGACAAACAAAACAATTATTAAATGGCTAATAAAGCAGATAAAATATTATTGGAGGAATTAGAAAGATTCGGACAAATAAATGAATATGTAAATCAAGTAGCGGGGACAGGACAAATTGGTAGTGTAGCCGCTTTTGAATTTCCTAGTAGAATAAAGGACCACCAGAAAGAATTAGGTGAACAAAATGAGGAAGGTGATGAAGATTTAGATTTAGATTTAGGTGGTGATGATGAAGTGGTTGATTTAGATGTTGAAACTGGTGATGAAGGTGGTGATTTAGATTTAGACGTTGAAACTGGTGATGAAGATTTAGATGTTGAAGGTGGTGATGAAGAAGCTGTTGTAGATGATAGTACAGAAGAAATAGACGTTACAGATTTAGTTACTATGGCAAAAGATGCTGAGTCAAAAGCAGGTAAAGTAGTAGATACTATAGAAGGACAATCTGGTAAAATAGATGGACTAGTTGGTAAGTTAGATGATTTAGAAGCTAAATTGGGTGAAATGGATAGTATATTAACCGCTATTGACGATTTAGAAACTAAATTTGAAGCTATGCGTCCAGAAACACCAGAAGAAAAATTAGAATTAAGGTCGTTAGATAGTGGACCTTATTCGGAAAAGCCAATGGAATTCTGGGATAGAAAAAAAGATGAAATGGCAAAACAGAAAGACAAACACGAGTATGTGTTAACAACTGATGAAGCTGAAAACTTCAATGACTCAGATATTAAGACTACCTTTGAGTCAAATTACGAACCCGAAGAAGAAGACGAGGATTAAAATAAAAAAAAACTAAAAAATAAAGGGGAAATTTTGACAATTACCCTTTTTTTATTTATAATAGTTTAGTATATTTTAATAAAGTAATTTAATAACCCAAAAAAAAGAAACAATATGACAACAAGTTTAGACGCAATTTTAGGACAGTACGAAAAGAATCAAAGTCCTAATACAGAGAAAAAATTCGTATCTAATGAGGAAAGACTTAAAAAGTATTTTGCACCGTTCCTACCTAAAGGGCAAACAGATGGTGAAAAAACAGTAAGAATCCTCCCAACAGCAGATGGGTCATCCCCATTCAAAGAAGTTTATTTCCATGAAACACAAGTTCAAGGGAAATGGATGAAAATATATGACCCAGGAAAAAATTCAGACGGGTCATTAAGTGGTGAAAGAAGCCCACTAAATGAAGTAGAAGACGCTTTAAGATTAACAGGAAATCAACAAGACAAAGAATTAGCAAGACAGTATCGCTCAAAGAAATTTTATATAGTTAAAGTTATTGATAGAGAAAACGAAGACGACGGTGTAAAATTTTGGAGATTTAAACATAATTGGAAAGGTGACGGTATTATGGATAAATTAATTCCACTATTCCAAAAGAGAGGTGATTTAACTAATCTAAAAGAAGGTAGAGATGTTACACTAATTTTAAAAGCGGTACCATTACCTAGTGGTAACGGAACTTACACAGCAGTAAGTATGGTAATGTCTGAAGACCCATCAGTACTACATACTGATGAAAATACATCAAAACCTTGGATAGCAAATGCTGAAGAATGGTCAGATGTTTATTCACAGAAACCAGTAGAATATTTGGAAGCAATCGCTAAAGGAGAGACACCAATATGGAACAATGAAACTAAGAAATATTCTTATGATTCAGCGACAGAAGAAAGTATTGATATGTCACAAGATAGTAAAACAAACGTAGACCCGCAAGCAAACCAGTCAGTCGACCAAGACTTACCATTTTAATTTTTAGAATATGGCATTAAAGAAAAAAAGTTTCAAAGACATTAAGTCTAAGTTCTCAAAGAAAGCTTCATTTAAACCAGATAGATTTTTGGATTTAGGTGATGCGTTTCTAGATGCAACTGGAATACCTGGACCAGCTATGGGCCACATACAAATGTTTTTAGGGCATAGTGATACAGGTAAAACAACAGCTTTAGTTAAAGCAGCTGCAGATGCACAAAGAAAAGAAATTTTACCTGTTTTTATTATAACTGAACAAAAATGGGATTTTGAACATGCACAATTAATGGGTTTAGAATGTGAGTTAAAAGAAGGTGAGTGGGAAGGGTTTTTCCTATTTAATAACGACTTTCAATACATTGAACAAATAACTAATTATATAAACGAATTATTAGACGCACAAGAAAAAGGTGAGTTAGATTATGATTTGTTATTCTTATGGGATTCCGTTGGTTCAGTACCGTGTAAAATGACATTCGATGGTAAAGGAGGAAAACAACATAACGCTTCTGTCTTAGCAGACAAGATAGGTATGGGGATAAACCAAAGAATATCAGGAAGTAGAAAGGACTCATCTACACATTTAAATACGTTAGTAGTGGTAAATCAACCATGGGTAGAGTTACCAGATAACCCGTTTAGTCAACCAAAAATAAAAGCCAAAGGAGGAGAATCATTATGGTTAAACTCTACTCTGGTATTTCTATTTGGAAACCAAAAAAATGCGGGCGTATCTAAGATAACAGCCACTAAAGATAAAAGAAAAGTAAAATTCGCAACTAGAACCAAAGTATCGATACTAAAAAACCATGTAAATGGCTTAGGGTACGAAGATGGGAAAATACTAGTAACACCACATGGGTTTTTAAAAGGAAAAGACCAATCAGAAGAAAAAAAATCAATAGAAATATATAAGTCTACAAATTCAGAATACTGGTCAAAAATTATAGGTTCATCAGGAGACTATAATTTAGCAGTTGAAGATACTGGAGAATTATTTTAAAACATAAAAAAATGACAAAAATGACAAAAGTAATAAAAGGAAACAAAGTAAAAGTACATTACACCGGTACTTTAAATGACGGTGAAAAATTCGATAGCTCACGTGACAGAGGAGAAACACTTAACTTCCAAGTAGGTGAAGGACAAATGATAAAAGGGTTTGACCAAGCTGTGTTAGAAATGGAAGTAGGCCAAACAAAAAAAATTAACCTACAACCTTCAGACGCTTACGGTGATGTTAAAGCCGAAGCGATTCAAGAAGTACCAAAAACTGAATTCCCACCAGACTTCAAATTAGATGAAGGTGGTATGGTTGAAGGTCGTACACAATCAGGACAACCTATGAGAGCTACAGTAAAAGAAGTAAAAAACGATTCTGTTATTTTAGATATGAATCATCCACTTGCTGGGAAAGAGCTCAACTTTGATATAGAGTTAATAGAAATAGAAAACTAGTTACTAACCTATAAATTAATTAAATTGTTAAAAACACTTCTAGTTGATGGTAATGCAATTCTTCAGATAGGGTTTCACGGGATAAAAAATTTTTATCACAATGAGAAACACGTAGGAGCTTTGTTCCATTTTATCAATACCTTAAAAAGAAATCTAGTTGAAAATAACTACGGAAAAGTAGTTGTCTTTTGGGACTCAGCAAATAGTACTGACGTCCGTAAAGAACTATATCCGTTTTATAAAGCAAATAGAAAAAAAAGATTCACAGAAGAAGATTGGGACTCATTCCTATACCAAAAAAATAGAGTGTGTGAATACCTAGAAGAACTTTTCGTAAGACAAACAGATAGTATTAAATGTGAAGCGGATGACTCTATAGCTTATTATACCCACAATTCCCCAAAAGAGAAAAAAACAATAATTACCGCGGATAAGGATTTATGCCAGTTAGTTTCAGAAACTACTGACATACACTTAGTTAACAGTAAAATTAAAATAAAACAAGGGGATAAGGTACCTTTTAAGGACATCAAAGTACCAACTGAAAATGTAGAATTATTAAAAATTTTAACAGGGGATAGGTCTGATAACATAGAAGGGATTTCTCTATTAGGTCACAAAACACTTAAACGTCTAATTCCAGAAATTGAAGAAAAACCCATAACACTAGAAGAAGTAAAAGAAAAAATATTAACATTAAGCAAAACATCAAACCTACCAGCTATTAAAAATTTTTTAGATGGTAAAACTAAAACAACTATATTAGGAGAAAGATTCTTTACAGTTAATAAAAAAATAATTACGTTAGAAACACCTTTAATTAGTGAAGAAACTAAAATAGACGTTGATGATATAATTAATGAAACGATAGACCCAAAAGGGAGGAGTCTGAAAAATGCACTTAAGATGATGAACGAAGATGGGTTGTATAAGTTTCTACCAAAAACTGACGATAGTTGGAGTAATTACTTTAGACCGTTTTTAAGGTTAAGTAAATTAGAAAAAAATAAATATAAAAAACAAAATTAAGAAAAATGGAAAATAATAAAGAAATAGTTAAATTAGAATTTTTATTAAAATTGAATAAAAATATAATTTGTCAGAGATATTTTAACGTAAAAAATTTCAACCCAAAAGCTTTATCCTCACATTTATTACATGAAGTAATGAACGATATTAAGGTAAGTATTAAAGAAGGTTTAAAACAAAAATCATTAGATTATTTGTACACCAATTTTAACTCATACTCTAACTTCGTTAAACTGCCACAAAATGAAGATAATTCAGAAAATAACGATTTTACCATGAGTATTTTGTTAGGAAATAAGGAAGTGTACACTACTAAATTTAGAGGAAAAGACTACCCACCTAATGTAAGATTTACAGTAGATATTAGACCAGAGATTCCAAGGTACTTAAGTGAACTAACAGATACACTATCTAGTAAAAAAATAGTTCCCTATTATATAGAATACGGACTATAAAATATATTTATAATACACAAAAAGACATTAGATGAACAAAACAGAAAACTTCGGATACCTAGGATATAATTTTCAAATAAAATTAATAAATTCATTATTAACAGATAACAAATTTGCTAACACAATATTAGATGTAATTGACGCGAAATACTTCGACAACCAATACTTTAAAATCATTATGCAAATGGTAAAGGAGTATTATGAAAAATATAACACAACACCTTCTTTTGACGCACTAGACCAATTAACGAGGATAGAAGTAGAATCTGAAATGGCACAAAAAAATATCTTTGACATGATAAAAGATATTAAAGAAACACCATTTGAAGACCATTTATGGGTACAAGAAAAATCTTTAAAATTCTGTAAACAACAAGAATTAAAAAAAGCTATAAAAAAGGTAAATAAAATATTAGATTCAGGTGATTTTGAAGCGTATGATAAATGTGAAGAATATATAAGAGACGCAATCCAAGTAGGGGAAAATTCAGATGGTGCTGTGAACGTATTTTCTAATTTAGAAGAAGTCTTAACAGATGACTTTAGGCACCCAATACCAACGGGGATTAACGGTATAGATAATTTATTAGAAGGTGGGTTAGCTAGAGGAGAAATAGGTGTGTTCCTAGCTCCAACAGGTGTTGGAAAAACAACAGTACTAACCAAAGTAGCGAATAGTGCATATAATCTAGGTTATAACGTTCTACAAATCTTTTTTGAAGATAACCCAAAAATCATACAAAGAAAACATATAACTTGTTGGTCTGGGATACCGTCAAAAGAACAAGCAGAAAAGAAAGAGGAAGTTTTAGAAAAAATTAAAAATTATAGAAAAAGAGGTACTTTATTGTTAGAAAAAATGCCTTCAGATACACTAACCATGTTAAATATTAAAAATAAAATAAGAAAATTATCAGCAGAAGGTACTAAATTCGACGCTATAGTCTTAGATTATATTGACTGTGTTTTACCAGATAGAGCATTTGAAAATGAGTGGAAAGGTGAAGGTTCGGTAATGAGACAATTTGAAACATTATGTAGTGAACTAAACATGGTTGGATGGACCGCAGCTCAAGGAAATAGGTCATCAATAGGGGCAGATGTTGTAACCACAGACCAAATGGGTGGTTCAATTAAAAAAGCACAAGTAGGGCATGTTATCATATCTATAGCGAAGTCTCTACAACAAAAAGAATTGGGTCTCGCTACTATAGCGGTAACTAAGTCTAGAATTGGGAAAGACGGGATTGTTTTTGAAAATTGTAAATTTGATAACGCAACATTAGAAATTGACACAGAACAGTCACAAACTTTTCTAGGTATAGAACAGGATAGAGAACAAAGAAACGCACAAAGAGTAAGAAACGCCTTACAAAGAAGGCAACAACCAAACCATAAACAATAACAATTAATAAAATAAAAAATATGGAAGTATCAAATCAGATTCTGTCGGACATAACCGTTTACATGAAATACGCAAAATATTTACCTGAACTAGAAAGAAGAGAGACTTGGGGGGAATTAGTGACGCGTAATAAAAATATGCATATTAAAACATATCCACAACTTAAGGATGAAATTGACGAAAAGTACCAGCTTGTTTATGACAAAAAAGTACTCCCATCTATGAGAAGTATGCAGTTCGGAGGTAAACCTATCGAGATAAGTCCAAATAGAATTTATAATTGTGCATACCTTCCAATAGACCATGTAGATTCATTTTCTGAAACAATGTTTTTGTTGTTAGGTGGTACTGGTGTTGGGTACTCTGTACAAAAACATCATGTTGAAAAATTACCTGTAATAAGTAAACCGTACCCGAAAAGAGCAAGAAGATTTTTGATTGGAGATTCTATTGAAGGATGGGCTGATTCTGTAAAAGTTCTTATGAAATCATATATGAATGGTGGGGGCAGTAGAGTAGAATTTGACTACTCAGATATTAGACCAAAAGGTGCAAGATTAATCACATCAGGAGGAAAAGCCCCAGGACCCCAACCACTAAAAGAATGTTTAGTAAAAATTGAAGGTTTATTAAACCATAAAGAAAATGGGGAACAATTAACGACCATAGAAACCCATGATATAGTATGTCATATTGCTGACGCAGTATTAGCGGGTGGAATTAGAAGAGCGGCCCTTATTAGTTTATTTAGTGCTGATGATGACGACATGATTGGTTGTAAAGCTGGTAACTGGTGGGAACTTAACCCACAAAGAGGAAGAGCAAATAATTCAGCGTGTTTAATGAGACATAAAATTACTAAAGAGTTTTTTATGGACTTATGGAAAAGAGTTGAGTTATCAGGAGCTGGAGAACCAGGAATTTACTTAAACAACGATAAAGATTGGGGAACAAACCCATGTTGTGAGATAGCATTAAGACCAAACCAATTTTGTAACCTATGTGAAGTTAATGTAAGTAATATAGAATCACAAGAAGACCTAAATGAAAGGGTTAAAGTTGCGGCATTTATAGGAACACTCCAAGCAGGGTACACATCTTTTCATTATCTAAGAGAAATATGGCAAGAAACTACAGAAAAAGATGCACTTATAGGTGTATCAATGACTGGAATAGGTAGTGGAAAAGTATTAGGTTACGATATGTCAAAAGCTGCTAGTTTAGTAAAAAGAGAAAATACAAGGGTAACAAAATTAATTGGTATAAACCCATCTGCTAGATGTACCACAGTTAAACCCGCAGGAACAACATCATTAACATTAGGAACAAGTTCCGGTATCCATGCATGGCATAATGATTATTACATTAGAAGAATTAGAGTTGGTAAAAATGAAGCAATATACACTTATCTTTTACTCAATCATCCAGAATTAGTTGAAGATGAATATTTCAGACCTCATGATACTGCTGTAATAAGTATACCACAAAAGGCACCAGAGGGAGCTATTATGAGAACAGAATCACCATTCCAGCTTTTAGAAAGAGTTAAAAAAGTAGCAACTGAATGGGTAAGAGCAGGACATAGAAAAGGGTCAAACTCACATAACGTCTCAGCTACTATTTCATTAAGAGACCATGAATGGGACGCAGCAGGAGAATGGATGTGGGAAAATAGAAAACATTATAATGGTTTATCAGTTCTACCTTATAACGGTGGTACATATACTCAAGCACCTTTTGAAGATATTACAGAGGGTAGGTATGATGAAATGATGAAATCTCTAAGTGAGGTAGACTTAACAAAAGTTATAGAGTTAGATGATAATACAGATTTATCTGGTGAACTTGCTTGTTCTGGTGGAAATTGTGAAATAGATATTGATTTAAAATCAATAAATTCTGACACAAATGGTGAAAATAAAGAAATAGAAATAAGTGAAACACAAATATAGTAAAGAAATATTATACCATTTTAATTGTGGTAAATGTGAAAAATGGTGGTCAATAGCTGACTACCATTTATTGTCTACAACTCAAACAATCACTTGTCCACACTGTGACCATAAAGAGACACCAATAGAAATAATAAATAAACAATTAAAATAATGAAAAAAAAACAACCTTTATTGAGTATTGTGATATTATCTGTGTTATCCAGATATGAACACTTACAAAAACTAATAACAAATTTACGTGGGCAAATTTTAAAAGACGGACTATCAGAAAAAATAGAAATTGTTTTATATGTTGATAATTTTGAGAAAACCGTAGGAGAAAAAACACAAATTGCGTTAGACAAAAGTAATGGTAGGTACGCATGTGGGATAGGTGATGACGATGAAATCAGTGATGATTATTGTAAAGAAATTATAAAAGCTATTGAGACAACCAACGCTGACCATATAACATTCGATGTGAAAGTTATTGATAATAAAATAGACAATCACACCAGAATAGAATGTAGTATAAATAATAAACTTACACCAAGCTATATTTGGGGGTTCCCGTCCCTAACTAAAGGTAAGTTTTTTGGGTTAATAAGAGGGATAAAGTATTACACACACACATTTATGGTGACCAAACTGGACAAAGTTAAAGAATTGGCCGAGTTTCCCTATACAAATACAGGGTCAGATGAGGCATACTATGATAAAATGTATGAAAAAAAATTATTAAAAACAGAACATAAAATAGAAAAAGAGTTATATGTATATCATATGGATGAGAAAGTTTCTTTATGTAATAGTAGTACATTGGAGTTTAATAGATTATTAGAAAAAAATAAAAAATTACCAGAAAAGTTCTTCATACCAACCGAAAAAATAAATATATTAAACTTAAGCTAATTATAAATGGACACAATATTGGATTTACACGGTACAAAACATATTGATGTTTTTAGAAAAATAGACAATTTTTTATATGAACATTTAGAAAAGGGAAGTAGAGGGGTGTCTATAATAACGGGTAATAGTCAAACCATGAAAATGTTGGTTTCAGAAATAGCAGACGAATATAACGTCAAACACCAAACTAATTTATTAAATGATGGGCAAATAGATTTACTCTTAACTTAAGTAGGAATAACACTAGCTTATATTTATAGTAAAAGAATTGTATGCCACAAAGTAATTATTACGGAATAAATTTTCCATTTAACGAAAGCCCTTTAGGGTTTTACTTAGACTTATCCACAACTCCAGAAGAAGAGATAAGAAGTAATCTAATACATCTTTTATTAACAAGAAAAGGTACTAGATACTATCTACCGGATTTTGGGACAAGGTTATACGAGTACATATTCGAACCATTAGATTCTTTTACTTTTAGTGATATAGAACAAGAAATAAAAGATGCGGTTAAAAAATATATCCCCAACCTAATAATAAATAGTATTACTATTACCTCAGTTGAGGATGCCGAAGAAACTGAAGGTACATTAGTGACCACCAACGATGATAGGGTTTATAGGGTTGCTGGTGAAGGTACTGATGAACACACAGCAAAGGTAAAATTAGATTTTACCATAAAAAACGATGTATTTGAAACACACGACTTTATAATTATTAATATATAATATGGCACAACCAATACAATATACACAACGAGATTTCGTAGGGATAAGAGATGAGTTATTAAGATACACTAAACAATATTATCCTGACCTAATTCAAAACGCAAATGACGCTTCTGTTTTTTCTGTATTTTTGGATTTAAACGCTGCGGTTGCAGATAATTTACATTACCATATAGATAGGAGTATACAAGAAACTGTATTACAATATGCACAACAAAGGTCTTCTTTGTTTAATATAGCACGTACTTATGGTTTAAGGATTCCCGGTAATAGACCTTCCGTTTCAGTTGCTGAATTTTCTATTACTGTACCAGCTTTTGGAGATAAAGAAGACGCTAGATATCTAGGGATATTACGAAGAGGGGCACAAGTAAAAGGTGGTGGTGAAGTATTTGAGAGTGTGGACGATATTAATTTTAACTCCCCATATAATAGTTCAGGTGTTCCAAACAGAAAAAAAATACCTAATTTTAACGCAAATGGGACTTTAATTAATTATACAATAGTTAAAAGAGAAGTTATAGTTAATGGTATTACTAAAATTTTTAAAAGAGTAATAAGTAGTACTGACATTAAACCATTTCTAGAACTATTTTTACCAGAAAAAAATGTTTTAGGGGTTACCTCTATTATACAAAAAGACGGTACCAATATTCAAACCTTACCTAAATCTTCTGAATTCCTATCTAATGTGGGGAGATGGTACGAAGTTAAATCTTTAGCGGAAGATAAAGTATTTGTTGTAGACAATAGTAAAAAAGTAGACTATACAGGTATCAAACCAGGAAAGTACGTTGCCGTAGATAATAGATTTATAACAGAGTACACACCAGAAAGTTTCTTCAAAGTTACTTTAGGTGGTGGTACGAGTAGTGGACAAGACAGTTTAGATGATTTTGTTAATGAAGGGTTAAAAATGAGTTTAAGTAGACATATGGATAATTTTTCGTTAGGTGCAACACCAAAAGCTAATACTACTTTATTTGTACAGTATAGAGTTGGTGGTGGGAGTAGGACTAATTTAGGACCTAATAGTATTAATACATTTGGTATATATGATTTTTCCGTTAACGGACCAGTCCCTAATATTAACACTACAATATCTAATTCTTTAACAGTAAATAATATTACTGCAGCTGTTGGTGGTGCAGAACAACCTTCAGTTGAAGAAGTAAGAAATTACATCACTTTTAATTTTTCTGCCCAAAATAGAGCAGTAACCCTAAGGGATTACGAATCTTTAATACAAACAATGCCAAGTCATTTTGGTGCACCAGCAAAGGTTTCGGTTTCAGAAATAGAGAACAAAATACAAATTAACTTACTATCCTATAACCCCGACGGTAAATTAAGTTCTAAAGTTAGTAGTACTTTAATGAGAAATGTGGCGGACTACTTATCTGACTATAGGATGTTAAATGACTATTTGGTTTTAGGTTCCGCTCAAGTTTTAGATATGGGTATAGATGTTAGTCTAATTATAGACCCAGCATACAATCAAGCAGAGATAGTTACTGAAATAATAACTAAAGTAGACGAGTTCTTCAATACGGACGGTAGAGAATTGGGGAGTAATATTTTTACAGGGACATTATCTAAAGATATTTCACAAATAGAGGGAGTAATAAACTTAACAGATATTGAATATTTTAGTAAAATAGGGGAAGGTTATTCTAGTAGTGAAGTTTCACAATCTTATTCTGACGTACAAACTCGTCAAATATCCTTAGTTGACGGTACAATTTTTGCTCAACCCAATCAAATATTTCAGGTACGATACCCAACTAAAGATATCTCAGTAAGGCTTAAACCACTCAACCAGGTTTCTATTCGGTAAGTACCTTTACATAGAATTCTTTTTAATTACTTTTAATTTTGAACCTATAAATATTTATTAATTAAAAGCCTATAATATGCCTAAAACTTTTAGAATAAGAACCACCCCAGGAAAGGACCAAAATCTACATCTTAATATAGAGCAAGATTTCGACCAATTAGAAATATTAAGTCTAAAATTAACTCAAGATGACGTATATAGTAAGATGTGTGCGGACTACGGAGTAATTGTTGGTAGAATTTTTGCAAACGGAGGGTTTGGGATACCTAATGTAAAGGTATCGGTTTTTATCCCCTTAGAGGATATAGATGAAAATAATCCAATACTAAATGAAAAGTACCCATTTAAATCTATAGATGACACAACAAATGACAACCTAAGATATAACCTTCTACCACGAGAAAGACAACATTGTGGCCATACTGAAGTAGGTTCCTTCCCATCTATTGAAGAAGTGTTGGTTAATGACCAAGAATTAGACGTATATAAAAAATATTATAAATTTACTGTCAAAACCAATGATAGTGGGGATTATATGATATGGGGAGCCCCTTTAGGTGTTTATAATCTTCATATGGATTTAGATTTAAGTGATATGGGGTGTTACTCTTTAACACCTATGGATTTTATTTTACAAGGTGTTGCAGTAGAAGAGTTTGTAAGTGAAACCGAGTATGATGCCAATGAAAATTTAGATAAATTACCACAAATTGTAAAACAAAGAAAATCTGTAGACATTGTACCTTTTTGGGGTGACGATGAATTATGTAGTATAGGAATTACTAGAGTAGATTTCGACTTAAGAGATTCTGGGGTAGAAATAACCCCACACGCTGTTCTACTAGGAAGTTCATTTACAGATGCTGGGACCAGAGCGGTAACCAAGAGATGTAGACCTAGATTAAAACAAGGGGTCCTATGTGATTTAAAAACTTCACCTGGTAAAATAGACACAATACGTATGATGCCACAAGTGGATGATAATAATGACCCTGTATTGGAAAAATGGAAACCCCCTTCTACTGAACAACCAGGTGGTTCAGGGGCATTTCTTACACACCTACCTATGAATCTAGATTATATTACTACAGATGAGTTTGGTAACCAAGTTGTGTCACAAGACCCTTCTAATGGAGTAGCAACTTCAGGTAAGTATAGACTTAGGGTTTCACCTGTTAACGAATCTGGTTCAGGAAGACAACGAATAGTTGGGAGTTATTTAATACCTAATATTAGACAAATGGGGAACCCAGCTGATGATGCTGAAACACACGCTTGGTCACAACCATCTTACGCTTTTAGTTCAGATTGGAGAGACTATGAATACCCCAACATAAACGGGGCTTGGGCAGGTGTAGCACCAGGACCACCTGTAAATAATAATTATACAGCTATTAAAGACATGGCGATAGCTTGTGAAGATTATTTTTATCATTATAAAGCAAATAGGGTTTATACGGTTTCCAGTTTTATGGATAAGATTAAAAAAACGGGACATAGGAGAGGATTCCTAGGTATAAAAAATATAGAACCAACAGAAGATGCGGCTTGTGGAGCTTCAGCGAACTATTTCCCAATTACGAGTGCATATAAAGTAGTTAATTTCATGATTGTGATAATGCAAATTATTACAAGGTTACAACAAATTATTTATACTATATTCATAGGAATAATAAGTGTAATAATCTTACCTTTTGAAAAATTAGGTAAATGGCAAGTGTTTAAAGGTACGCCATTTAAGTGGTTAATAAATTTAGTTGTGTGTCCGTTAAAAAATGCTGGACGAATAGAATTAGAAGCTGTTGCTTATCCAGAATGTGAAAAATGTGCATGTGATGAAGAAGAAGTGGGTACAGGAACCCCAGCATCGACAAATGCGGTAACATGGGGGAGTCACGATGGAAGTAATGCAGCATCGAATCCAAACGACCCAGGTTCTATATGTGATGTAAATTGGTGGTACGGTGGACAAGCTGGTACATTTTATATTACTAGGATGGAGTGTAAGTCAGTATTAATAAATAGTGGGTGTGGCCCTGGAGCGGTTCCCCCATCGGTTTGTGATAATGAAGGTGGTATATTCGAAAATCCACCAAATTTAGGCGGACTTCAGGGACAGGGGGACGCTTATGACTCAACAGGTGGTCTCGGTACCACAGGTTTAGGGTTTAGAATCACATCTGTAGATATTGGAGCAGGAAACATTTCACCAACAGCGAGTAATACCTACGCAGGGGGTGACGATTTCCCTAATTGGTGTAATGGTGGTAATGGACCATGTGCAAACCCACCAGCTCAATGGTGTGCAAAAATTACATCAGCAACATTAAATACAGGAAAGCAACCAGCAGATATTACTACTGAAACGGGTACTATGTCTATAGCGGGAACTTCTTCTGGTGCACTAGACGCGATATACCAAGCAGTAGGAGCCGCAACAGGATGTACTGCTACTGCACCTGGTGGAATTGTTTACCCTACAAATGGACTTAACGCAATTAACCTATGTGGTAGTTTATTTAAAGGGGTCCCTGGAGATTTTACTTCCCAAGCTAATCCAGAGGGGATGTGTAATTCTGCAGCTTATATAAATGGAACAACTCTACAAGGGTATGTTTACGCTGGTGACGCTCTGAATAACCCATCGTTTCCTACATCTCAATTCTTTGAAAATACAGGAACAGCACCATGGACTTATGCATTTGGAGATTTTGGTGGGAATGACGGTGGAAATAACGGTCCAGGGGGTGCAAGTATTTGTGATTTAATGGGAAGTGGGGAACCATACCCATTTTACATAACCACAAACCAAATAAACGGAGCTTATATTGAAGATGGTATGAATGCAGATACCTCGGGAAAAGGACAGATAGTTCCAAACTTAATGGGGATTATCTTTACAATTACCACATCATCAGTAGCCGGTACTCAAATTGATGCGAATAATTCAGATGATTGTGACGCATACGGTAATTACTATGATGACCCATCCTGTGATTGTACAACACAAGCTGGAATAGGTGGTTGTGAATCAATATGTGATGTTGCATGTACTGGTAGCCAATGTAGTGCAGGGGACTATATGTTAGGTGCACAGACTTGTAGAAAATCTTGTTATGGTGACCCAGGATGTGGTAGTAAATTCGGGTGTCTTAGTAGTTACTCTGCTGGTGGGTGTTATGTTATATACCCTTCAGGGTCCTCTACGGACCGTAACAAAGCATATGCACAGATTGCAGAGTGGAGAAATGTAACTAATATTAATTCTGCTCTATGTAATGGGTTAATGGGTTATTTTTTCACAAACCAATGGATTAATGGTACGTTATATCACTTTCAGTTTAAAGGTAAGGAAAAAGGTAGTTTTTGGAGTGGACCAGGATGTCGACAAACCCAAAGTGGGGTGGTTAAGTTTCATGAGAAAGAAGGTAAAAATTACTGGGGTAAATGGGGTTCAGGAGCTAACAGAAAAAAGTGGTACTACAGGAGCACCCAATTTGATGTCTCAACGGTAGCTACAGGTGGTAATGGGTTCTATTACAGTGGTTCAATATTTAACACCAGTTATAGTTCCAATGGGTCAAATAAAAACTACATAAAATTCCCAACAACAGTTGTAGATGTAGGACCAAGAGTTAGTTGGTTAAAAACAATTTGTGCAAATCCAGATTTAGACGCTGAGTGTTTCACAGCTGACGATTTAGGTGCATCAACTCACCAGTCAGCAGCACCAGTACTACAAGTAGCTACTAATCAGAGACTAGGGGCAGGATGTGGTGATGGTGATTTGGGGGACATATTTTTTAATAGAGAACAATATAGACTGGATGGAGATATATCTCAGGCATTGACAGAACAAGGTACTGTAGGTGTACAAGAATTTGATTTAAATGACCCTGATTATGGGTTAACTATTATTGATGTAGTAACAAATGTAGGTACATCAGGACCACCTACGAAAATATCCTTTCTTTTAGGTGAAAGTGGAGCAAATAGTAGAAGTTGTATAAGGACACCGTACGAATTATATGATTGGGACCCATTAGATTTGAAGTGGGTACCAGAAAATTTAGGAAAACAAACACAAATTGTTCCATTTTACCCATGGAATAGATGGGCTGGTGGATGTGGATGGGATGGTTACTCAGAGTTATGGGGTGGATGTGGTCCACAAAATAACGGTTCTCAATGGACTAAAGGGGTGGGTCAAGATTGGCACAGTGACGCCGATAACGGTGGATTTATGTACGCGGACTACTACCAAGGATTAGGAAATAACTATAGTCAAATTTTAACAAATTTTGGACCAGGTAATACTCCAGGACCCAATAATCAAAACGGTGATGGTACATTTAGACAGAATAGTCCAGACCCTAGTTTCTTCTCAGGAAATACATATGCCAGTGAACGTACATTTATGGTATTAGGAGCTCCTTACCATTTTTATATGGGGTTAACACCTGGGGATAACGCTTATAGTTATTTCAAACAAAAATACATAAACGACGACGATTGCAATCCAGATGACTTCATATAATAGAATAGAAACTAAAATAGTTAGAAGTACCCAAAAGTACGCGGGTAGCCCAGGAAAAGACACAGGCCTAGCGTTATCTCTAGAATCAGAAAAAAGAAATCTAATTCAAGGGGACAGAACTGTGGTGTTAAATCTAACAGAAAGATTTAATAGAGAAAGACAAGATAGTACTATCTACAGACTATACGGAAAATGTTTTTTGGTTTTTGAAAATGCTTATATTGGTTTTGCCAACCAAGCTAATGGGACATTTTATACTGAATTACTTAATAACTTGTACTATACAGATAGTGAAGGTGGACTTATTATTGGACAGAACACACCTGACGACTTAGTTTTTAGTGGGTATTTGCCATTTAATTCTTTTAACCTATTAGATGAAGAAAAAGACTCTGATAATGAGATACAATCAGCAAATTGGCATGTTCAGGTAAGTTATGTTTCTGGAGAACAATTAGATAAAAATTTGGTATGGACATATGAAAACCCAAACATTGGTACACATGACCCTCTAGTGTGGACAGCAAAAGAAGGAATACCGTTCTACTTTTCCGCGGTTCAGGCGTCAGGAAAAAATTTAATAAGGTGTATATGTCCAGTGGAACATGGTTTATCTGTGGGTGAAAGTGTGACCCTAGGTACACCTGTAGCTGGAGGGGTGGTTAATTTAATAGTAAACGGTGCAGGAACCGTGGTAAAAGATTTTGAGGTGTTTTCTTTAGGTAACGGTGGTTTAAATTCGGATAAGTATATTTTTAACATTGTTAATTTAGATTATATTATACCAGGTAGTAACACTGCGGGTGTATTTAGAAGAATAATAGATATAGGGAATAGAGCTGAGAGTGAATCTAAATATTATATACAAGAACATACTATTTTAACAGAAAACAGTCGTACTATAGGTCCACTATTAGTTGAACCAGAAGTAGTAATAAATAAGTGTGCATTCGAAAAAGAAATATTTAAAAGACAACAAAGATTCATTCGTGCCGATATGACACCCGCTCCTGGGACACCAGAAAAAGTAATGACAAAAACAGCTTATCCAGCTTATATATACTCCTTTATTAAAGATATCGATGTAAGTCAATATACAGATAACTTATATAGGCCTTTATCAGAATTATATGTTACTATAAATAAAAACCCACTAGAACCAACAACAGGAGCTATGTTATGGACCTACCCAACCCCTTCTTATGAGTGGAACTATCATTCCGAGTACTTAGATGTGTGGCTTAGTGATTGGGCTTACCCTACTGTAAATAATACTTTAAGTGTGGATAATAGTTTAGGTTATATGAAAATATACCCTACAGAAGCACCCTCAGGAATAGACCACGGGTTAGATGTTGGAGATAAAATGGCTGGAGCATTTGTAGAGTATAATAAAACAGAGTTAAAAGAAAGGGTTGTTTCTGAATGTATACATCATTTGGCAGCTAATCCACTTGCGTTTATGCATGAAATAATATTAGACGGCCTAATTCAAGGAGACACAGGTGGTGGGGGATTACCAATTACCACTTATTCATCCACAGCTACCGACCCTTTAGGTATACCACACGCCGATTCCCAGTGGCAGAACGTACCAGCCCTAATCAATCCTAACGGTACATATGCAGGAGCAACTGATTATTGGTATAACTTAAAAGGGTATAGATACCAACCTCATAATAGAGTAAAATTAAGAGCTTATTCTACTTATATAGAAGATGGAGACCCTAGACAGGTAGTGAATGTACCATCCTATTCCACATATTTTAAGTCAAGTAAAATATGGAAATGGAGGGATATGTTAGACATTGGGTATATTGAGACAGATACCAATGGGGTAGACTACTCTTTTTTAAATAACGCTCATTACCCTATGACCCAAATAAATTTAAAGTTAAGAAGACAAGTATCCTCGGATATTGATTATATCCCATTAGCTGCTATACAACCAATCATGAGTGATGACTGCGAATAAATATAAAATAAAGGTGAATAAAGTAGAACAGGATTTACGTATCCCACTACAATTAACTTTCGAAGAAACTGGTAGAGGTGACTTGATTACGAAATATGAAGATGACGTACTAAGGAAACTAATAAACCCCACTAAAGATTTTGAAGTGACACGTTATAATCATATGGGTTTTAATTGTTCATCTGGTAGTTATTTAGGTAATGACCCTATTGCTAACGCAAAAATTAACTACGACTTTCAATTCTATAGTGGATTGGGTGTATGGTCTGATAAGTATAGTGCAAAAGGATGGACAAACCTAGAAATATTTAAAAAAGCCAACTCCATTAGAAATAGTTTTTTTAAATTAGATTTATACGATACACCATATAGAAGAAATCAAAAATTATATATTAGTCTTATTTTAACACCTTTTTCGGGTCAAGAGGATATTTTAACTGTCACCTACCCTGATGGCAGTACCTCCAACGAATATATAAAAGTACCAGAATTTATATTTGGAGCAAAAACAAAAGACGTTAAAGAGAATTTCTGGATATATTGGTTAAAAGAAATTGTACCAGATTTAGATATATTCACCTTTTATATGAGTGCTAAGTTTTTTGATGCAAGAACAGGAGAGGTAACTAAATTTACTACACATTCTCAGTTATATTTGGCAGCGACTGTTGGTACGTGGGTATTTAATCTTCCAGAAGAATTATTCTATTACCAAGTAGACCTAGACCACTCCACCAAATCATACAGAATAAGTCAACTAGTTAGCTCTGAGGTCGCAGTACCAAGTAGGGTAGGATTAGTTGGTGCAGCAGCTGCTCCATGTGGAACACCACCTACACAACCAATAGATTGGTTTGAATACGTAAACCCTTCATAATGGAAAAACACACAATAAAAATCAGTAGAGAAGTACTACAAAAAAAAGTTATTTTTTCTGGAGGAAATCCTAGTTATCCGTATAACCCGATTACCATAAATCAAATTTTAACAGCTGACACTCAAAATATATGGGACCCTAACACAGCATCATTCCAAACTCAAAGAGTTTCAGGACTAGGGCCTAAAATACCTTACTCTCCATCCAGTCAAAATTTTTATTATAATTATTCGGTACAAGTTTCTGGGTTAACAGTACCCATACTACTAACTCAAGATATAGATGATATGGGGGTTTATGATACATTTGATGGTAATATAATACAAAGAGACATACTAAATAATTTTGTATATGTAGCTGACACAATAACACCTAATTTAAGCACTGGGGTTAATGTGTATTTTTCTGGGGATTTAAATAGATATGAATTAGCGACTACACAGATAAATTTTGTTTTAGATTGGGGTGATGGTTCACCAACAGCTAATTTAGTTATTAATGGGGTAAATCAGTCCCCTTTAACTCACTCGTATGCCGCATCCCCTTCATCTTATACCATAACAATAAGTTATGAGGCAGATTGGGGAACAACTATAATTAGAAAAACTCTTACAATACCTATTGGACCATTAGATACACAAGCTGATACTAGCATAATACCAGATTATTATTAAACTATGGCAACTACAGATAAAAATCTTAAAATAAACGTACAAATAAAGGGAGGTAATGTATCCATACCCCAACAATCAGTTGCGTACAATACGATTCCATTATTCGTACCTACACCACCAACAGCTACAGCTATACCACCACCAGTTCCTTCTGTTGTCAACCTTAATGCTTTTGGTAATGCATGTATTGATAGCCCTACGAGTGCAACTCAACCATACCAAACTTTAGCTCCACCACCTGGTCTTTCTAATCCAGTGGATTGGTCAGTATATATTGGTACTTGTGCGGATTCTACACCATGCCCACAAACACTAACTAGTCCGATATCACCTTATATATTAGGGACACCTTTACTTTTAAATACCTTCCCTATAACAGGAACTGGGGAAAGTTACCTTACTTTGTTGGAACAGTACGGACCAACTAATATCAGTTTATCACCACCCGCATATTACCCTGATTTAAATACATTAGTGGATATAGATTACGCGACGGGTAATTTTACAGCGCAAGGAGAATTAACAACTTGGTCTTTCGGGTATACTGGGTACAGTATAACCGACATTAATTATGTTAATTCCATAGGGTATAATACCTTTGCGACACAAAGTGATGGGATTCTATTAGATGATATTGAATATATGTCAGTAACACCTCCAGGGATATGTAACGGTATCGCAATGTCAGCATTAACTAAACAAGAAGTTTTAATGGGTGTAGTAGAAGCACCAGAAGTTCAGTCGGAGGTATTTATTGAAAGAGGAAAACAAAGTGTTTTTGAAAGAATACAAAGATTTGGTGAAATAAGTACCATAGGAGGGTTACTAACTTATGGATATGGGTTTAATAATATAAAAGAAGAAATAACAAATGGATAAAATATGGCTTTAGGAACTTACGGAATTAAAAGACCAGCTGATGTCTCACCAGCTGATGTAGAAATAGTGATGATATATACACCTAGTAGGGATACAACTGATTCACCTGTGGTTAAAAAATTAGATGCAAATGCTTTATTAACACCTTATATGCATAATGCAGATACTGGAGGAAATGTAGGTACTGAAATATTAGGTGGTATGTACAATTTAAAATTACCAGCTAATGAATTTAATGAAAAAGGTATATATTCTTTATACCTTAGACCAGCAGAAATAAGAATGAAAATAAGTGATTGTGGTGTACTTTCATCATTACCTAATGTAAAAGGAATTGTATTAGATATTAATAATGCACCAGCAGAGGCTAAAAGAAAGTTCGTTAATCAAGGACTAGTGGGGTTTAGGATAGAATATTTATCCGATACAGGGGTAAAAATACCTAATTTTTATAGGATTGTAACATCGTCATTTTTATGTGAAGCTGTAACTCAAAACTTAACTAACAGTAGTCAAAAAGTTATCAGATATAGATACACTGAAGCGGGTAGTTTAATATTCTGTACTGTATCACCAGCAACCGCAGCCACTAATAAACCTACAGCTGTACCATTTATAGGTAACCCAAATCAAGATATTATAATGACAAATACAGATTTTAATCCTATAATGATTGATATAGAAATGGTAGACTACGATACAGAATCATTAGCTATTTCCATGTTCGGTAACCAAACAAAATCTATTGAGGATGGAATATATACACTATATGATTTATCTGGTCAAAATAATATATACAAACAATATAACCTATATGAAACAAGAGACCAATACGGTCAACCATTATATGAGGTAAGACAAAATAGAGGACTAAACATTGATTTTGATAAAGCGTTTAACAATATAGTGTAATATGGCCAATTTAATATGCCCACCGTCTCCTGGAAATGGAGCAGGTACTTTTAGTGATAAACTCGTAGGTTACCAAATAACCGATGGTACCGCACAGTTTACTATGGGTAACTTTACTGTAACTAATAGTACATCCTCAAAACAAAATAGAGAATTTGAAATAGGGGTATTTGGTGGAGCTATCACATTAGAAAATCTTAATGTAAAAACATTAGAAGAAGCGGCATATTATACTAATAATTCGTTAAAAATATTTTTTAATTATAATAAAACTAAAATAACTAATTTTACCCTATATGGGTCTTTAAGAGAGAGATTTAGAGTAGCGGTACAACAAATATTATATAATTTTCCAGCAGCTCTAAATATTGTAAATAGCCAACCAGGATTTATACCCACCACTACTTTTTCTGCGTACACATATGACCTACTCAGTGATACATCCAAATTGGTGGTCCCATATACAGCAATATTAAATCCTTTTAATATAGAATTTACTAAAAAAGGTAACCTACCAACTACAAATGATGTATTAAATCCACTAAGGAATTTTTCTAAAGAATATGCCAATTACGTTCTTGACTATTCTGGTCTAACTTATGAAATATTAGAATATCAACCAATAACATATTTTGCGGACCTTAACAAAGCTTCACAACCAGGACTTAAAATAACAGTTAAAGGTGACCCTTTTAATTTTCAAACAACCACCATGTTTAATAGAAAAGGATTTTGTAGTGCCAGTTTCTCAGCTGGTACGTGGTCACCAATACTAGACGGATATGACAATTTACCTACAGAGTGTAAAATTGTCAGTGGAAGAAAACTTGAATGTTTACCTCTATGTTTTCCTGAATACCTTATTAGGCCTTCAGATTTTAAAATAGAGGAATTATATAAAGACACTACTAAGTTAGGAGAAATAGAAACATATTTAATAAATAGAAAATCGGTTCCAGAGTATAAAGCTCTTTTTGATGTCCCAGCGGAAACCCCTACAGGTAGAAGAGTTACAGCACAAAAATCAGTAACCTGGACAAAAATGGACCCATGGAATATTGTTATATCTGGTGACTCTTATGGTAAATACCTAACTGATTTATATGAGTTAGGGGATGAGTTTGACTCCTATAAAACTAATTTAATATCTAGATTTTTAACTACTGCAGCTCTTAAAGAATTTGACACTTCTGATAAAAGAGTTGAAAAAATATTACAACTTTATGGTAGAGAGTTCGATGAAGTAAAAAAATACATTGAAGGTCTCGCCTTTATGGCTAATGTAGATTATAGTAGGCTGGACAATGTCCCAGATAAACTATTAAAAAATCTTGCACAAACTATAGGATGGGGAACACCTTCTAGTATAACCAAAGATAGTCTATTAGAAGCGGTATTTGGTGGTAAGAGAAGTAACGCAACACCAAAAGAAAGTCTAACGTACAAAGGAACCTCTATAAATGAAAAACCCGCAGAGCTCGACGCTGATTTATATAGAAGACTAGTAATTAATAGTGCGTATCTTTTTAAATCTAAAGGTACACGAAAAGCATTAGAGTTTATTTTTAAATTAGTTGGGGCACCAGAAGCTTTAGTGGAATTTAATGAACATGTTTATGTTGGAGCACAAAAAATAAACATGAGTCAGTTTAACGCTAAATGGAGTTTAATATCTGGTGGGTCATATACGGAAACAATACCTGTTTTAAGTTCTACCACCTATTTTGACGGAGTTAACTACTGGCAAGATAATGTAACCACAGGCCAAACTATAACAAACTTCAATAGTTTTAGTAGGGACCAGTACCCAGTAAGTGAAGAAGGTTACCCAACAATGAGTAACGGTAACTACTTCCAACGAGGGTCAGGTTGGTTCGAAGAGACAACATCACATAGAGGAGCTATAATTCTAGACACCAAAAACTCAACATTTACAGGAGCGTCTCCAGACGTTAAAACCGTAGTTAGACCTTTCACATATGGGCAACCTTATTTAGATACATTAAGTAGGTTACCTAATATGGATTTTGGTTTTAATTTATTAAAAAAAGTTGACAATAAAAAAGCGTGGATAAGATACGATAACGCAGGGAGTAGAAGGGTATATGATTTAAAATCTAGAGGCACATACTATAACTCACCAGAAGAAAAATTAGTAATAAATGTAAAGAATGTTGATATATTAATGAATGTGGGACAAGGACCAACTTGGGGTGTTTGGGACTTTTCTAGAAAATATGGTGTTAGGTTTAATGGGGATGGGTTAAAAAATATTGGTACAGGTTATACTAAAAGTACCTACCAACTATTGCCTTTTTCAGCATCAACTCCATTTACGTTACCTTGGCCTGGGTATGGTGGAACCGACTTTACTGAGGTAGTAATAAACGCGACAAAACAAAGCTTTTTTGAATTTGCAGATAATTTTTATAAAGTATTAATTAATGTAAAAAACAGACAAACAATAGATGATGGAAAAGGTGGTGGGTACCCAACACTAAAAAGAATCTATTTAGAATACCTTAAAGCCAATCATTTTTATAATAAAGGAAGAGGGGTAGATAATACAGTTGGAAGTGATATACCAAACGGACAATATACGTATGGTAAAATGTTAGATTTTGTGGAAGAGATGGGTGATTATTGGATACGTTTAGCGGAACAATTTGTACCTGCTACTACTATTTGGCACGGTGGTACCAAAATAGAAAATTCAGCCTTTGATAGACAAAAATTAGTTTATAAAAGAAATTTCTGTTTATCGGGTCAGTGTGATAATAATGCCGTCACAAGTTATGTTACTTTACCTTCTCCAGTATTACCTAATAAATTACTTAGAGAAGGGTTTTCAGGTACCACAGCACCAGTTATACAAACTGAACTACAATCAGTAAGTAGATGGGTAACTTCATTTATAGGTAATTTAACAGGAGTGACAGCAACAGGTGCAGCCGCAGGACCATATTGTCAAATACCAGAATTTAATTGTGCATGTATAGACACGACCCAATTCCCATCGTATGCACCGTATACACCAACAATGAATAGTGGTGGGGGATACCCATGGCAAAACGGAAGTGTAAATATAGAAATTTTTCCAGACATAATATTAAAAAATCTAACGGGACAACAACAAGCATACTTCATGAATACCGCACCAGGTAATATGGTAGGGCCTGACTACCACATAACAAAACCAAATGCTCTATATAATTACGAAGCTTATAAAATGAAATTAAACTATACGGGAGAAACCATACCTATGTTAAGTACTGGTGCCCATGTAGATTTAGACCTAACTAGTATTTTTGCTAAAAGAATACAAAACATGTTACAATCAAATGTCTATTGTGACCCTAATGACCCAAGTAAAATAGCTCCTTGTGCGGACACTAATCTGATGTCTGGTAGTACTTTATTCCTAGCAGATGAGTTTGGGGGTAGGTACAAGGACCCATGTCCTATAATATTTGGGACAAACCCAGAATTCTCATGGAACACATATAGTAGCCCTTATGTTGGTGGTAGTCCTTTTATGGTACAATTATTCGGGATACCCATACCACTACAACCAACAGGACAGGCACATACAAATGACGAATATACATTAGAAGGTTGTATAGGAACTACGACATTTGGACTACCATGCGTAGACCTATTACAAGGTATACGAGTAGAGATTAAATTACAGATAGCTGTCAAAGATAAATTCTATGGGTCTTATAATACAGATGTTAATTGTAATAATCTTCCAAATGCTTCATATGCACCTTCTTTACAAACAGGGTTTGCTTATATGTCTGGTTCATCATTAGGTTCAGGTTGGGAAGATAATACAACAAACTCATTTACAGGTGGAACCAATGGTGCTATTGAGAATAACTGTGAAAAACAACAATTACTACCTTACATCCCACAATTTATCGCTACAGTATATGATTGGGGAAGTAAATTACCTGCACAATATGGTGGAAGTTTCAGTAGTGGATATACTGTAGATTCAGCTTCTACAGTTAGTGATTGTTATAGTATGATTAATTTACAACAAGGGCCAATCTTTAGTAATAATAGATATGGGTGTGTTAGTGTAGATGAATGTGGGTGTAAAGAATTAACTAGTGCTAATCTTATTTTAGAGGGGTTACGAAGTATAAGCCCTACTCGTAAAACAGCATTATTAAGTCCTTGTTGTTTAGGGGACAAAATAATATTAAATTTATACTGGTGGAAAAAGAATGAGACCGAACCAACCATGATAAGTTTTAATATAAATAAAACACAATTTATTAGAACAACAGTCTACGATGCAAAAGTAGGGATAGATACATTACAATTAAGAATACCTACAAATGCGTTAGAACAAATAATTTCTAACCCTTATGTTGGAAGAGGAGGGTTTATACAAGACCAAATAGAAAGTGATATAATATTAGAGTTTACCGGTAATACAGTAAGTGGTATAAATCTAAACATAAATCAAGGTCAGAATACCAGTAATGGTATAACCCAACCTTCTTACTGGCAAAACTTTCTTAATAGAAAAGATAAATTAAAAGGTGGAAAAATAAGTGGGGCAAATATAAATAAAATAATACCATCTTTAACATTTGGAAACACATCTAATGATGGTTGGGATATAGACCTATATATTAGCTGTCAAAATACCCAACTAGAAGAACTTTCAATTAAAGTAAAAAATAATAATTCTTACCTAGAAAACGACCCAGTTATTTCCCCATGTTTGACTAATTGTAGTGATATTACTTTAATGGACTTAGGAAAAAGAACTATATATAAAAAAGAAAAATTAAGTGAAGTAATCGAAAATTCAGGAAAATTAATTTTTGATTATAAAGAATTTTTTAAAGTTAATTATCCAGAAACTAATATTAAAGATTTTGTATTAGTGGGGAGTGAAATATATAATACCTTAAAACAAGAATCATTAGAGTTAACTGACTGTGATGGTAAAACAACAAATAATAGGCAAATCATATATAATGCTCCACTTAATAGTGGAAATACAATTAATAGTGACTTTAGGTATTTAACATTCTACACAAATGGGGAAGAACAAGTTAAGACTAGTTGGTTGAGAAGTTTAAGAGATTTATATTATGTGGATGTTACTTGTGATGGGGCAATTAATGTTGAATTTTCTTGTCCTGAACAACAACAAGATTTTAATTATGGTATACAAAGTAAGCAAGTAGGGTCGGTAGAGTTAGATTATTTCTTACAAAGTGGGGACACTAGTTCACTAGTAAGAAAATATGAAGATTTGAATGAATGGGTAAAAAGAGGACTAGGACCAACAGGGTTTAGTAATAGTGTTATTTATTATGACCATAATAACATGATAGATAGAGTAAAAATAGGACCAGAGTATAGGTACTCTTTAGAGTCCCCTTACTGGACATCCATTAGAAGTATCGAAGAAGAATTTATAGCGTCCCAATACGGTACAGCTACAACACAAAACTACACGGGATATACTACAGGGACTACAGCCTGTGCAGGGTACACATTCCCTGTTGGGTATTCTTCAGAAGTTTGTTGTGCAAAATGTGCGACAGGTTCTATAATATCACCTTCAGACCCTTGTTACGCATATTGTGTATCAGGTTGTTGTAGTGGTGATACTGTCACTTATGAATTAAATTTTAATTATTCCGCTTTTACAGGGAGTACATTAATTCCATTTGGACAAAGAAATTCTACACCACCTAATGGGTACGTAGCGGACACACTACTAGATAGTGATGATGCAAATATGAAAACATTTATAGGTAACCCAGTTTATAACAATAACGGGGGACCACTAGTATACAGTGGGGAAAACCCAACTCAATATGTGACCTACAAACCAATAAAGTCTAATCACTTTAGATTTCAATACAGAGGGATTTTAGATGTTAATTATTTAGACGATGGTTGGAAAAATTACGTGAAAACTAATTATTTAGACAATACAGGACAAGGGTACCCATTAAACGATTACCAATTTAAACGACTAATTAACGCTTCAATAATTAATAAAGGAGGGGTTAGTAATTTAGATAGTGTGAGTGAAGGGGTTGAGTCTAATGAATATACCGCAACACCTAGATTAGGAAAAGTTGCTCCTTATTATGGTTACGCATCAGGTACTGGTATACAAGATTTTTATTTTAAAGCGTATGTAGAAATAAAGTATGGTAGTGGTGGGACTAAAACTATAGGCCAAACTACAGTAGGTTCTAATAGTTACAAGTACCCAGATACGGACGCAAATTTAACTTTAGTAGCTAATAATGTTGAAACTGGGTTAAATAATGTTTATAGCACTACTTTTTCTGGGGACACGACTTTTAATAAGAAATTTGACATTTATGTGGATACTGGTGATTGGTATGTAACAACAGGAGATACCGTTATTTTAAAATATGAAACTAGATGGGACACTAATAGTAAAAGTGGGGACTCCAAAACTAAATTTACTATTAAATTAGGTGGGGACTATAGTGACACTACACTTGCTAGAGCACCATGGTATCGTGTAACTAAATCCATAGGAAAAGCTATAGACACTAAAAATTTAATATGGAAAAGATGTACCACATCTGATAACTATAGTTGGAAAACACCAGACAATATAATATTAACCAGTAATGAAATGGGGTCACTATATCTCACAAATACAGGGTACACACCAACTACTGTAGACATCAATTCACGAACATTTAATAATCAAACATTTTTGGATATCCCAACTGAAGCATATGTTGGTAATTTAAAATGGCAATCTACAACTAAACCAACTAATTTATGGGGGTCAGCGATAAATAACCATGGAAGTACAAAACAACCAAGAATATTAGATTATGATTACCCTACTAATACACCTTCAGTTTATGTTGATAAACATAATTACCGAACTACATGGAACTTACCACAATGTGTAACATATTCAGGAAGTAATTGTTGTTCTCCACAGTTACCATGTATAGAACATCGTTATATTCAAAAAAACACATTTAAATCAGTATGTAGTAATTCTCTATTTGAGCATTATATTGTATATGACCCAGTAACTTGTGATGTAAGTAATTGTACAGACCTATCAACGCCTATAGACAACACATCTATTAATGACATTTATACGATAGAGTCCAACCCAATAGGAAGTGGGTCAACCATATACTTTTCAGGAAATGAAATTATTATAAATAATAAGCCAGTCAACATTAAATCCGCCACAGCTTCAGGAAACCAAATACTTAAAAGTAAGATACAAGCTCCTGATTTAAATCAGATAGACTATAGAGAACAATTAAATAAAGCAGAAGAAAATAGAAGACAAGGAAAAGTAGTACTTACAGGGTTGATATATGGTGGGGTGTCAGTAATTGGAGAACAAATATTTAAAATGGGGAAAGAAGGTAAATTAAAAATAAATAAAAAATACACTGTAACGGATATAATAGAAGAAATACAAAAAGTTATAAGTGAATTAACCGACCCAACACTAACACCCGCAGATAAGAAGAAAAAAAGATGTAAAAAATGTGGTGGAAGTAGTGGTGTAGGTGGTTGTGTTTTAGGTGGGTGTTTAGAATTTACTGGGTTTCCACCTGACGGGATAAAAATAACATGGACGTTTTAAAAAATAAAAAATAATGCCAAAAGTAGTAAGTAGTGGAGGACTTGTAGATATATTATCTTGGGATGTAAAATACCCAAGTAGCGAAAGTACTTGTAATGGAAGAATACACAATTTATTTATTAATGGTGGTTCCCCACCATATACTTTAGTGTGGACTGGAGCTTCTAGTTATAGTGCAAGAACCTACAACGTGGAAAATTTATGTGTGGGCACATATAGTGCTACCGCTACTGACACTAATGGTGATTATTGTATTATAGGGTTAACTTTAAGTGCAACACCACAAATATCTTTATCCGCTTCAGTTGTAGATAATTCTTGTCTAAAGGATTTTACTAAATTTTGTAAGATAGGAGTTACAGCGTTTGAACACAATCAACCAGAATTCACATATGTCTTATACAAAGACGGTAAAGTGGAAGATTATTTTAGAGGAGAAAGAGGTGAAGAATCCCACACTTTTACTGATTTAGAAACAGGAGATTATTATATAACTGCGTTTGATGGGGTAGTTATGGGTGAATCAGGGACGGCTGACCTAACAAGTTATTGTACAGGAGCTACCTATTGTTCTGGTTCATGTGTAACATCTAATATAACAGGAGCTACTCGATTCCAACCAGAATCAGTCTTTATTAATTATGATAGATTTAATCTTTTCGCTAATTATACTCTTAGTTTTGGAGGTATGGGTCCCGGTAGTTCTAGATACCTAAACGACCCAACTACTAGTATGCATTCAGGCATCAGTAGTACAGGGATAACCACCAACGACCCAACCTTGTGGTTATATACAGGTGATAATAAGAGTAGAATAACGGAAAATAGTACTGATTGGTATTTAGGGACTACCGCTATGACTATGAATCAAGGGAAACCAGTAAATGATACAATTTGGAGTACTACTGGTACCACTACAATAACACCAAACCCATTTAATGTTGGTAGATTTATGTATAACACCACTATAGATAAATTTTTAATGATATGGTATACAGATAAATTATCTGATTATGAGTGGGTTACAGTAGAACCCACATCCAATCAAGGTAATTATGGTAATCCTTCAGCTGCTTATTGGTTAACCACTTCACTTAATTGGAATACAAGTGGTTTAACTCCACATCAAATGACGATAAGTGGTGATAACAATACGGTGGTTTCGGCTACCACTAAAATGACAGATGCCAACTACCCAACAACCATGTTAGCCGATTATACTAACGCTGGTATTGTTTCAGGAGTAATTAGTGATTGTGCTTATAAAACTTACACCCACGAAGTTACTTTAGGTGCAGATGGTATAGATAACGATGATATAGGTATTGTTTTAGTTCAGTTTAGGGATGGGGGTGGACAATATGGGTCATCAGGACAGACTTATAACATGTCATTAAATTTTAATACCTCAACTGTGGCTACCACTAAAATTATGTACAATTATGGTAATAGTGCTTTTGCATTTATTAGTGGAAATACTAGTGGGGCACCCTATACTGGGGTATCCACTACGAATGTAGTGTTAAAGAATTCCCAATCACCATTCTCTGTCGGAAACTATGAAGACCAGGGTAGTATTAGAGTTAAAATTACAAGAAGTGGTGAATTTGGAGAACTATTTAGTATTAGAATGACCGACACTATGGGGAATAAAAGTGCTATGGACACGGCAGCTACTAAAGATTTAGGTGCTAGTAACCCATATAATTCTAAATACAATATAGACTTTTCTTTGTTAGATAGTACTACATGGTCAGGGAGTACCACATCCGCCCCAACATACGCGACAGGAAATGAATTAATTAAATTTATAGGCCCTCAAAAATATGGTTATCTAACTGCTTCACAAATACACGCTCAATTTTATGACATGTATTTTAGTGGTGAAACTATAACAACCGAAAGTGATTTCGCTGGAACTGGATTTACACTTTCATCAGCTTCCACTCTAAATGTAATACAATCTACTGGGTGCGATTTTGTAGGGTGGGATTGTAATCAAGGGGTTCCACAAATTAACCCATTACTTAATATATCTATACAAACTTTACCAGGCCCAGCGATGAATATAACTGGTGCCACCCCCATTAATGGGCATAACCTAAATAATTACTATATCTATTCTGGAGAAAATACTAGTATTAATTTCGGTTATATATGGAGTGCAAACACCCAAGACATGGTAAATAAATACGCTTTACCAAAAATTAATGTTTTTCCTTATGATTTCCATAGTAAAAAATTCTTAGGGAATAGTCTATATGAAAGAATATTCGACGACTTTACCATCTTACCCCAAGAGAAAAGGAGTAACGGACAAGGTTTACAAACCATAGACAATATAAGATTACAAACATTAGAAATAGATAAGTATTGGGAATTTATAATAAAACCAAGTGCTTTATATAAAGACAAAGTAGATAGTAGGTTAGAAAATTGGTTCGATACTTTATATTTAGGTGACTCTTTAAATTATGAGTTAGGGATTTACAATAATACTACCGACAGATATTTCATAATCACACAACAACCAACCATAGAGTATAGGGCAAGTACTAGTTTCCGATTCACGGGAAATACTGGATTAGAGTTAAAACATTATACTACTGCTGTAACCAATACATTTATTTCCTCAGTAAGTGGGTATAGTTCAGGAGCTACATTAGTAGACTTACCAGTTTCATTCCAAGGTGCCGTCCAAACTATAGTTAACGGTGTTACTTTATTAGAAGCTAAAAATCCTGAGTTTACAGATGGAGACTACGTAACAGTTGATAATAGATTTGTTAAAATTAAACCAAACACTCTAAGAGTGGGAGATAAATTAGATTTTTACTATGTCCCAGGTGGTGGTGGGCATAAGTCCTATCTCTCAAAAGAAATCACTATACCAACAACGGTCACCACTAGTTCCGCTGACACCATATACCAAAACGGATTCTTCTATTTTATAAATTTAGACTTTGAACCAATTGGGGACGTAAAAGTAATTATTAATGGGTTAATTAATAGCACTACTTCATTAGTGGCAAAGAAAACTTTAAGGATAGATTACCCTAATTATCCTACACTTACACCCACAGACAGTTTAGTATTATGTTATCTATCGGTCTTGGATGTTACTGGTGAATCTATGGTAAAAGAACCTACAGTAGGTTATAGCTTTACCCATGACCCTAGATTTGAGGAAAAGGTAACTTTAAGTGTTTTTGATAGTGTAGGTATTCCAGTTTACACCACGTCAAAAAAGTTTAATAAGAATAAAAATTATATTTCCGCGTTAGGAGCAACTTTAAAAACTAATACATTTGGTAGTTTTTATTATAACTTATTGGTGGAAAGGGTGTATATGTTAATTAACGGGGACGAAATAAAAAGAAATTATAGGACACCAGATGTGAATTTCCATTTAAGTAGTTCCGTTTACTATGGGAAACCTCTAACGGTATTAACAAATTTAGGGACATTACCAGGTGGAGAATATCAATAAACAAATAAAAGTATATTTATAAAATAAAGAAAAATGGGTTATATATTAAAAAATACAGCAGCTTTAATAAATGTTAGGTTTACTGACACAGGAAGAAAGAAACTTTCCGAAGGAAATTTAAATATTTCATTGTTCCAAGTCGGTGACAGTGAAATGTCATATAATTGTTATACGACATTACCTGTTAATAGTCCAGGTATAGAAATTTTACAACCCGCATTTAATGCACAAAACAACAGCAACCTATCAACAGCAGGTATCCTAACTAGTCAGTTACAAAATTTTACAACAGTTTCTAATGAGTTAAATAAAGCAAATGTTAAATACCCAATCCCAGTAGGTGCAAGTACAGGAATAACTTACGGTATTGCCACTCCAGACCCAGGAGAAACCGAGGTATTTAATACCGCAAGTCCTAGAGGGTTTTTTACTGCAGGAACAGGAGTAAACGAGTGTTGTTATGGTACCACCGCTACGGGTAACGCGGGTATGTCAGCTTTTACTAATTCCGCTTTCACATTAGCGTCACATTGGTATATGCCTGTTTCTGCAATGCATGGAACCCATCTGGCAACATTTATATCAGCTGGGACATCATTTGGTTGTGGGAGTGAAAGTAATTTAAGAACAGGTGGGTATTATCCACATGTTAATGACTATATAGGTATAAGATTTTCAAATCATAGTGCGGACACAGTAACACCACATGCACTTATGACACCAGTAGCTGATTTGTCTGTCTGTCCACCAGTTACTGGGATGCCATGTAGTGCTACAACACCATTTTTATTTTATAAAATAACAGGAAACACCTCGACATCTGGAGTAACAATTCAAAGAGGGTTAGATAGACCGTTACCTAATTTTATGATGTACCCTACGAGTTCAGCTAATGTTAAATATGCTCAGGTATTTGTTTTCCCAGGTAAAAAACACAATGGTAAAGAAATGGGTATGTTAAATTATTACGGTTCCGACACACCAACACCTTACTGGTCTCCAGGGTCTTTATCGTTTAATAATAATTGTGACATATCAGTTAAAGATGTAAGAATATGGAATATGAATACACCTTGGACAGAAAACCCAGCAGGGTTAGATACAACCGCATTTGACGATATGTCCGCATATGGTTCTACTGGTTTCTGTAGTACTAAAGAATACTTAGGGTATTCTTATACAACTAATACTAACTGGAACAATTACTATAGTTTAAACCCACCGTACCCTACTGTAGGAAGCACGGACACTGGTAGTGTTACAGATTATTACGGCCAATTGACAGCTAACGGGGTAAACAATTTTGGGAGTAATATAAATGACGTATCAGGTACATATATTTTTGATTCATTAGGTAAAATAAGAACGCTATTACCACAAGACCAGAAGGTTGTAACAATTTTACATTACACTAATGAAACAATATCTAATTTTTATGGTGAAAAATTCGCAACAAAACCAAACGGTGCCAACGCACCAATTAATGGTGTTGGTGAAGCTAAAAACTTTAAAATAAACTTCCCATGGTTAATGTGGCATAAAAAACGAGTTTCAAGCGGACCACAACTGGCGAGTGGTAAAGGTTCTGGTGTAGGTGATGAAACAGTAGTAGGTCAATGCTTTTACAGTGACCCATACCCAACAACATTTACAAACACCGCATCCAAATATATACAATCTACTAAAAATCCAGATATGAATAATCCGGGAATAAGATATTTTAATCTATGGGACGATAACAACATCAACCAAGGTTCAGACGGGAATAGTAGCCCAGCTAGAGTAGGTAAAATTTTTCCAGATTTAAAAATAATAGTAATTGATGATGAGGAATTAGTAACAGCGTTATCTTATAAGTCTAATAGAAGTTGGACATTACCTATGCCAAAAGTAGAAATGACACCAGCTGGTGATTCAGCACCATGTGACGGTGTAGTGGTAGATACATACGGTATACTAAACCAAGGAGAAGGAGATAAAGACTTACACTTAACTTATATAATGGAAAGTACTTCAGGTTACACCACAGGGATACACTGTAATTACTATAATAAAATACAATATGACAGTTCCACTACACCAAATCAAGACCTGCAAATAGTGTTTGGAAGAGAATTCCCTTACTTACATCCTTATGCTAAAAACGCGTTAGGGGATACAACATCTAGTAGAGGTGGAATGGGATGGCAAGCAGATGGAATGTCTTTCTTAGTACAAAAAACAGCACCAGGTATTAGACCTAGTCCTCTTGGGTGGACAAAAATATCCGCCACTAATCAAATTTCAGGTTTAACAACTAATGGTGTAACAGTTGGAAATGACCAACAATCAGGTATTACCGCCAATCAAATGATAAACACCACTTTTAGATTAAATAATGGTTCATTGACTGGAGGTAGTACATATAATTTGGCAAATCTACAAGTATCTACAGGCTCCACCCAAACGGCAGGACCACTAGACTTACCAATCATTAACGCTTGGAACGACCCATTACAAAAAAATAATTTACAATTTGGAGACGAATATTTTATGTATGGAAATCTAAACACAGATATCACTGCAACTATATACGAAATGAAATTCCAACTAAGTTTAAATGAAAACCAATTTAATAGTTCTGTTAATCCTACATGGATTCCTTCAGATGATGTAAAAATGACCGAAATAGGACTATATGACCAGGATAAAGACCTCTTAGCTGTTGGGAAATTGAAAAGACCAGTCTTAAGAACAGGGTCACAAGTTTTCACAGTTAAAGTAGACTTTTAATGGGATTTTTAGAATTAAATACACGGTTAGGTGCATTATCCTCCACCACTAGAATGGAACTATTCTTTACTGATTACGGTAAGAAATTGTTGGTTCGTCAAGATGGTATTGGGATAGAAGACCACATAGTTAGATTTGGTTTAGCGGACGGGGACTTTGATTATAGACAACTCACAGGAACTTGTAAAACACAATTTGGTACTTCTGCATTAACCTCTAGTTGTTTTTATGATATGACAGATGTTAGAGGGTCTAGAGATAACGGAACCGTTTTTGAAGGGACCTACGTAAGTGATTTAAAGAGTAAAATTTTATATTCTGAAATTAAAAGTCAACCTACTGTCAATGTCAATTACGGTGTAAGTAAGGAACAAAGTTTCGATATAGATTTTGATATAAAATTAGAGGTATTTGATTACATTAGTAAACAAACTCTGAACTCAGTAGAAGGGCAAATTATAGAATCAGAACACAGGAGAGGTGGACCCATAACAGGTAAACCACTACCCATATTAGATAATATCACAGAGGGTGAATGTTTATATTGTACTTTTATTTACAATCCAGATGGTACCTACTTTGAAGACCCACAAACAGGTGAAAGACTATTAGATTGTTGGTATGATGTATGTAACGCATCTGTAGTTCCAGGTACTTGGTGTGCAAATTGTCCAGCAACAGAATTAGACGATGATTTCACTATGGCTAAAATTGCAGGTGGAGGTTCTGGTATAATTGGTAAATGGGGGGACTACATTATTGGTAACCAAGAACAATCTACAACAGGAACACAAATAGGGTTAGATTACAATGTTTTATTTGAATCTAAAAGTAAAGTATCAGGTGAATTGATTAAACCAGAAGACGCGATGTTTTATTGGTACATACAAGACTTATCTAGTACAAATCAAATAATGAAAGTTATTAAACCTTATGAGATAAAAACATATAGTATAAATGGAGTAAATAATTATAAATTTAATTTAAACAACACTAAAGAAATAAAAAATAACCATTATTGGCAACGATATAATAATACATACGCTGTAACAATGGGTGTAAAAATACCGGGAGTTACCCCTAAAATATTGACCAATAAGTTTCAAGTAATGGGGGACCCGAAACATGGATGGGTGTTAAACAAATATTAATAATCTATTTATTAAAAAAAAGAAAGTATTAAAATAATTATAGTAATAAGACAAGAGTATGGGATTTAATAATAGTGCAACTACAACAACGTTACAAGTTCACCTAACGGACTACGGAAGAAGATTACTTTTTCAGGGAAGTTTAGGTGATACTATTAAAACGTTCACATTAGGGGATAGTGATAGAGACTATCGTAATGTTAAAGATTTAGGGAATGGTTTTGTGCCAGATGTAACTGGGGACTATGAAGGAGTATCATCACTAAATTCAGGATTTAAAATTAAACACAAATTATGTTATACTGGAAAACAAGGTAACATACAGAACTATAGTGCTTATAAGGACCAGGTGTTCTTTGGATTTAAAAATGATAATGGTGACTTTGACTATTACGACACTCCAACGGTAACACTATATCTAAGTGACTACCAGATATTACTTAAAGCTTTATCCCATGACAATATATCTTACCATAATTATTCTGGTCAAACATCTGCTTTTACCAACTATTTCAACACCATCCAACTAAATGACGGATTACCTGTCGCAAATAAAATGGACCAATTTTACTATAATCTAGAAAGTGCGGGTAGAGGGTTATTTTTAGATTTTTATGATTGTATATCTGTAAGTTGTGGTGGAAATTATGAATACCATAACATTAAATTAGTTCCAGCATCAGAGAAAGATTTAGAATTATTTAAAAGGATTAGTGGGGGTGTGTATTTAGAATCCGATAACAGTACCACTAGTAAGGCTAAATTTAAAGGAGGAACAACAGTAGGGATTAGAGCAAGAAAGAAAACATTAAGTCCATATAGTATATCTATGGCGTCCAAAGAAACCGAAAAAGGAGTTTACCAAGGAGCAGGACCTGGAGGTATAGGGTACACTTTACCTGATTATGGGTATGTAATAGGTGATGTACAAAACCCATCAGAAGAATACTACCTTACTTATAATTTTACTGAAACATATGGTGGATTTTATCATCCAGCTCAAATTGAAAGTAAAAGTTATTTAACAGAAGCACAAAATATGGAGTTGGATTCTATTGTTCCAGCTTCAAGATTATTTTCTAATAATGTTAATACTAATTTTTACTACCCATTACTTAAAAAACAAGTAGAGGTGGATGTAGTAGGTAATAGGTATAAAGGAAGTCAAGGTACGACATTGGTGGGAACAACCACAACCAAATCTAATAGTGCGTTAGAAAGTTTTATCGACTTTGCTACCGCAGCAGAATATACTGTATCCCAAAATGTAAAAAGTAATAATTTAACCACACTATCATTAAATTCACCAACTAGAGGAGGTGTTCCATTAATGTTAGAGAGACTCTATAGTAATACTGATGATTTTTGGTTAGCCCTTTCTCAAGATAATGTAATGTCTTCTAATGTTTCCTATGTAGGAACAAAGGCACTTTATACGGCTGACACAGAAATTAACTTTTTCGCTTATTCATTAGACAAACCTTCTGCGAGTCCAGCATCAATAAAAGTAAAATTAGTTATAGATAAGAAAAGTATAAGACAGTCAGTAGCGTACGCAGCCAGTACACCTGCTGACCAGGCAAGATGGGAACTATACAATAAAAATGAAGTAAGATTTTATGGGGAAGCTTATGATGGTCTAACAGATTACACAACCAACCCATTAAATAAAACAACAACTGGTGCGACTAGTTATAAAATATTTAGAAAAGTAATATAAAATGGCAACGAACAATGGAAATGTATTAGCAATTTGGCCTTCAGGCTTAAAAAACTTAGTTAATGAATTTAGTTTTAATCATGCATCTACAGGTAACTTACAACCTTTAAGGTATTTTGGGGGTGACCCATACCCAGATAAACAACCTAAACAAGGTGACTCTTTATATGAAAATACACCAGGAGAAAAGGCTTCACCAGCTAACTTCCCTAAGTATATTTCAGTATATAAGAAAAGAGGGAACATAAGTGAGTACGGTAAAACCTTTGTATGTGGGGTAAATGGTGTGGACTATAAAGATTCGCCTAATAAAGTAGACGACCCAAGAAGATACTATAAGTTTAATTACCCTTCTAGAGATACTTTAATGGTAAAAGGAAATGAATTAACATTCGGCACACCTATTCAAGCAAATGTAGGACCATACTCCACAGCTACTTTAACACAACCAGGAATAAACCCTAACAACCCTAATGTAGTTTTACCGGGAATAACCAATACACCTACAACAGTCGGTGGTACGATAAATCCAGGAACTATGAATATAGGCGGGGGATATTAAAAAAATAAAATAAAAAATTATGTCATATTTTAAACCAGTATATAAGAAAACATTAGTAAATGAGACTCAGTTATTCCAAACCAGTGGTTTCACATGGATGAGTGGAGGAACAAATTGTTGTCCACCACCATGTGCATTTACAGCAATTCAAAATAACCCTTCTAATAATAGACCATTCTCCAACCTGTTTGTAAGTTTTAATCTACCTACAACTACAGCAACTCAAACAAACTTCAATATAGATTGGGCCGCTACTCAGTTAACCGCATTAACAGTTAACAATGCAATTGCAATGGCAATACCACAAAACAAATATGGGGAGTTAATAGATGGAAGAACTATAAGACTTATAATCCCTACAGGTGATTCTCATACACAGGGACTAGTAACTTTATATTCCACCTATGTTAACGGATTAAATGTTTCTAGTGATTCTAGTATCTATGCTGAGGTATTTGGTAATCCTAGTGCTGGAGCAAGTCCGACAATTACATCACCAAGTACCAACGTTTCGTTTTTAGTTAGTGATGATGCCAACACACCAAAAGCTGGTGGGTCGTGGGCAACAGGATACGCATTAAATGCTAGTGTACCACCATCTGGTTATAAAAATGGTGGAACTAACTTTAGTTTTACAGATGAAACACTTACAAAAGTACCATTAGACATTACACGAGACACACCTTTAGGTGTCTGTTACCTAGATAAAGGATTTATAGTTATAACTGACCCTAATATAGTAAGTAACTTCACATATACCGCTGGGACAGTAACTGGTAAAATGGTACCAACAGACCCTTCTGAAGGACTATACACAGGAACAAGTAGTAATTATACAAATTTATACTTTACCGCTTCAACTTCTGCAAGTTGTTCGTATTATTCTTTTGAGAATACTTGGGAATTACAAGTAGGATGTCGAGCTGAAACTAACGAATTCTATTTAACAGAAAATCCAACCGCTTCTGCAATCTCAGCACCAGAAACAGCTGTAGGGTCAGGAGTTTACGATTTAAGTAAATCTACAAGTGCTGCTTATGTCACCGAAGTTGGGTTGTATGATAATAATAATAGATTAATTGCTTTAGCAAAACCATCACAACCAATAGAAAAACTACCAACCTCTCCAGTATTCTTAGATTTAAAGTTTAAGTTTTAATGGATTTCAAAAATCAACCTAAAATACTAGGATTAGATGTCTCAACAAAAACAATTGGGTGGGCACTTTTTAATTATGGCAATAAAGAATTATTAGAGTTAACACATTTTTCTCCTATTATTAAACCAAAACCCGAGGATAAATTAGAAGAGGTAATAAAAAAAGCTGACGAATTCGGTAAAAAATTAGAGGAGGTAAAAGATTTCGGAATAGTAAAAGTTATTATAGAAGAGCCTCTTTTGACCTCCAACAATGTATACACTGTAGGTGCTCTTTTAAGGTATAATTCTATGATAACTAAAGTAGTGTACGACACATTGAAAATCTTACCTTCTTATATCTCGACCTACCAATCAAGAAAACACGCTTTTCCAATCCTATTTTCCCCTAATAAGTCAGGGAAAAAGGTTCTTTTCGGAGGACACCCAAAGGGATGTAATAAAAAAGAAATAATCTGGAAACAAGTAAAAAAATTAGAACCCCAGATAGAATGGTTATACACACGAAATGACACATTGAAGAAAGAGTGTTATGATATGGCAGACGCTTATACTTGTGTTAGAGGATATATGTATCAAGAAGGTCTCTGGAACTAGTTTACTCCTTATTTTTTTTATGGTATAATTAAGTATGAGTGAAAATGCCATTATATTAGAATTATTAGAGTCCATGTTAGGGGAAGCAAAAAACCACAACCCATATAAAGGACAAATTTCTTTTGATTGCCCTGTTTGTTCATATGACATTAAAGGACTAGAAGACGGAGATGGAAAAGGAAATTTAGAAATAAACTATAAGAGAAATATTTTTAAGTGTTGGGCATGCTCGGACACTAACTACACCAAAGGACATTTAGGTAAATTAATAAAAAGATGGGGAACCCCATCACACCAAAGACTATTTGATTTAACCAACCCAGACGACTACGAAAACCCAGAGAATAAAAAATATAGAATACCTGTTCTTCCACGTAATTTAATTAAACTAGATGAAGGAAACCCTTTAAGTATTCCACATAAAGAAGTGACTAATTATTTAAAAAAAAGAGGGGTAACTAAAGAGATTATAGATAAATATAATTTAGGGTATGTTTTAGAAGGGGAATATCGTTATAGGGTAATAGTACCCTCTTATGATTTAGATGGTGAAGTTAACTATTTTGTCGGCAGAAGTTTCGTAAACACAAAGTTAAAATATAAAAACCCAGAATATCCAAAAGATAGGATTATATTTAACGAACCACTTATAGAATGGGATAAGGACATATACTTAGTAGAAGGTGTTTTTGATATGTTTTTCCTAGATAATTCTATACCTATTTTAGGTAAGGTAATTTCTGATAATTTATGGAAAAAACTATATGATAAATCGAAGGGAAAAATAATAATTTGTTTAGATAGTGACGCGTGGGACAGTGCAGAGAAATTATACTTTAAACTTAATGGTGGTAATCTACGAGGTAGAGTAAGAGTGGTAAAAATGCCTGATGGAAAAGATGTTGGTGATATAAGAGGCAATATAAATAAAGAAATGATTTTAAATTTAGAAAAATAGAATGGAAATAGCATTAGAGTTAAGTGTTTTTAACACTATAAAATATTATGATGAACCTCACAAGTATTATATGGGGAAGACACCTATGACGTCAGCTACACAGTTCATAGGGAAATTTAAACCAGCATTTGATAGTGAATACTGGGCAAAAAAGAAAGCGGACGAAAGAGGGATAGAAAAAGAAGAAATACTTAAAGAGTGGAAATATAAAAGTGATTTTGCTTGTGAAAAAGGTACCCTATTTCATGAGTACGCGGAGAATTACTTAAATAATAAAATTTTTCCATATCCTTTAGAAAAAGTAGTAAAATTATTAGGGAATAATGACGTTCAGGAACCGTATGATAAAATAGTAAAACATTTTGATGAGTTCTATAAGGATTCTTTCGATAAATTACTACCTATAAAGTCAGAGATAATTGTGGGGGACGAAGAATTAGGGATATGTGGAATGGTAGACCAATTGTTCTGGAATAAAAAAACTAAAGAATACCAAATTTGGGACTGGAAAACAAATAAAGAAATAAAAAGAAAAAATCATTGGCAAAAATTTAAATCACCTATTTCTCATCTAGATGTATGTGAAATGAATACCTATTCTTTACAATTATCACTTTACAAATACATTATAGAAAAAAACACTAATTTAAAATTAGGAGATTCATATATTGTATGGTTTAATGAAAAGAACGAAACATATAAGCCAATAAAATGTTATGACTTCCAAAAGGAAATTGTAAAAATGTTAGAAAAAAATGGGTGATATTAATAAAATAGTTCATTTTTCAGATTTACATTTAAAGTTATTTAAACAACATGAACTTTATAAAACACAATTGAAAAAATGTTTCGAAAAATGGAGTGAATTGAAACCAGATAGAATAGTTTTTACTGGTGATTTAGTCCATTCTAAAAATCAAATCACACCGGAATTAATAAATTTAGTAAGTTGGGTAATGATAGAATGTGCTAAAATATGTAAAAGTGTATTTTTAGTTGGAAATCATGATTTTTTAGAAAACAATCACAATAGATTAGACGCTTTAACACCTATTGTAGAAAATTTGAATAACCCTAATGTCGTTTATTATAAAGATGAGGGGGTATATGAAGATGAGAATGTAGAATGGGTCGTATACTCACTTTACAACGATAACCAAAAACCTAACATGGTAGATACTACTACTAAACATAGGATTGGTCTTTATCACGGAGCGATTAGAGGATTAACAACCGATTTAGGTTTTGAGTTTGATACAGCTAATGATGTATCTATATTTAAAGGGTTAGATGTGGTGTTAGCGGGAGATATACATAAAAGACAAATTTTAGACATACCAAATAATAAAAAAGCTTATATGGTAGGTTCATTAATACAACAAAATTTTGGGGAAAATATAAAAAATCATGGATTTGGTGTTTATGAAATAGAAACCCAGAAATATTATTTTGTTGATATTAAAAATCCAGAACCTTTTTTAACTTTTAAGATAAAAGATATAACAGATATAGAAAATGAAAAAGAAAAACTTACTAATAGATAGTCTTCCTAAAATTCTAACTAATGAAATAATAGAATTTTGTAAACTAAATGATATTGAAAATAGTGATGACCTTATATTAAGTTGTTTTAAAGGTGGCTTCGCTATAGAAAAATACGGGTTAACCCCATCACCAATGAAACCAACCGTAATAAATAAAGAAATAGAAAAAGAGGTAGTGAAAGAGGTGATTAAGGAAGTACTAGTCGAAAAAGAAATAATAAAAAAAATAAAAATAGAAGTGCCCGTTGAGAAGATAGTAGAGGTAGAAAAAATTGTAACACAGACATACGTTGATGATAAATTAGTTAAGGAATTAAATAATTTAAAAAAATTATTAAAGACAGAAAGTCCAGACGGAAGAAAATACACAAATAAAGACTATTATAAATTAAAAGAAGAAAAAGATGAGTTAAATTTAAAAATAAATAATTTAACAAATGAAAAAACTTCACAATGTGAAGAAAAAGTAAAAGATTTAAATAAAACAATAAAAAAGTATGAGGACATCCTATCCCACTTCCAATCGTTTAGTCAAAAAGGAAATGTGAAACATATGAAGTCCTCTAACATAAAAGACATATATAAAGAATAAATTATGGAATTAATAATATGGCTATTAGCCGCATACGGAACATCACAGATACTAGTTTTTGGTAGTATCTTTAATAAACAGAGAACATGGATAACAAAAAAATCTACTTTTTTAGGTGACTTACTATCTTGTATGATGTGTACAGCAACATGGGTTGGGTTTTTATTCTCAATTGTTTTCTTCTCTCCAACACAAACCTTAACATGGATACCCTACACTAATATTTTCTTTGATGGGGTGTTAGCGAGTGGTGGTGTATGGGCAATAAACACCATTATAGAATGGTTTGAAAACCAAGCAGATTAATATGGAGTACTTTAAAGAGTGGTTAATAGATAAATGGTACGAGATAGAGGATATCTTTATAGGCCTACATGATAAAATAGAAGATTTAATAGATTGGATAGAAGAAAAAATTAAAAAATAATGTCTAATGAAAACAATCCTTATATTAGAGTTGTGTGGGAGGATAATCCTATAAATTTTACCCAAGAAAGATTAGAAAGGGTAAAAAACTACTTTAGAAAAAAATACGAGTCTAAAAGAATCAATATCATAACTAAATCTACTTTAGATGATAGTGAATTATTATCATCGATAGATGTTAGTGAAAAAGTTATAGACGTCAACTACCAAACTAAATTAGTTAAGGAGTATATTGATACGGCTGGATTCGAAGTAGAGTGGGAAAGATTTGAAAAATTAGACGAAAAAGTAGAAGCTAAACTTTTAGAAGAAGGTAAGAGAAATAGAAAACACACAAAGTGGAGAATTAGATGGGTAGAATTTGATAATTTCTTATCATTTGGTGAAGGCAATAGGATAGACTTCGATAAGTTAGGTGGTATCACTACAGTAGACTCTATTCCATCTAATTATGGTGGTAAAACCACTTTAACTGTAGACTTACTTCTTTTCCTATTTTTTAATACCACAACTAAAACAGTTAAAGCGCTAGATATCTTTAATAGATTCACTGATAAAAATTTGGTTATGGTTAGAGGTTTAGTGACTATAGACGGAGAGGACTATATTATTGAGAGAGGGGTAATAAGAAAACAAAGTAGAAAAGGAGAATGGACAGTAAAGACTGAATTAAATTTCCATAAAAGATTAAATGACGGGGCATTAATAAATTTAGAGGGAGAACAAAGACGTGAAACCGAAAAATTTATACAAGACTCTATAGGGAATCTAGACGACTTTCTTTTAACTATTCTTGCAACTGGTAATAATGTAGAAGATATCATAGAGGCCAAACCAACACAGAGAGGACACATACTAACTAGATTTATAGGTCTGGAATACCTTAGAGAAAAAGAAAAGGTAGGCAAAGAGATGTACTCTATATGGTCTAAAAAATTAATCTCAAATATTCATAATGTAGAAGCACTAAAAGAAAAAATAGAGGGACTCAATAAAGAAATAGACCAATTAAAACATAACATTAAAGAAGGTGACACACAAGGCATCAAATTAGATAAAACTATAAAAGAATTAGAATCTAAAAGAGACGGACTCATAACAAAACAACACACCGATATTGATGAAGAATTGGTTAAACTAAACCCAACAGAACTTAAAAAAGAAATACAAGAAAAAAAAGAAGAACTAGAGACTAAGAAAGAAAAATCTAAGGAATTTAAAGTAAAGGAACCAAAATCTAAATTTAATGAAGAAAAATACATTAAATTAAAAAAAGAAAAGGAAAAGATTAATAATGATTACATTACTTTAGAAGTCACTTTAGATAAAAATAAGGAAACTTTAAAAACACTAGAAGAAAGTGAATTTTGTCCAGTTTGTAAAAAACCTTTAGAGGATATAGACCACACCACCCAGATAGAAGAGTTAAAAAGTAAAATTAATGAGATGTCCACATTATTTAAAAGCACTGAAAAAAATAAGACTTCATTAGATAATAATTTAAATAGAATAGATAAAGTTAAGAAAGAATTAGAAGACTACGAAAAAATAAAATTATTAGAAATGAAATATGAATTAGATATAGAAAGGTCTACAAATCAATATAACTCATTAGAACAAAAATTAAAAAAATGGGACGACAATAAAAATAACTTAGAAGAAAATAGGGTACTAGAGAAGGAGATAATACAAGTAAAAACTAACCTAGATGGTGTAACATCAGATAAGAATAATATTATTTCTAATAAACTTTTAAATACTAGAGAAATTAAAACCAATAAAGAAAATATTAAAGAAAATGATAGATTAATTGAACAAATTAAACAAGAAGAAAAAATAGATACTATATTTAAATCTTATCTTATGGCATTTGGTAAAAATGGTATTTCTAAAATCATTTTAAAACAAATGGTACCGTATATTAATAATGAATTAATTAGATTACTATCTGATAGTACTGAGTTTATGTTGGATGTTAGATTAAATGAAAAACATGAGGTAGAATTTTGGATGATTGATAATAATAGTGGGGTAGAAAAACCACTTAGTGGTGGTAGTGGATACGAAAGAACTTTAGCTGCGTTAGCTTTAAGAGCTGTATTAGCTAAAGTGTGTTCTTTACCCAAACCTAACATTGTGTGTTTCGATGAGGTATTTGGAAAAGTAAGTAATGAAAATTTAGAATTTGTTGGTAAGTTCTTTAATAAGATAAGAGATTATTTTGAAAAAATTATAATAATCAGTCATAATCCATTAGTAAAAGAGTGGTGTGATGGGTATATAACAGTAGAAAAGAAAAATAATATATCTACTTTAACTAATTAAAATTCCATATTATCGTATGGTTCTATAAGACTACCAGTTTTAAAACCAACCCCACCCACATAGGTTTCCATATTATCTAATCTTTTTCTTTCGTAGTCTAGTATTTTTTGGGCTAATTTTCTATCGTACTCTACATCATCAGTCTCAGGTACTGAACCATCATAATAGATAGACCCTCTAAAACGTCTCTGAGGTCCCTTATAACCGTATATTTCTATTAAATCAGACTCATCTATCTCGAAGTCGATATCATCCACTGGGTATTGTGGCATTGACTCCTCTTCATCATAATATTCTTTTATAATGCTTTTTACAACATTACGCATTGCAGATTCTGGTATGATTATTTTTCTACCCATTATTTTTTACTTACATGTGTTTTTAGCGAATTGAGCTTGTTTTCTTCGTTTCTCAGTTCCTTTTAATCCTTTATCGATACATCCCTTAGAACAACCATCCTTAAAGCCTTCAGACACACACCAATCATGAAACTCACCTTCAGTACCGTCCTTTTCTATTTCTTTATTTGCTTTTTGTATCCACTTAGCTCCTTCTCCCATTTCTTGTTGTCTGGTATTAAATGTATTTAACCTATCTGAACCACCTTGTGGTGTTTTAAATCCAGAACCTATAGTCTGGTCACTAAGTCCACCCACTGTTGTTCTTTCCTGTAAGTGGTCCCCCACAGTTTGTTCTATCACACTAATTAGTTGTGATTCTGTTAATCTTACTTTTTTAGTTCTTGGTCGGTATCTTTCAGATATAGGTGCTTTACCACCCCAGAAACTCATATTATTGTTTTTTATAGTTCTTTTTCTTTTAGGTGTTTCACTCACCACTTTATTTTTTCCCATCTTTTTTGTTTTACCTACTTTACCTGTAGCTGGATTCATTACAGGAGCTTCAAACCCACCTGCTGAACCAGAACCAGTTCCTCCTCTTCTGGATTTACCTGCTTTTGGACTTTGTTGTGGTGTAGCTACCGCAGTCTTTATAGCTCTATCATACGCGTCTTCAGTACTATAATCGTCTGGATTTGTCACACCATAACTTGCACCTCTTGTAAGGTCAGTACCTTTATTACGAGCAGCAACAGGTGTTAGGTCCCTACGTGCCCATGGTCTTGCATCATCAGCAGATTTAGTAGCTCTAGTATACGCGGCTGAGGAATCACTTTGGTCATACTGTACACCTCTCTTATCACTAGCACCTCTAGCGTGGGTACCCCAAAACCAAGGTTGAGCTCCAACAACACCATCTAATTTTCCACTGGAGTTAATAGTAAAGACTTTCCCATCCGAACCAAGAGTTCCACCATACTCACCTGCTAATGGTGTAGAATAAGAAATACTTCTCCCAGCTGGAACACCTCTATAAAGTTTAGTTACCGTTCCACGTTGACCTAATTGACCCACATCGTATTTTCCATCATCACCTCTACCCGCTACTGTTCTACCTCTACTATCAGTTACATGACCATATACGTCACTAGCATCTGCATCCAAACCCGTACCTAGATTATGTGCCCAAGTACTTTTAAGTGTATTTGCACCCCTCTCATTACCTAAAGATACAGCCACAGTACCCGCAGGAGCTTCTACCGCAGCGAATCCAGGGTCTTCATGGCCTTCAGTTAATTTTTTTACATCTTCATAAGACATACCATCCTCAAACCTCATCATTTGTTTGATTCTATTAGTTTGTTCGTTAATTGCTTTCATATTTTTTATGTTTTCGTTTACTTTATAAATATCCGGTTTTTTATCTAAGTTAGAAGTTTTTGATGGTGGTGTGTACCCCACAATAATAGGTGTTCCCTTTTTAGGTTTCTCCAACTTTACTTTTAAATGGTCATTACCTGTCCAACCATCCCCTTTAATCTTTTTATAACCACCCTTATTATAATTTTCTTGGTCTAAATTAGGGTTCTCTGAATATTTTACCTTATCTTCTAAATCATCATGCCCCATTTCTATATAATCGTCACCCGTGTGACCATCTTGTTTATTTAAATAATCTTTTTCTGGGTGTAGAGGTCTTTTATTGGTTTCTGAATCATTAAAACTCTTACTATCGAACCACTCTTCACCTTCATGACTAGGATTAGTGGTTCTTACCCTAGCACTATCTTTTTTATATTTTTTCTTAGGCCACCCAGTATTAAGTTGAAATTCAGGGGCTTTATCCGTACCAGCACGTTTAGAATTTGGCTTAACCTTACCAGAACCTACGGTAAAAGTATTATTAGAACTATCCTTATTAGATTTTTTTTTCTTCATATGCCTTGTTATATCAATAAATATAACTATCTTTGTTAAATAAAATAAAAAGAATGTCCTCAAAACGAAAAAAAAAATACCTATTATTTCTAGTTGGTGAATTTGACCAAATATCTTTAGTGTTAGATGAAGTTATTGAAATTCTTTCACTTACTATGGAAGGTACTCATTTAAAATACATACACCATGATAATTTAATTATAGCTCATTTTCGTAGTACAGAAAAATTAGATGACGTTAATGAATTTTTAGACGACTCTTTCAGCGACCAGATATTGAGCTACATACTTATCCCCACCCCTAGAAATTTCGGAACACGACTAAATGACGAACTTTTTTCTCACTTATTTCGTTTAAATGATAGAAGGTCGATTAGTATGGAAAATTATAGGAGTAAAAAGGTAAACAAGATAAGTGATATCTTAAAAGAAAGACTACAAGATATGTTCACCCTAGAAGAACCAACAATCCCACCCACCCAGACATATGATTTAGACGAAGTATTAGATAAGATATCCAAAAGTGGATTAAAATCATTAACATCTGCAGAATGGGAATACCTTAATAATATAAGCACCAAATAATTGGTTAGTTAGAAAATTATTTGTAATTTTGTAGTTTACATGACATTTTGTCACACCCAACCCAATGGTACACTATTTGTACTAATAATAAAAAAAGAATAATATGAAAAAAAATAGAACTTTTATAAATCAAGACGAAATATCCCATTATTTAAAAGATGTACGTAAAGAAAAAATACTGACCCCAGTTAGGGAAAAAGAGTTAGCGGCAATGATTAAAGAAGGGGTTACAGATGTTCAAAAATCCGCTATAGAATCAGAGTTAGTTAACGGAAATTTAAGATTCGTAATAAGTGTTGCAAAAGATTATCAAAACCAAGGGGTACCTTTACCAGATTTAATAGCTGAAGGTAATTTTGGTTTAATAAAAGCAATAAATAATTTTGATTGGGATAGAGGGTATAGATTTATATCTTACGCTGTGTGGTGGATTAAACAATCTATTTTACAATCTTTAAATGAGCACGCAAGAACTATTCGTCTACCAGCAAATGTAGTACAAGATTTACAAAAAGCAAAAAGAGCTGTAGACGGCCAAGTCCAAGAACTTACAGGTAAGTTAGCCAGGTTACCAAAAATGGTTAATTTAAATAAACCTATAAATGAAGATGGTGATACCTTATTACAATTAATTCCTAATCCAGATTCTATGAATCCAGAAGACATCTTTAACACTGAAGATGATTTAAAAATTGAGTTAAATAAAGTAATGGACGTATTAGATGAAAGAGAAAAAATTATAGTACGAGAGTATTTTGGCCTTTCTGGTCACCCACGCACCTTAGCGGAGATAGGAAAAGATTTTAGCTTAACTAAAGAAAGAGTTAGACAAATTAAAGAAAAAGCGATTCGTAAATTAAGAAATGAAAGTGAAATATTATTTGATTATATGAATTAAAAAGTATTTATATATGATATGAAGAAACGATTATTTCCATTACTTATAGCTTTATCCGCTTTAGCTGTGTCTGGTTCGGCAGCATTCTACTCTGTATTTGGATTGAGTAAATTATTCGCGGGGGCTAGTACACAGGTAATAATAATGGCAGGTTCCTTAGAATTTGCTAAATTAGTGGTGGCGTCCCTACTGTACCAATACTGGGACACAATCAATAAATTCCTTCGAACATACTTTATGATTGCCTGTTTTATATTAATGGTAATCACTTCTGGTGGGATATACGGGTTCCTATCTGGAGCGTACCAATCAACCGCAACCCAATCAGAGTTATTAGATAAGTCGTTAATGATTCTTAACCAAAAACAAATTAGATTTGAAGAAACAAAAGAGGATTTAACAATTGAGAAAACTCAAATAACTAAATCAATATCTGATTTAAGAATATCACTATCAAGTCCAACATCAGTTTCATATTGGGATGAAAATTCTCAAACGGTAATTACAACAACATCAAGTTCTACAAGAAGAGCATTACAGGCAGAGTTAAAAACTACAATTGCAGATAGAGATAATCTTAATTTGAAGTTAGAAGCTGTATTAGATTCTATAGGTAAAACAGACTTGGCATTATTAGATAAAGAGATATCTAATGAAGCTGAAAGTGAACTAGGCCCCTTAAAATATCTAGCAGAAACCACAGGAAAACCAATGAATGAAGTTGTTAATTGGTTCTTATTACTTATTGTATTTGTGTTCGACCCATTAGCAATAGCACTTGTAGTAGCAGCTAATATGGCATTTGCCCACATAAGAAAACCAGAAGATATTGTAATAGGTGAGTATGTTGATACAGATGGTCAACCTATTAAAGAAATAACAGTTGATGGTGGAGAAATAGAGGTCACAATTGAACCCACTAAAAAACAAATGGAAGACGAAGATTACTTTAGTGATTTACAGGATTATATAAAAGCTGTAGCAGAAGAACCATTAGATAACCTAACCTACCCAAAGACCCCACTAAACATACCTACACACGACCCACAAACTGGAGAATTAAATCCGTATTACAAAGAATTAACCGATGAAGAAAATCCATTACAGGAGGAGGAAACTAATAAAAGAATGGATATAATAGGTCAAAATGGTAACGATGGGTTACATTACGATGAAGAAGAAATAGATGACACTATAGAAGAAGACCTATCAAGACTAACAGATACAACACAAACATTAATAGTTAAAGAAGAGGTTAAGGATGATTTAACAATTGACGACGATGAATATGTGTGGAATGAATTGGGTCAAAGAGTGACTAATAAAAAGAAAAATATATTAAGATACACAAAAAGAGGGGACACACCTATAATTTAAACATGGAAGAATTGAGTAAACATATAAGTAAATTTTTTTATTATCCAGAAGATATGGATAAAATACAAATAATTTTAACAAACACACATAGGAGTAAGAGAAATTATATGTTAGGTTTAAAATACCGAAACAATAAAGAATATAAAAAAATACCACATATATTAATAGATAAGAAAGGAAACATAGACACAATAATTGATAGTAATAAAAGCTCTAATTTTTTTGGAGATAAAAATATAGATAAACGTTCTATCTTTATTGTTTTAGAAAATTTAGGTTGGTTAGAAAAAAACCCAGTTAAAGACAGATACACCAACTGGATTGGAGATACTTATAAAGGTAAACCCTTTGAGAAAAAATGGAGAGCAAATTTCTTTTGGGACGTTTACACAACCGACCAAATAAAGTCCTGTGCTAAGGTTATAGACTATTTATGTTTAAAACATAACATTAACAAGGAATTTATAGGTCATAACACAAAAATAGAGGGTGTTGAAAAATTTGAAGGAATAACAACTAAAAGTAATTACAGTACATACTGGAATGACGTCACCCCCGCTTTTGATTTTAAAGAATTAAAAATACATTTAAATGAGAAACAAGAAGAAAATATTAATCAGTAAAGACATTAAAAGTGTCGGAGACAATAGATATGATGACATGAAAAACATGTTAAACATATCAAGGCGATTACAGGAACAAACTGAAGTAGAAGTAGAGACTACCAGTGAGGTCCCTGAACAAGATGTTGAAGAAAAAACTAAAGAACATAAAGTAAGTGGTGGTCTTATAATAACTCATGGTGTAGATAATAAGGACTTAGAGTTAACTTCAGAAGAAGAAACAACTTACACTGAAACAATGGAAGAGTTCGTGGACCAGGTATCGGACCTAGTAGATTACGGTCCATTAAACCTATACAAAACTAATGTAGAATGGTCTGGGACCTTAGTAAAATTTGACGTGGATTATTACTATACCATAGGAGAGACTAATGGGGTGTATATAGATGGTAATTTAATAAAGATAGATGAGGATTTCATGGAGGTATTGGGTAAATTAAAACAATACTACGAAATGTTCTCTAATAAATGGGCAGCTATACTCGCACAACGTAAGAAAACTGAATCTGATGTGGATGAGTTACCAGACGAAGAACTAACAGTTTAAAATATGAACTTTTTAAAAAAATCATGGAAATTTATAGTAGGTGTTGTGGGGTTCTTAATAGGGTTAGTCTGGTTTATGAATGCAAATTCTACTAAAAAAATTAAAAGAATTAAGAGTGACATAAAAGATAATGAAAAGAAAACCAACAAAGTTAAAAAAAAGATTAAAAAAGTAAAAAAAGATAAAGAAGTAACAAAAAAGAAAATATCCAAAACTAATAAAAAGATACAACAAGTTAAAACTAAAAAACCAGTAATTAAAAATAAAACAGGGGAAGAAGCTGTATCATCTATAAAAAAACGAATAAGAAAATGAAAAAAATTTTATCATTAATAGTAATCTGTATAATAGGGTACTTTGGATATAGTCACTACACTAATAATAATGTTAACTCTACTGACACATTAACATTTACCGATATGGTAAACCTCTCAAAGAAAGCTGTATTAAGTGAAGTACCTGGT
>TARA_R110001583_G_scaffold50577_1_pt1 | contig 108626 bp, 107 predicted proteins | sample TARA_R110001583 | Tara Oceans TARA_R110001583 (sample SAMEA4398432) | marine metagenome | biome: Polar Biome; feature: [MES] marine water layer (ENVO:01000295) within the mesopelagic zone...; material: water (ENVO:00002006), including particulate matter (ENVO:01000060) such...
ATTAAAATGTATCTTAACCCCTATGTGATGCACTCTGAAGCAAATTAAGACATGAAAAAGATAGAACATTTAGGTATAGCGGTGAAAAACATAGAAGATTCCAATGCCCTTTTCGAGAAATTACTGGGGGTAGCACCCTATAAACAAGAAGAAGTTGCTTCAGAAGGGGTAAATACTTCTTTCTTTCAAAACGGACCTAATAAGATAGAATTACTGGCGTCAACCAACTCTGACGGACCAATCGCCAAGTTTTTAGAAAAAAAGGGGGAAGGTATACACCATGTAGCTTTTGAAGTCAATGATATCGTGGCGGAAATGGCACGATTAAAATCGGAAGGTTTTACATTGCTGAATGAAAAGCCTAAGAAAGGAGCGGATAATAAATGGGTTGCTTTCGTTCACCCAAAGACAGCAAATGGCGTGTTGGTAGAGTTGTGCCAAGAAATTCGAGAGTAAGCTTTATTTTGCTTGTGTCAGTTAAAAATAAGTAGTAATATTGCATCCGCAATTCGCGGGTTTTGTAGCTGGTTTGAGCACCAGTCTCTATCGATTTTAATCGAAACAAGAGTTTACAAAGCTAAAATATTGAATTATAACCGGTCCTATAGCTCAGCTGGTTAGAGCACCTGACTCATAATCAGGTGGTCCCTGGTTCGAGTCCAGGTGGGACCACTACTTATAAAGTAAACCCTTCAAGAAATTGAAGGGTTTTTTTATTTTTAGCAAAGACATCATCCAAGTACATCCATAATATCCACCTGTTCAATTAATATATTTTTAGAAAATGGAGTTATCTTTTTAAGGTTAGAAAACTGATTTATAATACTCTACCTCTTAATGTAGTAGTTTCAATTTCATATAGTTTTGGTCGAAGCCACTCTCTTGTTCGTCGAATTTGTTTATGCCTTTGTTATTTTTAAAGTTCTTTAGCAGAACCAATCATATATATAATTTTATATTAGAATTAACGGCATATTCGTAATGATGTCATTAATATTTTACTAAAAGAACAATCATGGAAATCTTCGAGACATTTTTCAATGAAATAATTGGTTTTCTAGGCATATCAAATGCTTTTGAAATACTACAGACAGGAGATTATAGTAAGTTCAGAACTTATGATGGTGTGGTTTCACTGATCTATCCGATAATACCACTATTATTAATTTTAGAATTGATATTGGGTTTGGTCTATAAAAAACCAGATACCAAAGTATACAAGGTCAATTTTTTAATTTATGTGTTCAATAGGTTTGTTGGTAGGTTTATTGCCATTGCCATGGTAACTATTTGCATTGGGCTATTTCAATCTTTTGCACCATTTCAGACCAAAATGACATGGTATTGGTTTATTTATGCCTACATCATTTGGGAATTTGCCCATTTTCTATATCATTATTGGGGCCATAAAGTCCGTCTTTTTTGGTGTCTTCATTCCACACATCACGCACCTGAAAATATGAATCTTTCGGTAACGCATGCACACTTTTTTTTAGAGGCGCCTTATGCTGATACGATACGCACTACTGTCTGCATTTTGTTGGGTGTACAGCCAGAACTATTGTTCTTGATTATGTTTATAGACGGTACTTACGGGGCTTTCATTCATATTGGCGAAAATGTTATTAAAGATGCACGGTTTGGATTCTTGAACAAAATTATGCTGACACCGTCTCACCATCGTGTACATCATGCACGAAATCCATTATATATGGACACCAATTTCTGTAATCTACTCAACATTTGGGACCATGCTTTTGGTACGTATCAAGAAGAGAAAAATGAAATTAAAATAGAATATGGTATTACTAGAGAAATGGATTCGGGTAATTTTATGGATGTCTATTTTGGAGAATTCACCGCCCTTTTTAAAGATATAATAAAAGCTCCCGGAATAAAAAACAAAGTTATGTACGCTTTTATGCCACCGGGATGGAGTCATACAGGAGATCACAAAACCTCCAAAATTACACGAGCTGAGTTTTTTCGAAATAATCCTGCCTATAATGCATCTTTAACAGTTGAGCAGCCAAATCCAATAAATAGCGACCCTGTAAAGTAAGGTTCATACAAATTTCTTGTTGCGTTAAATAGGATTTGCTCGGTCGTGTTTCATAAATTACTGATAGAATTCAGCTTAACATACAATTCAATAAATTCAACCCCATTAGATTACCGACTTAGAAATTAACATTTCTTTTAACATAATCTTTCTCTGTATCATTTACTTATCGTTTCACTATTTCTTAATTTCCTATTTTAAACAAACTAATTCGAAAAATGACTACAAAAAACTCTAAGTGCAAGTCGGCATTATTGACCCTTGTACTAGCCATTTCGTGCATATCTGTGACGGTGGCGCAAACCGTACCTTCTCCAGAAGATGTTTATGGTTTCAAAGTGGGTACCGATTACAAACTAGCCGATTATTCACAGATTGAAGACTACCTAAGTAAACTTGATGTTGCTTCTAACAGGGTCAAAAAAGTTGAAATTGGCACTACCGTATTAGGTAGAAAAATGTACATCTTGTTTATATCAAGTGAGCAAAATTTGACTCAATTAGATAAGTGGAAAGATATTAGTACCAAATTAGCACGTGTGCAGGTTACTGAAGATGAAGCTTTAAAACTTTCAGAGGATGGTAAAGCGATTGTTTGGGTAGATGGCGGTATGCACTCAACCGAATTGGCGCACGGCCAAATGACATCTGAACTGGCGTATTCCTTGGCAACTTCTGAGACCACCGAAATGAAAAAAATCAGGGAGAATGTTATCACTATTTTAATGCCGGTAATGAACCCTGATGGGTTAGATATTGTTGTTGATTGGTATAGAAAGAATATGGGTACGGCGTATGAAACTTCACGTCCGCCAATTTTGTATCATTACTATATGGGCCATGATAATAATAGAGATTGGTTTATGAATACAATGCCAGAGACGTATAATGTCACTAAGATTTTATACAACGAATGGTACCCGCAGATTGTGTACAACCACCACCAATCTTCACCATCATGGACAAAAATTTCACTTCCGCCGTACGCAGATCCTGTGAACCCAAAAATTCACCCTGCCATTACTGCTGCTGTGAGTGAAGTAGGTTCTGCAATGACGAAACGATTTTCTTTAGAGAATATGCCTGGCGCAATTGCCGATAATTTCTATACGATGTTTTGGAATGGCGGAGGCCGTACAGTTCCTTATTATCATAATATGATTGGTATCTTAACGGAAGTAGGTCACACTACCCCAACACCGAGATTTTATGACCCAGAAAAATTACCTAAAACAGTAGCTGGTGGTACACCAACAGACGGTACGGACATCATGTATCCAGACCCTTGGAAAGGCGGCGAATCACATTTTCGTGATGCGGTAGATTATATGCTTACGGCAACATGGGCGACTTTAGACTTAGCTGCTGACCGTAAAAGCAACTACTTGCACAACATTTATAAAATGGGTGCTTCGGCCATTGAAAAGTCTAAAACAGAAGGTCCGTATGCGTATGTAATCAGTAAAGACCAATGGGATGCCTTTGAGTCCGTCAACTTGGTCAATGTTTTATTACGTGGCGGAATTGAAATTGAAAAGGCCACTAAGAATTTTGAGGCTAATGATAAGAAATATGAAGCAGGTTCGTATGTAATATATGCGGGACAAGCGTTTAGACCGTATTTGATGGATTTGTTGGAGAAACAAAATTACCCAACCCGTTTTCAATATCCTGGTGGACCACCGGATACACCATATGATTTAGCGGGATGGACATTACCTTTTCAAATGGGTGTTGCTGTAGATAGAATTGCAGAACCTATGGAAATTGCTACCGAAAAAGTAGCTGATTTAGCCAAGTATTATGAGGGCGATGTAAAGGGCAAGGCTTCTTTTGGCTATGCATTGAGCGCCAATACGAATGCCTCGGTTATCGCAACTAACAAAATATTAAAGGCTGGCGGTACGGCGTATAAAACCAAAGCGGCTTTTAAATCGGGAAAAATAACAATTCCGGCAGGTTCCTATATTGTTTCTGGCGGCAGTGAATCTATCGACGCATTGGCTAGCGAGTATGGTCTTGAGGTTACGGGTTTATCCGCAGAACCAAAAATTGAGAGGACTAAAATTCACCTTCCTAAAGTTGGTTTGTACAAGTCTTGGGTGTCGAATATGGATGAAGGCTGGACACGCTTTGTGATGGATGAATATGAGTTTGAAACCGATACCTTACATGATAGAGATATTCAAACGGCAGACTTATCTAAATACGATGTATTGATACTGCCTTCGCAACGTGTGAAATCACTTTTACACGGACATTCTACCTTAGATATGCCTGAAAAGTTTACTGGAGGATTAGGACTTGAAGGTTCTGTAGCCTTAAGTAATTATGTGAAGAATGGAGGTACTTTAATGGCTTTTGATGAAGCTAGTAATTATGTGATCGAACAATTTGGCCTACCGATTAAAGATGCTACAGAAGGTACGGATAATAAAGAATTCTTTATACCAGGATCCTTAATTAAAACCGGATTCGACACTACACATCCGTTGGCATTTGGTATGCAAGATACGGTAGCGGTATCGTTCAATAAAAGCCGTGCGTTTGAGATTGAAAAACAGGAAAAGAAGGGTGAAGGTGGTACAGAAGATATTAAAGATGCCCCTGTTCCTGAAATAGAGGTTATTGCCAATTACGCCGAAAAAGATTTGTTAATGAGCGGCTGGGCTATGGGTGAGAAAAAATACATTGCAAAAAAACCAGCTATGGTAAAAGCAAAGTATGGTAAAGGCGCTGTTGTATTATTTGCTTTCAGACCGCAGTTTAGAGCGCAACCTAGAGGCACGTACAAGCTTATTTTCAATACCATATATGAAGGAGCTTCAGACTAGTTGAAGTAGAGAAAATTAAGATTGATTTTTTAAGAGCGGTTTTAATCGTGATGTCACATTGAGCGCAGTCGAAATGCTTAATTGGTCAGCAAGTTTAAACTTCGATAAATGAATAATAAAAAAGCCCATCAGATTCTGATGGGCTTTTTTTAAATCAAGTTAGATGCAATTATTTTAAATAAGTAAACTTTTCATTTTATTAAAAGATACAATCTATTCGGTCATAGGTCTGTTATTAAGGTAACCTTTGGATGTTTCCATAAAATACTTGCCGGTAGAGTTGGGGTAATTTCCTTTGTGAGCCATTTAGTATATGCATCAGTTTTCCCCGTTCCGGTTACAATAAATAAGATTTCTTTTGCTTCCAAAATGGACTTTATGCCTAAAGTAACACCAATCGTTGGTTGAGTTTGTTCAGAGAGAATCATCGTATGATTTTGGGTAGATGGAGCCAATTGTGAAACATAACACGGATTTGAAGGCCATTTTTCACTGGGCTCTATAAAACCCAAATGTCCGTTTTTTCCCATTCCTAAAATGAGAATATCCAGCGGACCTTTCTCATCAAGTGCTTTTTGCATTGAAACTACTGAATTCGCAGCTTGAATTTTACCAATTAGATTTGAAGTAGGAGAAAAGTAATATGTTCTTTCTGCGGATATTCCCCATGGAATTCTCACCTCTTTTTCAATGTAACTTTTACAACTACGTTGATTTTCAGATAATCCCACCCATTCATCCAATTGAAACAAAGAGAGAGACTTTGTATACTCACTTCCTTTCTTTGCGATAGAGCGATACATTTCCAAAGGAGAATTTCCGGTGGCAATACCTATTTTTCCAACAGGGTTCTTTTTAACCTTTTGAAGTAACCATTCTGCAGCTGTTTCGCTTACTTCGTTATAGTCTTTACATTGATGTGTCTTCATTAGTACCATGCTATTTCATTAGTATAAGTAACGCAGCCTTTATAAGTTCCGGGGATAGGGTTGTATCGTAATCCTTCCATTATTCCAATTTTAGAGGAAAAATATCCCCACTGTGTAAGCGACTTAAGATCTTTAAAATAAGAAGGGGTTGTACTGGTTGGCGAATTTGCCTCTTCGTCTATTTTGGCAATGAAGTCATATTGTTTTTCTTCGGATAAGTCTAAAAACCCACTGCTCAATAATTGGTTTAGTCCAATGATGATGCGGTCTTTTCTTTCGATTTCATAACAGTCTTCTACTATGAGGCCAATAAAATGCTGTACGTTTGCCTCTTTTGCTCCAGGAGACGTTGGTGTTTCGGGTAAAATAATTTCAACGATAACTGCCAGAAGCGATTGATATTCGTGGTTTAATAAAGAGGGATTACTATCCTTAGCACACCCCTCAAGAAGCCAAGAAAAGGGTATAAAGCTTGCGGCAGACCATTGGGCTACCAATCCTAATGCATTTCTTCGATTTATTTTTTCCATAATAAGTACGGTTTTTTGGCATCGGTCTTAAAAGGCAACTTGATTTTTTTTCCTTCTCCTGCCGAAGCATATGCTGCGAAAAGGACCTCCAAAACGGCCTTACCATCCTCTCCGGTAACCAGGGGAGTACAGTCATTTTTAACACAATCTACAAAGTGGGCCATCTCTTGTGGAAACCCATAGTTCCACAGCTCTTCATACATGGTAAAGCTCCAGCCTTTTGTGTTTCCTGCTTTTTCCACGGCATAGCCAATCCCTTTTTCACTATAGGTTAATATGGAATTTCCTTGTAGTATATCGGCATAAGCGACTCCTTCGCTTCCATGTATTTCGGCTTTATCATCCATACCTCCCTTTTTAATCCAGCTTTCTTCTGCAATTGCGGTTACCCCATTGCTAAATTCTAAGATAAGCACGCTGTTGTCATCACCAATGGTTTTGTCTTTATGCACAGAGGTTTGCATTTGTGCATACACCGAAACAATAGAAGCGTTTGGGTTTAACCACCTGAAGAACTGAATGGCATGACATCCCATATCCATCATAACGCCACCCCCTGATTTTTCAACATCATAAAAATGGGCTGCGTGAGGGCCATCGTGCTTTTCAGACTGTTTAAAAAGCACCGGATACCCCAAAGCTCCTTCATCTAACAAGGCTTTTAAGCGCACATATTTTGGTGTAAAACACAATTCTTCCGCATACATAAGTTTCACCTTATTTTCTTTACAGGTTTCGATCATAAGATCTGCCTCCTGCAAGTTTAGGCAAAGGGGTTTTTCTACGACGACATGCTTTTTTGCTTGGGCAATTTTTACGGCTAATTCACAATGTAAAAAGTTGGGTGCTCCAAGAATAACCATATCAATATCGTCTAGGGCTAAAAAGCTATCTATATCAGTAAACCAATTCGGAATCTGGTGTTGTTTGGCAAAGGCTTTTACATGCTCTTCGTTGGGAGACATTACCGCAACTATCACTGCATCGGCTACTGTTTTCAATGCTTCAGCATGAATATTTGCGATAAATTGAGACCCTATAATACCAACGCCTACCTGTTTATGTTGCGTAATTTTCATAGCTGTTGTGTTTTTAAGTGTTCGGCGGCATAGGTTGCAGCTCTTGCTGTAAATGCCATATAAAGCAATGACGGACTTTGGTTTCCCGTACTCGTCATACATGCACCATCAGTGACAAATACATTCTTGCACAGGTGCAGTTGGTTATGCTCATTAAGCATAGATGTTTTTGGGTCGGTTCCCATTCTGCATCCCCCCATTTCGTGTATATCAAGGCCAGGTGCCTGTTTAGAATCGTTTTGTTCAATATCGATGCATCCCATAGTTTCAAGCATCGCTTTGCTTTCGGTTAAAAAGTCTTGCACCATCAATTCGTCATTATCGTCATAATTCACATCTGTAACGAGCTGTGGAATTCCCCAAGGATCTTTATCTGTCTTTGATAAATAAACCCTATTGGATGCTTTCGGAATCGTTTCGCCCTGCATATACATATATGCTTGCCAATCTCCCGGTAGTCGAAGTCCTTCTTTATAGGCCGCTCCAATACTTGGTCCATTTTCTTGAGCCTCTTGATTTCTAGGTCGTGATGCGCCACTGAAAATAGTGTATCCCCCAACAAAGGGCATATCATGCTTGTATACATTTCTATAATTGGCTAAAATTAATTCAGAGGGATTCCTTCCATAAACATACGTGTCTTTAAAACCATCAAACTTGCCCGAAGTCCATCCGCGGTAATTATGAAAACCTATATATCTCCCAAGGATATCATGATCATTTCCTAGGCCATTTGGAAACCGTTCTGAGGTGGAGTTTAATAGGATAAGATTAGAATTCAGTGCCGAGGCATTCACAAAAACGATACTGGCTTTTAATTCTTGCCGCTCCCCTGTAGTTGTATCTATATACTCAATACCCGTTGCCTTTTTTTTATCGTCATCATACATGATTTTAACCACTACCGCATCGGAGAGCATGGTTAAGTTTTCAGTTTTTTTTGCAGCGGGCAATGTGCTAGAATTACTGCTAAAATAGGCGCCAAAAGGGCATCCTCTCATACAAAGATTTCTAGATTGGCATTTTCCCCTGCCTAATGCTAAATGGTGTTCTTTAGGTTCGGTCAAATGTGCCCATCGTCCATGTACCAAGTGCCTGTCTGGATAGTTGTCGCTTAAGGTCTTACTCATGTGCTGTTCCACACAATTCATTTCAAACGGGGGCAAGAACTCCCCATCGGGCATAGATGCTAACCCATCTTTATTTCCACACACTCCAATAAAGTCTTCGACCATATGATACCAAGGTGCCATTTCGGTGTAATCTACGGGCCACTCAATACCATACTTATATTTGAAAGGAGATTCGAATTCCGATTGGCTCCACCGTTGGCACGCCCTACCCCATGTTAACGATTTTCCACCTACTTGATATCCACGGATCCAATCGAAAGGCTTTTCTTGTACATAAGGCTGATCCTTATCTTTAATAAAAAAGTGAGCAGTGTCTTCGCCAAAACCTGCCGCTTTAGAGATTAATGGGTTCTCTTCTTTGAAGGTATTTGTCATCATGCCGCCATGGGGAAAATCCCACGGTTGCAGGTGAGCGGTAGGATAATCTTTTTTGTGTTCCACATTCCTTCCCCGTTCCACAACACAGGTTTTTAGACCGTTTTCACACAATACTTTAGCGGCCCATCCACCAGAAATGCCGGACCCAATAACGATGGCATCGAATGTTGTATTCATTTAAAAAGGATTCTATTTCTTAAATATAATCAATACCTAGGGGATTTTAAAAGCAAAGTGACGGGGCGAGATACCTTATTTATAGCCTTACACTAAGAAATTGTCAATGCTGATGGGTGTGATTGTTGTAGTGTTCTTTTAGCAAGTCCCTACCAAAATCGCCATCAAAATCGCGCCATACCGAGTGTATGTGGTTGGCATTGTTTTGGCTGTTGTCAAATTCTATCATAAAGGTTTTACCCTGTATGCGGTAGTAGTGTGCTTTTCCAAGTTCTGTGGCACCCGCCCATGCAAATCGCATTTCATCGAGTTCCTCTTTACGGATGTTACTTATTCTCGCCATGGCCTGTTCTGCGGGGATAGTGGAAGCATATTCGTAAATAATATCCATTAACAGCTTTTTCTGATCAGCCGTCAGATTGTTGACCAATATACCTTCAACGGGAAGTTTTTCCGCAACGGGTTTGTTGAAGCTTACGATATCGTTATAAGCTTTTTCATTAAAAATGGCTGTTTGTTTCTGAGTTGTACTTAGCATGTTAATGAGCTGTAAACCCATGTCTTCTTCATTTACCAAAGGGCTAAATCCCTTTCGTGCGCCTTCCATAATCCTTCCAGGGTTTGAACCGAAGAATCTAGGGGTATATGAAACGGCATCTGCAACGGTAGTAAAATGTAGCGAAACATGATGCCCTTCAAAAGTCCACATCCAAACATCTTCCTGTGTTGGATCGCCGTAAATGGAAACGTAATATTGTTCTGGATCTCTGTAAACGGGGTCTCCTGAACTGGCCGCCAGTACTTTTTCTAAACCAATGATTTCAGTGGTTTGCTTATAACCTGTATCACTCAATGATGATTGTAGTAGTTTGTGTACTAGTTCTTTTTGCTCTGTACGTAACTCTTTTAACGGCAGCCCTTGTCGTTCATAAGAACTCCAAGGCAGAAAGTGCCAGTCGTCTCGGTCATCCGCTTTAAACTCATGAACAATCTTTGCTTTTTGGGGCGGTGTCAATGAGCTAATAAATTGATTGACGATGACTACATCTTGAGAGAATATCAATACTGGGAAAATAGTAATAACGAATAAAATAAAATGCTTTTTCATGTGCAGAGCTTAAATTAATACGTCACTTTAAAAATACTTCCACCAAAATCATCACAGACATATATGGCACCATCTGGCCCCTGTGCTAATCCGCATGGGCGATGTTTTAGTTCTCCACCTTCTAGGTTGGCCAAATCAAAACCGGCGAAGTTGTCTAAGAATATTTCCCAATCGCCACTAGGCTTTCCATTTTTAAAAGGAACGAAAGCCACAAAATAGCCTTTTTTAAGCGCTGACGATTGATTGTGAAATGCCACGAAGGCTCCGTTTTTATATTTTTCTGGGAACATATCGCCCGTATAGAAAAGTAAATCATTAGGTCCTAAATGCGCTGGGAATGCCACTATTGGATTAATAAAACCGTCTTCACTGGTTTGCTCGCCATCTCCACCATATTCGGGAGCTAGCATACGCTTATTTTTAATCGGATCATAATAGGTGTTAGGCCATCCCGCATTATCACCCTCCTTTAGCTCATATAAGGTTTCGGCAGGTAATTCAGCATCTTGTTTTTGTGTGTATAGTTCAGGATAAAAATTATGGAATCCGCCACGGCCATGGTCGGTGGCGAATAAGGAGTTCGTGTTATGATTCCATGTGATTCCCACTGCATTTTTAAGTCCCGTAGCGTATTGTGAACCATCGGCAAAAGTCTGATTCAATTTATCGGTTTTAAATTTCCAAATTCCTCCTGCAGAATCTAAAATCGTACAAGGCATCATTCCTGCTTTAGCATCGTTATCTCTACAGGCATCGTTCCAAGAACCAATGGTCACATAAAGGTTGTCATTATCATCAATGGTAAAAGGCTTGGCATTATCCATTCCCATATCAATGAGTCCGTCTACTATTTTTTCTGGAGTGTTTGTATCAATAACTTCATGGTCGCTATTTAATTTATAGCGAAATACACCAGAATTGGAGGACGCATATAAGTAATCGTCTGTTGCTAGAATACCGGTACCTGGCATATCGGCAAAGTACTGTTGTTCATCAATAGCACCGTCTTTGTTGTTATCCTTCAGTAAGACAATCGCCTTATCATCTTTTAAGACGGACCTGTTGGCATAAATATCTCCGTTTTTAGAAATCGTCAGATGCCGCACAGCCCCTAAATCTTTCGCAACCTCTGTGACCGAGAAGCCTTCAGGAGCTGTTAAGATAGTTTTATTCGTTATCGTTTTTACAACTGGTTTTGTTTCGGTTTTACATTGTACAAGAAACGTTGCACATGCTATGGTGGTAATAAACAGTAAGGGTTTTTTGGTGATGGATACTAGTATCATACGTTGGTTTTTGTTGATCGGTAAAGTTTGATTATTTATAATGTATGTGAAATAAGATGTGTTATCCTCTAGAAATTATGCTAAGTGATACTTCACGAAAAACCAATGATGACATCCATATGGTAAAAGATGACATCATCTAGTTTCCCTAGAATATTGTAAGCGGAATATGGTGTTATAAAATCGGAGTCAGCACTATATTTCTATAGGCAACATTACCGTGGTCTCCCTGTAAATAAAGAGGACCAGCAGCAAAAACATCAGAGCTGATTGCTCCGCCTGTTGGGCCTTCTGCAGGGGCATTATCGACAATCTTTTTTCCGTTTAAAATAACCGTTACATGGCGGTCTACCAGAGTAATATCCATGGTCTGCCATTCACCAGCGGGCTTTTCAGCATTTTCGCTAGGGGTAGCACGACTGTATAAGGCACCCATATTATGACTGTCAAGAGGCTGGCCGTAAGAGTCTACCACTTGTATTTCATATAATCCTCTAAGATAAACGCCACTATTATGTCCCTTTGGCACATTGACCTCTAGCTTTAAATTGAAATCTTCAAACTCTTGGTCGGTACGTAAGTTACCATAATAGATATGCTCGCCATTTTCTGGTTGTACGGGGTCATTCTGCAGGGTACCGTTTACTACTTTAAATCCGTTTGGGCTATTTGGGTCAATCGTCCTCCAGCCGGTCAAATCTTTTCCATTAAAGAGTTTTATGGGCTTACCGAATTTTAAGGCACTTAAATCTGGTGCTGGGCCAACGGCAGGCATACGTCTACCAGCGAAATAACTAAGTTCTTCTCCGTCATGACCCCAAGAAGGGCCTGTCATGGTTCCGGCAATTTCATCATTCTTTTTAGTAATGCGCATGGTCCACGTTCTTGTATGGGTGCGTTCTTTACCTGAAGTTGTTTTTAACTTTTGTTCAGACGTACGGGTAACCACTAGGGTATTTTCGTCTACTACATAGATATCGGATACCGGAAGCACACTGCCACCAATCCATAATAATTCGCCATCTAATACGCCTTGCTCTTCATGAACTTTTAGCCAAGCCACACCACCACCAACAACGTCAATGGTCCAAGTACCCAGAAAACTATTTTCTGATTCAGGGATTGGTTCACAGGGGGTATGTGCACATAAAGAGGCAAAGGCCAAAAGAAAGGCCATGAGAAAACTAGGAAAATTTTTCATGATGTCGTTGGTTTAAGTTTGTTGGTTTGGTGGTACATGAAGCATGTATCGTAATTAAAAATAAGGATAATAATAGAAGACGCTCCCTGTAGTTTTAAAGTTTAACAGCGAATTATGGTAAGCTTAACAAAGTTGTTTAAGCGGGTGTAGAACCATCACAATTGGTGTGTAGAGATGCGGATTAATTTTAAGATTTGAATGAACAATACAATGTTCGTATATAAAATGACAAAGGAGGGAATTAAAGGTTCAATTATGAATAAAAATGCGTGACCAATTTCCTGTGAAATAACATCTTTATATAACAGGGGAAAAGAAAATTATTATCTACTTTTTAACGTTTGTTTATAAACAGTTGCATTAGTGATTATGAGCACCTATGTATGCTAAGGGTTATTCAAAGTTAATGCGGTCGCGTATGGTGCCATCTTCTCTGTGAATAATGACATCGGCCTTGTATTTGCGGGCAAGGCGTTTAGCTTTGTTAATCGCTGTAGTCTGGAGTCTGTGCTTAGAGGTAATGCGTTTATTGCCTTCGCGCCGTACTGCCCATGCATTTTTATAGGGTACTACATGTTGGTGCCATGTTCTTCCTCTTTTGTCTTGGCGGGCACTATTAAAAAAAACTTCTACCAGTTCAATTAAAATAGTAAACCAAGATCGGGTAGTGTTGTTTTTGGGCATGGTACATTAGGTATAGCTATCGAAGATACTATTTTCAGAGAAAAAGGTGAACGCTTTGGAACCCGAGAGCTTCGCGATGCTAATTTTCTCGTACCTCAAAAATTCATTCGAAGTGACATTCATTTGTTTTTGCTGCTTCGTTGTTTAATGCTATCGTCAGTTCGAGTGAAACCCTGAAAGAGGTTTAATATCGAGAACACTTTGGTGCACGCGAGCTTCTCGATACATTTTTATTTCCGCTCTCGCTCAATGAAAACACTCGAAGTGACATAAGGGTCATAAGTGAGAAATGGATATCAGAGTATCAAATGTCAGTTCGAGTGGCGTCCTGAAAGAGACGTTGTATCGAGAACACTTTGGTGCACGCGAGCTTCTCGATACATTTTCATTTCCGCTCTCGCTCAATGAAAACACTCGAAGTGACAAAAGGGGTCATAAGTGAAAAATGGATATCAGAGTATCAAATGTCAGTTCGAGTGGCGTCCTGAAAGTGACGTTGTATCGAGAACGCTTTGGAACACGCTAGCTTCTCGATACAATTTCATTTGCGCTCTCGCTCAATGAAAACACTCGAAGTGACAAATTGGGTACGAAGTGATAATGGAATCTCAGGGTATCAAATGTCAGTTTTAGTGATGTCTTGAAAGTAAAAAAAGGAGTAATTTTATAAAGGAATAAACAATTTTTATGTTTGGTTTTACAATTAAAAGTTTAAAAAATAGTTTGAAAGAATTATATTACAAATCCTAAAATTAAAAAGTATACGTAGTAATGGCAAAGATTGAAATAAAAGGTTCCCCCGAAGAACTTGAAAGAGTAACCACTTTCTTGGCAAACAACAACATAAAGTTTAACGTCGTAAATGATTATGGAAATCACTCATTAGACGATATCGACAGGTATCAACATCTTATGCGTAAGTATACCTAGAATTTTTTGTACCTTATTTAAATATGTTCAAAATATTATGAAAGGCTTACAAGAAATTAAATCAGCAATAGACCTTTATGTAGACGATACCAATAGGTCTGCACTAGAGGTTGTAGATGCGCTTCACAAATATTACTTCAATAAGGCGGTAACGGCCGAGATTAAACTATACAAGAAGAAAAAGAAAAAGGTAGCTCAAATTACGAAGGACTTAAAAATATCGCACCGACGGTTTTATAGAATTTTGGAAGACAAGAAAGTGGAGTTCACCAAGTACAATAAGTCTAAGGAAGAAGACGAGGCGTAATTGTTAGCATCCTTTTTAAAAAAAGGATTGATAAAGGAGAATAAAAATGAATCAAGAAGCACTATCAAAACTTAGTTCAGTAGAATTGCTTAAAAGGTATACGGCAGTAAAAACCATGGTATGGCTGCTAGCAATAGGGTTGACAGGTGTGTTGCTATTCTTTATTTATATGTCGATACAAGATGGATTTACCCCTTTACTTGCGGTACCTTTAGCGCTTTCGGTAATTATTCCTTTAAATGTAAAGAACATGAAAGCACTTAAAAAGGAATTAGATTCAAGGAAATAAATAAATTTAAATGAAGAGAAAAACACTATCAATCATTGGGATGGTAATCGCCTTAATAACCATACTTTCTAGTTTTTTTGCTATGGGAGACACAGGCCAAATTTTCGGATTTGAAATGGATATTTGGGTATATCGCCTAATTTGGCTTGCATTGTTCGGTATAATTCTAAATGGGTATATCAAGGAAACTAAAAAATTCAAATAGCGGATTTATTCAAAAATGTAGTTACCAAAAGTTGAAGGTGATTATACCTCTAACCTTTATATCCCATGAAAATTCGAAAACCCAAAATCAGCGATATCATCTTTGTGGTGTTCATAGCCTTGTTATTAATCCCACAAACTAGAACACCCATTCAAGTTGCGCTCAATAAGTTAAAAGTTGCCGTATGGTCGCCAAGTATTTCAGACACCGAAGACCAAGAAAAGGTAGTTCCTTTTGAATATGCGGTACAAGAGTTGAATGGAACACCAAAACGGATTGGTATAGGCCAAGGGAAAGTTACTTTTTTAAGCTATTGGGCAACATGGTGTCCGCCCTGTATTGCCGAGCTTCCCGGAATTCAAGAATTATATGCCGATTATGGAGACAAAGTTGATTTTGTTTTGCTGACCCAAGAAGAGACGGAGAAAGTGCAGCGATTTATCACTAAAAAAGGCTATGATGTACCGGTGTATATTCCGCAAATGCAAGCGCCTGAACTATTACAAAGCAACAGTCTTCCTACCAATTATATCATAGATGCTAAAGGTAACATTATCATCAAAGAAACCGGTGCCGCCGATTGGAACAGTGCTAAGGTTAGGAAGCTCTTAGAGGGCTTATTGGCCGAATAGTTAAGGTGTCTAATGCACCCTACAATTGACGAAAAGGTACAAAAAAAGCCGAAACTAAGTTCCGGCCCTTTCCACATCTCCCAATCAAAGAAAAGTTAATCGTTTACCTCACTTAATACGTTACCACTGTCATTAAAGACAACATCTTTTTCATCATTCCATCCTTTTTCAAGTTCTACCTCATATACAGATGAGCCGTTTACTGTCGTCTTTTCAACAGAATCTACTTTGTAACCGGCATAATTGCTAGCAATAGCTGTTTTAATAGATTGCGGCAAATCGGCTTCCGTTATTTCTTGCTCCATTTTTGAGGTATTGCCATCTGGTGCATACCAAATTTCATAATCCTGCCTATCAATTTCAAATTCCACTTTATACGAAGTCCCCTCCATTTCCCATTCCACATCATGGGCTGTAGGGTAGCTTTGCACAAAGCTTGTTCTTAAATTTTCAGGTACCGTATTCGGATTAATATCTTGTGCAGATACGCTGAATACACCTAGTAATGCTAAAGTTGCTATTATTAAATTTTTGTTTTTCATCTTATGTAATTTTTAATTCCCTCCAAAGAAAAGGAGCAAATCTAGAATGAATTGGGAATGCTATTTTTTTGATAATTCATTCTAGTGGTACATACATAGTGGTAGTATTCCCATTTCTTTTTAGAATGTTATTATATTGTTGTTAGAAACAATACTCAATGAAGATTCTGATTATAGAAGACGAACCGCAAATGCTCGAGAATATGCGACAGACTTTAGAGCGTGAGCAATATATAGTAGAAACGGCATCTAATTTTGCCGATGCCAATGATAAAATTGGAGTTTATAACTATGATTGTATTTTGTTAGATATTACGTTGCCCGACGGTAATGGTTTAGAGCTTTTGAAACAGTTGAAAGCAATGGGAAAAGAAGATGGGGTTATTATAGTTTCTGCAAAAGATTCATTAGATGACCGTATAAAAGGGCTCAATTTAGGAGCAGATGATTACCTGCCGAAACCTTTTCATATGGCAGAACTACATGCTCGTGTTAAGGCAATTGTACGCAGGCGTAATTTTGAGGGTAATAATCGCATAGAAATTGGAAACGTTAGTCTAGACCCGGAAAGCCGAAGTGTTGTCATTCATGGGAAAGAAGTGGTGCTAAACCGTAAAGAGTATGATGTGTTGACCTATATGATTTCGAACAAAACACGCTTAGTTACCAAAACGGCATTGGCAGAACATGTGTGGGGCGACCATATTGACCAAGCCGATAGTTTTGACTTTATCTATTCTCAAATAAAAAACCTTCGTAAAAAATTATCCGATGCCGAGGCCACTATTGAAATTGATGCGGTGTATGGGGTCGGGTATAAATTACAGCTGATTTAAGGTGTAAATTCGAATCGTTTTTATGCTTATTATTTGCCTTTTATAAATTAACCTATGAAACTTCTTAATCACACTACAAAATACTTCGCAATACTGTTGATTGTGCTAATATCGGTGTGGGCGGTCATATTTTATTTTGCAATGTTAGATGAGGTATATGACAGCTTAGATGACGGTCTTGAAAATCAAAAGGAAATAATCATAAAAGCGGCTGTTAATAATCCAGAATTATTAAACGATACGGAATTCGGAGTCAATAATTACACGATTAAAGAAACCGATATAGAGGGACATAAAAAATTTAAGGACAGCTACCGTGATACATTGATGTATATGCAGAACGAAGAAGATTATGAGCCAGTTCGCATTCTAGAGAGTGTTTTTGAGCAAGATGGCTCGTACCACAAAATAAAGCTGATCACCTCTATGGTTGAAGAGGATGACCAGATAGAAAACCTGTTTATTTACCTTGTTGGATTATACATTGCCTTAATTCTCAGTATCGTCGTGCTCAACAATTTTGTGATGAAAAAGATATGGAAACCGTTCTATAAGCTCATCGATAGGTTGAAGACATTTCGTATTGAAAAAGATGACCCAATTACGGCTGAACCCACGAACATTGATGAATTTAAACTGCTCAATAAAAATGTAGAGCGATTAACAACAAAATCTCGTGATAGTTATGTTGCACAAAAAGAGTTTATAGAAAATGCGGCGCATGAGTTACAGACTCCTTTGGCGATAGCCATTAATAAATTAGAATTGTTATTGGAGAAAGACCAATTTTCGGTGATCCAATCGCAAGAAATAGGGAGTGTGTTAGACAACTTATCGCGATTAACACGGTTGAACAAATCATTGTTGCTGTTGTCTAAAATTGACAACCGACAATATGTTGAAGAAGAATATATTGATTTTAATCAGCTTGTGGAGGGCATCGTTGATGACTTCTCTGATTTTGCAACACACCGTAATATTCCGTTGCAGTTGTCTTCTAACGCGACACTTCATTTTAAAATGAATAGAGATCTAGCCATTGTATTGATGACCAATTTGGTTAAAAATGCTATAGTACATGGTGAGCAAGGGAATCCGGTAGAAATCAATATTGCAAAGAATCACATTAGTATCAATAATTTTGGGCAGAAAGAAACCCTGAAGAGTGATGATATTTTTAAACGCTTTCGAAAAACCGGAACTGATAACCGATCTACAGGTTTAGGACTTGCTATTTCAAAAGCTATTGCAGAGAAGTATGATGTGCGATTGAATTATGCATACCAAGAAAAGCACGAATTCTACCTTGATTTCCCCATAAAAAGTTAAGTTTTTTGTAAAATCTTCGAACACAGCCAAATTCCTAATTGTTTTCAGATTTGGCAGCTATTTTTGTAGTAATAAAGTTCCGTGTACATTTTTTATGCATTGCATTTCAATAAAACGCGAACTGATCTCGATAGTTGAAAAACCTCTTAAAATGTACAGCAGGTTTATAAAAATATGGAATGATGAATGCAACTAAGAACACAATAAATATGGTGAAAATAAAATTCTGGACAGTGGTAGCCTTAATTCTTTGCATGGGTTTTATGTTCATGAATTTTAAAGATTGGTCACCAATTGATACTACCGACAAGGTAGCTTATGAAATTGTGGGCCGATGGGAATTACCTGTAGCGCTTCGAGAGGTTTCAGGAATATCATGGCTTGATAACAATAGAATTGCAGCCGTACAGGATGAAGACGGAATCATTTTTATTTATGACCTAAATCAGAAAAAGGTTGTTGAAGAACTAAAATTCGGGAATGCAGGAGATTATGAAGGTTTGGCTATACAGGGTAAGAATGCCTATGTATTGGAGAGTAGCGGTAGAATTACCATCGTTGAAAATTTTCAGGACGATGATAGAACGGTACTATCTTTTGATACCGGATTTGATATTGAGAACAATATGGAGAGTCTTGAGTTTGACAAAGAGCATAACCAATTATTGATGATACCTAAAGACCGTGATTCAACTTCCGATAGAATAAAGTGTGTTTATGCCTTTTCTTTGGATAATAATAGATTGATTCCAGAACCAGTATTTAAGATTGATATGGGTGATGAGGTATTGAAGCATTTTAGGGAAAAGAAGCTATACAAAACTTTTCGCCCATCTGATATAGCGATTCATCCGCAGACCAAGGAAATCTATGTGTTAGAAGGTACTAAGCCGAAATTGTTGATTTTAGACAGCAATGGATCTGCTAAACGTGCCTATAAATTTGATTCCAAAATATTTCCGCAACCAGAGGGAATTACATTTAGTCCTGATGGAACACTATATATTTCAAGTGAAGGAAAGAAGGACGGTAATGGTACTATTACCGAACTAAAATTACAGAAATAAGCGAATACCAGGTTTAATTATACCAATTTTTGTTGAATGTACGAATGCATGAGATCCTTTTTCTCTAATGCCTTTTCGGCAAAATCAAAAAGACTCAAACACCTATCTAAATTTTGATTCTCATAAGCGACTTTATAGTACTTATTATTATCTAAATAATCCGTTAGCGCCCGCAACCCATGAATGAAGGGCATAAATACGGCACCAAGAGGTAAGCTTTGTTTTTCGGCTTCGGTTAAAAATGAGTCGTTAGATGCTAGTCCGTCAACAAAGGCTTCAAACAATTCTGTGTTAAAAGTAATGAGGTCATGATTTTGCTCATCCTCAGGGGCAACATTGACAACAGTTCTTATCGCATCACCAAAATCATAATAGAAATAGCCTTTCATAATAGTGTCCAAATCAATTAAGCAAAGTGCCTTATCGGTGGTTTGTGAGAACAACATATTATTTAGTTTGGTGTCATTATGACAGATACGCACGGGCAAAGTTTCATTGTTTAAAGCATCTAATTCTTTTAAAAAATGATGAGCTTTTTTTATAGCTTCCTTGGCTATTTGACGCTTTTCTGAATCGGAAGCCGCTAATGCTTCTTCAAACTCATTGGCCCTGTGTGCAAGGTTGTGAAATTTAGGAAGGGTATCTTTAAACAGGTCTACTTCAGTCTTTTTCAATAGCTTATGAAACCCGCCTACGATTCGCCCCGCTTCAAAAGCAGTATGGGTATTAGTGGTTGTATTATATGTAGTGCTATCAGGAATATAGGTCATAATTCGCCAGAAACCATCAGTACCTTTTAAGCAATTTTCTCCATTTTTAGTAGGCAGAAAAGTTATCTGAGCATAATCATCAGCCTTCAAATGAGGTAGCGCATAATTGATATTATCCATCAATATACCTGCGTTCTTAAATACATTTTGATTTATTCTTTGAAGAATATATTGTTGCTTCTCCTCATCTGTTACTAAAAACGTATCGTTTATGAGTCCCGCAGTTAAGGATGTCCATTGAAACTGATTTCCGTTGAGGTTAAATTCTTGAAGTATATCAAGAATATTATGCTGTTGGGTCATAGAAGTGCTATACAATTTGGGCACTAAAGATATTAAAACCATTTATGGCAAGCATAGGCTCTTGAGATTAGTTGTGCTAATTTGTTTCAGAAAAGTCAAAATGTTTCATTTTAAAAAACAGTTTAAAACGACACAAAGTGTTTTTCGGTAGAACACCTTCAACTTAACAAAATAATTAATTTAATTACGAACAAAGGCAATAGGGGCTATAGGTTATACGTTTGTAAGTCAATTCATACAATATTAAAATTTGAAAAGACAACGCGTTGTCAAACCAAAATTAGTGCCGGTTCAAGTTAAACAAACCGTTTAACCTTTTTTAAGGTAGTATACCTAATGCATAAATGATTTGAACCATTTGAAAGTTTTTGAAAGAGATTATAAAAACCCCCAAGAATGATTGAGATTAAAACCTATTTAAAAATTTCCGTATTATTTTTTACTTCTTATTACACACAAGCCCAATGTGAGGTTTTTAAAAGTGAAATTACCGATGTGCAGAATTATATGATGCAGGTAAGTCAACTAAGTGATTCGTTGAGTACCGCTGCTGAAACTGCTTCTTATGATGCGCGGTTGAGTACGGCACGCACAAATACCAAAACGGTTATGTTACTTATGGGACAAGCGGTTACTGCTGCCGATGAAGCTGTTGTTCTTGCTTCAGAAGCGCAATATGATTCTGAAAGTTGTGGATTAGAAGAAGCTGTTAGCTATACAATTGATGCAGAAAGAAACGCTATCGATGCACGTGATTTTTCTAGTGAGGCGTTTGAAAATGTAAAGAATGCTTCAAAATCAAAGAACCTTGGGAACCTACAGTTTTATATGCGTAAAGCACAAAGGTTAATCAGAGAGGCTCGAGATTCTGCCGATGCTTCGGCCTATGCTGCAGAAAACGCACACTATAGCTGTAGCCATGATATGGACCATGCTAGTTTAGATAGATAAATTTTCCTACTGGTTTTAGGCATAAATAATAAGAAAGGTTTGTTGTAGAGTTGCTACATCAAACCTTTTCTGCTTTTCCTGCGCCTAAACCCATATATAGTTTAATGAAGGAAATACCAAAAAGTACCATAATCGCATAGTCCCAATTGCCAGTTATGTCAAAAATGGCACCAAACAACATGGGTCCGGTAGCGGCTACTAAATAGCCGACAGATTGCGCCATTCCTGATAATTCTGTTGCGCTTTCGGTATCATGTGAACGTAAGACCAAGAATAGTAAGGCAAGGCCGAATGTGCCGCCTAAAGCAATTCCTAGTATTGAAACCCATAAAGCGACCATACCAAATTCAGGAAATAGGAGTCCGGTTAAACTGATTAGTTCAAGAAGCACCAAAACCACGACGATACCGCGTTGGTTTTTTTGTTTTCCAGCTAAATAGGGTATGACTAAAGACCCGATAAATCCCGTTGCTTGAGATAGGGAGAGCATCCATCCGGCGAAGGCGGCATCATAACCTCTACTTTGTAGAATGACAGGTAGCCACGCTAAAATTGTATAAAATACCATCGACTGTAGCCCCATAAATAAGGCTATTTTCCACGCCAATTTAGACTTCACCATTTTTTTCATAGCTACTGCAAAACTTCTATTGCTGGTACTTTTTTTCAATTTACCCACTTGCGGCATCCAAATAAAAATAGCTATAAATGAAAGTAAGCTCCAAACGACTAATGAACCACGCCACCCCAAATTAAGATTATCCGCCAAGGGTACACTTAACCCTGCAGCCAAAGCGGCCCCTACTGACATAATACTAGAGTACATACTGGTAATAAACCCAGAGTTTTCACTGAAATTTCGCTTGGTTAAACTTGGTAACAATACATTCCCCAAGGCGATTGCAATACCTAATAAAAAAGTACCTAAATAAAGAGCAGGTATCCATTCAATAGAGCGCAGGGAAATACCAATCGTCAACAAGATCATAGCGCCCAATAAAGTACCGCCAATACCAAAACGTTTAGTAAATAAAGGTGTTAGGGTAGAAACTACTCCGAATGCAATAAGCGGTAGCGTCGTCAACAAGCCTAAAAGTGTGTTCGATAGTCCTGTACTATCTCGAATTTCTTCAATTAAAGGACCTACACTTGCTAATGCGGGGCGTAGATTTAGGGCTATAAAAACAATACCGGCTATCAATAGATAGTTGGTAGTTTTTTTTGAATTTTTTATTTGGGATTCTGACATATTGATAGCCTTAAAAAGCCAATGCAAAAGTATCGAAACCTATTCCTTAAATGATGTATTGAAATTTAAAATTTATAGACAAAACCGAGCGAATAGCTATCCGCATCATTTGAAAAACTTAGCTGCATATGTTCTTTTTGGTAGGGTGTGGTAAAAATATAGGCACTACCAACACCCACGACGGCTCCTGCCAGTACATCCCAGCCATCATGTTTTTGGGCATTTATACGGCTGTAGCCCGTATAGCCCGCTAAAATATAGGCCGGTATTCCATAGCTCCACCCATATCTTTTTTGAATAAAGGCAGCACTTTGGAAAGTGGTTGATGTATGCCCAGAAGGGAAGGCCCTTTCCCCATTATTATAGGGTCTGTTTTTGTTCGTTGTATATTTAAGTCCAATAGTGACCGCTTGGTTAAGGGCAAAACTTTTTGCAAATTGTAAGGTGCCTTTATAATCGCCCGCAATAAGACTACCCGTAAGGGCAGATGCTGGCATTGCAAACAGTAAAACATCACCAGAAGTTTGTATAGCATCACTTTGGCTGTAAGCAGTTGTTGAAATAACTATGATAAAAAGAAGAGCCAGTTTAGTGCACAGTATTTTTGGCTCAAAATAAGTAAGCATATATCGCTGTATTTTAATTTTGATCGAAAATTAAAATACAATTCTAAAGAGAATTTAAAGTTGAGCTAATTCGTGCTGTTTCTGAGACAGTTATTTTGCCGTAAGCACACACAATGATTGTTCTAGCAAGGAAATCGTAAGCTCGTTATTATCAATTCGGTTATGCTCCCCATCTATCTGGGTGTCGAAGAAATCTGAATGTTCACACTTAAGGTTTACTTCTTTCGTCTGAAAGCTTCTCGATTCTTTTAACCAATGTACTTTTCTAATGAGGATTAAGAATCCTAACCAAAGCATTTTCAGCCTTCCAATTTTCTTGATGATAAGCACATCTAGTAACCCATCTTGTAATGATGCTTTTGGAGTCAAGCTAAGTTTATAACCCATTTCATTGGAGTTGGAAATAAGAATGATAAACGGATTTACTATTGGTGCTTCCCCATCGATACCAATGGAAAGTGGTGTATTTTTTTCAATATCACGAAAGGTAATTGCGCAAGCACTTATATACCCTAACAATGTTCTTTTTTCTGATGACTCATAGTTCTTTATTAGACGCGCATCAAAACCTACCCCGGTATTACTAAAGAAGTAATGGCCATTTATATTACCAACATCCATACGTTCGGTATGTTTGTCTCTAATAATTTCTAGAGCCTTTCGTCTTTTTTTCGGAATTTTAAGATTGGATGCCAAGCCGTTACCAGAACCCATTGGCACGATACCTAAAGCAATATCAGTACCTATTAAACAGGTAGCCACTTCGTTTATAGTACCGTCACCACCGCAAGCAACAATTATATCTGCCTTTTCTTGGATAGATGCTTTTGTTAATTCTGTAGCATGCGCTTTAAATTCAGAAACTTTTATGGTCAAATCATGTACGCCTTGTATAAAATAAGGCTGCAACTCTTCTTTGGTCAATGGAGCATTACCATGGCCAGCAATCGGGTTTACAATAAAATGTATGCGAATCATTGATTAAGCGATTTTAATTGGAGTCCGCTATTATGGTAAAGTTCATCTGCCACTTGATAGTTAGAGATGGCTATACTTTTAAACGACTCATTCATAGGTGTTATTTGTAGGCTATTGTCCATAGCATTCCAGTTGTAAAAATTAACGGTTTTTCCATCACCAAGTACCAATATTTTACCGTCTTTCAAATATCCTAATTTTCTATAATTACCTATAAGTGCACGTTCATCTTTCGGACCCATTTTAAGGATATCCATACCGAAAAGATTACTGTCATATTCCCACCCTAAGGTAGAAAACAATGTAGGAAAAACATCTATCTGAGAGCAAAGTGTATTTATTTTAGCGTTTTGTTGCTTAGGTACATTATAAATAAAGGCTGGTATGTGGTAGTTGGCCACGTCTAATTCCCATTTACCTGCACTACTGGCGCAATGATCACTCATGATTACAAAGACAGTATTTTTGAACCAAGGTTTAGTTTTGGCCTCTTTTAAAAACGCTCCAATTGCATAATCCGTATATTTTACAGCACCATTTCTTCCGGTACCTGAAGGAATATCTATTTTTCCTTCCGGATAGGTAAAAGGCTTATGATTCGAAGTAGTCATAACAAAATCGAAAAAAGGTTTACCAGAGGAATAAGCCATATCAGCTTCTTTCAAAACCTTGTTATAAATATCCTCATCACAAACACCCCAGGCATTTTCAAAAGTAACTTCGTCATCTTCAATATTGGTGCGTTTTACGGTAATCGCTTTATCTAATAAAAAACCACGACCCCTATCGATAATGTTGAATCCGTTTCCGCCAAAGAACGTATTCATATTGTCAAAATAACCGTCACCACCATAAAAGAAATTACGGTCATAACCTTGTTCTTTAAATACTTCACCAATAGTAAAAAGACCCGTGTTATTTTTTCTTTTTACAATACTACGCCCAGGGGTAGGTGGTATAGATAATGTAATGGCTTCCATTCCTCTAACGGTACGCGTACCTGTGGCATACAAATTGGTAAAGAAAAGACTTTGGTTGGCAAGGGCATCTAATACCGGAGTAATGTTCTCATCACTACCTAAACTGTTCAGATATTTACCACTTAAACTTTCGATACAGATAAATATTACGTTAGGTTTTTGTTCAATGCCAGTGGTATCAATAGCATGTATCGTTCTGTAAATTTCATTTTTATCAGGATGTGTAAATTCATCTTTAAAAGGCAAGTACTGACTTTTTACATTGGCAAAAGCTTCCTTTTCAGATATGGTGCTGTAAAATTCTGAAAATGCCAGCTCATTGTTTCTAAAAGCTGCGAAGAACGAATAAACGCCCGCTTTTGATATTTCGTTGTTATATCTGTTTTTCGACCATTCTGCTTGGTCGTTAGTAATGAAAAACACGAAGAGTAAACAAATGGAAACCCACGGCAAGGAAGCTGAGAATCGTTGTTTAAAAGAGGTGTTGTTTGTAAAGGTTTTATGAAACAGTTTTCTTTTATAGCAGATGAAAATGGTAACCGCCACCAAAGAAATCAGAGACCCTAAAAGTAACGGTAGCGGATACGATTCATTAATATTCTTGACCACCTCATAGGTATATATCAAATAATCTACCGCTATAAAATTGAAGCGTCGCTGAAATTCTTCCCAAAAAGTAAACTCACCAAAAAAGGATAAATAGATGATAAGTACGGCTAAGAAAAAGCCAAACCAAGTGCTGATTCTATCAGCCAAAGAACCATACCATTTCTTGGGAAAAATTAATAGATAAACCAAGAAAGGCATTAAGAATATGGAGAGGGTTCCTATATCATAAAATAACCCAGTAATGAATGTTCTGGCTATTGCACCGATATGAACATCTACCTCAGAAAAATCCCAAATAAAAAATGTAAGTCGTACTAAAAACGACATACAAATAAATAGTAGCACGAATGCTTTAAGAAGTGAAAAGCGTTTTGGAAACAGAAGAGTCCACATATATAACATTGTTAGGGTAATTTGACCCTAAATGTATATGTCGATTCTTAAGAGAATTTAAAGTTCATTCAATAATGGGTGGGTTTTTTCAAGTTTCTATGGGATATAAAAATTAAGGTACCCATTATTAGTATAGAAACAATTGAAGCTGGAAGCGTTCCTAAATCGAGGCCTCCTTTTTCTAGCGGTTTGGTCAAGAAATCACCGAAGGTTGCACCGAAAGGTCGTGTAAAAATAAAGGCAATCCAGAACAATACAATCTGGTTGGTTTTTGTAAAGTAATGTAGGACTACCACCAGTATAATGATACCGGCAGTAACCAAAGCGCCATTTAAATAACTTAAGCCAATAACGTCGGTTAAGTAATCACCAAAGGCGGTACCCAGGCTATTGGAAAATAATATAGCAATCCAATAATAGATTTCTTTACTTTTTTCGGCTATGGGGTATACTTCTAGATTATTGTATTTTTTGTACCAAAGGAATAAGGTTGTGAGTAGACCAAAAAACAACAATAGACTACCCCACGAATAGCCTAAGTGTAGGCTACGGTCAATAAAGTCAGATATTTCGGTGCCCAAGGTTGTAGTGGCTATAATAACAAGCCAAAACCAAATGGGGATGTACTTTTTACGGGTTAATTGAATTACTAAAACAATACCGAAAAAAGCAAAGGTGCTAAGTAGGCCTACGGTGTAGCCTAAATCTAATGTCTGTGCAATGAAATCTCCTAAGGTTTCCCCCAATGTAGTGGCAACGATTTTCATTAACCAAAACAATAGGGTAATCTGGGCAACTTTGTTTAAGGACTTCATATGGGTTTTCATTAAATTTTATATTTAAAGCCTAAACGGAATAATTGGGTCTCAAAATAATTATGATAGGTTGCGGTGAAACCTTCGTTTCGAACTTCTTGACGAATACCAAAACGGTTGAAGATATCGGTAGCAGAAAAGGTGAGCTCTGCTTTTTTGTTCCATAGGTTTTTCTTGATACCAAAGTCAATAGAAGAACGCGCCAATTCTTTTCCTTGAGGAATGTTTTTATCGGAATAGTAAACACCAGTCAATTGAAAAGTAAATTCCTTAGGTAAACTAAGTTCTGAAGTAAGCTTGGCATTCCATGCATTTGCGGTAGAGGCTTCAATAGTAAAAGGCCGTACAAAAGGGAAAAGCACGGTGCCTTCATATTGGTCAATAGCATTTGAGTACCAGTTTACCGTACTTGAAAGACGCCAATTTTGGGTAAGGTCTTGACTAGCCAACAACTCCAATCCCGTATTAGTTGCCCTGCCTGTGTTTTGGTAAATACGATTCACGATATCGTAATTAGGGTTCGAATCATCGATACTAAAAATACGCATGTACTGATCCTGTATAATTCGATGGTACACAGCTGAGAATAACGAGCCGGAATTCCATGAATATTTATGGGCTACTTCAAAGGCATCTGTAAATTGAGGGCGTAAATAGGGGTTGCCAACTTTCAGTAATTCTGGGTCATCATATTTAGGAAACACACGTAATTCTGGTTCACCTGGTCTATCGATGCGTCGATTATAAAATGCGGATATCTTATTATGCTCGTTTAGTTTATAGGTAAACCGAGCGCTAGGGAAAAGCTCGAAATAGTCGTACTTATCATTGTTCGGGTAGTACGTGTTTGCAGGGTCTAAGTCATAAAAAACATTGGTCTGTTCGGCTCTTAATCCCGCTTCAATATCATAGAATTCTTTTTCTAGAAGGTAATTGACATAACCCGCATATAAATTTTCTCCCCAATCGGAAAAAGAGCCAAGTCCAGGATAAATAATAGATTCATTACCTGGGGTAATCGTGTAATCTACAGGTAGCCTTCGAATACGAAGTTTCGCGCCAAGTTCTAGCCTACCATTACTAAGCGGTTTTACATAATCTGAGAATATGCTAGTGGTGTTTTCTATGGCCTTAATATTGGTTTTGTCTCTACCCACACGAACGGCCGAACTATCGTTTAATGAATAGGTTTCATCTTCTAGGCCTTGTGTATATTGAGCATTGGCACTTAAGGTATGACCGGGTTGTTCAAATGAATGTCGATAATTAACTGCGGCATTGATGTAACGGGTAACCTCTTCTTCTTGCCAATTATAAAATCGATTTCTAGTATTGGTATTCAAATCTATAAATGCTACTTGAGAAGTATCGATATGCCGTTCTCGGTCATATAAACCAGAGAACGTAAAGCTATTGTTGTCATCTAAATTATAGTCAATTCCGCCATTGATGATAGAACGAAATTGCTTTCTATTTTCAGGTACTTGAGAAATAATATTGCGTCCATCATCATAATTTCTAGTCGTAAATTCATTGTTTGGTAAGGCTTCTTGAATTATAAATTCTGACTGTAGAAAGTAATTGAGTTTCCCTTTTCTATAATTAAGATTTAGACTAGGAATTAGTTTTGGATTAATTGAAAAACTACCTAAATCAGTAGGAGTGTCAGCTCTTCTTTTGCCCAATGCACCAAGTCCGAAAGAAAGTCCCACATCACCATTTAAACCTTTTTGAGTCTCTTTTTTGTAGATAATATTGACGATTCCGGCAAAACCGTTAGCGTCATATTTTGCAGATGGATTATTTATAATCTCTATTTTTTCAATATTGGAAGCTGGTATGTTAGCCAAACCTTTTTGATTGCCAAAACCGGTTAAGCTACTTTGTTTGCCATCAATAAGTACTACGACTTTATCACTACCACGCAATACTACTTTCCCATCTTGGTCAAATGTAACCCCAGGCATAGTTTTCATGGCATCTAGTACAGAGCCACCTGCTTGGGCTATATTATTATCGAGATTAAATGATTTTTTATTGAGATCACTATTGGTAGTAGCTTCTTGTCCAACAACCTGTACTTCATTCAATTGTTCTGCACTTGGCTGTAATGCAATTTGTCCCAAGTCGAAGACACTGTTTAATCCGCCAGCGATAAGCTGTTTTTCTATCGTTTCATATCCTATAAATGAAAAAACTAAGGTGTATTTTCCTGTGGATAGGCCTAAAATTTCAAAACGGCCGTTGTCATCGGTTATGGCACCGGTCACCATCGAATTGTCTTCAGCGTTTTGAACGGTTACATTGGCAAATGCTAACGTTTCTTGAGAGATTACATCATTCAATTGCCCTGTTACACTTATTGAACTTTGAGAAAAAGCGGTGGTAAGGGAGCTGAAAACTAGTAATAAGTAGAAAAGCTTTTTCATAAAATGAACTTTAAGAGGCAATGATACTATTAGAATCTAAAGATAATTTTAAGAACATTATTGTTTTGGAAAGGAAATGGTAAAATGATGTTCGTTATTGGTATACCTATAGGAAGGTTGAAAGCCATATAAATCACATATCTTTTTTACAATTGCCAACCCTAGTCCGGTAGACTTTACTTCATCTGACTCTTTGTAAAATCGTTGAAACAACTGGTCTGGTTTTAATATGGCACGTTTGCCTTCGTTTTTTACAGAGAGTGATTCTTTTTCTAGATTCACCACTATTGGGGTATTGGGCAAGCTATACTTAATAGCGTTTGAAAGTAGGTTGTCGCAAAGAACTTCGGCAAGATGTGCATCCATTAAAAGAACAACATCTTCATTACTTTCAAATAGTATTTCTGACGGATAAAGTTCAGATAGATTTTCAATTCTATTATTTAGAATATGGTTTAAATTATACGGACTTATATTGGTAAATTGGTCATTTTCAATTTTGGAAATAAGGCCAAGTTTTTTATTTAATTGCTTTAGGCGTTGAATATCATTTTGAATCGATGATAATTGTTCAAATTGTACATCATTGAGATCCTCACCATTTATAATAGTATCTACTTTAGCCTGAATTATCGCCAAAGGAGTTTGAAGTTCGTGGGAAACATCTTCTGTAAATTGTTTCAGGTTTTTATAATCTGACCGAACTTTTTCTGTCAAGGTGGTTATTTCAGTATTGAGTTCAGAAAATTCTAAAATATCACTATCCATTAATGAAATCGGAGATTCTGAAGTCAGTGAAAACAGTTTCATCTGTTCCAAATTCTTAAAAAATGGAGTCCATAATTTTTGAGTTCTAGACTTGTTGAAATAGAAAAGAAAGACAAAAACTGATAAGATTACAATCAGGTACGAAATAATAACAGCAATTAAAATATCTTCCGATTCTACAATAAGCGTTCGTACGGTAATGCGATAATTGTGGTTATTAATTTTAGAATACGTGGTCAACTCACGAAAATCTTCTATCTCATCTTGAGAAGGATCGTAAATTAAAGTGTCTTTTAAATGTTCTACGCCCAAGTTTGAGACTTCGGTAACTTCCACCATTGGTGGCAATTGATATATCGGGTTATTACCCGAAATTGAACTTTCAATTCTCGCTTCGGTAGAGCGTAGTTCTTCTTCTATTTCGCTTTGTAAAAGGTTTCGAACATAAAAATAAAGGGCTACAGTACTGAATAACATTAAAACAATACCAATTGAAAGGAATGTTTTAGAGGTCTTACGTAATAATCCTATCTTTTTAGTTTGATTAGTCATGGATTATTCTTCTTTAAATTTATATCCGCTACCATAAGCGGTCTTTATATATTTTGCTCCGGTATCGGTCAGTTTATTACGTAGATTATTAATGTGAACATAGATAAAGTCGTAGTTATCTACCATGTCACTGTGGTCGCCCCATAAATGTTCGGCAATGATTTCTTTAGAAAGTACTCTTCCCTTATTGGTGATAAAAAATAAAAGTAGGTCATATTCTTTTCGCGTAAGTGCCATTGGTTTTTCACCAATATATGCGGTTCTAGACCGAGTGTCGATTGAAATTTCGTTAAACTCCAACCGATCTGTTCCGCCAAATTTCCCTCTTCGTAATACAGCTTTTATTCGAGAGTTTAGTTCCGCTAAATGAAAGGGTTTGGTAAGGTAATCGTCTGCACCTAAATCAAGCCCTTTTAACTTATCATCTAAAGAGTTGTTGGCAGAAATTATAATAGTAGCCGATTCCTTTTTGTCTTTCTTTAAAAGCTTAAGAATATCTAGACCACTGCCAGTAATTAAATTAATGTCGAGCACTAACAAATCATACTCGTAAAGGTCAATTTTATAAAGTGCATCTTCATAGGTAGATGCGGTCTCACATACATTTCCATCTTTTTCCAGGTAATTGGCGATAGATTGTAGTAAAGCAACTTCGTCTTCTACTATTAAAATTTTCATAGTATAAATCTAAGGCACTATTCTAAAGAAAACCTTAAGCCTAAAATATCTTTCACAAGACTTGTCAATCAATCCTCTTTCTTATTTACCAACCCCTTGGTAAACTCATTAAGTGTTTCAACTTTTTCCTCAAAATCGCCTTTAATAGTCTTTCGATATTCGTTGAGGTTCTTTACAAGGTCATCAATGTTTTCAGGAATAACATCTTCAAAAAATTGTCGTAATCTTTTGGCGGTAGTTGGAGATTTTCCGTTGGTAGAAATAGCCACTTTTACGTTTCCTTTCGTAACAATGCCACCCATATAAAAATCACAAAATGGAGGATTGTCGGCCACGTTTACAAGAATTTGTTGCGCTCTACAGTCGTGGTATACTTGTTCATTTACCTGTACATTATCAGTAGTTGCGATAGCTATATGTTTGCCTTTTAAATAAGAGGCATCATATGGCGTCACATTCATTTTAATATCGAATTTATTGGCCAATGCAATGGTTTCATCCCTAAACATTGGTGACACCATTTCTACCTGCGCATTCGGACTTGATTTCAACAAGAAAGTTAATTTCTCAAGGGCCACATTGCCGCCGCCAACAATTAAAATTTGAAGGTTAGAAACCTTTAAAAATACAGGGTAAAGCTCATTCTGTTCCATGTGCAATCTTATTTTCTTCTGTTTTATAGTTTATGGTCACACGTGTTCCTTTACCAAGTTCAGAATTGATAAATAAACGACCATTAATGTAGTCGATTCGCTCTTTCATAAAAAAGAGACCCATGCCACCTTCACTATTATTCTTAGGTAATTGTCCCAAAATGGAATCATCAAATCCTTTACCGTCATCATCAATTACAACACTCAGTATTGGGCTTGTATAATTTAAGGTAACCAAAATGTAATTTGCATCGGCATATTTTATCGCGTTATTAACGGCCTCTTGTGTTACCCTATAAATATTAGTCTCTGCCAAAGAATCGAAACGGATGTTTTCTTCCGTTTTGTTTTTAAATAGGATGTTCTTTCCGGTCAATTTAGAAAGTTCAGTGGTCATTTTCTGTAACGCGGGGAAAATTCCGTGATCACTTAATTCTGGCGGAGTAAGGTTGAAAGTTGCCGTTCTAACTCCTTTTATTAAATCTGAAGTCAAGGCTTTTAAATACGCAATCTTTTCGATTGTTTTGGTTTTGTCTTCGATATCAATTGATTCAATATTGAATTTTAGAGCTGTTAACATTTGCCCTATTCCATCATGTATATCCTTTGCAATTCGCTTTCGCTCTTCCTCTTGACCCTCTACAATCTGACTTGCTTGTGCCTTTTTCTGAAGCATACGTTCCTCAAAATTTTGTTTGGTAAGCTCGGCTACTTTTAACTGGTTTTGCTTGCGCTCGGTAATATCTGAACAAAGAATTAAAATGTCTTGTTCGAGGGTAGATTGGTGCATCGGTACAATTGACATATCTAGCCAAATGGTAGATCCGTTGGTAGTTACTACTTGTAACTCTTCATTTCGGATAACATTTTTTCGATTTACTTTTAAAACCTCCTTTAAATAGGCTTGTTGTCCTTCTTCAACGGTGAGAATTTCTGAAAATGGCTTATTAAGGGTGCTCTCTTCATGACCTAGTAAGGTTAAAAACTTCTTACTTATAAAAACGATAGTACCGTTTTTTCGGATACTTGCAAACAAGGCTGCATTGTCAATAACAAAATTGAGTTCTTGTAATTCTGTTAATGAGCGCTCTTTCTCATTGTATAAGGTTTGAATTTTATTAAGTTGAACTTTTGATTCTTCTTGAGTACCGATTAAATGACCAATAGTTTTTTTAATTTGAATTGATAACGGCCGGAATATAAAAAGAATTTCAAGTAGTAGAATCAGTAATGAAAATCCTAATAACCAATATTCTTTTTCCTTTAATTTTTGAAGTTGCTCATTACTACGGGCGTCGTATGCATTTACGATTTGGTCCATTAGATTTAAAAATGGACGCTCGTTTTTAAGGAGGATATTTGCATCAAGTTCCAGATTTTCTGGATTCAATTCACTAACTATTGAAGACGTTTGAAGAATATGTTCCAAAGCTTGAACCATTTCTCTGTGATAAGGTTCAATTTGTTCAAATAATGCCTGAATCTCTGGGTCATCCTCAAATGGAAGGTTGAATGATGCATCACCTAATTGCAACCCTAAATGAGAACTTTTCCAAACTGCCAAAGTGCTATCAATCTCAAAGAGCAGTCTGATTTTCTCATCAGAATTTGACACATTTTTCAAGAGTAATACCTCTTTTACCAATTTTTGGCTATACGCACGTTGTCGCCCGGCAACATTGATGACTTTTGAGTCGCCAGACTGGGATTTTATATGTAATTGTATGAGAATCTGCGCAAGAATGATAGCCAAAGCAATTGCCGCCAAAGCCAATAGGTACCAATTGCGAACACGTAAAAATGTAGCCGTATCTAAAGGTGTTTTGTGTTCGGTATTGGCCATAAAAATTGTATAGAAAGATTAATTAGGCGCTTAATGCCTTGGTAACCAAATCTAGGGCATATTTAGATAGCGGTAACTTTAAAGCTGCTTCTTGTCCCTTTGGTGACATTTTTCGCCATGTTTTTTGAAGGATATCAATGGTTTTATCCTCTGGATGTTTCAGGGCGAAAGGTTCAAAATAATACTGTAAGAAAACCAAACAGATTACATCTTCTAAACATTGCGTGTCCTCATTTCTTTTAAGCTGTTTTTTCTCTAACAGAAAAGTGACGGTATCAATTGTTTCTTGATCGTAACCAACTTCTTGTAAAATATCGGTAGCTTTTTTGGCATGGAATTTTTTCAAATCTTGTCTCCAGCGCAAATACCCTTCGCGATTCATATCATAAGATTCTCGTGGAATTTCCCATCTGCAAATATGTTGACAACGGGCGGTAAGACGCAATGCTTCTGATGCCGTAGGATTAAATTCATTCAAACGTTCGGTCATCCGAATTCCATAAAGCACTTCTTTAGGGTAGGTTGTACCCTCAAAAACTTCAGTGTTCGGGTCTTGTTTATTGGCAGCATCAAAATGTTGAAAAGCTTCTAATAATCTATCTTTGGTCGCCATAATCTTCGAGTATGCTCAAAGCTATTCAGAAAAGCCAACATACACAAAGCCATCTTCCACTTTTACAGGATAAGTGGCAATTGCCTCTAAAGAACCATTTAAGTTTTCGCCTGTTTTTAATGAAAAAGTGTTTTTGTGTAATGGGCATGCAACTTTTGCCTCCATATTCTCTTCCCCTATCATACCTCTAGAAAGCACCATTTCCATTTTATGAGGACAAAGATTTTGACAGGCATACCACGTTTTTTCTCTGGTAAAGTTGAAGACCGCAATTTGTTTGTCCTGGTATTTAATACAAGCTCCCCCATTTTTAGGAAATTTTGCTATAGGTGCCGCTTTGAACCAGACTTTTACATCACTTGTCTCTACACTTTCATAGGTGTTTAATACAGATATAGACATAATATTTATTTTACTTATTTAATATTTTAAAACTCACCATTGATTCATTTCTTACCATCAACCATCAACCATCAACCATTAAGCCCACTCCTTAGGCATTTTTTGGTCTCTAAGTGCTATAAATTCGATGTTGTTATCTGCTTCTTCAGAATTTACGAAATGGGTATATCGCTCTCTGATTTCTGGAGTTTCAACGGCTTCTTTCCATTCACATACATAAGAATCTACCAAGGCTTGCATTTCCGCATCTAATTCTTTAGCAATACCGAGTGAATCATTAATCACCACATTTTGTAAGTAGGTGACTCCACCTTCCAATTTTTCTAACCATGGTGCGGTACGTTGTAGAGGCGCAGCGGTTTTTATATAGAACATGATAAAACGATCAACATATTTTATTGCTGTTTCTTTATCTACTTTTTCTGCCAGTAAAATGGCGTGTTTTGGACTAGCGCCACCATTACCACCTACATACACATTCCATCCACCTTCAACGGCGATGAAGCCAAAATCTTTGCCACGCGCTTCTGCACATTCACGAATACAACCCGATACGCCTCCTTTAAATTTATGCGGAGAACGAATTCCCTTATATCTATTTTCTATTTCTATCGCAAAGCTGACACTCTCATCCATACCATACCTACACCATGTAGAACCCACACAACTTTTAACCGTTCGTAAAGATTTACCGTAGGCCTGCCCGGTTTCGAATCCTTCTTTTATGAGCTCTTCCCAGATAAGGGGAAGTTCATGCAGTTTTGCCCCGAACATGTCTATACGCTGACCACCAGTGATTTTTGTATATAAATCGTATTTCTGGGCAATTCTGCCCATGGCCATTAATTGTTTTGGAGTGATTTCCCCACCGGCTACGCGTGGCACGACTGAATAGGTTCCATTACGTTGAATATTTGCCAAGTAGCGATCATTACTGTCTTGAATAGATTCCTGTTTATTAGCAGTTTCATTATAGATACTGGCAAAAATGGCAGCTACAGCCGGTTTACATACCTCGCAACCATTACCGGCTCCAACTTCATCCAGCAAATCATCATAATCATCAATACCTCTTAATTTCACGATATCAAAAAGTTCTTGTCGTGAAAAGTCAAAATGTTCGCAAAGTCGGTCTTTTACGGTTTTGCCTAAAGTTTTTAAACTTTCCTTCACCAAATCGGCAACCATTGGTTTGCAACCACCACAACCCGTTGTTGCTTTAGTTGCTTTAGCCACAGATTTTACGGTTTCATTGCCATCTTCTAGTACGGAGCAACAAACAGCGCCTTTGGTAACCGCTTCGCAAGAACAAATAACAGCTGTATCGGGCAAGTCCATAGCGCTACCAAAAGCAGAGCCACCTTCACCACGAGAACCTACAATCAGCTCTTCTGCATTATCAGGCAAGGGCATATTATTAAGAAACATTTGGTGTAGAATACTATAATCTTCAGCATCTCCCACCATAATTCCTCCTAAAAGAGTTTTGCCATCATGACTAACATTTATCCTCTTATAAATACCCTTGGTCTTATTTTCATAAATTATAGAGAGTCCTTTGTTAGCAGGCATATAAGGGATGCCAAAACTTGCCACATCTACCCCAATTAACTTCAATTTGGTAGACATATCTATTTCAGATTTCATCACTACATCAGTTGAATTGAGAATTTGATTAACAGCAACTTCTGCCATTTCATATCCAGGAGCAACAAGTCCGTAAATCATTTGGTTATATAGTGCAACTTCACCAATAGCGTATATAGTTGGGTCAGACGTTTGCATTTTATTATTCACGATAATTCCGCCACGAATACCCATTTCTAAATTGCAGGTTTTTGCTAATTCATCTCTAGGTCGTATACCTGCTGATATTACGAGCATATCAACATCTAATGTGTCATCCTCCCCAAAATCCATTCCTGTAATGGCACCATTTCCCAATATGCTATTGGTTGCCTTACCGGTATGTATAGAAATGCCAATAGTTTCAAGGGTGAGTTGAAGCACATTGCTGCTTCTAGAATCTAATTGTCTGGGCATTAATTTAGGGGCAAATTCAACAACATGGGGTTCAAGGCCCATATCCATTACTGCTTTTCCAGCTTCAAGCCCTAAGAGTCCGCCGCCTAATATCGCTGCCTTTCCGTTAGATTTAGATTTTTTAATCTCTTCGGCATATGTTAACATATCTTCAAGGTCCTCTATGGTTCTATAAACGAACACACCTTTTTTTTCAACTCCTTTAATAGGAGGAACAAAAGGTGCCGAACCAGTCGCTAATACCAGATAGTCATAATTGAATTCCTTTTCACTAGCTGTGGTAATTGTTTTTTTAGTTCTATGAATGTCGGTTACCCTTTCATTAACAATAAGGTCTATATTATTATCGGCATACCAGTGTAAAGGAGCCAATTCTAAAGCCTTCGCATCTCTATTACCGAAAAATTCACTTAGATGCACACGATCATAGGCTACACGTGGCTCTTCACCAAATACGATAAGCTTGTATTGTTTGCTCTCTTCACGAGCTACAAACTTCTCACAGAATTTGTAGCCTACCATTCCATTTCCGACAACTAGTATAGTTTTCATACCCTTATAATTTATCTACGTAACAATATTACGTATTAATACGTATATAATATCTAATTATATTGAAAAAATTACGTATTATTGTTGCTGATTTGATAATTATTAATACTAAATCACACGAAAATGAAGTTGAATAAAAATGCAAAAGTATCCTTAGTTGGAGCAGGACCAGGAGCTGAAGACCTAATTACAGTAAGGGGTTTAAGAATTTTACAAAACGCAGATGTTATTCTATATGATGCATTAGTAAGCAAAGAACTATTATTACAAATACGTACTGATATACCTAAAGTATACATAGGTAAACGATGTGGTTTACACTCACATACGCAAGAAGAAATCAATGAACTCATCGTTACATATGCTTTTGAATTTGGACATGTAGTTCGATTAAAAGGAGGAGACCCTTTTGTATTTGGTAGAGCAAATGAAGAAATTGAATATGTAGAATCATTTGGTATACCTGTAAGTTTAGTGCCAGGTATTTCGAGTGCAATTGCCGTACCATCTAGTCAGGGGATACCCATGACAAAAAGAGGGGTTAGCAGTAGTTTTTGGGTGATGACCGCAACTAAAAGAGACGGTTCGTTTTCACAAGATTTAGTATATGCATCGAAATCATCAACCACAATGGTCATATTAATGGGGGTTCGAAAACTGAACCAAATAGTTGACGAGGTTATTAAGTACAGGGGTAAAATGACACCTATTGCTTTAATTCAAAATGGGACTACAGAAAATGAGCGCTGTATTGTGGCAACTTTAGAAACCATTAAAAAATATATAGAGGCTATTAGAATGGAACTGCCAGGTATAATTGTTATTGGCGATGTTGTTGCAGACCATCCTTCCTTTTTTGAAGAAGAAGTACAACGTGTTTTACACTCAGCATACTAGACCATAAGCGTTTTATTATTAGTAGTAGTATACTACGTATTTCAGGTTGACTTTGACCACTGCCGGAATGTTAGATATGTGAATTCTGCAAATTTTGGCAGTGATAATTCCGAATCATTTATTTTAAAGCACTTCAGATTCTAACTCAGATAAAAATACGTACTTAATCGTAAAAATTATTAAAACTAAGTATATATACGTATTTTAAATAGTAGGTTTGTACATCATAATTAATTAAAACCGTGTACATTATGGAAAATCAATCTAAAAAATCGACCACATTAAAGTTAACCAACTTAAAAAGTATGCCCATACGTACTTTTTGGATTACGTCTATCGCATTCTTTATATGCTTCTTTGCATGGTTTGGAATAGTACCTTTTATGCCAGATGTAGTGAAGGATTTAGGACTTTCTCCTGACCAAAAATGGAATTCCATTATACTGGCTGTAACCGGAACCGTATTTGCAAGATTACTTATCGGAAAATTGTGCGATAAATACGGACCACGATTATGCTATACCTATCTATTAATTTTAGGCGCAATACCCGTGATTCTAATAGGGTTTGTGCAAACTCCGACGCAATTTTTAATCTGTAGATTATTTATTGGTTTCATAGGAGCATCCTTTGTGATTACACAATTTCATACCTCTATTATGTTTGCGCCCAACATTGTGGGTACTGCAAATGCAACCTCTGCGGGCTGGGGAAATTTAGGAGGAGGCGCCAATCGTTTAGGTATGCCATTAATTGCGGCAGCGGTAGTTAGTTTTGGTGTTGCTGATGAAATTGCTTGGCGCTATTCTATGATAATAGCAGGCATAATTGCGATGCTTATGGGCGTAATTTATTTCTTCTTTACTCAAGACACTCCAGAAGGTAATTTTAAAGAATTAAAAGAGGCGGGTAAAATGCCAAAGTTTAAAAAGGATGAGGAGTCTTTTATGAGCGTGTTAAAAGATTACCGCGTTTGGATACTTTTCATTGTATATGCCGCATGTTTTGGAATGGAATTGACGGTTTATGGTACAATGGATGATTATTTGCAAAATACCTTTGGCCTTACGAGATCTACAGCTGGTAATTTGGTGCTATCGTTTGCACTGATGAATATTTTTGCCCGTACGTTAGGCGGTTTTTTTGGTGATCGTTTCGGAAAACTTAAAGGGCTGAGAGGTAGGGTAATCTTCTTGACGGTTATTTTAGCGCTTGAAGGGGCAATGTTATCTATTTTCTCACTTACGACCAGTTTCGCAATGGGAATTATCTTTCTAATCGCATTTAGTCTAACCGTTCAAATGGCAGAAGGCGCAACATTTTCTGTAGTTCCTTTTATCAATAAAAAAGCGATTGGTTCTATATCTGGAATCGTGGGAGCGGGTGGAAATGTGGGAGCATTTTTAGCAGCACTCTTTTTAAAATCAAAATCTGCGATGGCTGAAACTACCGCTTTAGCTGCCAACTCAAATTTAGGAGAAGAGGCTATGAAAGCAGCTCAAGCAGCTGCAGCTTCAAGCGCAGTATCAAGCGGATATTTTGTTATTGGAGGTTTGGTAGTGGTAAGTGCGCTTACAACATTGGCCATCAAGTTTTCTACGGCAGATGAAAAAGCGGTACAGGCAGAGCTTAAAAGAGAATTGTCATTTTCTACTGCGGAATAATTGCTAGAAACCCAATTTTAATTGGAAAACAATCAATTGTCCAATATTGGGCAGGTAATTTATTTCTCGATAACCTTAATCAATTCATCACATGAAAAATCAATATATAATAGTATTGCTTGCCGTACTATGCGTACAGTTTTCTGTTGCCCAATTTACTTTAGATGGTCAGTTTAGACCAAGAACAGAGTATAGGCATGGATATGGCAATGTAATACCCGACGCTGCAGATGCAGGTTTTGCCATATCAACCCGAGCACGTTTAAATGTATCTTACGATATCGATTCATATCTATTTTATTTGAGTTTTCAAGACGTAATGGTTTGGGGAGAAAACAGACAGATTTTACCCGATGACCAGAATGATTCATTTGCGGTGTTTGAGGCTTGGGCAGCTATTAATTTAGGCAAAGGCTGGTCGACAAAATTGGGCAGACAAGTTATATCGTATGATGACCAACGCATATTTGGGGGATTAGATTGGGCGCAGCAGGGTAGAAATCATGATGCTGGCCTTTTAAAGTATAAAAAGGAAAAATTCATGTTGGATGTTGGTCTTGCCTTCAGTCAAGATTTTGATAATCCTGCAGGGTTTCAATCCGTTGGAACGGCTTATAACACTACAGGATTTTTCACCTATAAAACAATGCAGTACCTGTATGCAAAACAGCAATGGACAGATTTTTCTGGAAGCATCCTAGCATTGAACAACGGATTTCAAAATTTCAACATCCTGGATGAAGCTGACGGAACGAGCAATCTACAGACCATAGGTGCGCATTTGGAATATAAAAAAGGAAGCTTCAATGCAAGTGCAAATGTATTCTTGCAAACAGGAGAACGACAAAATATTGTAAAAGTTGGCGGTGCTTATTTGATTGGTCTAGAGTTAGGTTACAAAGCTAGTGACAAGGTAGCTTTAGGTCTGGGAACGGAAATAATTAGTGGTAATAAGGCAGATACGACAGATAAAACGGAAGCATTCTTTCCGCTTTATGGTACCAATCATAAGTTCAATGGTTTTATGGATTATTTCTACGTAGGCAATCATGCAAACTCCGTTGGGTTGACCGATATTCATGCGAGTGCAAAATTTGATTTAGGTAAAAAATCTAGCTTACTGGTGAAAGTTCTGAATTTTAGTGGGCAGCAAGAATTAGCTAGTGGCGAAAAATCGTTAGGCACAGAATTGGATTTGGTATTTTCTAAATCATTCAATGGTTATGGTTTAGCTGTGGGATATTCTCAAATGTTTGCTTCAGATGGGATGTATGAATTGAAAGGTGTTACAGAAGAACTTGCAGCCAATAGTCAAAATTGGGCATGGGTTATGTTGACAATTAAGCCTAAGCTTTTTAGTTCGTCAAAAGAATAATTGATTTTTAACAATGCCTCGATAGGAGCTGTCTATACCTTTTTGTGGTACGGATGGCTCTTTTTCATTTTAAAATTATACGTAATTTAGCACGATACGTATAATTACCTATATTTTGAGTGAAGTAACAAGAATTGTATTGGCAGATGACCATGCCTTGGTTAGGGACGGAATCCGTTCTTTGTTGGAGAGCGAGGCCGATTTGAAAGTCATTGGTGAAGCATCAAATGGTCAAGAGGCGATTGAATTGGTTGAAAAGGTACAACCAGACTTGCTTATTATAGATATTAGAATGCCCGTTATGAATGGTATCGATGCTGTTGAAGCACTTACAAAGAGTAATACTCAGGTTAAATCTATAATTCTTTCAATGCACGATTCTGAAGAGTATATCTTAAAATCTATAAGCGCGGGTGCAAATGGGTATTTATTGAAAGATACCGATAAGACTGAATTTATAAAAGCTATACATACGGTTCGCGATGGTGGAAAATATTTTAGTGGAGATATTAGCAATGTTCTAGTGAACAATCTGTTGAGCACGAATAAGCCATTGGCTACAAAGGTGAATAAAAACGAAGTTGGTGACAATGTTTTTGATTTGACCAATAAGGAACTTATGGTATTGGAGCTTGTTCTTTCTGGGTTGACAAATCAACAGATTTCCGAAAAATTAAAGAATAGTAAGCGTACCATAGAAACGCACCGTTTTAATTTAATGCGTAAGATGGAGGTGAAGAATCTTATTGACCTCTCTAAAAAAGCACAAAAGCATAATTTGGTATAGAATATCGTCTACAATTCATTGCTTTTTGAATTAATCGTATCAATACGGGGTAATTATTCCTAATCCTGAGAAATTAGCCTATATCTTTTATTGAAAATTAACTACGTATTAATACGTATTTTTATAATTTGCAGTGTATAAATTTAGTTGTTCATCAACCTCCCTATTATGCAAAATAAAAAAACACATAAAACCATTTGTTCTTATTGCGGCGTTGGCTGCGGTATGTTGGTAAACGTTGATGCAAAGGGCACTATTTCGGTCGAAGGAAATCCTGATTATCCATCAAATAAGGGAATGTTGTGTACAAAGGGGCGTAATTTGAATTACGTAGCTCAAGATACTTCAGATCGCATTTTATATCCGGAGATGAAATGGAGCCGCAACCATCCTTTACAACGGGTTAGTTGGGATGCAGCTTTTGAACGTGCAGCAGCTGTTTTTAAGAGTATAATCGCTAAGTACGGCCCAGATAGTGTCGGTTTTTATGTTTCCGGGCAATGTTTGACCGAAGAGTATTATTTAATTAACAAGCTGACCAAAGGTTTTATTGGGACCAATAATATAGACACAAACTCTAGATTGTGTATGAGTTCTGCGGTGGTGGGATATAAAAAAACACTCGGCGAAGACTCGGTACCAATCTCGTATGAGGATATTGAATTGGCAGATTGCTTTTTAATAGCAGGTGCTAATCCGGCTTGGTGCCATCCTATTTTGTACCGTAGGTTAGAAAAGCATAAAGAAGAATATCCGCAAGTAAAAATAATTGTAGTCGATCCAAGAAAAACCCAAACCTGTGCGGCAGCAGATTTACACTTACAAATTTTACCAGGTACGGATGTTATTCTTTTCAATGCCATTGCACGTAGGCTGATTGAAAAAAGAAAAATCGATACAGCGTTCATTAAAAAACATACCGTAAATTTTGAAGCTTGTAAAGAAACGGCTTTCACGTTATCAATTAAAGAAGCTGCTAAAAAGTGTGGTATAGAATCTAGTGATATTAAAAAGGCTGCCGAGTATATTGGGAATGCCAAAAAGTTCATTAGTATGTGGACTATGGGGCTCAACCAAAGTGTTATCGGTGTCGCAAAGAATGTTTCGCTTTTAAACTTATCATTATTGACGGGCCAAATTGGGAAACCCGGTGCAGGGCCATTTTCGTTAACGGGCCAACCCAATGCCATGGGAGGTCGTGAAGTAGGTGGCATGGCTAGTTTATTGGCAGCGCATAAAGATTTAGCGAACCCAGTACACAGAAAAGAAGTATCAGATTTTTGGGGTAGTGGAGAAATTCAATCAGAGCCTGGCTATACCGCAACTGAAATGTTCGATGCGCTAGAAAATGGAAAACTAAAAGCAATCTGGATTATTTGTACCAACCCTGCAGTGAGTATGCCCAATGCCAATAAAGTTGAAAAAGCGTTAAAGAACGCAAAATTTGTTGTGGTACAGGACATTTCCCATAATTCTGAAACCACAAAATTTGCCGATCTTTTATTGCCGGCGGCTGGTTGGTTAGAGAAAGAAGGTACCATGACCAATTCTGAACGACGTATTAGTTACTTGCCCAAGGTAATAGATGCTCCTGGGGAAGCGTTGCCCGATGCTGAAATTATATGGCGATTTGCACAGGCAATGGGGTATCATGGTTTTGATTATAAAAATAGTAGTGAAGTATATGATGAGCATTGTTTGTTGACTAAGGGTACTGAAATTGACATTTCTGGGTTATCATATGAACGCCTTAAAAATGAAGGGAGCTTTCAATGGCCGGTTCCACATAATACACACCCCGGTACTCCACGCTTATTTATTGATCGTCAATTTTTCACTAACGATAAAAAAGCGCACTTTAATGCGCCTAGCACCTTATATAATAAATCTGAAGAAACAGATACAGCATATCCTTTAATTCTAAATTCAGGTAGGGTTCGCGACCAATGGCATACCCGCACCAAAACAGGAAAGGTAAAACGATTGCTTACCCATATTCCACAGCCGTATTTGGAAATGAATAAGGTAGATGCTTATTTAAGAAAGATTAGTGAAGGAGATATAGCGGTTGTAAAAAGCCGAAGGGGGCAGGTGCAGGTGAAGGTGCAGCTTAACTATGATATTCGTGAATCTGTTGTTTTTTTACCAATGCACTGGGGCAAAGTGTTGAACAATGATTTTGGTAGGGCGAACAACCTTACGAACGACTTGGTAGACCCTGTTTCTAAAGAACCGGATTTTAAATATTGCGCCGTTGAAGTCTCTAAGTTCGTAAAGGAAAAACAGAAGATAATTGTAATTGGGGCAGGAGCTGCTGCGTATCGATTTATACAATCGTATCGAGAAAAGAATACGACGGACTCCCTACATGTGTTTTCAAAAGAAAAAGACCCGTTTTACAATAGGGTCCTTTTGCCGGAATATGTGAGCAATGAACTTTCTTGGGAAGCTTTAGAGAAATTGAAAAAGGGAGAATTACAAAAACTGGAAGTTGAATTGCATTCGGGTATTGGTATCGACAATATAGATGCAGACAATAAGACGGCAGTAGATTCAAATGGTGTGCAGCATTCATATGATTTATTAATCATGGCGACGGGTAGTAGAGCATTTATACCAAGCGATGTTCAGATACAATTACCGGGCCGATTTACCATGCGCGAACGTGGCGATGCAGATAAACTAAGGAAGTACTTAATAGAAACCGGATTGCCGGCCCACGAACAAAATGTCGTTATCGTTGGTGGTGGATTATTAGGATTGGAACTTGCCGCAGCACTTAAAAAAATCAACATAAATATTAGTATTATTCAACGTGCGCCCCGTTTAATGGAGCGGCAATTAGATAATGTAGCCAGTCGCCTATTGGCCGAAGATGTAGTGGAAAGAGGTATAAATCTTTATTTTGATAATGAAGTAAGTACCGTTTTTGAAGATAGAGACGTAAAACACAGCCTTTCGGTCAACCTGAAAACGGGACGCACCATTCAATGTAATGCGATTGTATATGCCATTGGTACCCGGCCAAATATTGAATTGGCAAAGCATACAGGGATTAATACCCGAAGAGGGGTAGTGGTCAATTCTTATTTACAAAGTAGCGACCCTTCAATTTTTGCATTAGGGGAAATTGCGGAGTTCAATAATTCACTCTTTGGCATTACCTCAGCAGCCGAACAACAGGCCAATATTGCGGCAAATTATATACTTGGCGACTTTAGTAGCATATATAATGGTTCGGTATTAATGAACATTTTAAAGTTCGAAAATTTAGACCTTTGTAGTATAGGTATGGTTAACGCTCCAGTAGGTGACACATCGTACGAAGAAATAATTTTGATGGATGTAAGCAAGCGCTTTTATAAGAAGTGTATCGTAAAAGATGATACATTAAAAGGTGCTATTTTAATGGGTGATAAAAATGAGTTTGCCGAGTTTAAAAGGTTGATTGAGGAAGAAATAGAACTATCGGAAAAAAGAAATGAATTGTTGCGGGGAGCTTCTTCTTCTGTGCCGTTAAAAGGCAAGTTGGTATGTTCTTGTAGTCAGGTTGGAGAAGGTAATATCCAAGATGCTATACAAGGTGGGTGTACAAATTTCAATACGCTGTGTTCAGAAACAGGAGCTGGCTTAGGGTGTGGAAGTTGTAAGCCCGAAATAAAGGAATTATTGAAAAATCATATGGTTTTGACCAATTAAAATATCAGGTATGAACGACGATCTTCATAGAATATTGATTAAAGGCGGGGTGACCTCACCTGGTGAATTGAAAGATATAATTACGATGCTAGAGTCAGCAGGCCTTACAAGTGTTAACTTTGGGTCTAGACAAGATATTCTATTTCCGTTAAAAGATGCAAAAGAAGAACAACTAGAAAGTATCTCTAAGTTTAATACCGACATCATTGGCAATCGGTCTTATCAAAATATTGTAAGCTCGTATGTGTCTGCAGATATTTTTGATATGACCCATTGGTTAAAAGGCTCTACCTATCTCTATATACTTGAGGGGTTTGATTTTTTACCAAAATTGAAAATTAATATTACCGACCCTAAGCAGCGTTTGGTTCCTATTTTTAATGGCAACCTTAATTTTATAGCTTCTGATAATGAAGATTATTGGTATTTAAATATTAAGTTGCCACACTGGAAATCGTCTGCATTTTACCCGGTATTAATCTATAGTTGGGACATCAATTTAATCTCCAAACAAATTGAAGAAATACACGAGGATATATCTGATGTGGATGAGCTTTTTTTTGTGATGAATAAGAATCTTGAAACGAACAATAAAACCATTGAAAAAGAATTAAAGATTCCGTTTCAAACCTTTCCGTATTATGAAGGAATGAACAGGTTGGGTTCAGACTCCTATTGGTTGGGCCTGTATTGGAGAAACAATAAATACGACCTGTCTTTTTTGAAAGAATTCTGCGGTTTTTGTTTGGATAACAGTATTGGAAAAATTTGTATTACGCCTTGGAAATCGTTTGTTGTAAAAGGGATTAAAAAATCAAGCAGGCCAGAGCTGGAAAGATTTTTAGGAAAACGAGGTATTAACGTAAGACATTCACAGTTAGAAATGAATTGGCATGTGCCCATAGATGACGGTGAAGCATTGGAATTGAAGAAATTTTTGGTGCGTAGTTTTGACCAAAATGATATTAGCACTTACGGTCTCACATTTGGTATTAGCAATGAAGTGGGTAAACGCTCACACTTTGCCTCGGTGATTATTGAAAAGAACAGTTTACCCACTCTTGTTAAAGAATTTGAAGTAAGGCCTTCGTATAACGTATTGCATTTTGAGCATTTCGACCCCAATAGCCAGAACTATATAACGTATGCTCAGGACATTGATAAGATTGAATTACCAGGATTATTAATGGAATTAAGTAAAATGTATTTTGATCAATTGGGCAGGTCAGGTGATACTGAAGAAACCACGAGTGTTGAAATTATAGATGCAAAAACAACTTTATTTCAATGCCAAGATTGTTTTACGGTTTATGATGAGGCTTTTGGTGATGAAAGTTTACATATTTTGTCAGGAACAAAATTTCAGGATCTAGAAGATTATGAATGCCCTGTATGTTCAGCTCCAAAGAAGAGTTTTAAAGAAACTCAGATTCAGCTTTTCTAAGAAGTTCGATTAGTACGAACCAATTCTTAATACAGGTAACATAATCGTTAATCAAGTTAATACATGTGAGTTGTAGGTACTAAATTTGAATTTAGATAACCAAAATACTATTGCTCATGACCAGAGTTAACATTGATAAACAAGAAACGGAATCGTCAATTGTAAAAGCATTAAAGTTCACCATCGTTGTTGCTGTAATTGGTGTTCTATTATGTATAGTTTTTTTAGCTTTAGAACGATAAGGTTTTAACTTTTATAAATAATAAATTAGCCCACTAAGGCTGCATAACTGGTAGTTCCAATACACGGTCTGGCCCATAAAATTTTAGGGCAATACCAAATACAATAACTGATATTACCATACCAATCATAAAGATGGTGTACGTCCAACGAAGTAATCTGTACTTTCTTTCCAAAACAATTCCAAGAAAATAAAGGTCCTTCGTAAGAGAACTATAGATATAATCTTTATCCTTAATTAGCTCAGACATTGCCCATTCGTATTGAGACAATTTCATTTTATGAAAGTTACCAAAGAAAAGTAGGTTTACCTTTTTTGATTTCACTTCCTCTTCGGTAAACTGCCCAGAAGTAACATTAGGCTTAGTGGCTAAAATTGACATCACCATAGAAACGACACTAAAAAGTATAAATGTAAATGTTGGATAAATGAGATATTCGTTCGTCGGGTTATCTAACTTAGGTATAAGGTTGGCCAAGGCCATTGATATTATAATTGCATTGACCGATAGAAGAATGTTTGCTTTTGTATCAGCGATATCACTTAGTTTTAAGTGATTTTGTAACGTAACACGATATAAGGTTTGTATGCCCCTATCAGGCAGTTCTCCTTTAAACTGTGCTTTTAGACTTTCTTTCTTAACGAGGTCGTTGCTCTTCTTTTTTGCCTTAATGAGCCTTTTGATATTCTTGTCTTTTCCTTCTTGCCAATTTTCTAATGCATATTCGGTGTAAAAGCGATGTTCGGTTCTTAATATGCGAATATTTTCTTCTCTCCAGTCTGCAATTGAATACTTCTGTCTACCAATTGAGGCAAGTTCTTCGCGTTGTAATTCTGAGATTGCCATATAATTTTTAATAGCCAAATGCGAAGAGTCTGCATCGCAAATAATTTTCTCAAGGTGGTTCTTTGGCTCGTAATCTTTAACGGTGGCCATAATAAGTGCACATACACTATCTATAAATGATGGAGAACAATCATTTTTAGTCAAAAAATCTTTTACCAGTTCACAGCTGTGCTTTTCATGGTCATTGTAAGAAATCGTGTAACCAACATCATGAAACCACGCGGCAACCAAAAGTTGTTCAGCATTTTTTTCGTCAACTTTTTCACCCGTAATCAATTCTTTGGTACTATCAACTACATGTTGTGTATGCCTAAGATTATGATAAAGATAATTTGCGACAGAATCGGATGTCAATTTAATGGTAGCAAATTCTTCTGCTTTAGAAACTATAGTCGACATGTTTTTTGTTTAAAAATAACTCTTATGTTGAACAAATTTAAAGCGCCTATATTAAATAGAGAGTCCGAAACCTATTTGAATTAGGTTACTTTCTTTAGAATTAAAATATCCAATATTAAAAGTTAATGCTTTTAAACTACTAATCCAAAAGCCACCACCTTGAGAGGTATGCCAAACGTTAGAGTCTTCGTTAGGTTGCCAAACCCTTCCGTAATCAAAACCGCCATACACACCTATGGTCACCGGTGAAACTGCTGTTACATACCGCTTGAGCTTTAATTTCAGGTCAGAAGATTGATAGAAATATGATTTACCCGTAAATCGCTCGTCTCTAAAACCTCGTAAACCATTTCGACCACCTAATGCAGGAGTGTGGTAAAAGTATACATCGTTATAATCGAATAAACCTTTGTACTCGGCCATTGTACTATAAATTAAAGAGCCCGATGATTCTAGTTTGTGATCAAAACCAACTTTTAAAGAAGCATAGCCAAATTTGTTCGAATTAAAACTAAGGTTTGTTTTATAACCAGCCGAAAAACCAAAGTAAATTGCCTTTGAAGGAAAATCGCCAGCATCATCATGATCATATTCACCAGTTAATTCAAATCCGCCATAGTTTTGATTATCAAAAAGGGCTTCATCTAAATTCTCGGAATTAAAAAGTCGTTCTGGGTTGTCTGACACCTTAAAAGATTCGAATATCGTTTTGAACCGTAAATCATAATAAGCCAAGCCTGCACTCGCTTTAAATTTTTGAATTCTAGCCCTATAGTAATCCCTTCCAACCGCATCTTCATTATTTGCCGTTTCATTTCCATAACCAAAAAAATTACTAACGTAACGATCATTGGTATAGTAGGCATCTAATTCGAAATTCCATCCGGGAAAAACACTTCCATATTTTCCAGAATACGAAATTTCCGCAGCTTTAAAATTAAAAAAGTAATTAGCATTAATACTGTGTTGTTGTCGAAATGAATTACAGTTTATTCCATTTTGAGTATAGGTATTGGAGGCACCTAAAAACAAACCGTCATCTGTTCTAAAACCAAGAGTTGGCACTAAGATATTCGTATTAGGGGTAAAGTATCTAAAATGGTAGGTATTCGTCTTATAATTATCGGTTAGTACAGTTATCGGTTTTACTTGTTCGAAATTGATTTTTTCATGTTCCCAATCATAAATTCGAACTTTCTTTTTATTTTCAATATCGTAGGTGTCTTTTCCATAGCCGCCGATAATTTTAAGTTTCGTATTAGAATTCCCATTACCTTCTACAATAAAAATATCATCATCACCAAGACCGTAGATCCAAAGTTCTTTTGTTAGAGAATCATTAAAAGTTCTGGAATACATCAACTCATTTTTCTCATCAGATAATAGTCGTTTCACGGTGACTTCTGTATCTCCGTTACTGCTTTTTGTAATAGTGAAAATATCATCTTTTTCAGTCCCTCTAACGGCAACAATTTTATTTAGATATTCTGCGTAATCTTCGGCAACTTCAGGTAAGGCGGCAAGTCGCTGCATTAAATTTTCTTTGATAGAATTCGAAGTTTCATCTTGTACAGCAGTAGGAAGGCGTTTAAATGCTTTTTCAATAACCTCAGGCGTCATGCCTCTCTGAATTGCTTTTGCTTCTTCAATCCAAACATCTGGCCCATATGATGTCAATAAAGTTCTGTCTAATCTGTTGCCGGATAGGTTTAGCCATTTTACATTGTCTACATCACCATCAAAAGTTTCCCAGTTTCTTGCGTTTGGCACGAACCATTGAATAAACGGAATAACTTTACCATCGAACTTAGGAAAAGCATTGTCACGGTCTCTTGGTATCGGCATAAACTCTTTCTCTCCGTCGGGGCTTTCATATTCTACCCATCTCCATTGGTCTTGATGACGGTCCCAATCACCTATTAACATATCAAAAATTCGAGCACGTATTAAACCTCTTTCATCGACCGAATAAGATTCATCGCTTTTAATTTTTTCAAGCATATCGGTTGTACTTTCATAATCTGTCACCTTACCAGAATTAGTGTCTATACTTCTTCTGTACCCCTTATAATTTGCTTGTTCTTCGGATGGTCTTCTTTCTATAAAATACAATTCATCACCAAAATCTTCATTATATTCTTTTAAGCCATCTTGCTTTGGCACATAGAATAATTCGGTATCAGAATGATTTATTTCAGCAGATGCGGCTAAGGGATCTACCACCAATTGCATATACGGGTGTGCCGTGGTAAAAAAGTCAGAGATTGCTTTCTCTGCCCAAGTATCTTGATAATCGGCAGTGTTATAAGAAATGCCAGGTAATTTGAATTTTAGAAATTTTAAGGCGCTTTTACGCAAAGATCGCATTGCATATTGTTTACCGTTGGCATCTTCTAAACGCAATGAAAACGACTGGTGGCCACCACCTTCTTTTACCACTTTTAGTCCGCCATATAGCGTATCTAAATTAACGACAGGCGCTTCTACATTTTCACCGAAGTATGTACGGTAACGTTCTCCCCATAAAAATTTATAAAATTCGCTTTTGTTATAATCTTTTGGGTCGTCAAGGATTTTTTCTTTCTTGGTTTTGGTATTAATGATTGTAAAATTGGTGAACTCCTTTTTTGATTCTAGTTTAGGTAGTACAGGAAAAGTAGTACTTGCAGTTAGGTTTTCTTCTGAAATGAAAGTTACGGTAGAACTGCCGTCTTCAAAATAATCTAATCTTGCAAAACCACGGTCCCCAAAGGCATATTCACCTTCAAAATCCATAGAACCGCCAATAGCACTAATTTTACCTGGGCCTAATTTGGTTGCACTTTTGGTACCTAACGAGCCGCTTATAATTTGATGAATGCCACCACCTTCAAGTAATTGAAGGCTCTCTTCATGACCAGAAATTAAGGTAATTCTATCATTCGCTTGCGCTAAGGCACTAACAGCTATTCTTAGATAATTATATCTTCTTGAATTAACATGTTCTGGGTCAAAAGCACCTAAATCCATAACAGTGTTTTTAATGGTGCCGTATATCGGTAAGGGTTTTAAATGATCTTTAATAGTTGTATTGCCGGCATAAATACCATTGGTAAAAACAGGGTGATGCATAGCAATAACAATATTTTTTCCTTGGCCATCACCGATATAGCCCTCTAATTCTTCCATAAATCTTCTGCGGGTGATGATGTCTGTACATTTACTATTAATACCTTCTACTCTAGACCAGTTAGAAACAAACCATTTAGAGTCAATCAGAATTAAATCTAATTCATCATTTATTACCCTATAATCAATAGGACAACCGTTATTAGGAACTACTTTGGTATTCTCCCTATCAACATCTTTCAGGTAATTTTCAACCTTTTCAATTTTATCGAGTTTGTAGCTTTTCCATTCATTATTACCGGGTAAGAATACCGTTTCTCCTTTAAAGTTTGCAGAAAGATGTAATTGCTTATCGATTAGTACACTATCTATTTTCCAATTTTCAGTTGTCGGACTTATGTTGTCCCCAGTAAACACTAACGTGCTATTTTCAGGAGCATTATCCAGCTCTTTTTTAAATCGTTCTAAAAGAGAATTGTTTGATGTAGATGAAGTATTCCCTAACCCACCGGCAATATAAAATGAGTAACTAATTTTTTGACTAGTACTATCATTTTCTTCTACAATATTACTTTGCTCCTTAAATGTTGCACAAGATGAAATAAGTAATAGAACAATAAGAATACTTGTAAAGTTTTTAAATTTCAAGTTTTTATATTGATATTGAAAAGGCTGAATAGTCATAGATTATTTTGGTTGATTTTTTTTAATGTCTGTATTCTAATTGTTGAAAAACACGTTAGAAATGAGTATACCGATAATTAAAATGGCTAGAAATACGACAAGTATTGTTACTCCTATTTTTGTTTTTTTATTCTTTTGAAGAATGAACTCCTGAGTTTTATCTTCTGGTTCCTTAATAAATTTCGTTTCTTCTGTTCCTTGTTTCATATGTTCTATTTTTTGATATAAACTGTTTTTTTGTTGACAAACTCTAAAATACCTTCTCGTGATAATTCTCTACCATACCCCGAAGCTTTTGTGCCGCCAAATGGAAGTCTGGGGTCAGATTTGACCATATCATTTATAAAAAATCCGCCATCTGGTATTTCCGATATAACATTTATTGCGCCCTCTATATCTTGAGTAAACAGCATACTGCCGAGTCCCAGTCTAGAATTGGCGGCCAAAGAAATTGCTTCTTTTCGGTCCTTAGCTTTTATAATTGCCGCTACAGGCCCAAATGTTTCTTCATTAAATACGGGCATATCAACAGTTACTTCAGTTAAAATGGTTGGAGAAAAGAATGCTCCGTCTCGTTTGTTGCCCAAAACGACTTTTGCACCTTTTTTAATAGAAGCATCGATTTGGTCTTGTAATGTTTTAGCTAAATCTTCTCGCGCCATAACACCGATAAAAGTGTCCTTTTTCATGGGGTCACCAATTTTTAAGGCGTTCACCTTTGTAGTAAATTGTTCTAAAAACGAATCATAAATGTCTTCACAGACAATGAATCGTTTTGCCGCGATACAGCTTTGCCCCATATTTTGCATTCGTGCAGTTACCATGGTATCCATATACTTTTTTAAATCAGCATCTTCCCAAATAATACAGGCATTATTACCACCTAACTCAAGAACAGTTTTCTTAAGATTTTCACCAGCCGTTCTTGCAATTGATTTCCCTGCTTTTTCACTGCCTGTTAGCGTTACAGCTTTAATACCATCATGCGCAATCAATTTCTCAATGTCCTCATGTGTGGCCTTAACACTTTGAAAGCAACCTTCTGGATAACCAGCGTCGAGAAATAATTTTTCTATAGCCATTGAACACCCAGTTACATTTTGTGCGTGTTTTAACAGGGCTGTATTACCTGCGGTCAATGTTGGGGCGGCAAATCGTATTACTTGCCAAAAAGGATAATTCCAAGGCATGATTGCCAAAATGCATCCTAATGGGTCGTTGCTTATAAAACTTTCATCAGCATCAGTAGCAATGAGCTCATCTGCTAAAAGGTCTTCTGCATTTAGCGCATAAAAATCACAGGCCCATGCACATTTCTTAATTTCTGCAATACTTTGAGATATAGGCTTGCCCATCTCCCTAGTTATCAGTTCGGCATACTCCTCTTTTCGGTCTAAAAGTAAATCTGCCACTTTGGTTAGTAGATTACACCTATCATCAATTGGCGTGTTGGCCCAAGTAGTTTCAATGGCCAATGCTTTATCTAATTTGGCAATAATAGTACTTTGCGTATCTTTAGAATACGTTTCTAATATATCACCGTTATATGGATTCTTTGATTGTATCTCTTTCATGAAACAAATTTATAATTAACGACGGTTTACTGTTAATTCGTTCCGTTTAATTCTTAACCCTTTTGGGCTGTTATTACCGTTAATATTTCTTGGTTTAGAGTTAAGCGATGATAGAAAAATAGATGATCTTTGTAGTCGTAGAACAAGTTGATTCTACGTTATTTAAGAAAAAGTTTAATTAAAAATTTAGAATATGAACAACAGCGGAAATACATTACTAGCTATTATTGCAGGTTCTGCCATAGGAGCAGCATTAGGAATTCTATATGCACCAGATAAAGGTGAGAATACAAGAAGATTAATAGCAGATCAAGCAGCTGCGACAAGAGATAATTTTGCCGAAAGCGCAATCGACCTGAAAAACAGAGTAGCTTCAAAAGTTTTAGACGAAAGAGAAACCTTAGATACACGAGTAGAATCGTTAGTTTCAGACATAAGCTACAAAACGGAAGATGTGATTTCAACTTTAGAGAAAAAATTGGCTGAGTTGAAGTCTAAAAACAAGAAATTACAGAAAACAGTATAAATGGGAGTTATTGATTCACTTAACGAAACCTCTAATAAAGCTATTGACGTAGGTGAGGTATACTATAAGAAAACTCAAGAGTATTATAGGCTAAAAGTGTTTCAACAATTAACTATGACCACCGGTATGCTGTTGAAAATAGCAGTTATTGGTGGTCTTGGTTTTTTGGCACTTATGTTCTTAACCGTTGCGGGTATTATCTATTTAGGAAATATACTTAATAGCATGGTAGGTGCTTGCTTAATTGCAGGAGCCTTATTTATAGTTTTATTAATTCTTGCTTATGTCTTCAGAAGAAAGATTGATAATATGTTAGTAAAAAAACTATCTGTTAAATTCTTTAATTAAAGGAATATGTATAAAAATTTTGATGAAATAGAGTTTAATTTAAAACGCTTAAAATTAGAGCGTCAAATTGCTTTAGAAGAACTTAAGGGATTAAAACAAGATGTCCAGGAAGATTTGAGTCCATATAATTGGGTGTCTACGGCATTTTCTGCAGCAAAGAAATTCGGTATGCTTTATTTAATGCGTAAAATAGTCAAGTAGTATTATTTAAATACAAAGGGCTTTTTAACAATAAGTATAAAACAAAAAAACACCTCTTATTTAAGAGGTGTTTTTTTATATACGATTACTTAATAATTATTCTTTTGTCCAAGCATCAAGCATCCAACTTACTTTTTCAATACTACCAATATAACCGCCAATCATATCGATTGTACCTTCATCACCACCAGCTTCAGCTTTTTTAACAACTTTGCTCATTTGTTTTAGTAATACTTCATGTTGGTTAAGAATATGTTTTACCATTTCATTATCTGAAATAAGTGAAGAAGTTTCTTTTATAGAAGCGATTTCAAAATATTTTGAAAATTCACTTGTTGGGTTATGTCTTAAAGTCAAAATACGTTCTGCAATTTCATCAATTTTAATTCTTGCATCGGTATATAGTTCTTCGAATTTAATGTGTAAGTCGAAAAAGTTCTTTCCTGAAACATTCCAATGGTACCCTCTTAAGTTTTGATAGTATAAATTGTAATCTGCCAATAATGTGTTTAGTTCTTCAACGATTGGTTCTATATCTTTTGATTTAATGTCTAAATAGCTCATAATAATATTTTTTTAATTCTTGTATAAAATTAATGAACCTGATATGAATTTATTGACTCAGATGCCTTTTTATAGGCCCATTTAACAGTATTTAACGTCATTATGAATCATATTATTTAACCAATGGTTTCAGGTTGATATAAGAGTAGTTTATTTCGCCAACATGATCGTATTCGGTTGAATTTTGTTTTAAGGAACCCCAATCGAATTGATCATCTAAATTATTCTCTTTATAGTAGTCGGTCAAGCCTTCAGTTAAGAGTAGGTATTCGTTCATTCTAATTTTATTCTTTAAAAGCTTGTGGGCAACGATTAAGTCTTCTCCAAAGAGTTTTATGCTATTTCCAACTTTAGTCAAAGCGATTTCTTTGCCATAATGCAATATTATTTTCAGGCCTAATATTTCTGGTATGGTTTCGGCAGCTTCATCATTTTTATGTTTCACGCGAAGAGATTCTAGTTCTTTGTAAAACTCTGTGTAGAATATTCTACATTGATTTATTAAAGCCTCTAAACTCGGCATTTTACCAGTTTTGAAGAAAAGGACCGCATCGCCTTCAATTTCAGAAACTTTAAGTCCGATTTCATTCGTATAAATTATCTGATTTAATAATGCCGGAATTATTTTCGAGCTCAGTTCAAAATCAGTTTCGCTCATAAATTCTGTAAAACCACTTATGTCGGGTATACATATTAACATGGGTGATCCTTTCATAAGTTATAGTAAATAGTTGTGCTGAAAGATATCGAACATATCATTTTCAAATGTCGCCGTTCCATTAAAATTGTAATGCAATCCATTTAAAATAGGCTTTATTAAAAAATGTAAAACAAGGTAGTTTTATGGATTTAATTTGCGATCAGAATTAGAAATAAAATGAGGAATGGAATTAATAAATTAATTTATTCGCTCTACTTCATTCTCACTTTTAAGAACATAATTGCCATCATCTTGTTTAATGTATAAGGCTTTATTGTCCTTTTCTGCGTTTCGCGTTACCTCACTTCCTTTAATGGTTTTGGTGATTTTAGAGGTGTACGTTTCTTCAACTTTGCCTTCAGCTGAGCCATTACCCCAGTACCATTTTACAACTGTGCCTTTTCGAATCATTAAAAATAGATTTTATGTTTGTGCATTCCATCACTTCTAAATTCTGGAGAACAAGTGATGGAATATTCCTTGTAAATAAGGACACAAACTAGAGAACTAATTGAGGGTTACAAGTTCGATATTCAAAATAAAATTATTGTTTAAAAGGCACCTTTTTATTAACTCAAAAATCATCAATATTAACCCATTTCAAAGGAGTTAATGGTAATACGTTTTAAGGCAAAAAATCTACGAAATCGAAGTTATTTTTGAATTAGGATATATTAAAACATGAGTTATGGTAGAAATATTTGCAGGAATTTCAATAGTAATTGCTTCTGGCTTTATAGGCTTATTAATTAGAGATTATATAGCAAATATGTTTAACGCCCGTTCTAATGAAATTGAAGAAGATGCATTTTGCGAGATTGATATTAATCATATGTTAATGTATTCAAAGAAATCAGAAAGGAAAGATGTTGGAGAATTAAAACGAAAAATAGAAGAATTTAAGAATAGAAATAAATTTTATAAGATGTAATTGTGATTGACATCTTTAAATAAAAAATCACATAATTTAATACTACAAACAATGAGTACATATACAGAAGTAATTGGAGAGAAATTAAATGACCTTTTAGAAAAAACATATGATGCTGAAAAGGGCTTTAAAAAAGCAGCAGAGAATACAGACCATAAGCAGCTGAAATCTTTTTTCGAAAACAAGGCAAAACAGCGTTATGATTTTGGACATGAGCTAAAAGTAGAAATTAAAACTTTTGGTCAAAAAGTTGATAAAGGAGATAGTATTGCAGGAAAAGCACACAGAGCTTGGATGGATGTAAAAGCCTTGTTCTCATTAGACAGCGCCGAAGCTATGTTAGAAGAAGCTATAAGAGGTGAAAAAGCTGCAGTAGAGGAGTATAAAGAGGTTTTAGAGGATACTTCTTTGCCTTCATCAACAGCGGCTATATTGAGAAATCAAAAAGAAGCTATTGAAAACGGATTAGCTAATATTAAAATGCTAGAAGACTTAAGGTAGAGAGTATTATAATTATTGAAAAGAGACCTTTTTGGTCTCTTTTTTTATGCTCAAAAAAGTAATATTTTAAGGTTATTATTTCTAAATCTATTGAGAACTATAGACACCCCATTTCAATGAATCTTTATTATAGAGTGTTGAAAAATATTCAAGCTGAAAATAGAATAAATAACTTGTTTTTAATGGATTAGATTTAAATGGTTTTGCAATAATTACAACAGCGTTATTTGACGAACTTGCTTAATAAAAGCAAAAGATTGATATGTATTTTAAAATTTCAAATACAGCAGAAATGAAGGAGATAGAGCGTGAAGTAAATGCTTTATTTAAGTACCCAAACTTTTATACTCCACAAGTTGTTATAAGCGGCCTAGACGAAGTTTCTATACCTATTGTTACTATGGAAAATTCAAATGTCATTTCTTTAGCGATATGGGGTCTATTGCCCAAGAGCTATAACGATGACTGGGAACTATTTCAAAAATTAACCAACACCCTTAATATAAAATCAGACACTTTAGAATCTGAATTATGGTATCGAGATGCTCTCAGTAAAGGAAGGTGTATAATACCAGTAACAGGCTTCTTTACTTCCGTTTTAAGAAATGGGGAAATATATCCATATTTCATAAGTCCTAAAAAAGAGCGGTTATTATATCTGGCGGGTGTGTATACAGTTTTAGAAGATGGATTTATTACGTGTTCTGTGCTAACAGGCCCGCTTGAAGATGAAATGGTGAATTATCAAAACTTGGTCGATTTCATGCCAATTATTATTGATCATAATGATAAGTCAGATTGGCTTTCTAACAACATAGAATTATCTCAGGTTAAAAACATGATGAAACCACCGCATACTACTAAGTTAGATATAAAACCTATTGCAAGAGACCTCTTTAATCAAGATATATCATATGATAGTATGTTAATGCCGAATGATTGCCCTGAAGACTAGCTTAACGAAGAATTCTTGTTTTTTAAATGTTTTCTATAATCTGTAGGGAGAATTGCATAAGCCTCAAAGAATATTTTAGAAAAGTAACTTCTACTTTTAATACCTATGGAATACACAATTTCAGAAACTGATAAATCAGTGTTTTTGAGATAATCTCGCGAAATTTCAAGCTTCAATTGTCTGATATATTCATTCACTGTTTTTGAAAACAATATTTTGAAACCTAGCTGAAGCTTTTTTGGACTTAATCCAGATTCTGAGCTTAGAATATTTATTGAGATATCTTCAGAAATATGGTCTACAATGTAACTTGTTAGTTTATGAATTTTAGAGATATCTTCTTTTGAAATTGCTTCGGGTAAGTTCATTTTTTCTACAAAATTATTATGTTCCAACAGTTGTAATGATAATATGAGATAAAGTCTGCCCTCTAAAGAAAGTGATCTTAACATACCACTGTCTTGAACATTATTTAAGAGTTTGATCTCATCTGCAATTCTAAGACTAAAACTACCACCATGTTGATATGCGTCGTCGCCAACATTATCGTTAAACAATGTCACTAATAAGTCATTTAAATAACAGATATTGTTGTTTTTCTTTTTTAAATATTCCTTTCGAATTATTCGAATAAAATTTACTTTCAATTTCACACCTTTCGGAAAAAGAAAAGTGTTTTTAGCGGAGCGTTTGGGTGATATTATAGTGTTCTGAAATTGCGCTAATGTAGTATAAGAACTGGTATTGTTTTCACTGTAATTAAGAAACCCTTCGGTGATGAAAATAAATTCGATAGGAGATAATTTCTCGTTATCAAAAATAATTTTAGTTTCTTCATAAAGAGTCATATCACAATCAATTAAAGAAACCCCCCAATTGAAACTTATGGTTCGTATAATACCCTTACCTATTTCGTTATCAAACGTTAGTACCGTTTCGCCCCATTCTTGTCTCATTTCACCATTAATACAAGAATGTATTTGTGAAAATATCATTTTAGGGTCAGAACTTTTTATTATTAACTCTTTCATAATCCAATCATCGTGTAACGCTCTTAACGTTTCTACAAAAAAACTGGAAATCAAGTGATTGTGTTAACAGTTATGAAATGTTAATTAACACAAATGCGGACTTTTGAGTTTGTCAAAAATGTTAAAATTTATTATTATGAATTGAAAAGATGACTATTTTAAGGCTCTATTATATAGTTTCTGTCTTGCCTTGATTGATAGATTCTAATTTTAGCAGGTACTGTTTAGGTGTCATGGCATACCGCTGTTTGAATAGTTTTGAAAAATAACTTCTAGAATTAATACCTATTCTATAAGTGATTTCTGTGATGTTCATGGTGGTGGTTTCCATTAAATGGCGAGCCATTTCCATCCTTTTATTTTGAGTATACTCTTTTACAGATAGGCCAAATAGACTTTGAAAACCATTCTGTAGCGTGTTTTGGTTTAATCCGACTTTTTTTGAGAGGTTAATAATACTGGTCGCTTGTTCAAGAGTATCATCAATGATATTAGCAGCCTCCTCAATTTTAACTACGGTAGATTGTCTTAAAATGGTACGCTTTTCATCGGGTGAAGAATCATCTACATATTGTCTCAGATGATGTGCGAGTATTTCATAGCATTTGCCTTCAATGAATACACTTTTGGTAAACCCTGAATCTTCAGATGCGTTAATTTCTTCAATGCATTTAGCAATGTCTAGGCTATAATGGTCTGTATGAAAAAAGAGGTTGATACCGTTTACATCTCTAAAAAGACCTTCAAGGTCTTCATTCATTTCAGGAAGAAATGATTCTATTTTTTCTTCAAAAAGTTTTCTGTTTATCTCGAGATTAAAAAAACAAATAGGCTCATTTGCTTTTAAGGTAAGCACATTTCCATATTTACTATTACATGAAAAAATAGCACTTTCTAAATGCTTTATTTCTGTCTGTTTTTCTTGACCTTCGAACTCGTGATATAATGTTGTTTCTCTATTAAAAATTATTTCTAAAGGTTTTACTAAAGACTGATTGAGAACAAATCGCACTTCTTTTTTTAAACGTATATCTACATTCATAACGCCTACGCCATGAGAAAAACTAATTGCTTTTATATGGCCAATACCTGCTTCTTCAGGAATATCCATACAAATTTCATTATTCTCTTCTTCATAATCAACATTAAGTCTGTTGGCAATATCCCTGACAACATCAATTACGTTTAGCGCTTTAAGTTCCTTTTTAGTACTCATTCTTTAGTTAAAATAGACAAGTACAATATAAGGTAAATAATTTTAGACGTTAAGACTGTTTATTATCAAGTATCGTATCTTTTGATTCATTTAAAACCCTGACAATCAAGTAATTTAATACTTTTAGGTAGATGAGTTAATATTTGATTTTTTACAACCAAGGTTAACGGTTTTATAATAGCATTTTTGTTTGAGTAGGTAGAGATATACTAATAAATTATTGAGTTAATTTCTTTACTGAACAGTTAAAATGTTAACCTAATTATTAAAAATCTATAGTATGAGAAAATCACTATTTATGTTTGTATTTGCACTTATGACAATAAGTTTTGCAACAAGTTGTAGAGAAGAAAAATCTGCAGGAGAGAAAATGGAAGAAGGTATTGATGATGTTGGTGATGGTATCGAAGAAGGAGCAGAAGAAGTTGAAGATGCTGTCGAAGATGCCACAGACGACAACTAGTATAAAAGTAATTGTTATGAAAAGAAAAGCCAGGTAGTTATGCTAACCTGGCTTTTTAATTTCAAAGTAAATTATTCATCTTTCTTACCATTTCCTGTTAATACATCTAATAGGCCATCTTGTAAATTAATCCACAAGTAGTTGAAAAACGATTTATTTTTTGTCCGTTCGGTTGAGATATTTCCATATCTATAGCCCTCTGTATCTGCCTTTGAGCCGTCATTGACGAATAGGTTTCCAATAAAGGAGAGAACTTTCTTTACTCCGTTTCTTTCTTTATTTAATACTTGAAATTTAAAATCTTCATATCTCATTTTAATGTCACCAGTAGCGATATTTCCATCACCAGAAATTGTAAAATAGAGTTGGTCAATGGTGCCTGTGGTTTTTGTTCTTAGGTTAGGAACTAGAAAGTCATTTAAATTTGCTGTGTTGAAATTGGATAATTCCCCAGATATTAAGAATGTATTACGTGTGTCTTGAACTTTAAACTCCCAATCGAGATTAAAACTACCTACCCCCATTAAATTGGCATTTAGTTTAATCTTTAAATTTTCTTTGTTCGATGCTAAATTTGAAAAGTTACTTATATCGGCATCTAGTTTTTCAAAACTTAAAACACCAGCACTTTCTTCGTTCGGTAAATCTTCTTCATAGCGTACCATTCCATGCTTAATTAATATAGAATCAATAGCTACTTTAAACGGAAGTTCTCTGAATAATTCAGCATATAATGGTCTTCGATTAAAATTTTCTAATCTTGATTTGTCACGATACATTTCTAAATTCGGTGCATTTAATATCAGTGATTTAAAGTTGACCTGAAGAGAGTCGTTAGATACAATGTAATTATGATTTTCAATATTAATTTCTGGAATTTCTAATTGGATATGGTCTCGTTGGTAGGTTATTTCTTGGCTCAATGCTAACTTAGAAAGAGCGGTAGACAATGAAATATTAGTGATATGTATAGATGAGTTATCTAACTTCATAGTTTTCATTTGCAACACTTCAAACTTTCCTAAAGGTGCTGTCATGTTTTGAATAGTAATGCCATATTCTGAAAAAGTGAAAGGCACATACTTCTTAATTATCTGAGGATCAGTCGCCACATTTTTTAAATTTAGGTCGATAGACTTAACAGATAAAAGTTCTGTTTCTTCACTTGAATCCCAAATTTCAACTATACCAGAATCGAAAATAAGCTCCTCAATAAAAATCTCTTTTAAAAGATTTATCGGGTTCGGCTTTGTAACCTCTTTCTCGGTTGGATCTTTAGGGCAAGTCTTAAAATTTAAATGTGGTTTTGAAAGTGTAAGGGATTTTAAATAAATCGATTTCTCGAAGAGTAGTTTCCAATAACTGAATCTACTAATTGATAGATTATCAGCATTAATTAAAATTTCGCATGATGAAGTTTGGCGGCCAGAACTTTCAACTTCGACCTTTTCAAATTCTAAATCACCATTAAAAAGATTGATGTTTAGCTTTTCATATGAAAAAGCAATATGATCGGGGACCTTCTGATTTAAGAAATCTACAATTTCTTTCTTCATTTTCCAGGTGGCCACCATGTAGGCTCCTATGAAAAATACGAACAGCACTAAAAACCATTTGAGAATTCGCGTCATGAATGTTGAAGGTTAACTTATCCTTTTAAAATTATAGAAATTTAAGCCAAACCTCTACTACAATAATCATGAATAAAGAGATTGTAGATTTAATCTTTTTTATAGGGCTTATCAATACCTTTGCTATCAGGCTCCATATATTGTATGAAATCTGAAGCGCTTTTCAATTCAATAAATTCTTTGCCTTTTATAATAATAGCGTTTTTGAGTAAACTAGGATTTTTATCTAAAACCTTCAACCAACCTTCATCATCTAAGTCGATATCCGTTTCACCGTAGGCAGATTTAAAATCTGGATGGTCGGTATTTACCAAATCAGAAAGTTTTTTACCTAAACCATCAGCCAACTCAGCCCATTGAGTGCCGGTAACATTAGTCTTAGAGATATCAATTGTTAAATGTTTTTTACCTGAAGATTCGACATAGGCATTGAGTTGTTTGCCCAATGAATTCTTCGAACTATAATAGAGTGTTATCTGTTTTTTATCCATAGCAATTACTCCCATTACTTTTTTTTAAAAGTAGTCAGTTCTTTATGTAGTAATTAACTCGTTTCGAACGAAAAGTATCTGTAAAGGTTTTAAAAAGCAGGGCTTAGTCAATTTATGTTATCTTGTTATTAAACAATTAAACTAACAGATGAATACGATTTTATGGCTTGCTTATATATCGGTCACCTTATGGAGTATTGTCAATATAATCTTCAATGGTTCAAGGGCTACAAAAATGATAAGTTGGTCATTATCGGTAATAATTTTTCCTTTTTTAGGACCTCTTTTATATTATTTATTTGGTATTAATAGAAGAAAATTTAAGCTGTTTAAATTAAAACAAACAGAAAAGAGAAGGCTGTATACAGAAACCTATAAAGAGCTAGAGGGTGGTGAACAAAGTGTTCACACGTTTAAAGATTATAAGCAAGATAAATTAGCATCTCTCATTCGAAAGAATAGTTATTTCGCACCTTATGAAGGTAATGACATAACGTTGCTGAATAGTGGAGAAGAAACTTTTAGTGCAATTTTCAAAGCAATTGAAGAGGCAAAAGAATTTATACATCTTCAATATTATATTTTAGAAGAGGGTATTCTTTTAGACCGTTTTTATGAGCTATTTCAAAAAAAGGTGAAAGAGGGTGTAGAAATTAGAATGTTATATGATTCGCTGGGCAGTAATTCTATGCGTGGAAAAGTGGTAAAGCGATTTAAAGATATAGGCGTAAAAGCATTTTCTACCATGCCTATTAGATTCGGTAATCTCTTGTTTACCCTCAATTATAGAAATCATAGGAAAATCGTAATTGTAGATGGAAAGATAGGGTTTACTGGCGGATTCAATGTGTCTGATAAATACATGAAAGCAGTTTCTGATTTAGGAATATGGCAAGATTTACACTTAAGAATAGCAGGTCCTGCGGTGAATAGTTTACAGCGAGTATTCGTTAAAGATTACCATTTTGCAGGTAAAGAAGAGTTATTGCTTCAAGATAAATACTTTCCTAAGGTTGAACCCTCTGGAAATACTATAGCTCAAATAATTTCTAGTGGGCCTGATTCTAGATATCCTGCTATTATGCAACAATATTTGGCAATGATAAATATTGCGACAGACAGTATTAGTATAGCAAATCCGTATTTTATACCTGGCGAACCTGTATTAGAAGCGTTACGAATTGCAGCCCTAAGTGGAGTAAAAGTTACTTTGCTTACGCCTAAAAATTCAGATTCTCTTCTAGCTCAGTATAGTATGTTTTCAACATTTGATAGTCTGTTAGAAGTTGAAGCCAATATTTATCTACGACCAGATTTTTCGCATAGTAAGGTCATTATCATTGATGGTGAAATTGTGTCGGTTGGGTCAGGAAATTTCGACTACAGAAGCTTTGAACATAATTTTGAAACGAATGCCATTCTTTACGACAAAGAAAAAGCGACCGAAATTGAAGAACTGTTTTTGAGGCATTGTACTGATGACGTAAAGCTAGAACTTGAGGCATTTAGAAAGCGGTCGCCTGTCAGTAAGTTTTTAGAAGGACTCGCCAAATTCTTTAGTCCGTTACTTTAATAATAACATTATCTCGAAACATTTTGAACTATTTATTTCTTATTATTTTAAATATAAATATGGTTGCATACGCACAACATATAATTCCCAATGTAATAGAATCAGAGGCAAAAATAGCCTTGTCTCATTATCCAGAACTTGCTCAAACGTCAATAGAATTTAAATTTAAAAAACATATTAAGAAGTCTACAATGCAGGCGCAACCCACGTTCTTAAGTATTTTTAAAATGAAAAAGAAGAGGTCGTACAAAATATTGATTAGTGAAAGAATAAAGATTTCAGACTCGGTATATTATACAAAAGATATGCCTTCGAAAATTATGATAGGTTGGCTAGGTCATGAGTTAGGTCATGTGATGGATTTTGAACAACGTAGTGGTTTAAATCTAGTCAGTTTTGGCTTTAGTTATTTAACCTCAAAGAAATATATACGCGGAGCCGAACGAAGAGCAGATTCTTATGCGGTAACACATGGTATGGAAACTTACATTCTTGCAACCAAAGAGTTTATACTCGAAAAAGCAGGACTTACTCAAAAGTATATAGACCGTATTAAAGATTTCTACCTATCGCCAGAAGAAATTATGATACTAGTTGAAGAACGTGATACTGTAGCCAAGGATTAGGGAGTAGGTGATTAGCTTTGTTTCTCAACGAAGTCTTCCCACTCAGCAAATTTTTGCTCTTTCATGACTCTTTCCATTTTTACTTGACCACCTTTCTTTTTATTTGCGTCATTCCAATTATAAAATACATTGGGATCAACCATAAAAACTTTCACTCCTTTTAATGCCTTAGAGCGGGCGATCTTATAATTTTTGTTAGCAGTTTTAAGAGACTCATCTAACTTTTGAGCCACCTCTTCCGGGTCTTGCTTTGAAGCTGTGCCTAAGTACCAGGTATGATAAAATCCGTCTTCATATTTTTTTGCACATAGGGTATATTCCGGTATTTCAATATCAAAGGTTTCCATGATATCTTGCAATGCATCATCTAATTTGTTGACAGATAATTGCGAGCCGACCGTATTCAGGAAAAACTTAGTGCGGCCTGTTATCTTAATTTCTGCACGTTCAACATCAGTAAATTCGATAGTATCACCAATTAAATAGCGCCAAGCACCACTAACTGTACTAATAATCAACACATAATTCTGACCTTTTTCAACCTCAGAAAGTGAAAGAGATGTCGCGTCTTGTGAGAGAGAGCCATCTTCTAAAATATAATGAGGATTAAAAGGCACAAACTCAAAGTAAATTCCATTATCGGTAACCAGTTTCATAGCATCAGTTTCTGGTCGACTTTGAAAAGCAATGAAACCTTCAGAGGCCAGATAGGTGTCAATTACGGTAACAGGCTTACCCATTAAAGCATTAAAACTCTTTTCGTAAGGCCCAAAGGCTACCCCGCCAGAAGTATATACCTGAAGGTTCGGCCATATATCGTGAATGTTGTTGAGGTTGTGTTTTTTGATGACTTCTTTAAGCATTAACTCAATCCAAGAAGGAATACCACTAAGTGCACCAATATCCCAATCGGGAGCTTTTTCGGCAATCTTGGCAACCCTTTGGTCCCAATCTTCAATTTTGGCAATTTCTCGTCCAGGTTTATAATATCCACTAAACCATGAAGGAATATTGCTTGCGCTGATTCCGCTAATCTCACCTTCAAGATGGTCGCCATTTTCTATTAAATCTGTAGAGCTACCAAGCATTAGTATTCCTGTTTCAAAAAAATCTGCAGGCAAATCAAAATTAGAAAGCGCTAACACTTGTTTAATGCCAGCTTGCCTGATAGCATCAATCATTTCGTCGGTTACGGGTATTCGCTTACTAGTTTTGCCCGTAGTCCCTGAACTTAGCGCAAAATAATCAGGACTGCCGGGCCAAGTTACATCCGTTTGATCTTCATGTAATTTATGCCACCATTTATTATTGATTTCATTGTAGTCAAAATAAGGAACGGCGTGTTTGAAAGATGTCTGAATATCTTCATTTTCTAATATGCTATCAAATCCGTAAGCCTTTCCAAAGGAAGTGCCCTTCGCAGATTTCAATAGGCTTATGAGAACCTCTTTCTGCTCTTCAATTGGGTTGTCATCACCAGTAATTTTATCGGTTACGTTAATAACACCTTTTATGAAATTCCCAATAATATTCATATGATAGCGGATTTCTAGTTTAGTGATATAAAAGTATTTTTTATTCACCATTTAAATTAACCCGAATCTGTAATAAATAGACGGTATTCAACTTTGGTCTTTAAATTGAATTAATAACGTAATATGGGTATTAGCCAAGCATTATGAGAATTGCACCAACAGCAGTTAAGACTAGAATCATCTTTCTGAAAAAAGCTTCTTTAATCAATTTTATGAATCTTACCCCAATAAAAAAGCCAAGCAATATTCCCGGAAGAAGCATTAGGTTCAATGATAATGATTCAAATGTAATCGTCTCCCATACAAAAAAGTGGAAGGGTAGTTTTATTAAATTCATTATTAGAAATAGCCAAGCAGCCGTACCTATAAAATGATTTTTTGGTAATTGCATCGCCAAAAAATAGATGTTAGAAAAAGCACCGGCCAAATTACCGACCATTGTCGTAATACCTGCTATGGTGCCAATAGAACTGGCAAAAGCCCAATGTGTAGGCACTGTTTTAATTTTTTTACGATCCCACCAATACATCATAAAAACCGTAGTGATAATAATGATAGACATTCCGATTTTAAAGAATTTTTCTGGTAGGTCTTTACCAATAACTACACCAATCAAAACACCAAAAATCATCCAGGGTAATACTTTGAAAACATATTTCCATTGCGTGTGTCTATTGTAATAGATTACTGCAAAAATATCGGCTAGAATAAGCAACGGCACTACCATACCAGTTGATTCTTTTGCACCAAAGGCTAAAGCCATAAGCGTTACGTTCATTACGGCAATGCCTTTGATCCCAGCTTTTGATAATCCTATGATAAATGTTGCCCCATAAGCAAGAATCCAAGCTGTTGGGGTTATTTCAGAAGTTATTGATAGTAGCACATAGTACGTTTAGCGTATTAGCGACAAAAATATCCTAAAAAAACATATCTTTAGCCATCAACTTAAAACCATTTTATGGAACTAAGTACCTTAGACTATACTTTTATTATAGTGTTCTTCTCCCTTGTGTTAGGCATAGGCGTATACGTATCAAAAAAATCTGGAAAAAGTTCGTCAGAATTTTTTCTTTCTGGCCGAACGATGCCTTGGTGGCTATTAGGCCTTTCAATGGTCGCCACCACATTTTCAACTGACACGCCTAATTTGGTAACCGACATAGTTCGAACAAACGGTGTCTCAGGAAACTGGGTTTGGTGGTGTTTTCTAATAACAGGTATGTTAACCGTATTTGTTTATGCCAAACTTTGGCGAAAGTCTAATGTAAATACGGATCTAGAATTCTATGAAATGCGTTACGGTGGTAAGCCGGCAAGTTTTTTGAGAAAATTTAGAGCGATTTATTTAGGAGTTATTTTCAACGTAATTACAATGTCGGCCGTTACGTTGGCAGCTATTAAAATCGGAAGTATCATGTTAGGTCTTGAACCTTGGCAAACTGTTGTTAGTGCAGGTTTGATTACGGTAACGTTTAGTGCATTGGGCGGTTTTAAAGGAGTGGTATATACCGATTTTCTTTTATTCTTTGTTGCAATGGCAGGTGCAATAGGTGCGGCTTACTATTTGGTAAATATTCCAGAAGTTGGCGGTATTAAAGCGTTAATGGCAAATGAGGATGTAGCTTCGAAACTAAATATACTTCCAGATTTTAGTAATAAGAAGGCATTGATTACGCTATTTATAATTCCGCTTGCAGTGCAATGGTGGAGCTCTTGGTATCCTGGCGCAGAACCAGGTGGTGGTGGTTACATTGCACAACGTATGTTGGCTGCGAAAGATGAAAACCATGCAATTGGAGCTACCTTCTTTTTCAACATCATGCATTATGCTTTAAGACCATGGCCATGGATTTTGGTAGCCTTAGCGTCTATTGTGGTTTACCCAGATTTAGCTAGCATACAAGAAGCTTTCCCGAATGTGACTCCAGATAAATTAGGGCATGATTTGGCATATTCAGCAATGTTGACAAAACTACCTAGCGGACTTTTAGGGGTTGTTCTGGCCTCTTTGGTTGCTGCTTATATGAGTACCATTAGTACGCAGTTGAATTGGGGGTCTTCCTATATTGTTTATGATTTTTATAAGCAACAGATAAACCCTAATGCATCAGAGAAAAGGTTGGTGGCAGTAGGTAGAATTTCTACTGTAGTTCTAATGATTTTCAGTGCAGCCTTGGCTTTATTGCTTCAAAATGCACTACAATTATTTGATGTATTATTAGCATTTGGTGCTGGTACGGGACTAATTTTTATACTAAGATGGTTTTGGTGGCGAATTAATGCATGGAGTGAAATTACAGCAATGTTCGCCTCGGGTATTATATCAATCATTTTAAAATTGACACCGTTTGGAGCTTACCTTTTTGCCACGGATACAGGAATATTACCAGATTGGTCCGAATACATTTTTATAGTAGTGTTGACAACCCTAATTTGGTTGATAGCAACCTTTGTGACTCAACCCGAATCTAAGGATACCTTACGTAGCTTTTACATAAAAATACAACCTGGCGGTCCAGGTTGGGCTAAAGTTGTAAGTGATGCTGATACTGATTCTGTAGAGATAGTGAAATCGAAAGAGAAATGGAGTGTGCCAGCAGGTATAACAGCAATGTTATTAGGTGTAGTACTTATTTACTCCATCATGTTTGCTACTGGATATTGGATTTATGGAAGAACTACTCAGGCTATAGCTTTAACGGTTGTTTCTATAATATCAGGAGTGTTATTGATAAAAGCTTGGAATCGATTGAAAGAGAATCTCCTATAAAATTAGAATGGTAAAGGAAAGAATTCTATCGGTTGATATTTTTAGGGGAGCTACTATCTTGCTCATGGTTTTGGTGAATACACCAGGAACTTGGTCAAATGTTTATGGTCCTTTTCTACATGCCGATTGGCATGGGTATACACCAACCGATTTAGTCTTTCCTTTCTTTTTATTTATTGTAGGTACCTCAATTGCTTTTTCTTATAAGGGTAGAAAAGTTAATGCTGAAGTATACAAGAAAATAGGAGTTAGGACTTTGAAATTAATTGCATTAGGTGTTTTTCTTGGTGCCTTTATAATACATTTTCCGTTCTTTAAAGATTTTGAAAAAATCCGTTTTCCGGGAGTATTACAACGAATAGGGGTAGTGTTTTTCTTTGCCGCTATTTTATTTATCAATCTTGATTGGAAAAAATTAATTTGGGTAACGGCCATTTTATTAATAGGCTATTGGCTTTTAATGACGTTCGTTCCAGTGGAAGGAATTGCGTCAACCTTAGATAGAGCACCAAATAATTTAGCGAATTGGCTTGATGTACAAGTATTTGGAACGCATAACTACAAAGCGGATTATGACCCAGAAGGACTATTGAGTACCATACCTTCCATTGCAAGTGCCCTACTGGGTATTTTTACTGGTTTAATACTCACGTCTAAACAAGCAAAGAAAGCAACAATATTGATGGGTCTTGGCGGAAGCTTATTAATTATTGGGCATGTTTGGGATATCGTATTTCCAATCAATAAAGCACTTTGGACAAGCAGTTTTGTGCTAGTTACCGCTGGCTGGGCGAACCTCATTCTTGCCCTAATTTATTATTTAACCGATGTAAAGAAAATAGAATTCGGTTCTTTATTTCGATATGCAGGAGCCAATGCAATTGTTATTTACTTCTTGTCTAGTTTTATCAGTAAAATAATGGGTCAAATTAAAGTAGGAGACACTTCTTTACACGGGTGGTTATTTCAAAAAGTATATGTCCATGATTTTCTGGCACTTGAAACATCATCCCTTTTGTATGCCCTAAGTGTAGTGTTATTTTATAGCTTCGTCGGTTATTTTCTTTATCAAAGAAAGATATTCATAAAGGTATAATTTGCAGAATACATTCTTTTGGTATTATCTGTTAGCCATCAACTTTGCTACATACTTCCCAATAACATCAAACTCTAAATTCACAATGGTGCCAACTTTATATGTGTTGAATCGGGTGTGTTCGTATGTGTATGGAATTATCGCTACTTCGAATGTATTTTTCCCAGAATTGACTACAGTTAAGCTTGTACCATCAATGGTGATAGATCCTTTTTCTATGGTAGGGTTACCATTTGCTGAATCATACTTAAAAGAAAACATCCAACTACCATTATCTTCTCTTACGCCGGTACATTCTCCAGTTTGATCTACATGTCCTTGAACAATATGGCCATCTAATCTTGACCCCAAAATCATAGCTCGTTCTAAATTAACAGAGTCATTAGTTTTTAAGCGTCCAAGATTTGTTTTTTTTAAGGTTTCTGCAATTGCAGTAACAGTATATGTAGTATCTGTTAAACTCACCACGGTCAAACAAACCCCGTTATGAGAAACACTTTGGTCAATTTTAAGTTCTGAAGTTAGATTAGATTCTATAGTAATATCTAAGTTACCACCATTCGCCTTAAGAGAGGTTACCTTACCTAATGTTTCAATAATTCCCGTGAACATGTGTCGTTTAATTTAAGTAATTTTGGGTATTCAAAATTGAGTACAAAGGTACAGATTATCATGGAGGAAAATAGGAAAATAAGGTTAGGCATCTCGATAGGAGACTTAAATGGAATAGGTTGTGAGGTGGCATTGAAAACATTTGAAGATAGTAGAATGTTAGATTTTTGCACACCAATTATTTTTGCTTCTAATAAGACCATTTCCTATCAAATGAAGGAATTAGGACTTAATATCGTCTTTAATGGTATACCAGTTGCTTCAAAGGCAATAGACAATAAGATTAATATTGTGAATGTCTGGAAAGAGATACCTAAAATCGAATTTGGGCAACCTACGGAAGAAGCTGGTGCCTATGCTATTAAATCTTTAAAAGCAGCTGTCGAAGCACTTAAAAATGGTGATATAGATGTTTTGGTAACAGCACCTATTAATAAGAACAATATTCAATCTGAAGAATTTAAATTTCCTGGTCATACAGATTATTTGGCCCAAGAACTTGAGGGTGAAAGTTTAATGTTCATGGTCACTGATACTTTAAAGATCGGTTTACTAACGGATCATGTGGCGGTAAAAGATGTTTCTGCAGCTATTATTCCAAGATTAATTCGAGATAAGATTAATATCATTGAAAAATCGTTAATAATGGATTTCGGAATTCGTAAACCAAAGATTGCTTTATTAGGTATTAATCCGCATAGTGGTGATAATGGTGTTATAGGTAAAGAAGATGATGAAATATTGAGACCTGTTATTCATGAAATGTCTAATATGGGGCACTTGGTCTACGGACCGTACTCTGCGGATAGTTTTTTTGGGTCTGACGGATATAAAAAGTTTGATGCTATTTTGGCTGCATACCATGATCAGGGATTAATACCTTTTAAAACTATTTCTTTCGGTCAAGGAGTTAATTTCACTGCAGGGCTTGATAAAGTAAGAACTTCACCGGACCATGGAACTGCCTATGAAATCGCAGGAAAAGGGGTGGCCGACAAAAGTTCATTTGAAGAAGCGGTATTTATGGCGCTTAAGATTTTCAAAAACAGAACCGAGTATCAAGAGCTTACTAAAGACGTCTTAAAAAAACAGCGTTTGAAAAGAGAACGGTAATATTTTAACTACCTAAAAAGTTATAAAGATAAATAGTTGATAACTATTGTCTTTTATTAAAATAATAGTATCTTTGCACCCGCCTTTTATGGGTCGATATTGATAAATTAAGTGTGTACGTGATGAAGCAAAAGGAGTTTAAAATTCCTTTCTCAGGATTGAAGCAAGGAAAACACAACTTTAATTACCAGATTGATAATACGTTCTTTGATTCTTTTGGATACGATGAGTTCAATGATGCTGACATCACTTTAGATGTTGTACTAAATAAGACAAGTACAATGTTAGAGGTTGATTTAGAGGCTTCAGGAACGGTAAATGTTAATTGCGATATTACCAGTGAGCCATTTGATCAGCCTATAGATGCTAATTTGCATCTGGTTGTAAAATTTGGTGAAGAATATAATGATGAGGATATTGAAATCCTTATTATTCCTCACAGGGAACACGAATTGAACATTTCACAGTATGTTTACGAAATGCTTGTATTGGCAGTTCCACAAAAAAGAATTCACCCTGGTATTGAAGATGGCACTTTAGAATCTGAAGTGTTAGACAGGTTAAAAGAGCTTGAACCAAAAGAGAAAAGGTCAAACAAAGAAGAAAACGATCCCCGTTGGGATGAATTAAAGAAACTATTAACGGATAAATAAGGTTTAAATGGCACATCCTAAAAGAAAAATTTCCAAAACAAGGAGAGACAAAAGAAGAACACATTATAAGGCAGTAGCACCTACTTTGGCCAAGGATTCCTCAACAGGAGAAATGCACTTGTACCATAGAGCTCACTGGCACGAAGGTAAATTACACTACAGAGGTCAAGTTTTGGTAGATAAAACCGAAGAAGCAGAAGCTTAAGCCCTTACTATATTATACTAAGCTCCCACTTCATTTGAAGTAGGGAGTTTTTTTTAGCCCAATTTGTTTATTAGCTCTTTATCATATAGATGATTTAGGAAGCTTAAGGTATTTATTATTCGAAGAGAAATTTTCAGAAACCAGATAACTTTAAGGGAAAAGTCATTGAAAATCATTAATTTTCATGACTTTTGACTCGTTTTTTAAGTTTTTTTAAAAGAAAGCAAATTAAGTATGACCAAAATAACAGCAGCTATTACCGCTGTAGGAGGCTATGTTCCCCAATTTGTAATGACCAATAAAATGCTTGAGGATTTGGTGGATACCAATGACGAATGGATTACCTCTAGAACAGGTATAAAGGAAAGAAGAGTATTAAAAGAGGAAGAAGGAGAAGGTACGTCTTATTTGGCCATTAAAGCTGCAGAGGACCTTATTGAAAAGAGAGGTATAAACCCAGCTGAAATAGATTTGGTTATTGTCGGTACGGCAACACCAGATAGTATGGTGTCGTCAACTGCTGCGTTCGTCGCTTCAGAAATTGGTGCTGTAAATGCATTTGGTTATGATTTATTAGCCGCTTGTTCAAGTTTTTTGTTTGGTATGTCGGCCGCTGCCGGTCATATAGAAACTGGGCGTTATAAAAAAGTACTATTGATTGGTGCAGATAAAATGTCGTCAATTATAGATTATACAGATCGTACTACATGTATCATATTTGGTGATGGTGCAGGAGCAGCCCTTTTTGAGCCTAATACTGAGGGTTTAGGATTGCAAGATGAATATTTACGTGCAGATGGAAATGGTAGAAAATTCTTGGGCATGGAAGGTGGAGGCTCTATAATGCCTGCTACAGAAGAAAGTGTTAAGAATAGAAAGCATTTTATTTTTCAGGATGGAAAAACGGTTTTCAAATTTGCGGTATCGAATATGGCAGATGTCGCTGCTAAGATCATGGAACGTAACAATCTTAAAGAAGACGATGTAAAGTGGTTAGTGCCACATCAAGCTAACAAGCGTATTATTGATGCTACTGCTAGAAGAATGGGACTAGATGATTCAAAAGTAATGATGAATATTCAGTATTATGGAAATACTACATCAGCTACTTTACCTTTATTATTAAATGATTATGAAAGCCAGATTAAAAAAGGGGATAACTTGGTTTTTGCTGCTTTTGGTGGCGGATTCACTTGGGGTTCTATCTATTTGAAATGGGCTTATAACTAACTTATAACTACCTATATAACTTAATTAACTATGGATATTAAAGAGATTCAAAGCCTTATCAAATTCGTGGCTAAATCTGGCGCAAGCGAGGTGAAATTAGAGACGGATGATATTAAGATCACCATACGTACCGGAAGCCTTGGAAATTCTGAGCCTACCTATGTACATACGATGCCAATGGCGCAGCAATCAATGCCTGCTGCAGCACCTGTGCAGACAGAACAGCAAAAAGCTGCATCAGACAGTCTTGCCGAAGCTGAAAAGAAGAAATCAGAGGATGATAAATATATTACAATCAAGTCTCCTATTATTGGTACCTTCTATAGAAAACCTTCTCCAGATAAACCTGTGTTTATTGAAGTAGGGGATACTATTGGAACTGGAGATGTTCTTTGTGTTATTGAAGCAATGAAATTATTTAATGATATCGAATCTGAAGTTTCTGGAACTATCGTTAAAATTTTAGTAGATGATTCATCACCAGTAGAGTTTGATCAACCATTATTTTTAGTTGATCCCTCGTAACTAAATTTTGAGTAGTAATTGTTAGATGCCATATTTTATTAATGGTATGTAAGAATCATGTGAAACTTTGAACTTAAAATTTAAAAGATGTTTAAAAAAATACTGATTGCAAATAGGGGAGAAATCGCTTTGCGTGTTATTCGTACCTGTAAGGAAATGGGTATTAAAACCGTTGCTGTTTACAGTAAGGCTGATGAAGAAAGCTTGCATGTGCGTTTTGCAGATGAGGCTGTATGTATTGGGCCAGCTGCTAGTAGCGAATCCTATTTAAAGATACCTAATATTATTGCTGCTGCAGAAATTACAAATGCAGATGCAATACATCCAGGATATGGTTTTCTGTCAGAAAATTCCAAGTTCTCACGAATTTGTGCTGAGCACGAAATCAAGTTTATCGGAGCTTCTGGTGATCAAATAGATAAAATGGGAGATAAGGCTACCGCCAAGGAAACCATGAAAGAAGCTGGTGTGCCTTGTGTACCTGGTTCAGAAGGTCTATTAAAAGATGTTGCTGACGCAAAAAAGATAGCTAAAAAAATGGGCTATCCGGTTATGATCAAAGCTACTGCCGGTGGCGGTGGTAAAGGTATGCGCGCCGTTATGTCTGAAGACAAAATGGAGGAGCTTTATGATAGTGCCGTAAATGAAGCTACTGCTGCTTTTGGAAATGGCGGTATGTACATGGAGAAACTTATTGAAGAGCCAAGACATATTGAAATTCAAATAGTGGGTGATCAATACGGTAAAGCATGTCACTTATCTGAAAGAGATTGTTCCATTCAACGTCGTCATCAAAAATTAACGGAAGAAACACCTTCTCCGTTTATGACCGATAAGTTAAGGGAAGCAATGGGTGATGCAGCTGTTAAAGCGGCAGAATATATTAAATATGAAGGCGCAGGTACCATAGAATTTTTGGTTGACAAACACCGTAAATTCTATTTTATGGAGATGAATACCCGTATTCAAGTAGAGCACCCAATAACAGAGCAGGTAATAGATTACGATTTAATTCGTGAACAGATATTAGTAGCGGCAGGGGTACCTATTTCAGGTAAAAATTACTTTCCTAAACTACATTCTATAGAATGTAGAATTAACGCAGAAGACCCTTATAACAACTTTAGACCATCACCTGGCAAGATTACAACATTGCACATACCAGGAGGTCACGGGGTGCGTATGGATACACATGTGTATAGTGGCTACAGTATACCACCAAATTATGATTCTATGATTGCAAAGTTGATTACTACGGCCCAAACTAGGGAAGAAGCAATCAATAAAATGAAACGGGCTTTAGATGAATTCGTAATAGAAGGAGTGAAAACAACCATTCCTTTTCATAGGCAGTTAATGGATCATCCTGATTATTTGGCGGGCAATTATACGACAGCCTTTATGAATAATTTTAAAATGGACCCACCCAAAGAAGAATAATAAAAAACTCCAGCAGCAATGTTGGAGTTTTTTTATTCCCATGCTATAGTTTTAAACAATCTTATACTGAACCTGTTTAAGTATCTTTAGTACAATCAGCGAGACAAACTGCTTGATTCAAATTAATGACAAGGATTCTATCAATATCATGTATTCTATTTATTTTTTTATTTGGATGTAAAAATGCATCATCTAAAAAATCAGAAGATTCAATAACAATAGTTGAAGAAGTAAAAGCTTCTGGCCCTAGAATAAGTTTTACATTCGATGATGGAATTACGTCAGATTTAACTGGTTTCAAGTTTGAGGAATGGAATGGTATGATATTATCGCATCTTGAAAATGAAAATTTAAAAGCCGTATTCTACATAACTGGAAAGAACAAATTAAATAAAAAAGGACAGTATTTATTGAATAGTTGGAATGATAAAGGACATAATATAGCGAATCACACCTTCACCCATTCTAATTTTAATTCTAAAAAAAACAATGTTCAGCTATTTAAAAATGAACTGATAAAAACAGATTCTATTATTTCAAAACTGAGTAACAGGGTCAAGTTATTCCGATTCCCATATTTGAAAGAGGGAGCGGGTAAAGCTAAAGTAGATAGTATCCGAAACGTACTTCGAGATAACAACTACAAGAATGGATATGTTACAATCGATGCCTCTGATTGGTATATAAATCAACGTTTAATTAACCGTATTAATTCTGTTGGCATTGAAAATACCAAAATAGATAAGTTTAAGAAATTCTATATACAGCATTTGACAGATAGGGCTAATTATTATGAAATGCTTTCCTATCAAATGAATAAGCGGCATATTAATCACACACTTTTACTCCATCATAATTTAACATCAGCCTTATTTTTAGGAGATTTAATTAAGGAGTTCAAGAATAGCGGTTGGACAGTTGGAGACGCTAAAGAAGCTTATCAAGATGAAGTATTTGAAAAGCAACCAAAGTCAGAATATGCGGGTGAAAGTTTAATATGGTCGTTAGCGAAACAATCTGGTAAATTTGAACAATCACTTCGATATCCTGCGGAAGATAGCAGGTATGAAAAAGATGCGATGGATTCACTAGGATTATAATCTAAAAGACAAACCGAATATGAACCTTAGCTACTGGGAGCGAAAATCTTGGTTTTCCAATATTGATTTTACAATAATTGGCAGTGGCATTGTTGGCTTAAACTGTGCCATAGAATTAAAAAATAACTTTGCACAAGCCCGTATATTGGTTTTGGAAAAAGGAACTTTACCACAAGGCGCTAGTACTAAGAATGCAGGGTTTGCTTGTTTTGGCAGTATTTCAGAAATATTATCCGATCTAAAAACACATTCAGAGCAAGAGGTCATAAATTTAGTTTCTGATAGATGGAAAGGTATTCAGGCATTACGTAGTTTATTAGGGGATTCATCAATTGGTTTTGAAAAACATGGAGGACACGAACTTTTTTTAGAAAGAGACGAGGAGCTTTATCAACATTGTAGTGGGAATATCATTGAGATAAATAATTTATTGCGACCTATTTTTAAAGAAGATGCTTTTGTAACTACTCCAAACCAATTTCATTTTAGGGGTATAAAAAATGATTATATATCTCAAGTATACGAAGGTCAAATCAATACCGGTGAGATGATGAAATCATTATTGCAGTTAGCCTTAGAAAAAGGTATCACTGTATTAAATGCTACCAAGGTTGATTCTTTTAAAGATTCTGGCAACAAGGTTACCATATGCACAAATGAATTCGAGTTTCAAACCAATAAACTATTAATTGCCACAAATGGTTTTGCTTCACAATTACTTCCAGAAAAAGTAAGCCCAGCAAGGGCGCAGGTTCTCATTACGAAACCAATTCCTAATTTATCTATCAAAGGAACATTTCATTTAGATGAAGGTTATTATTATTTTCGAAATGTTGGTAATCGTATACTTTTTGGTGGGGGTAGAAATTTAGATTTTAAGACAGAGGAAACTTACGATTTTGGGACTACCAAATTGGTCGAAGACAAACTCAAAGAACTATTGAAAACAGTAATTCTGCCGAATAGTGAATTTGAAATTGATTACAGTTGGAGTGGAATTATGGGAGTTGGCCAACAAAAGAAACCAATTGTAAAACAACTTACCGAAAATGTAGCCTGTGGAGTACGTTTAGGCGGTATGGGAATTGCCATAGGAACAACAGTTGGCAAACAGTTGGCAAGTATTTTTAAATAGCTAGAATTCCTTTTAACTTTTTTTTTTAAATCTTATCCGAAAGTCACTTATTCTCTTGAATTTATTTTTAAATTGTACATCCCCTTAGCTTATCTATTACTCAAGTTTACGTATTGGTTTACCTAGAACAGTAAACCATTACAATGGTATGTAATAGCATTGATTACTATATGAAAAAATTGATAAAAAGGATTTTCACAGTTGCAATAATGACTGTGCTAGGGGCGGTATGCCTTACAGGATGCGGAGTGTCTCAAACTCATTACCAACGCGAATATGCTAAAGTTTGGAAGGAATTGATAAAATCTCAAGCATGGAAAGAAACGTTAAATGCAAATAAATCGAACACAGTCGATGAGTTATATGCAAGTAATGACAATGAGGTTTTACTAGCCAATGATGCAAAAATAAAAGCTGGTTTTGAAGACAGGTACCAGGTTCTGGTATCAAAAGCTTATTTTAAAATAATTACCGAAGCTGAGAAAGCAGATGCACGTATTTCTGCGGATTATAAATTATTGCAAGACAATGAATTGTCTATGTCAATTAGTAAAAAGCAGGAGCATGAAATCACTAAAAAATATGAAGCTCATAAAGCGATGTTAAGCGGACTAAAGTTATGGAATATTTTTAGTGAGGACCGTTCGGGCGATTTAGATTACTTTAAAATTGAAAATGAAAGTGCTATCCTAAGAATGATACAATCAGGTGATGCAGAACATCAAATGGTAAATTACTTGATTTATAAATTAGCAGATTTATACCACGTTGAAGAAAATTGAAGAATTCGAGACCTTAAAAAATGAGGCTTACAATTATTGTGGGCAGTTTGTGGCAGAGAGGCTAGGAAGAATACAGTCACAGATAAAGGAACTTGAAACCGCGCTAACTTCAGAAACAAAGAGTAGTGCGGGTGATAAGCATGAAACTGGTAGGGCAATGATTCAATTAGAGCGCGAAAAACTGGGTCAGCAGTTATCTGAATTAGAAAAAACACAACAACTTCTTTCTAAAGTTCCAAAAGACAGGAATTCCCAAATGGTTGGTTTGGGAAACTTGGTCGTTACCGATTCCTTCACATACTATGTAGCGATATCTGCGGGAGAGTATAAAAATTCGACCAATTCTGTGTATTGTATATCTGCTGCCACTCCAATCGGAAAATTAGTCTATGGTAAGGCTATAGGAGACACTTTTCAATTTAATGGCAAAACCTCAACGATACTAACAATTCACTAATATTTCGTGCAAATTATTTCGTTATCTTAATCGCGGCAAACTTTTCAATGCCTAATTAACAGTATGGATAAGAAAAGGAAATTACGAAGTAGTGAGTGGTTTGGTGGTAACGATAAAATGGGTTTTGTTCATCGATCTTGGTTAAGAAATCAAGGATATCCTGATGATTATTTTGAGGGGAAACCAGTAATAGGAATTTGCAATACCTGGTCTGAACTAACACCATGTAATGGCCACCTTCGAGATTTTGCTGAGGTTGTAAAAAGAGGAATTTTAGAAGCAGGCGGATTTCCATTAGAATTTCCAGTAATGTCTTTAGGCGAGACTATTATGAAACCCACGACCATGCTATTTCGCAATTTAGCGAGTATGGATACAGAAGAATCCATTCGCGCTAATCCATTAGATGGTATTGTTTTATTGACAGGATGTGACAAAACCACACCATCCACAATAATGGGTGCCTGTAGTGTAGATTTACCTACCATTGTTGTGCCTGGCGGGCCAATGTTAACAGGTCGCTTTAGAGGAGAGAAGATAGGCTCTGGTTCTATGAACTGGATGATAAAAGAACGCCAAGAGATTGGCGGATATTCTGCCGAAGATATTAAGGAAGCTGAGGTTTGCGTTGCTCGAAGTATTGGGCATTGCAATACCATGGGTACCGCTTCAACCATGGCTACTATGTGTGAAGCATTAGGATTAACATTACCAGGCTTTTCTTCAATACCTGCGGTTGATTCAAGAAAAAAATTATTCGCTCAATTATCTGGAAGGCGAATTGTAGAAATGGTAAAGGAAGATTTAACACTTTCTAAAATATTAACTAGAAAAGCGTTTGAGAATTCTATTATTACCAATGCTGCCGTAGGTGGCTCAACAAATCTTATAATTCATTTAACGGCAATTGCGGGTAGAATCGGAGTGAAACTAAATTTAGAGGACTTTGATACCGTGGGTAGTAAAGTGCCGTTACTCGTGAATTTAAAACCATCTGGAAAATATTTAATGGAAGACTTCTTTTATGCAGGCGGATTGCCTGTGGTCATGAAAGAATTAAAGCCATTATTACATAATGAAACCATTACTGTAAATGGTAAAAGTATCACAGATAATTACGAAAGCGAGGTATGTTATGATAGAGATGTAATTGCAGCTTTAGAACATCCTTTTCAGGAAAAAGCAGGTATCGCTGTTTTAAAAGGTAATCTATGTGAAAATGGTGCTGTTATTAAACCGTCGGCAGCTACACCAAAATTGATGAAGCATCGCGGTGAAGCAGTAGTTTTTGAAAGTATGGAAGATTACCATGAGCGAATTGACGACCCGAATTTGGAAATTGATGAGAATAGTGTGATTGTTCTTAAGGGTGTTGGTCCAAAAGGATATCCAGGAATGCCAGAAGTGGGTAATGTTGACCTTCCTAAAAAACTATTAGCAAAGGGAATAACTGATATTATTCGCATATCAGATGGAAGAATGAGTGGTACAGCTGCAGGGACCGTTATTCTTCATGTATCTCCAGAATCAACGGTTGGTGGAACGTTAGCATTTGTTAAAAATGGTGACATGATAGAATTGAATGTTGAAAAACGTACGTTACATCTCGATGTTGAATTAGAAGAGTTGATTAAGCGGAAAAAAGAATGGATTGCTCCAGAACCTTTGGCAAAAAGAGGGTATGTTAAAATGTATATTGATCATGTAGAACAAGCCGATAAAGGTGCCGATTTAGATTTTTTAGTTGGTGGGTCAGGGTCAAAAGTAGAACGAGATTTACATTAAATTATGGAAATACTTTACCTTATTATTGCAGTTATTGCTATCATCATATTAACGACCAAGCTTAAAATTCATGCATTTTTAGCGCTCTTCATTATATCTATTTTATATGGAATTTTTGCCGGGATGCCTTACGCTGATATTATAGTTTCAATTAATGACGGTTTTGGGGGTACACTTGGCAAAATAGGTTTGATAATTGTTCTTGGAGTCATCATTGGTGCATTTTTAGAAAATACTGGTGGTGCTTTTGCTATTGCAGAAAAGGTGCTGAAAATAATTGGAAGCAAAAGAGTACCTACTGCAATGGGTATTATCGGTTATATCGTGTCAATTCCTGTTTTTGCAGATAGCGGTTTTATGCTATTGCATCCGTTAAACAAAAGCCTTTCCAAGAAGGCAAAAATATCGATTGCTGGTCCGGCAATAGCTCTAGGTTTAGGTTTAATGGCTTCTCATACAATGGTGCCACCAACGCCTGGCCCCATTGCCGCTGCAGGAATTTTAGACGCAGATTTAGGGTTGGTAATTGCCTTTGGTTTTCCAACAAGTATTGTTGCATTAGTTGTCGGAATTATTTTCGCTAAGAAATATGCGTCTAAAACTTATATTGAGCCAGATGTTGATAATACATTAGTAGCAGAAAAAGAGATTAAAGATTCTCCAGGAGCGTTTAAATCATCAATTCCAATTCTTGTTCCGATTGTACTAATCGTATTGAAATCAGTTTTAAATCCAACAAGAACAGGATTGGATAATGGTTTTATAGAGGTCATAAATTTTGTTGGTGAACCGGTCATATCTTTATTGATAGGTGTTTTATTATGCTTGCTACTACCAAAAAAATTAAATTATGATATGCTGTCCTCTTCAGGGTGGGTGGGAAAAGCAATTAAAGACGCTGCATCAATAATTTTGATAACAGGAGCAGGGGGAATATTTGGAAAAATCTTACAGAACTCAGGTATAGCTGATGTTTTAGGACAAACCCTAACTGAATATAACATGGGTATATTTTTGCCTTTTGTTTTGGCAGCAGCTATAAAAACAGCTCAAGGTTCTTCAACAGTGGCTTTAGTAACTACAGCATCTATTATTATGCCCATGATGTCATCACTTGGTTTTGATTCTGAAATTCAAAAAGCTTTGGTTGTAATCGTAATAGGTGCGGGGTCTGCGGTTGTTTCCCATGCTAATGATAGTTTTTTTTGGGTAGTTACCCAAATGAGCGGCATGAATGTGAAAACAGGGTATCGATTATTTAGTTTAGGAAGTGGCTTACTCGGACTTACAGGCGCAATCACCGTTTTTATCTTCTATACAATCTTTGCATAAATTCATATAAAATGAAAGTATATAATACCAAAAGTGGAATCTTAGTAGAGCATGATTCAAAATTCCATCTACTTGATCAAGAGAATTGGGACGAGTTTATTAACGATGATGGCATTATCGTTAATACACTGGCAAAGCTAAATGAGAATAATAAAATTAAAGATGCCAACTCAATTATAGAAAACGAACTAAAAGCTCCTGTTCAAAGTCAAGAAATATGGGCTAGTGGCGTTACTTATTACAATAGCAAATTAGGTAGAGAAGAGGAATCTAAAGAAGCAGGTGGTAGTAGTTTCTATGCTAAGGTATATGAGGCTGATCGACCAGAGTTGTTCTTTAAGGCTACTGCACACCGAACGGTTGGCCATGGTGGTATAGTAAGAATAAGAAAAGACTCAACCTGGAATGTACCTGAACCAGAATTAACCTTAGTTATTACATCTACTGGTAAAGTGGTAGGGTATACTATAGGGAACGATATGAGTTCTAGAAGTATAGAAGGTGAGAATCCGTTGTATTTGCCGCAAGCCAAAACATATGATGGCTGTGCTGCACTAGGTCCTTGTGTGTTGTTAACCAACGATCCTTTGCCAACTAATACTAAAATAAGTTTGACCATCAATAGGGCAGGGAAAAGCGTATTTGATAAAAATATTGGTATTGATCAAATAAAACGAAAGCTAGTTGATATTGTAGAATACCTTTATAGAGAATGTTCGTTTCCTAATGGTAGTATTTTAATGACCGGAACAGGTATTATACCTTCTAGCGATTTTACATTAGAGATTGGTGACGAGGTTATTATTTCAATTGATGGCATTGGTAAATTGATAAACCGTGTGGGTTAAAACTCTGGTTTACCTCGATTCAATTTTTTAAGAGAGGCTATTTTTTTGCCCTTCAATCTTTTTTCAATTGAAGATCGGGTTGGTTTGCTTTTTTTTCTTGGCTTTGGTACTATTAAAGATTTTTCAAGCAATTTAAAAAATCGTTTGATAACTAATTGCTTGTTTTTATGCTGACTTCGTGATTCATCACATTGTAAAATCAACACCCCATCTTTCGTTAATTTGTTATCAAGCTTTAATTGAATTCTCTTCTTCTCACGTTCGGTAAGTCCGTTGGAAGTATTTAGTTCAAAAGAAAGTTCTACTTTAGAAGAAACCTTATTTGCATGCTGCCCACCGGGACCACTACTTCTAATAGCCTTGAACTGTAATTCAGTAATAATTTGGTCTTGATTCAAAATAGCATTTTTACAAAAGTAATTAAAAACGAATGTTCTTACTTTTCAACGAAAAATAGCTCATTCGATATAAACCATTTTAAAAGACTGTTAGTGAATAATGTAAGCTTTATCTTGTTTTTAGATTGAAGTAGCTTCTTGTATGCGCTGATTGATAGTTTCAATAGCCACATTTAGAAATACCTCTTTCCCCTTTGGTAGTAGTTGGTCTGCATTGAAAAAGATGACTTCATTTTCGGTACTTCTACTTTCTGTTAAATAGTGACTACCCATAGGATATGCTTTTTCAACAGTAACTTTTAATCCTGAAGATGGGGAAACTCTAAACTCATGAGTATAGACAATAATTTTTCTTTTAGTATTTGCATAGGTCTTAAGTACATCGATTGAAATCATACTTGCTTCACCAAATAAGGATGCCACATACAAGCTTTTCGGATTTTTGTAAAGTTCCATCGGCCTAGCCCTTGCGATTATTTCTTTGTCCCGTAAAACAACAGCACGATCAGCAAAGGGTAATACATCATTTACATCATGTGTTGCAACAATGGTGGTAATTCTATTTTCTTTTAAGTAATTGAAAATATTTCGTCGTAGGCTATTTTTAAGAAAATTGTCGATATGCCCGAAAGGTTCATCCAATAATAAGACTTCTGGTTTTTGAGCCAAAACCCTCGCAAGGGCAACGCGTTGCTGTTGACCACCGCTTAGGGTTTTTACTTTTTTATTAGCAAACTCCGTAAGTTCAATCATTTCTAGAAGTTCTTGAGTTCTTTCTTTAAGTTCTTCGGGATAGAAAACAGAAAGGTATTGACTGATATTTTCAGAAACGGAAATAAAGGGCATTAAATCAAAATCTTGAGAAAGGTACTTCATAAATGGAGCTCCGGGTACCAAGTTGTATGCAGGGCCTAGTATTTGCTCATCTTCCCAGAAAATTTCACCTTGTTCCAAATCCATTAATCCGTAGAGGAGTTTGAGTAAGGTGCTTTTGCCGCATCCACTTTCTCCAATTATGGCAACATGCTCTCCTCGTTGAATCCGTAAATCGATAGATTCTAAAACTTGAAGTTTATCATAAGAAAAGGAAAGATTTTCTACTCGTAACATCTATTTGTTCTTTGAAGTGTAAAATTGAAAAATCCGCTCCTAATTGAAACGGATTTTTCAATAAATTATTGACATTGAAATGATTTTACTCTTTAAAATCTTTTAATATACTCTTGTTCGGTAATTCTGTATACCCCATATTAAATAGCGTAAAGCCAAATATATCGGCATATTGTTCGATGATTTTACTAACAGGTGTTCCTGCGCCATGACCTGCATTGGTTTCAATACGAATTAAAGTAGGATTATTACCGACTTGTTTTTCTTGAAGTTCAGCTGCAAACTTAAAACTATGAGCAGGTACAACCCTATCATCATGGTCTCCAGTTGTAACCAAGGTAGCAGGGTAAGCGGTTCCGGCTTTTACATTATGAACAGGTGAATACCCTTTTAGATATTCGAACATTTCAATATCATCTTCTGCCGTACCATAATCATGTGCCCATCCGGCACCAGAAGTAAATGTATGATAGCGTAACATATCCATAACTCCAACAGCGGGCAGTGCCACCTGAATTATATCGGGTCTTTGGGTCATTATGGCACCTACTAATAGTCCGCCATTAGAGCCACCTCTAATAGCTAGATATTCTTTAGAAGTATATTTATTCGCTATCAAATATTCCGCCGCTGCTATAAAATCATCGAATACATTTTGCTTTTTGGTCTTTATACCAGCATCATGCCATTTTTTACCATACTCACCACCACCACGTAAATTTGGAACGGCATAAACACCACCTTGCTCCATCCAAACGGCATTGGCAATACTGAAAGAAGGGGTAAGGCTAACATTAAAACCACCGTAACCATAGAGAATAGTAGGATTTTTGCCGTTTAGTTCCAAACCTTTTTTGTAGGTAATAATCATAGGTATTTTAGCGCCATCTTTTGAAGGGTAGAATACCTGTTTCGATTCATAATCTTCTGGATTAAAATCGATTTCAGGTTTCCAATACAGTTCATAATTACCGTTCTCTATATCGTATTTATAGGTGGAACCCGGAGTGTTATAATTGGTGAAGGAAAAATAAAATTCTCTGTCTTCTTTTTCGCCCCCAAATCCACTTGCAGACCCTAAGCCAGGAAGTTGAACTTCACGTACCAATTTTCCATCATAATCATATTGATATACCTTGGAGATGGCATCGACCATGTATTCGGTAAAGATGTAACCACCACCAGTATTTGGACTAAGCACATTTTCTGTTTCAGGAATAACATCTACCCAGTTCTCTTGCTCCGGATTTTTGGCATCTACCGTAACAATTTTTTTATTGGGAGCATTTCTATCGGTTACGATATATAGTTTTGATTCAACATTGTCTATTACGTAATTATCCGATTTTGTATCTTCTACCATAGGAATAAGTAGACCACTAGGGTCTTCAAGGTCTCTAACGAATAACTTGTTGCCCGACGTGGAAACCGATGCGCTGATTACCAAATATCTATGGTCCTCTGTCACACTTCCACCGACATAACGATGTTTTTCTAAGGGTGTTCCCCCATAAATAAGAGCGTCAGTTTTTTGAGGAGTTCCTAATTTATGGTAGTACAACTTATGCTGATCTGTCTTTGCAGAAAGCTCACTACCTTTTGGTTTATCATAACTTGAATAATAGAAACCATCATTACCTCTCCATGAGATTCCACTGAATTTTATATCTACCAAGGTATCTTCGATAATTTCTTTGGTTTTGGCATTAAGTACAATTGCCTTGCGCCAGTCGCTACCACCTTCTGAGATAAGATAGGAGGCTAATGAACCATCTTTGGAAAAAGTTAAACCAGCTAAGGAGGTTGTACCATCTTCTGAAAAAGTATTAGGGTCTAAAAACACCTCTGGCTTTTCATCGCCTTTAGTTCTATAAACTACATATTGATTTTGTAAACCATCATTTTTATAGAAATAGGTATAGTCGCCTTTTTTGAAAGGAGAACCTAACTTTTCGTAATTCCAAAGTTTTTCTAAGCGGTTTTTTAGGTCATTTCTAAAGGGTATATTCTCTAAATAACCGAACGTGGTTTTGTTTTGTTCTTTAACCCAGGCTTCGGTTTCTGAACTTCTGTCATCCTCTAACCAACGATAGGGGTCTTTTACTTCGATTCCAAAATAAGTGTCTATTGTGTCAACTTTGGCAGTAATTGGGTAATTCACGATAATAGGTTTGGGTTTAGATTCATTTTTACATGAAGAAATTAGGATAATGGTCAATATGCTAGTCAGCAATTTATTCATTCGTAGTAGTTCTACTAAAATACCATAAAAAAACCTTCAAAACTGATAAGTTCTGAAGGTTTTAACGTTCTTAAAGCTTAGATTAAACTAGTCCTTTTTCTACTAGGTATTCTGAAATTTGTACTGCATTCGTTGCGGCACCTTTTCTTAAATTGTCAGCAACAATCCACATGTTCAAGGTATTTCTTTGAGTTTCATCTCTACGTATACGCCCTACAAAAACTTCATCCTTGTCATGCGCGTATATTGGCATAGGGTAGGTGTTTGTATCTGGATTATCTTGAACCGTTACGCCAGGCATATCGTTTAAAAGCTGACGAACTTCATTAAGTTCAAAGTCATTTTCAAATTCGACGTTTACAGATTCTGAATGTCCACCAGCAGTAGGTATTCGAACAGCTGTGGCGCTAATAGAAAATGTACGGTCGTCTAATATTTTTTGAGGTTCACGAGCGAGTTTCATTTCTTCTTTGGTGTAGCCGTTTTCCATAAAAACATCGCAGTGAGGCAATGCATTTCTACCTATAGGGTAAGGATAAGCCATTTCGCCTTGTATACCTGCAATTTCATTTTCGAGCTGTTTTACTGCTTTTACCCCAGTACCGGATACCGACTGATAGGTAGAAACAACAACGCGTTTCATTTTATATTTTTTGTGTAATGGATAAAGGGCCATTACCAATTGTATAGTAGAGCAATTGGGGTTGGCAATTATTTTATCTTGAGCTGTAAGCTCATGTGCGTTAATTTCAGGAACCACTAATTTTTTAGTTGGATCCATTCTCCAAGCAGAAGAATTATCTACTACTGTTGTGCCTACTTCAGCAAATTTTGGAGCCCACTCTAAAGAGGTGTCTCCACCTGCAGAAAAAATAGCAATATTCGGTCTCGCAGCTACAGCATCTGCTAAACCAATTATGGTATGCTCTTTACCTTGAAAGCTCATTTTTTTACCAACAGAACGTTCAGAAGCAACCAACAATAATTCCGTTAATGGAAAATTGCGTTCTGCCAATACTTTCAACATTACTTCGCCTACCATACCTGTGGCACCAATTACAGCTACTTTCATTTGTATGTTCATTATAATTAAGCGGCAAAAATAATCAATACTATAATCTGCACAAGCAAAAGGCGTAAGAATAATCAAAATATAACAAAATGTTTAAAATATAACAAATGTCGTTTAGAGGAGAGTAAGGGTGATGCAGTTTTAAAATACGCTCTATGATGCAAAAAAGAACCGTCAACAATGTTAGCGTAACAAAGTTGACGGTTTTAATTAATATAAGTTGCAGTGCAACGGTACCTTGAATAAAATCAAGGAGTTATTTTAATTTACTTTTTTAAAGCATCACGAATCTCTACTAATAACTCTTCAGCAGTAGGTCCTTTTGGAGCTTCTTCAACTGGTGCTGGAGGAGTTTTTGATTTATTGTAAGCTTTCACGATCATGAACATTACAAACCCAACTATAATAAGGTTTACAATAGTGTTAACCCATGCTCCCCAACGGATAGCATTTTCTGCAGTTGTAACAGTTCCATCAGCGCCAACAACAGCTTCGTCTAAAACTACTTTCATTTGTGAAAAATCAATTCCACCTGCAAAGTGACCTACAACTGGCATGATGATGTCAGCAACAAATCCATTTACTACTAATCCTACTGCTCCGGCTAATATAACTGCGACAGCAAAATCAATGACGTTACCCGTCATAATAAAATTCTTGAATTCTTTTAACATGTTTACTTAATTTAAGTTAATGGTTAACTTAATAAGTATCGCAAGGTACTAAAAAATTTGAAACCTTAAGGAAATGTTAAATAAATCAAAGTATCACTTTGCGCTTTATGCGCTGAGAAAGTCCTGTAATTAACTCATATGAGATAGTGTTAGCAGTCTGTGCGAAATCTGATGCAGGTAATTCTTTTCCGAAGATTATTACTTCATCTCCTTCAGAACATTCAATACCTGTTACGTCTATCATAATCATATCCATACAAACATTTCCAATTATAGGAGCTTTTTGTCCATTAACCAGAACAAAGGTTTTTCCATGGCCGTATTCTCGACCTATTCCGTCTGCATGACCCAAAGGTAAGGTTGCGGTAATGGTTTCTGAATTAGATGAATACTTGCGATTATATCCTACAGATTCTCCTGCAGGAATACTATGTTTCTGTGCAATAATAGTTTTCAATGTTGCCACAGGTTGTAATTCTTTATCTACACCTGGTTCGTTACCATAGCCATACAGACCAATGCCACTTCGTACCATATCATATTGTGCTTGTGAATAATTTATTATTCCAGAGGTGTTAAGAACATGTTTAAAGGGTTTGTTCTTAAAGGAAGTATCTGCCTCCTGGCAAATAGCATCAAAACGATTAAGTTGCAATGTTGTAAATTCAATTTCATTACTATCTTCTGTTGCTGCTAAATGAGATAAAACAGCAACAACCTTAATGGCATTTTGTTTATTTATAAGTTCTGAAATTTCAGGTAGTTCTTCTGCGGAAAAACCTAACCTATTCAGTCCGGTATTAAACTTCAAATGAATAGGATAATCAGTAACTCCCATTTCTTGAGCCATTAAGATGAAATCTGATAAAATTGACTTTGAATAAATACTAGGTTCAAGGTTGCTTTCAATCAACACTTTAAAATGAACCTTTTGTGGGTGAAGTACTAAAATAGGAATAGTAATACCACTATTTCTTAAATGAATTCCCTCGCTGGCATAAGCAACAGCAAAGTAGTCTATTCCTAATTCTTGTAAGTATAGCGCAATGGCTAGTGAATCACTACCATAAGCATATGCCTTTACAACTGCCATAAACTTAGTTTCCTGCTTTATTTTGGAACGTAAAAAATGGTAGTTGTGCTTTAATGCCTTTAAGTCAATTTCTAAAACTGTCTCTTGCGCCTTAGCCATTTTTATTCTTTTTGATAGTATCGACCTCTTCAGATTCAACATCTATGGTTTTAACCTTTTCCTTTAGCATTGCTTTATAATACGCCCCACGACTTAAAGGTTCGTATTCATTTACTTGACCTAACATAACTAATTTGTCATTGTTAGATTTTCTAAAACTATAATTGGCCAAATTACCGGTACGGGTGCAAATGGCATGTACTTTAGTCACATATTCGGCGGTTGCCATAAGTGCAGGCATTGGGCCAAATGGCTTTCCTTTAAAATCCATGTCAAGACCGGCAACGATTACCCGAACACCTTTATTTGCCAAATCATTACAAACGGTAACTATTTCGTCATCAAAGAATTGTGCTTCGTCAATACCAATTACATCACAGGTCTCAGCGAGTATACGAATGTTAGCCGCAGCAGGCACAGGTGTAGAGCGTATTTCATTGGCATCATGTGAAACCACCATTTCATTATCATAACGAGTATCGACCATAGGTTTAAAGATTTCCACCTTTAATTTGGCAAACTGGGCTCGTTTAAGTCTTCGGATCAATTCCTCTGTCTTTCCAGAAAACATAGACCCGGCAATGACTTCAATCCATCCGAATTGTTCTTTATGATTAACTGTATTTTCAAGAAACATTTTGTAATTTTAGACGAAAATAAGGGGTTTTTCGTTTATTATTTAAGAATGTTAAAGTTATTAAAAAAAGGCGCTTTATAGGTCTTGACCTAAAAAATTGTGAGATGAAAAATAAGTTGAAAGAGGAATTAAGAAAATTATCTACAGAAATACTAACTGCAGAAAATTTAGATGATATAGAAGGTTTATATGAAGCATCTAAGAAGCTGTATGAAAAACTTGCCGTGCTAAAGTTTATTGAGGTTGAACTCAATGATATGGAGGTAGATGTTTCTAAAAATGCTATAGCCGCTAAGTTCGAAGAAATGGCAAATGCAGTATTAAGCGCAAATAAATCGGTACCTGAAAGCAACCCGCACGAAGAAGATATTATTATCCCAGGAATGGATACGATTAAGGATATGGTTTCTGAAATGCCTAGTAGTAATGAGTTAGAAGATGTTTTGGCAGAGTTTATGTCAAAACCTAACTATATGAAAAACGACAAAGAGCTTTTCATGCCCTCTAAAGAGGACTTGAAGAAAGACGAATCATTACCTAAGTCATTAAATGACCGTTTAGCTAAAAGTAACGTTAAGGTAGATTTGAATGATCGATTGGCATTTGTAAAGCATTTGTTCAATAATAGTATGGAAGATTATAACCGCGTTTTATCTCAATTAAACACTATTGATTCTGAGGAACGATCTATTTCTTTTATTAAAAACATGGTGAAGCCAGACTATAATAATTGGGTTGGTAAAGAGCAGTATGAAGAGCGATTTATTGAGTTGGTCGCGCGTAGGTTTTCTTAACAATAAAAATAGCTACATCACATACCCAGCACTTGTGTTGGGTTTTTTACTAGATAATCGAGATTTAAATGCCCCGAGGCTTACCTCGCTATATTTAAGTCGTTTCGTTACTTATGTCTTGGGCCTGTCCCGAGATTGTTTACTTTACAAATTCATGGGAAAACTTTATTTAGTTCCGACACCGATAGGTAATTTGGAGGATATGACCTTAAGGTCTATTCGCATACTCAAAGAGGTCGATTTAATACTAGCCGAGGATACTCGTACTAGCGGAAAATTATTACATCATTTTGAGATTAGTACCCCTATGAAAAGCCATCATATGCATAATGAACATAATATGGTCGATTATTTAGTAGGGCGATTAAAGAATAATGAAAACATCGCATTAATTTCAGATGCCGGCACCCCTGCAATATCAGACCCTGGTTTTTTGTTGACGCGTGCTTGTGTAGAAAATGATATTGAAGTAGATTGTTTGCCGGGAGCTACGGCATTTGTACCCGCTTTGGTCAATAGTGGTTTGCCGAATGATAAGTTTGTTTTTGAAGGGTTTTTACCCGTAAAAAAAGGAAGACAGACAAGATTAAAACTTTTGGCTGAAGAACCTCGTACTATTATTTTTTATGAGTCACCGCATAAATTGTTGAAGACGTTAACCAGTTTTGTTGAGTATTTTGGCGCCGATAGGCCTATTTCCGTTTCAAGAGAATTAACCAAACTTTACGAAGAAACCATTCGCGGCACAGCTGAAGAAGTCTTAAAACATTTTACGGATAAACCACCAAAGGGAGAAATTGTAATTATTGTTGGGGGTAAAAAATAAATAGAATGACATTAGAAGAGTTCAAGAAAAAATTAGCAACTAGTCCGTCAGATATTTCATTTTCAGAAACGATGATAGCAATTGATTCTAAGTATACTTTCGCACCTACAGCGTATACCAATGGTGGAGTAAGTAATGAAGTAGGACAAAATTCGGGATCCTGTAAATTATTTGCTTTTGCAATAAAAGAAGGGTTTACAAAAGAAGAAACATTGGCTTGTTTTGGGGCTTATTATTTTGATGAGGTATTGTTGGATCCTCAGGGAAATGGTCATCAAAATATCAGGAACTTTATGAAAACCGGATTTGAAGGATTGAGTTTCGTTGGTGAGGTATTAAAATTAGTGTAATTAGTAAATGTTTTATTCCTTTATGAGTAAAGCGAGGCAATCTAACTAATCTTGGCTATTGTAGTAATTTACAAGGCATTTCATAAGTAGGATATAAGAATAACGTGATGCAAGATTTATTATCGGAAATAAGAGGTTGTCAGGTTTGTAAGGCCCATTTACCTTTAGATCCACGACCAATTGTTGCAGGTAATATTAATTCAAAAATAGTGGTGATAGGTCAAGCACCAGGGAGAAAAGCACATATAGAAAATAAACCTTGGGATGATCCTAGCGGAAGAAAACTACGCGAGTGGTTGGGTGTTACTGATGAAACATTTTATAACCCCGATAATTTTGCAATAATACCTATGGGTTTTTGTTATCCAGGTAAAGGTAAATCGGGCGATTTACCCCCAAGAAAGGAATGTGCTCCTTTATGGCATGGCAAAGTCTGGAAAAGCTTAAAAAACGTTCAATTAATTCTATTGATAGGTAAATATGCACAAGACCAATATTTAGGAAAATTAGCTAAAAAGAACTTGACGGAGAATGTGTTGCATTATGAAGAATACTTGCCAAAATACTTTCTATTACCGCACCCATCTCCTGTTAATCGGTTTTGGCGAAGTAAAAATCCTTGGTTTGAGGAAGATGTTGTTGAGGTGTTGCAGGAAATAGTGTCTCAAATCTTAAAGGAATAATATGTCTTTTCACTCTGTACAATGTCACTTCGAGTGAATTTTTGAGGCACGATAAAATTTGTATCGAGAAGCTTTCGTGTTCCAAAAGGTTCTCGATACACTTTATATTTCAACGAAAATATTGAAAAATAAACCACTCGAACTGACAGTAATGACACAAGTACGACTGTACAGCTAGAATAATTCAGATTGTTATAGTGGTCACAGACGAATTTTTCAATTTCCATCAACCATCAACCATCAACCATCAACCATCAACCATCAACTAATAAACCGAACCATCATGCTTTCCTTTCTCCCAGCCATGCTTGCCTAAATATTGGTCGGCACTATCAACAGCTCCTGTTTCAATCGATGTTCCCATAGAGTCGTTCCATCGGTTGAGGTATCCAAAGAGAGAAATTACTCCTAACATTTCAACAATCTCGCCTTCGTTCCAGTGTTGGTAAAGTCGTTCTTTTATTTCGGCATCTACTCCGTTAGGTACTTGAGAAGCTTGTAAAGAAAAATCTAAAGCAGCACGTTCTGCATCTGAAAATGCAGCGTGTGTTCTATATTCCCAAATATTATCTAATTGTTCTTGTTCGGCACCGTAACGTTCTGCAGCTCTTATGGCATGGGCTTGGCAATACCTACAACCTGTAGCATTACTGCTCACCCAAGCAATCATTCTTTTTAGGGCAGAGGTTACACGACCTTCATTTGCCATTACAGCTTTATTAAGATTAATAAACGCTTTAGATATAGCAGGCCTATGCTGCATGGTTAATACGGAATTCGGACAAAAACCAAGTGTTTCATTAAAGAAAGCTGCCAGTTCTTTAGTTTCTGGGTCATGATTTGGGTCAAGTGGTGTTACTAATGCCATCGTTGTTTTTTTAAGGTTTTAATATATTAATCAATCGAATTATAGCTTTCAATGTTCACTTCGGTGCTAGAAATGACAGCCGAGATTGTTGTATTTTTGTATCCTTACAAGAAACAAAAAATTATGAGTACAACAAATCATATTAGCACTAAATGGTTGGGCAACATGTCCTTCGAAAGTAATAACCCTTCAGGAAACTCATTAAGAATAGATATCGCCAAAGAAGATGGTGGTGATGGTACCGGTTTTCGTCCAAAGGCACTTATGTTATCTTCCCTAGCGGGTTGTTCTGGCTTAGATATAGCTGCAATGATTAAGAAAATGAAACTTGAAGTAGCTGAGTTTCATATTGAAACTATAGCGAACTTAACAGATGAGCATCCAAAGTATTATGATAAAGTAGTTGTGGAATATCATTTTTATGGAGAAAACTTAAATGAGAAGAAACTTCAGAGAGCAGTAGACCTATCTATAGAAAAATACTGTGGAGTAATGGAAATGTTCAGAAAATTTGCTGAATTAGACATAAAGACTGTTTTTCATAAAGGCTAAAGTTCAAATACAATATTCAAGCTCAAGTTCAAAAAATAACGGAGGGATAAGAAATTTGATTTAGAAGATAGATTGGTCAATTTTGCTGCCACTGTCGTTCTTTGCTGTAAAGACTTACCTTCTTATTTAACCGGTCAATATTATGGAAATCAATTGTTGCGCTCTGCCGATAGCTCAGCCTTGAATTTTGGCGAAGCACAAGGCACAAATACGGACAAGAATTATATTAATAAGGCTTCCATCTCTTTAAAAGAATTGAAAGAGTCAAGGGTCAATCTTAAAATATTATCCAAAGTTGATTATGGTAAAGCTTCTAGAAGAGTAGAATTATTAGATGAATTGGAACAAATAATAAGAATTATAGCAACAATTATCAAAACCAAAAAGTAATAATTGAGGTTGAAATTTTTTTTGAATTTGAGCTTGATTTTTGAACTTGACACTTGAATAGTAAAAACTATGCGCTGGACAATAAAACCAAAACCTAAACAAGAAGACATTGAAATTCTATCGAATGCTCTTCAGGTAGATGATTTGGTGGCTCAGTTACTCTTACAACGGGGTATTTCTACGTATGAAGAGGCAAAATCTTTCTTTAGACCACAGCTTAGTGATCTTCATGATCCCTTTTTAATGAAGGATATGGATATTGCCGTGAAGAGAATTGAGGAAGCCATAGGAAATGGCGAAAATATTTTGGTTTTTGGTGATTATGATGTAGATGGTACTACTGCAGTTGCCTTGTTATCGTCTTATCTTTTAAGTTATTACCCGAATGTAGCTACATATATTCCGGATCGGTATGATGAGGGTTACGGAGTGTCTTTTAAAGGAATCGATTTTGCTGAGGATAATGGTTTTACATTGATTATTGCTTTGGACTGTGGTGTGAAAGCAATTGACAAGGTTGCTTATGCAAAGGAGAAAGATATTGATTTTATTATTTGTGACCACCATAGACCTGGTACAATATTACCCAATGCAATAGCTATTTTAGACCCTAAACGTGAAGATTGTTCATATCCTTATGATCAATTATGTGGTTGCGGTGTCGGTTTTAAGCTAATTCAGGCATTAGGGTCACGATGTGGAGAAACTATAGATGATTTAGTGTATTACCTTGATTTAGTGGCAACTGCAATAGGAGCAGATATAGTTCCGATAACTGGAGAGAATCGAATTCTAGCTTATTATGGCCTACAGGTTATCAATCAGCAACCTAGAATCGGTTTTAAAGCAATTATAAATCAAATTAATAAAAAAGTACTTACCATTACCGATGTTGTATTTATAATTGCTCCTCGTATAAATGCGGCAGGAAGAATGAAACATGGTCAATATGCGGTAAATTTATTAACAGAAACCAACATGGACCAAGCGATAAAAATCGCTTCTGAAATAGAAAAATTTAATACAGATAGAAGAGGATTAGACCAAGAAATCACACAAGAAGCTTTGGTTCAGATTCATGATAACGAGGAGGAAGAAGGTTTTACTTCCGTAGTTTATAAAGATAGCTGGCATAAAGGAGTCATTGGTATAGTAGCCTCAAGATTGATAGAAACGTATTATAGACCTACATTGGTCTTTACCAAAAGCGGAGATAAATTAGCCGCATCTGCTCGTTCAGTAAAAGGTTTCGATGTGTATAATGCTTTAGAAGGATGTACTGATTACATTGAGCAATTTGGCGGACATAAATATGCTGCTGGCCTTACCTTGCTTGAAGAACAGTACCTGAACTTCAAGCACCAGTTCGAGAAGGTGGTCAAAGAAAGCATAGACCCACAGCTACTAATACCTGAAATTACTATAGATACGGTTATAGATTTAAAAGATATTACTCCGAAATTAATGCGGATACTAAAACAATTTGCACCATTTGGCCCAGGTAATATGTCGCCTGTATTTATGGCTGAAAACGTACAAGATACCGGTTATGCAAAAGGGGTAGGAGCAAATGCTGCACATTTAAAAATTTCTGTGGTACAGCAAGACAGTCATAAAATTGATGGAATAGGTTTTAATATGGGAGATAAGCTACCCCTAGTTACGGGTAGAAAGCCATTTAGTGTAGTTTTTTCAATAGATGAGAATGAATGGCAGGGCAACATTAGCCTGCAGCTGAAACTGAAGGACATAAAATGAAAATAGAGCATATAGCTATTTGGGTAACCGATTTAGAGGAAATGCGTTCTTTCTATGAAACTTATTTTAATGTGGTTTCAGGAGAGAAATATTATAATCCTACCAAGAACTTTTCATCTTACTTCTTAAGTTTTACTAATGGTGCTCGACTTGAAATTATGCATAAGACATCGATAAAAAAAGCTACTGGAACTGAGGTAATACATACTGGTTTTATACATATAGCTATTTCCATTGGTACAAAGCAAAATGTCGATTTATTGACTGAGCGAATAAGAAAGGACGGTTATACTATTGCTGGTGAACCAAGAACTACAGGTGATGGTTACTATGAAAGTGTCATCTTAGACCCTGAGGGGAATCAAATAGAACTCACGATTTAATTACACTATTTATAATTATTCTAAATAAGATTCATATATTTATATGAAATAGTTAGATAGTTATGAATGAGATCAGTCCTATTTACCAAAATGAATTTGGTATAGCGTTTCAATGGAAACATGATAAGCCCCAAATAGCAAAGAAAGTTCAATTGATATTTAGAGATATTGGCTTACTTCTTACGCCAAACGAATTACAATACTTTTCTAAGTGCATAAATGAAACATTAGAGAGCGGTAAGGGTAATTTATGTAAAGACTGCAAAGTAAAAGGTGAATGTAGATCACTGCTTTTAAACTCGCCTGCGCATCAAATTACATTTGCTGTTAGTTTTCTTGAAGTATTAGAAATTAAAGATTTAATTAAAGGGACACTTTTTAAGTTACAGTTAGATTCTTTTTTTGACGAGATGGGTATTGATTAATTATAGCAAATCACATACTACTTTTTAATTTTTTTTAAAGCAACAATTAGTTTCACTAACATGAAACCGCACATCATTTATTAAATATCTTTGATTTTTATTTAGCGATTTAAATATGAGCGTAAATGATCCCTATGCTGCCTTAAGATATAAGGAATTCAATATTTTTCTTTTAGTTCGCTTTGCGATGGTGTTTGCATGGTCAATGCAGTTTATTGTCATAGAATGGCAAGTGTATTCTATGACGAAAGACCCTTTATCATTAGGTATAATTGGTTTGATGGAAGTAATACCTGCAGTGAGTATGGCTCTTTTCGCAGGCCATATTGTAGATCAGAAAGAGAAAAGGAACCTCCTAATTAAATGTATTTTTGGCTTCTCTGTGATAAGTTTTGGCTTATTCATATTAAGCCTGCCCTCAATCTTAGAAACGTATGAAACCAAAGTGATACTTTATGGAATTTATGCTTTGGTCTTTTTAGGTGGTTTGGTTCGTGCCTTTTTAGGTCCAACTATTTTCTCATTGATAGCTTTAATAGTTCCCAAAAAAATATACCCGAATGCTGCCACTTGGAGTAGTACAACATGGCAAATGGCTTCGGTATTAGGCCCGGCTTTAGCTGGTTTTTCTATTAGTTTTATAGGAGTACATTGGTCAATGTGCGTCATATTCGGTTTTTCGTTAATTGCCTTAACTGCACTTTTTAAAATTTCAAGAAAGGCGATTCTTAACCCTAAAATTGGGGAGCCTGTTTTTCAAAGTTTAAAAGAAGGACTAAATTTTGTTTTTAAAACACGAGCCATATTAGGGGCCTTAACATTAGATATGATTGCGGTTTTATTTGGTGGTGCAGTAGCCTTATTACCCATTTTTGCACAAGATATTTTACATGTAGGTTCAGAGGGTTTCGGTGTTTTAAGAGCAGCACCAGCGGTGGGCGCAGCCATTACTATGTTAGGATCTACACGTTTTCCATTACATAAAAACGCAGGAAAAAAATTGTTATTTGCCGTTTTCGGTTTTGGTATTTGTATGATTGTCTTTGGTCTATCTACCTATTTCTGGTTATCGGTAATTGCATTGTTTTTAAGTGGCGCCGTAGATGGTGTTTCTATGATTATAAGACAAACGATATTGCAATTAAAAACTCCTGATAATATGCGAGGGCGAGTTGCATCGGTAAATTCAATGTTCGTAGGCTCCTCTAATGAGCTTGGTGCATTCGAAAGTGGATTAACTGCCAAATTGATGGGAACGGTTACAGCTGTTGTCTTTGGCGGTACAATGACCTTACTAACTGTGGGTCTTACTGCAATTGTCTCCCCTGGCTTTAGAAAACTAGATTTGCAGAAAGATGTTGATGAACATGAAAACTAGGTGTTCTAATATACATCATAAAAAAAAGCTCCAATTTAGGAGCTTTTTTTACTGTAGGTTACACTTAAGATTTGGGTCATTAAGTGGGGGGAACTTGTAGGTAAACTGAAGATTTGGGAATCAACACTTAATCTAAACAACACAGTAAAGGTATAATGCAGGGTTAGTTTTTTAAAACAATTGTTGTGAACGCCTTAAATTTCGTTGTAAGAAAAGGATTACAGTAGTGTGTGAATTGTTTTTGAGGCTTAGGTTTATAAAATTACAGCAATATAATTTTAGTTTGCGAGAGATATTTCAGCGGGTAGTAATTATAAAAGAAGGTGAAAAGTATATTTATATATTTGAAATAGATTATCATTATAAATCACACTCAAAAATAATTTCAGAAAGTATATATACGAAAAAGCCCCTAAAAATAGGGGCTGTTCTTTAATGTAGGTAACACTTAAGATTTGGGTCATCAAGTAAGAGTACTTGTAGGTAATGTAAAGATTTGGGCTCAACATTTAAACTTAACAACACAGTAAAGATATAATGAAGAACTAGTTTTATAAAACTATTGTTGTGAACTCCTTAATATATGTTGTAAGAAAAGGATTACAGTTGGTTTTAATGAATTTTAGGGTAAATCAGAATTGATTATTTAAATTCTTTTAAAGAAAGTTCTTCTCCGTCAAATTCTGCATAGGTATAGAAATTGACCCAATCTCCAAGATTGGTGTATTTTGATGATTCGTTCAATTTTATCTCTAGTGGAAGATGTCTATGACCGAATATAAAATGATTGTAATCATTGTTTTCTAGTTTTCGATGAGCATATTGAACAAGCCATTCTTTATCATCTCCTAAATATTTGGCGTCATCGTCACCAGAGATCAATTTATTTTTTACGGAGAAATACTGCGCTAATCGTACTCCAATATCTGGGTGTAACCATCGAAAGAACCATTTAGCAACAGGATTGGTAAATACTTTCTTCATCCGCTTATATCCTTTGTCATCAGGGCCTAAACCATCACCATGGCCAATAAAAAAGGAAGTTCCATTAATGTTATATTGCTGAGGTTTGTGATAAACAGGGATATTCAGTTCATCTTCGAAGTAGCCATTCATCCATAGGTCATGATTACCTACAAAATAAAAAAGAGAGATTCCTGAATCAGAAAGTTCCGCTAATTTGCCCAGTGTTCTTGTAAATCCTTTAGGAATAACGGTTTTATATTCGAACCAAAAGTCGAATAGGTCGCCCATTAGAAAAATAACACCTGCATCAGACTTAATAGAGTCTAACCAACTTACAAATTTGAGTTCCCTAAGCCTACTCTCTTTCATTGTAGGTGCGCCTAGGTGGTTGTCGCTAGCAAAATATACTTTTTTCCCTTTCGGAAGTTCAATGTTCGTCATTAGGATGTAAATATATAAAAACTGTTTTGCGTATAAAGGCGGTATTGAGTTCTAAATACGATATCACTTCTGTTTGAATATAAATTTAAGCCGTTAAATCTTTTTCTATAAGTACTATTTTTATGGGTAGATGGTCGCTATACCCGTTCTGATTAAAAGTAGAAGAATTAGGTCTGCCAAACTTTACTGGTTTTTGATAAGAACCTGATGTAAGCTCAGGATAATCAATAATAGCGGCAGAACTTAACTTAAAGGGTAATGATGTTTTTTCGGATAAAATGCTTTTTGAAATCATAAACTGGTCAAGCATGTTATACTCGTTTCCGAACACGAACGTACCAATTTGCGCATCTAAAAATCGATGCATGACATTATAAAAATATTTTAATCGTACTCGATTACTTTTCACCAGAGCTTTATTATTTATGGCTAAAAGGTATTCGGTAATCGATTTGTTATATGGATTATCATTAAAATCACCCATTAATAAGATAGCGGCATCTTTACCCTGCTCTTCGTAGATTCTTTCAATCCAGTACGATAGATTTTCGGCAACCATTATTCTGAAAGGTTCACTTGTAAGTTCGCCACCTGAACGAGAAGGCCAGTGATTAAGTATACAGATAAGCTTATTACCAGTTGCGGTATTTATATGTACTTGAAATAAATCTCTTGTGGTATTTCGTTTTATAATCCTAAGGCTAAAAGTATTTTGCTCAGGGCCATATTTGGCTTTGTCATAAATTAAAGCCGTATCAATGCCTCTTTTGTCTTCCCCTTCTGAAATTACAAAACCGTAATCCTTATTTAGAGCCAAATTCATGGCATCGATTAAAAGTTCGATTACAAATTCATTTTCTACTTCACAGACTCCTAAAATATCTGGACCTGCACTATCATTGAATTTAGAAATTACTGTAGTAAGGTTGGCTATTTTTTGATTCAGAACAGTTGCATTCCAACCATTGAGTTCAGCACCTAAATGGTTGTTTAAAAACTCGCTTCTTCTGGGTGAATTCTCAACATCAAATAAATTTTCAAGATTCCACCAATAAATATGATGCTTAATCATGTTATTGTGTATTAGGGTATTACCTATAAAATAACATAATATTTGTAGATGAAAACGATGTTTGCCGTTAAATTTAGACGAACTTAATTATCACTGGCATACCATTCTGCAAATGAGCTATCTGTTTCTTGAAGTTTAAGAGAAAACAATGAAATGTTTTTTGGAAGTCTTGACTTTATTTTTGCAGCAAAATCTATAACCATATTTTCACTTGTAGGTTGATAATCGGCCAAAATTACATTATGGCCGCGGTCAATCAATTCTTTGGCCAATTCTACATGGGGTGTATTTTTATTAAAGACAGTGGCATGGTCGAATTTATCCACTATATCTTCCTTCACGATTTTTTTTAAATCGCCGAAATCAATGACCATTCCTAATTTTACATGAGAAGTATCTGTAATAGGTCGTCCAATAACTGTTACCGATAGTTTATAGCTATGGCCATGTACATTTCTACATTTTCCATCATAGCCATAAAGTGCATGACCTGTTTCGAAATTGAACTGTTTGGTAATACGAATGTTGCCCATAGCATTTAATTATACGGCAAAGGTAGGGAAACTTTAAACGGATTTTTAGGTAGAAATCAATCCAAAACAATCTCGGTATTTCCAGAGATACGGCGTACGTGACAGCAGTCTGCACCAACAATGAAATCCTCAGTTACTACTTCATTATCTGAAATGTATCCTTTAAAAGAAATGGTTGCTTTTGAATTCTGATATTGAACCCGAAAGGCATCGCTAAAAATGGGATAGTAACCAGTATCGCGGTAATTTTCAAATTCTTCATTACTGTAAGATATGGTCAAATCTTCCTTAGTTGCCATATCGATTACCGTATAACTATCAAGAACAATTTTAACACCAAAACTGTCTTTGATAGTTACACCTATAGTTTTATAATTTTGAGTGCAGGCGGTATTTTCACCACAATCCTCTTTGCTTTTTTCATTGTCATTGGAACAGGATACAATAATAAATGCCACATATACCAATGTAAGAATTCGAAACATTATCACATCTTTTATTGAAGATACACAATGCGATAAAAGTTGCGTACGATTTACCTTTTATACTTTCTTTTTGCACGTACTTTATTTACAAAATAGATGACTAATACAGATAGCGCAAGAACTGGAAAAACAAGGTTACCGTTTAAAAATTGAAAGAATTCCATAATAATTATTTAGAAACAAAACGAACAGCTGTTTCAGTTATTGTTTATTTTTTGAATTTTGACAAGGCATTGCGAGTAAAGTCAGAAAGGGCTAATTTTCCCGTAATGGCCGCGCGGTCTGTCAATAATGTATCCCAATGGTCGGTACCTTCCCACAAAACTTTCTTCCATTCGGTTAATGCATCAGAATTATAACTTGCCAGTTTATGAATAAAGAAGTCTAATTCCTTATCCATTTCTTGAGCCGATTCGTATACTTTTGAAAACAAGCCTTTTTCTTGTGCCCAATATGCACTTTTCCATTCGGTAGGGGCGAGCGATAATTCTGCCAATGCAGCAATTCCTATTTTGCGTTCTACAGCTGGTGCTATGACCAATGGAGCAATACCGATGCTAAGTTCAGAAAGTTTAATAGATGCTTCAACATTAGAATATACATAGTCACAAGCTGCAGCAAGACCAACGCCACCGCCAACAGTTTTACCATGCACACGACCAACAATTATTTTCTTGCATTTACGCATAGCGTTTATGACATGTGCAAAACCGCTAAAAAAAGCTTTGCCCTCTTCTAAGTTCGAAACGGCTAACAACTCATCAAAAGAAGCTCCTGCACAGAATGCTTTTTCACCTTCAGATTTTAAAAGGATAACAGATACACCTTCATTTTCAGATAGCTCATTTATTGTATCTGTAAGTCGTAGTAATAAATCTGCTACAAAAGAATTGCTTGCTGGGTGGCCAAATTCTACATGGGCGACCTTACCATCTATCCGTGTGTATAAACTTCCATTTTTTCTTGAAGTAACCATAGCATTTTATTTGATTCAAAATTACTGATTTTGCAATAAAGGTTTAAATTTTCTTCTAAACTTCCACACCAAAGCACCGCCTCTTATAAGCATCCATACCGTAAAAGATAGCCAAATACCAGTTAGTCCCCAGTTTAAATACTTTCCTAAAAAAAGCATGGGGACGAAACCTAGAAAAGTAGCGACTAACAAAGTATTACGTAAATACTTCATTTCACCAAGGCCCTTAAACACTCCGTCTAAAACAAAAGCGACACTATTCGTTGGTAATCCAAGAATAATAATGTAAAAGATGCTGTAAAATGCCGAGAGCACTACACTTTCGTTAGAAAATAGACTACCCAAAGGTTTGTAGAAAACGGTGGCCATTACCATGATAAAAATACTTACATATAGGCCATAAGTTGTAATCTTTTTGGCCAATAACCATAGTCCGGCATAATTTTTTTCACCCAATAATCTACCACCCATAATATTGCCAGCTGCACCATAACCATCAATGAAAAATGCGGAGAATAGCCAAAGATTTATGGCAATGGTATGCGCGCCAATATATTTGTCACCTAATGCAGCCGCTTCCCTTACTGCTAATATTAAGGCAGTGTTCAATGCAATTGCCCTAACAAAAAGATTAAGGCTCATAATAACTAATCTCTCCAATTCTGGATGTAAAGGAAATTTGAGTTTCAAGCTAATATCTGTTTTGGTCAAGAGCAGGTAGAAGGCCATTAGTGCCATAATTGCTTGTGCAAGCAAACTTGCCCAAGCTGCGCCTTCTAAATACATGGGTTCAAGTATACCTTCAATGCCATATACGAATGCGAAATCGAAAATTACATTAAGTAAAGCTCCGGTAATAGCAATTACCATGGGCCAATAGGTATTTTGTAAACCTCTAAATATACCCATAACAGCGAAAACAAAGAGGGTTAAAGGAAAGCCCCATACCCTTATGGAGTAATAGCTGATACAATATTCCAATATTTTGCCTGATGCATTTAGTAGTTCGAAAATCTCTTTGATGACAAAAATGGTAGAAAGTAAAATGAGAATGCTTAACGCTATATTTAGGTATATTGCTTGAGCGGGTAAAGTTTTTACCTCATCTAATTTACCGGCGCCTAAATACTGCGAAATAATAGCAGATATAGCACTTCTGGTTTGACCGAGAATCCAAATAAGCATAGATAGAAAAGAGCCAACAATACCTGCCGCTGCGAGAGACTCTAGTCCGTCTACCGGAATATTACCAACAATAGCGGTATCGGTTATGGACAATAAAGGTTCAGCGATACCAGCAATAGTAGCAGGTATAGCCAAGGCATTTATAGATTTAAAATTAACGGAAGTTTTCAAAAAATATGGTTTCTATAGTACAAGTTCGTAGCAATGAAATGGGTGTTGGCTTTGTTTAGGAAAAAAGATATCTTCTAATTTGGTATAGCCACGTAGCTCGTAAAATTTTTGATTTCTTTTGTTTTGGCTAAAGGTATCTAACCTCACGGAGAGGGAATTGTTATCTCTAGCAAAGTTTTCCCCGAAATCCATCAAACGTTGTGCGAAGCCTTTTCCTTGAAACTCCGGATGTACCGCTAGTCTGTGTATATAATAATTTCGACCATTATCTGTAAGCCATTTAATGGAACGATATTCTTCATCCATAGATAAAGAAATAACAATACAGCCAACTATTTTTTCATCATTTAAAAGAACAAATAATTCGTTTCTAACTATATCATTTTCAAAAACTTCTTTAGATGGATATGCTTCTGTCCACTGATAAATTCCATTAGCTTCCATCGACACTCTACAAGCAGCTGTCATGCGAAGAATTTCATTTAATTGCGATATCTTTGCCGGTTCAATCATAAAAGCGATTTATATAAATCGTAAATTTAGAGTAATAATCAACAATTTTTATCATGATGAATATTCTTGTTCCTATCGGAACCTCTTCTAACGCCAATGAGACTTTACAATATGCAGTAGATTTTGCAGCAGATTTTGGCGCTCAAGTATATGTAATGGAGGTTTTTAACGCTACCGGTAAAGCGGGTACGCTAACCAATGTTACCCAAAAAATTGCTGAAAGTGGTAAGGAACGATTGAAGGAAGTAATAGCCAAAGTTCAAACTAAAGACGTTTCTATCAAAATCGCCAGTTTTAATGGCGAATTACAAGACGGACTTAAAGAAATAGATAAAGGTATTGGAATTGATTTAATTATTTTGGCACCTAGAAGTAATGATATTAAAGAAGAAAATTATTTAGGGCAAACTTCTGGAGCCATTATTAAGAAAACCAATATACCAACCTTAATAGTACCAAAAGGAACAGCTCATAAAACGTTCAAAACTATTTTAGTTGCTTTTAAATCAGGAATTCTAAAAAGAAAGAGAATACTAAATCCATTGATTGAAATAAAGAATAAACATAAATCGAGTGTGAACTTACTGATGGTAAAGACACCAGGTTATTCTGATGATGATTTGAAGATTAATACTGCTTTGATGGATATTAGTTCTCAATTGACATTTACCGAGAATTCAACTACTTACCATGGTGTATTAGAGCATTTTCAAGCACAACACCCAGATTTGTTATGTGTTTTTAGAAGAAAACGTGGATTTTTCAAAAAATTATGGGAAAAAAGTACGATTTCAAAATCTGAATTTTATGCGCCAATACCAGTGTTGGTTCTTAGTGTAAAGAAAGATTAAGAAGGACTTTGATACGTTGCTAAAATGTATTTCCTTTGATCTTCTCGAAAACAGGGGGATTAGCTCAGTTGGCTAGAGCGCTTGCCTGGCAGGCAAGAGGTCACCGGTTCGAATCCGGTATTCTCCACCAATAAACACAGGGCTTCAAGAGTTTTTGACTTTTGAAGCTTTTTTCATTTGCACGCAATTTGCACGCAAAATTGAATTTATATTATAGTTGGTAGCATTTGATGCAAATTGGTTTATTTTGGTACTGCTCCAACCTTTAAAGAAGGTTTTTTTGTAAAATTTCTCAAATTAGGTGTTTCAATCTTCAATTTTAGATTAAGGAATTTAAGTCCCATAAAAGGTTCATTAACGAGAATACTTAAAAAGACCAACAAAAGGACAATCTGTGAATAAGAATTGTGAATTTAAATGCTTGTCCTAAAAATCGGCCGATTTATGAGACTGTTTAAAGTCTATATTTTTCGCAATAGCCAACCGTGATAATTTATCCCCTCCCACTTGAAAACACTTAGTAACTTTTAGTATGGGTAAAATTAAAGTTTCAGGGTCATCAGTATTTCATGAGTACCGTTATCTATATTACTTATATTGTTTTCCAGGGCTATTTCATAGGCATAGCCGATATCGATCCAGCCGGTCTTGAACATAAACAGGCCGCTTATACTCTCGTTGAGACGATATGCGGCTCCTAGTCCGAATTTTCGATTGAACTCTAAGATGCCTGTTATGTCCACTGAAAGAGGGGCCGCTTCGACATAGCGAATGGATGTCGAAGGTTTAAGAAGCATGTTACTGCCCAGATTGAAATCATAGCCACCGACTAGGTACATGTGTGGCTTATCCATTCCCA
>TARA_R110001583_G_scaffold195222_1_pt1 | contig 106640 bp, 91 predicted proteins | sample TARA_R110001583 | Tara Oceans TARA_R110001583 (sample SAMEA4398432) | marine metagenome | biome: Polar Biome; feature: [MES] marine water layer (ENVO:01000295) within the mesopelagic zone...; material: water (ENVO:00002006), including particulate matter (ENVO:01000060) such...
GAATCAAAAGTCCCCGCAAATGGCGAGGACTTTGTCAGCAGTCTGGACCGCGCACATGGCGCGGCCTTTTCCAATCCCGGTATACCCTTACCAGTGATGCCGAGATTCCCCCCAATTAAATGGAAACAGTCAGATTGCCAGATACTGATCACGCAGCTCGGCATCATCAAGAACGGCCTGTGCCGTTCCATCAAACACGATCTGGCCGCTATCCATTATAATCGCGCGATCGGCAAGCTTAAGTGCCGCAATCGCATTTTGTTCAACAATGATGGTGGTAATGCCAAGCTTCTTGACGTTTTGGAGCGTCTTTTCAATTTCCTGAACAATGACTGGCGCCAACCCCTCGTAAGGTTCATCAAGAAGTAACAATTTGATATCGCGTGCCAATGCCCGCCCGATTGCCAACATCTGTTGCTCGCCACCGGAAAGAGTGATGGCTTCTTGTTCGGCGCGCTCACCAAGACGCGGGAACAGTTCGTAAATACGCTGGATCGACCAGCCAAGTGGTTCGGAAATCTGGGCCAATTCCAGATTCTGCTGCACAGTCATCCCCGGAATAATCCGGCGATCTTCAGGCACCAACTGCAAACCAAGACGCGCGGCCTGCCATGCCTTCATCGTATGAAGCGGCTTGTGATCAAGCCATATTTCACCGTGTTTGAGCTCCGGATCATCCATCCGCGCAAGCGCGCGAAGGGTTGATGTTTTACCCGCACCATTACGCCCCAAAAGGGCAAGAATTTCACCCTCGCGAATATTAAAGCTAACACCCTGAACGATATAGCTTTCGCCATAATAGGCATGCAGATCATAGACCGAGAAAAAGGCCGGATCGCCGCCCTGTCTGGTAACCGGTTTGGTTGTCGGGACTGCGTTCATATGGTTTCCCCTCCGAGATAAGCTTCCTTGACCTTGGGATCATTCCGCACCTCTTCGGGTGTTCCTTCGGCAATGATGGCGCCCTGCGCCAGAACGCTGATGCGATCGGCCAGACTGAACACAACATGCATGTCATGTTCGATAATCACCTTGGTCATACCGCGTGCCTTGATCCGTTTCAGCAGATCAATCGTCCGATTGGTGTCATGACGTGACATGCCTGCCGTTGGCTCATCCAACAGGAAAAGCTTTGGCTGCTGACTAAGGCACATCGCCAGTTCAAGACGGCGTTTATCGCCGCGTGACATAGATCCAGCAAGGTGATCCTTGTGTTCAATCAACCCGACGTCTTCAAGCATATGTTCTGCCTGATCGAGAATATCACGCTCAGAAAACAGACTTTTCAAAAAGCTAAGATTGAACTCGCCATCACGCTTGGCCAAAGCCGGTACCATCACGTTCTGTAATAGGGACAGTTCCGGAAAAATCTCTGGCGTCTGAAAAACACGCGCAACACCAAGCTGATTGATTTCATAGGGTTGCTTGCCGGTCAGAACCTCGTCGCCAAGCAACACCCGGCCACGGTTTGGTGCAAGTCGCCCGACAATCACGTTAAGCAGCGTCGATTTCCCGGCCCCGTTCGGGCCGATAATGGCATGAACGGTGCCTTTCTTGACCCGAAGGTTAATATCGGACAGCGCCCGAAGGCCGCCGAAATTCTTGTCGACGTCAGTGACATCAAGAATGTAGTCGGACATCGATCAGACCTCCCTCGTCGAAGGTTGTTGTTCTTTTTCATCTTTATCAAGCGACTTCGAACGATTGCGAACCAACCGCCACAGCCGCGTAATGCCTTCCATTACGCCACCGGGCAGGAAGATCACAATCAGCATAAAGACCAGCCCCAGCGTCAGGTGCCAGCCTTCGCCAACAAACAGACCGACAATCGAGGCAAACACATGCGCCAGCCAATCTGGCAGGAAAGAAAACGCATTCAGCAGAACCTGATCGTTAAAGGCCGAGAAGATGTTTTCGAAATACTTGATGATCCCGGCGCCAAGAAGCGGCCCGATCAGCGTGCCCGCACCGCCAAGAATGGTGATCAGGACAACTTCGCCCGATGCCGTCCATTGCATGCGTTCAGCCCCAGCCAGCGGATCGGTTACCGCCAGCAACGAACCAGCCAACCCGGCATACATGCCCGAGATAACAAAAGCCGTCATCAAATAGGGGCGCGTATTGTAGCCAGTGTAATTCATGCGGTTCTGGTTCGATTTTATCGCACGGAGCTTCAGGCCGAAAGGCGACCGGAAAATACGCAGATAGATAAAGAACGACACAATCAACAGAGCAGCACAGATATAAAACCCGGAATAACCGGTACCTTCGATACCAAACAAATTGGGTGTTGGCAGGCTTGTGGTTGCTTCGATCCCCGACATACGGTCAAGAACACGGGCATCCCCCTGGGTCAGTTGCAAACCGGTTTCACCATTGGTGATCGGCGTCAGAACTGAATAGGCCAGATTGTAGGACATCTGTGCGAAAGCCAGTGTCAGGATAGAGAAGTAAATTCCCGAACGACGCAAGGACACAAAGCCGATCAAAAGAGCAAACAGCCCGGAAAGAATGACAGCGAAAATCATCGCCGGGATGACATTCATCGACAACAGTTTGAAGCACCAAACAGCGGTATAGGAACCAACCCCCAGAAACGCTGCATGGCCAAAGGATAGATAGCCCGTCAGGCCAAACAGAATGTTATATCCAATGGCAAAAATGCCAAAGATCATGAATTTCTGCATCAGATCAGGATAGGCCGCGCCGAAAGGCTGTAACCAGAGCGGCATGGTCAGGACCACTGCTGAAAGTACCAGCATGTAAATCAGGTCCTGTTTGGGCGAAGCAATTTGAGTATTTGACATATCAGCTCTCCATCACGCCCCGTCGACCCATCAGACCGCGCGGACGGGTCAATAGAATCACAACGGCAACGAGGTAGATGATGATCTGGTCAATGCCCGGAAAGATGTCTTTCACTTCGGTCATCGACGAGAAGGATTGCAAAATGCCAAGCAGGAAGCCTGCAAGCACCGCACCGGGAAGGGACCCCATGCCGCCAACAACGACGACGACGAAGGACAGAACCAGGAAGTCCATGCCCAAATGATAATCGGGTGGCAGTACCGGTGTGTACATCACACCTGCCAGCCCCGCGACCACGGCAGCCATACCAAACACAATGGTAAAGCGGCGTTCGATATTGATGCCAAGCAGTTCGACTGTTTCACGATCAGCCATACCCGCGCGCACCACCATCCCATAGGTCGTGAAATGCAGGAATGAGAACACCAGACCGATGATAATCGCCGAGAACAACAGATAAATCAGACGCCACCAAGGATAAACCACAGATTCCCCAAGGCCAAACCACGCCCCGATATTGGCGGAACCAGCAACAATTTCCGGCGCCCCCTGCGGGATCGGATTGGCCCCAAAAAAGGTCCTCATCAGTTCCTGAACAACAATGGCAAGGCCAAAGGTGACAAGAATCTGTTCTGCATGCGACCGCTTGTAAAAATGGCGGATCAGCAGGCGTTCCATGGCAACCCCCAGCAACAACATCACCGGAATAGCCAAAATGATTGAAAACGGTACAGACCAGTCAATGATCGCCTTACCGGTATCGCCAAACCAAACTTCAAGGTAAGGCGTTTCCTTGTAGGCATCAAAAAATGTAACGGATTCGTCTTTGACACGAACCGAAATTGTCAGGATTTTTTCCAGCGTCACCGCACAAAAGGCGCCGACCATAAAGATGGCACCATGAGCAAAGTTCACCACGCCAAGCGTGCCAAACACCAGAGTCAAACCAAGGGCAATCAGCGCATAGGCGCCGCCCTTGTCCAGACCATTCAGGATTTGAAGAAATAAAGCGTCCATTGATTATCCGCCGCGTGTTCAAAAGGACTTAACGAACAAAGAGCCAAAGCACCTGTGAGGAACAAGTGCTGGTCAGGGCAGTTGGGCCGACCGTCAAATGACAGTCGGCCCAGCCTGTTACGTTGTGAAGGGGATCAGACCTTGTACGGGCCGAGTTCCCCACCGAACATATCGGCCGGATATTCGACCTGTGCGCGCGGAACCTCTTTGACCACTTCGAGAAGGTCAAAGTTGGACTGCGGGTTTTCTTTACCACGCACAACCAAAACATCCTTGAAGCACTGGTGATCTTCGGCACGATAAAGGGTCGGGCCGTTGCCCGCGCCATCGAACTCGAAACCTTCAAGTTGCTTGATGACTTCCCATGGTGCGAAAGTACCAGCCATTTCGCAGGCATTTGCATACAGCAATGTCTGAACATAGCAGGTGTGAGCGGCCTGTGACGGCGGGAAACCGTATTCCTGACCGAACGATTTCACAAAGGCCTGCGACCCGGCATCCTGCAGCGACCAATGCCAGTTCGTGGTACCCAGAATGCCTTTGGCAGCATCACCGGCACCCTGTGCCATCAGGCGCGAATACAGCGGAACAACGATTTCGAAGTTCTTGCCGTTTACTTGCTTGTCGCGCAGACCAAACTGAACAGCCTGTGTCAGCGAGTTGACCATATCCTTGCCATAGTGGTTCAGGATCAGGACATCTGCGCCAGAGTTCAGCACCGGCGTGATATATTGCGAGAAGTCACCCGCACCAACCGGCGTACGGACGGTATTAACGGTTTCCCAACCGATATTCTCGGTTGCGGCTTTGATCGATTCTTCCTGAGTCCAACCCCAAGTGTAATCGGCCGTCAGGTGATATGCACGACGATCCGTGCCGTATTCTTCCTTCAGGATCGGCGCAATCGCCTGACCGGACATATAAGCGTTAAAGAAATGGCGGAAACCATAACGCTTTTTGTCCTTACCCGTGGTGTCGTTGGAATGCGTCAGACCGGCCATGAAGATCACGCCCATTTCCTGACACAGACCCTGAACAGCCACAGCCACACCCGACGACGAACCGCCGGTGATCATTGCAACATTGTCTTTTTCGATCATGCGCTTGGCCGAAGCACGTGCTGCATCGGATTTGGTCTGGGTATCGCCGGTCACGAATTCGACCTTTTTACCCAGAACGCCGTTCCCCTTAAGCTCCAGCGGCTTGATGGTATTAAGCATACCGCCATCGCCTTCACCGTTAAGGTGTTTTACAGCCAGTTGATAGGCACGCAATTCATCAGCACCTTCATCAGCATACGGGCCCGACTGCGGCACGTTAAAACCGAATTTGACACTGCCTGAGCTACCCGGATCGCCCCGGAAAGTCTGGGCGTGGGCGTCTTTGATGAAATGCATCGGGATCGATGCGCCAATCAGCGCCGCACCGGTTGTCGCAGCCGTTCCTTTAAGGATCGTACGACGGGATACATTTCGAGCGTTCTTGGTCTCCGACATGGATTTCCTCCCCAATGTCTTGGGATGCGTTTCAGAAAAATCTGAGGTCGCGTTTTTGGTTAATGTTTTTCTCGACCTGTCATAACAATGGGGATCAATTGAAAATGAATCAATATGTTATTGAATAAGAAGGATTTTTTTGTAAATATATGGATGGACGAACTGAAAATTTGTAAATTTTGTCAAGAAAAGGGCGCGCCATGTCTCGCCAGGCACCCATCGGACATCGCATTCGCGGACGGCGAAAAGACATCGGGCTAACGCAAAATGCCCTGGCCAAGGCGGCTGGTATTTCGCCATCCTATCTGAACCTGATCGAGCACAATCGTCGCGCAATTGGCGGCGCACTTCTTTTGCGCTTGGCGGGTGTTCTTGAAATTCAACCCCATGCTCTGTCCGGTTCCGAAGAAAGCCGATTGCTTGCCGACCTTGGCGAAGCCGCGACGGACCCCGTTTTTCGTGAAACACCACTGGCCCAGCGCGATTTTCCGGCAATGATCGCCGCCGCACCGGGCATGATTTCCGCCTTTCTTACGCTTTACCGGGCGTATCGCAGCGGGCTTGAGGAAATAAATAATCTGTCCGAACGGCTTAGCCACGATCCATTCCTGGCCGAGGCCAGCCATTCGATCCTGACGCGGATTACATCAATCCGCACGGTCGCCGAGATTTTTGACGATTATGATGATCTTCCGGCAGAACAGCGTGCGCGGTTTAACGCGACACTGGTGCGTGAATCACAGCGACTGGCCGAATCCGCGACCGAAATTTTCAACTTTCTGGAACGCGGTGATGCTGGTCGCCCGGCCGCAAGCCCGGCCGAAGAAGTTGATGATCTTCTGTATGACAACGCCAACCATTTTCCGACGCTTGAAGAGCGCGCTGAAAATATGCGCACTGCAATCGATCCGACAGGCGGTCTGTTCCTGACCGATTTGATCAAACATCTGGAACGTCGCCACAGCATTAAAGTGGATCGCCTGCCGCCTGAAGATTTATCCGTAACAGGCTTTGACTGGAACCGGGAAACCGCAACATTGCGGTTTTCGCGCGCCATGCCGATCACATCGGCACGCTTTCAGGCCGCCCGCATGATTTGCCGCCTTGAAGGCGAAGACGCGGTCAATGACGTTCTGAATCGCGCCAATCTTGGTACGGATGCCGCGCGCCTTCGGGCTGGCGACGCACTGATGTCCTATTTTGCCGCCGCCATGTTGTTTCCCTATGACGATTTCCGGGCCGAGGCGCAAACGCTTCGACATGATATCGAACTGTTGCAACAACGTTTTGCCGCCAGCTGGGAACAGATTTGCCACCGCCTGACAACGTTGCGCCGACCGGGGAATGAAGGCATTCCGTTCCATTTCATGCGCACCGATATCGCAGGCAATATTTCCAAACGTTTCTCGGCATCGGGTTTGCAATTGCCGCGTTACAGCGGCGCCTGCCCACGCTGGGTCGTACACGAAGCCTATCTAACCCCAGAACGGGTCATCCCACAATTTGTCCGCCTGCCCGATGACAGTGAATACCTGTTTATCGCACGTGCTGTTCGAACCGGCCGCGGGGGTTACCGCGTGCCACAATCGGTTCATTCTGTCATGATTGGTTGCGACACCGCCTTTGCCCGTGACATCGTTTATGCTGACGGGTTGCCACTTGATACCCCGCAAGCCGCCGTTCCGGTTGGTATTGGATGTCGGCAATGCCCGCGTGCCGATTGCCTGCAACGTGCCTATGCCGCATCTGATACGACAAACCCATAGCCGCCCAAAAACCACCTAACCGATTGCGTTAGCCATACCACCCCAAAGTAGCATTAAATCTCGTTCAATAACCGGTTAGGATCACATATATAATAATTCGAATATTGGGGAGAACGTCTGTGACCGAGAGACCAAGGGTCCTGATTGCTGAGGACGAGGAGACAATTGTCGAATCCCTTAGCTTTCTGATGGAAAAGGAAGGCTATGAGGTTAGCGTTGCAACCGATGGCCAGACCGCGATTGCCATGATCGCCCGCGACCTGCCCGATATGGTTTTGCTTGATGTTATGATGCCCGGCTGCGACGGCTTTGAAGTTGTGCGTGCAGTCCGCGACAATCCGCAAACCCGTCCGATTCCGATCATGATGCTGACGGCAAAAACCCGCGAGGTTGATCGCCGCAAGGGACTTGAACTTGGCGTCGATGACTTTGTCACCAAACCTTTTTCCACCCGCGATGTGGTTTCACGCGTCAAGGCCATGCTGGCTGGTGAACGAAACTGAACACATAAGGCGGGAAACGGCCAATGACCCCACCCCGAAAACTGACCGAACGCGCCTTTACCCTTGCCCTTGTTGCGTTCTTTGCCTGGATCCCCCCACTGGTCGGGGTTTTCTCGCTTAAGGGCAGCATTTTCGGGTTGCCTATCCTGTTTATCTATTTCTTTGCCGGTTGGGCTTTTCTGATTGGCTGTTGCGCCCTGATTAACCGTGCCCTTCGTCATAGTATCCAGACCGAGGAAACGGATTAGCCATGCTATCATCCGAACTCGTCATTACGGTTTCACTGGCCTATGTCGGATTGCTGTATGCGATTGCCTGGTGGGGGGACAAACGCGCACGCGATGGCCGATCCTGGGTACGCAACCCAACCGTTTATACCCTGTCGATTGCGGTTTATTGCACATCATGGACATTTTACGGAGCCGTCGGATCGGCTGCGCGAAACGGACTTGAATATCTGACAATCTATCTTGGCCCGACGGTGATCTTTCTGGGCTGGTGGTTTTTGCTGCGCAAAATGCTGCGTATTTCCAAGGCGCATCGCATCACCTCCATCGCCGATTTCATTTCATCACGCTACGGCAAAAGCACGCAATTATCGATGCTGGTCACCCTGATTACCGTGATCGGCACAACGCCCTATATTGCGCTTCAACTCAAAGCAATCGCCACCAGCTATACGGTTCTGACCGTCTGGGGCAATGCCATGGCCGCCCCCATCCAAAATCAAGTCCACATTTTTGGCGATAGCGGCTTTTGGGCAGCACTTGGTCTTGCCCTGTTTGGCATTTTGTTTGGCACGCGTTTTATCGATGCCGATGAACATCACGAAGGCATGGTTGCCGCCATTGCGTTCGAAAGCCTGGTCAAGATGTTCGCGCTTCTGGCCGTGGGCATTTTTGTCTGCTTCTTCATGTATGCCGGGATTGGCGATCTGTTTGAACAGGCAGCATCAAATCCGCAAACAGCCCCGCTTTTGCAATTGCCGGAAAATGGCAGTGCGCGCTGGATGACATTAATGATGCTCTCCATGGCCGCCATTTTGACATTGCCACGTCAGTTTCAGGTCATCATTGTCGAAAATGTCGATGAACGCCATCTGGCAACCGCAAGCTGGGCCTTCCCGCTTTATCTTCTGGCGATGAACCTGTTTGTCTTGCCAATTGCACTGACCGGACTTGGTGTTTTGCCAAGCTGGGCTGATCCCGACTTTTTCGTAATCTCAGTCCCCCTGTTCGAAGGGCATTCGCTTTTGGCACTGGTAGCCTATGTCGGTGGATTATCGGCCAGCACCAGCATGGTGATTGTGGCGACCATTGCGCTTTCGACCATGGTTTGTAACGACCTTGTCGTGCCTGCCTTGTTGCGCATTCGCTGGTTGCGGGTCACAGAACGTGATGATTTGACCGGGCTTCTGATTTTCATCCGACGCGCATCGATTGTTCTGGTCGTGTTTATGGGCTTTGCCTATTACAGATCTGCCGGGGCCAGTGATGCGCTGGCGGAAATCGGCCTGATTTCCTTTGCCTCAACGGCACAATTCATTCCGATCATGATTGGCGGATTATATTGGAAGGGCGGCACCAAAACCGGCGCGCAAGTTGGCCTTGTGATCGGCTTTGTCATCTGGGCCTATACGCTTTTGCTACCGTCACTTGCCGATAGTGGCTGGATGGACCCGGGATTAATCGAACATGGCGCATTTGGCCATCCGTGGCTGCGGCCTGAAAGCTTGTTCGGACTAACGGGGTTTGAGCCGCTAACCCATGCGCTGATCTGGTCAATTACGCTTAACACCGCGACCTATGTTTTGATCAGCTTGTTTACAACCCCCAGCGCGCTTGAACGTATTCAGGCCACCCTGTTTGTCGATGCCTTTTTACGCAAAGGTCAGGAAACCGTGATCTGGCGGTCATCGGCAACGATTGATGACCTTTATGAACTGGTCGAACGGTTTCTAGGCCGTGAACGTGCCTTTCATTCGTTTCGCGATTTTGGCTGGACCCGTGGAACTCCCTGGCGGGGCAAGGGCGAAGCCAATACCGATATGATTGCCTTTACCGAACGATTACTTGCTGGCTCCATCGGGGCGGCATCCGCACGTGTGATGGTATCTTCGGTCGCAAAGGGGGAAATGGTCAGCCTTGATGAAGTCCTTGAGATCCTTGAGGAAACATCACATGTGATCGAATATTCCCAAAGTCTTGAACAGAAATCCCATGAACTTGAACGCGCCGCATCGGAATTGCGCGCCGCAAATAACCGGCTTAAGGAACTGGACCGGCTTAAAGATGAATTTCTGACCATGGTCAGCCATGAATTTCGCACCCCGCTGACCTCGATCCGGTCCTTTTCGGAAATTCTGGTCGATACACCCGAACTTGATCCCGAACGCGCCGAACATTTCATGAGCATCATCGTGCGTGAAAGCGAACGCCTGACGCGATTGATTGATGATCACCTTGATCTGGCGCGACTTGAAGCCGGTCATTCCGACTGGCGCCCGGAAAATATCGATCCACGGTCGGTCCTTAATGAAAGTGTCGAGGCGATCAAAGGCCTGCTCGACAACAAGGGCGTCACGCTTGATCTTGATCTGACACCTGAAACGGTGACCCTGCATGTTGACCGGGATCGTTTGACGCAGGTCTTTATCAATCTGTTGTCAAACGCAGCCAAATTTTCGGCGATTGATGATCCTCACGTAAAAGTCCGCGGCGAGGTGATGGATGGCGGTTACCTTGTATCGATCAGCGATAATGGCAACGGCATCGCCAAGGATGAACAGGCGGTGATCTTTGACAAATTTGCCCGCGGCGGAAAATACCCCGACGACAAACCCCGCCCGTCGGGGTCCGGCCTTGGCCTTGCGATTGCCAAACATGTTGTTGAACATTGCAAAGGCAAAATCTGGGTTGAAAGTCAGGAAGGTCACGGCGCAACATTCCGAGTTTTTATCCCCGCAGGATAACCCGCTGATGCGTTTGAAAAATGCCACATAGACACCCGGCTCTTTTTTATACACCTCCCCTTAATTCCGTTCATTTTTGCCCCACATAAGCACTGCGAACCGTTGATATGATGCCCCCCGCAAAATGGCATCACATCTGCGCCGGGGGTGCGTTTACCCATCGGTTACCCCCGGACATCGGAAGATAAATCATAATTTATCGAGAGAGATGAGGCGGCCATGCAGTATCAGCTAAAAATAAACGGAGAATCCCGCACCATTGACGCAGAACCCGGCACCCCGCTTTTGTGGGTTCTGCGTGATGGATTGGAACTTACCGGCACCAAATTTGGATGTGGTGTTGCGTATTGCGGTGCTTGCACCGTGCATATTGACGGCGAACCGACCCGATCCTGCCAGACCTTTGTCGAGGATGCCGTCGATAGTGAAATTACCACCATTGAAGGCGCAAAAGACAAAATCGCCCAGGCCGTTCAGGCCGCTTGGCAGGAAAAAGACGTCGTTCAATGTGGCTGGTGTCAGTCAGGGCAGATCATGTCGGCCATTGGCCTTCTAAGCGAAAACCCGAAACCGACGGACGCGGAAATCAAGGATTACATGCAGGGCAATGCGTGCCGCTGTGCCACCTATGTCCGCATTAACGAAGCCATCAAGCTGGCATCTGAAAAGCTGGAGGCATAAGTCATGAATATCAATGTTTCCCGTCGTGGATTTCTTATGGGCTCGGCCGCAGGTACGGCCGCCCTTTTGGTCGGTGTCAATGCCAATGGCGTACTTGCCGCGGGCAGTGTTGCTGCTGCAACTGACCTTAATCCGTTTGTCAAAATCGATGCTGACGGCACCGTAACAGTCATTATCAAACACTTTGAAATGGGTCAGGGAACAACAACTGGCCTGACGACGCTGGTCGCCGAGGAACTTGATGCCGACTGGAGCACAGTTCAAACAGCCTTCGCCCCGGCCGACAATGAACGATATTCTAACCTGTTCTTCCATGCGCAGGGGACTGGTGGCTCGACGTCCATTGCAAATTCCTTCATGCAGTATCGCGAAGCCGGTGCTGCTGCACGCGACCTTCTGGTTCGTGCGGCGGCTCAAAGCTGGGATGTGGATGCCAGCAGCATTGCCGTTGACAACGGTATACTGACATCCGGTGGCAATTCCGGCCACTTTGGCGAATTTATCGCGATTGCCGCAACCCTTGAAGCGGTTGAAAAACCAACCGTGAAAACCCCGGATCAGTTCAAGCTGATTGGCAGCGACAAACTTCATCGCAAGGACAATTCCGGCAAGACGAACGGCACGGCAATGTTCGCTATGGATGTCAATCTGCCGGGCATGATCTATGCTGCAATCATGCGCAGCCCGAAATTCGGGGGCACGGTCGTTTCTTTTGACGATAGTGCCGCCAAAGACGTTGGCGGCTTCATTGCTGCGCAAGTTTTGCCAAACAAAGCCGGCGTTGTGGCATTTGGCAAAAACACCTGGGCGGCCTTTCAGTCCCGTGATGCCCTATCTGTACAATGGGACTTCAGCCAAGCCGAAACACGCAGTACCGACACCATGATTGCCGATCACAAGGCGTTGCTTGATGCGCCACAGTTCGACGCCAATCACGAAGTACCGCTGGCATCCCTTGAGCCGGTTCTGGCCCGTGCCGCCAAAACCATTGATGCGGAGTTTACCTTCCCGTTCCTGGCCCATGCCCCGCTGGAATCGGAAAACTGCGTCATCGAACCGACAAAAAATGGTGTCCGCGTTCATGATGGGTGCCAATTCCCGACCTTTACCCGGCCAATGGTTGCAGCGGCACTTGAACTAGACCCTTCACAAGTCGAAATCAGAACACTTTATGCAGGCGGATCATTTGGTCGCCGGGCCAATGCAACATCGGACTACAACACAGAAGCTGCCATGGCTTTTGCCGTTTCCGGTCGGAAAGTTCCGGTCAAACTTATTTGGAGCCGCGAAGACGATATTCGCGGCGGCTATTACCGACCAATGTCGGCACATCGTGCCAAAATCGGCCTGGATGCCGATGGCAAGATCACCGGTTGGGATCACCGTATTGCAATCAAGTCCATCGTAAAAGGTACGCCCTTTGCCGGTATGGTTCAGGGCGATATCGATCCGACCTCTGTCGAAGGAGTGTCAGAAAGCCTGTATAACGTACCGAATTTCGGCGTGGGTCTTAGCGATTTTCAAACCCCTGTTCCAATCAACTGGTGGCGTTCAGTCGGGCATACCCATACCGGCTTTGTTATGGAAACCCTGATGGACATGCTGGCGACCGAAACAGATCAGGATCCTATCGAAATGCGCCTTGCGATGCTGGACCCGGCGGGTGCCAATCAGGCTCGCATGATCGAAGCCATCAAACAGGTGCGTGAGATTTCCGGATGGAAGAAAGGCGACAAACGCGGCTTTGCATCACACTTCTCGTTCAACACCTGTGTTGCAGTTGTTGCTGATGTCACCGTCGAAGACACCAGTGTGCATGTAAACAAGCTGTTTATGGCGGTTGAGTGCGGGGTTGCCGTTAACCCTGATGTCATTCGTGCCCAGATGGAAGGCGGTGCCGGTTACGCGCTAAGTGCCATCTTCCGCAACGAAATCACCCTGACCGACGGGGAAGTCGATCAATCCAACTTCCCCGATTACGAACTGCTTCGAAATCATGAAATGCCTGCCATCGAAGTGGCAATTGTTCAATCGAACAATGCCCCTACCGGCGTTGGCGAGCCGGGCGTCCCCCCGACCGCCCCGGCTGTTGCCAACGCCATCTTTGCCAAAACCGGAAAGCGGATCACGGATCTTCCGATGACCAAAGCCGGTTTCGACTTCGTGTAAGGCATGTTGTCCGGGGGACATTTAGGGTCCCCACCCGTCCCCCGGACAGCCCCTTTGGGCAGGAGAAGATCATGAGCAACCAATTATCGGCAATGCTGCGCGCCTGGCGCGATGGCAAACAAAACACCGAATGGGTTCTGGGCACGGTATATCGCACCGAAGGATCGGCCTATCGCAAGGCCGGGGCGATGATGCTGATCAATGGACAGGGACAGCAATTTGGCCTGCTAAGCGGCGGCTGTCTTGAAGCCGACATTATCCGCAATGCACGGCGCGCGATGGTCACCGGCAAAACCGTGATGCTGGTCTATGATGGCAATGACGAAGACGATCTGTCGTTCCGGCTGGGTGTCGGATGCGGCGGCAAGGTCTTTATCATGCTGCAACCCCTTGATCAGAAAAACGACCTTGGTCTTTCAGATTTGTCCAAGGCCCTGACCGAACGTCAAAGCGGTTTGTATTTCCAAAAAATCGGCGATATCGCCGGATATTTCAAACGTGCCGACCACACCGTGCAGCGCAGCGCCCATATCGAAAACCGTTCGGATGGTGACTGGCTTGTCACCCCGATTGTGCCCGAACCGCATATCCTGATTGTCGGTGGTGGTCTTGATGCCCGCCCGGTCGTCAACATCGCCCATGAAATGGGCTGGAAAACCACACTGGTTGATCCGCGCGTGGCAAATGCACGACCGGAACATTTCCCCAAGGCCGATATGATCCTGCGCAAGATTGACAGATCACTTGCTGGTCATGTGGCCCAGCATCGTGTTGATGCGGCAATCTTGATGTCACACAGCATCGGAATTGATGCCGATGCGCTATGCGCGCTGCACAATAGCCGGCTGCGTCATCTGTCCATGTTGGGGCCACGACATCGCTTTGCTGATGTCCTTGATCGTGCGGGTTTGTCTGAACATGCACTTTCCTTCCCGGTGGCAAGTCCGGCTGGCATTGATATCGGAGGCCAATTGCCCGAAAGCATCGCGCTTTCGATGTTGTCGGGTATTCATGCGGCCCTTTACAAACACAATGTGGCCCCCGCACTTGCACAGGCAGCCGAATAATGAAGATTGCCGGATTGATCCTTGCGGCTGGTGAAAGCACCCGATTTGGCGGACGCAAACAACTGGCCGAAATTGATGGCAAACCAATGCTTGGTCATGCCATCGATCAGCTTTCCCCGATTTTTGGTGATGACCTTTTTGTTGTTCTGGGGGCCTTTCGCGATGAAATCACGTCCATCATTGGCGATCAGGCCAAAATCATTGCCAATGACAATTGGCAATTTGGCATGGGATCATCGATTGCCTGTGGCATTGCCGGTATCTGTGCAAACGGCACCTATGACGGGGTCATGATTGCACTGGGCGATCAGGTCGGCCTTCAAGGCCGCGATTATAAAAAACTGATAAGTGCGTTCAATGGCAGCCACATCATCGCATCGCGCTATAACGAGATGAACGGTGTTCCCGCCGCATTCCCGGCCACCTGTTTTCCCGAACTTGCCATGCTGGGCAGTCACCGCGGCGCACAGCAACTTTTAAACAGTGGCAGTCACGACATCAGTGCAATTGCGATGCCCAATGCCGCCCTTGATATCGATACACGCGACGATCTGAAACAGCTGATCGGCCTTGATCTCGGACCCGGTCCGATATGGGCTGACCCGCCGCTGTTTTTAGGGCAATCTGAATAACAGATCGACATCGCGGCAACCGGAAAACCATCATTTATGAAATCAACTGCGAATATCATGGTCCTTCTGGTCGAGGACAATATGGATATTGCCGGTACGATCAGTGATTATCTATCCCTTGAAGGAATTGAATGTGATCACGCCTATGATGGGGAAACCGGCTTTAACCGTGCCTTGACCGGGGAATATGATGTCATCCTGCTTGACGTCATGTTGCCGTTTCGCGATGGCATAAGCATCTGCAACGCGCTGCGCAGCGAAGGCATCGACACCCCAATTCTAATGTTGACCGCGCGCGATACACTGGCCGACAAGCTCGAAGGTTTCAGTGCCGGGGCCGATGATTATCTGGTCAAACCCTTTGCGCTTGAAGAACTTTTGATGCGTACGCGCGTTTTATCACGCCGACGCAGCGGCGAAATCAGGCGGTTCTCACTCGGCGATCTGGTCGTTGATTTTGAAAATCGCCATGTTGAACGATCCGGTCGAGCAATTAATCTGTCGCCGACCGGCTGGACCATCCTTGAAGTTCTGGCCCAGAACAGCCCACACATTGTGACCCGTTCCCGACTAAGCATGGCCTTATGGCAAGGCGACCCGCCCGATACCAATGCGTTGAAAACACATCTTTACAAATTGCGGATGCGCATCGACAAACCGTTCAATCAGCACCTGATCCACACCATCGCCGGTCAGGGCGTGGCCCTTCGCGAGTAATTGATATGCATGCCTGTGCACCAATCCAGAAAACCTTTTCCCGTTTTGTGCGGAATTACGTTTTGCTGGCACTTGTCATTACGCTGGTGATCTATACCGGGATCGTCAATTTCTACATGCTGTATGGCAAATGGATGATCGCCGCATTCCAGTTAGAGGTCATCGCCGAACAATATGATGAATTGCGCAGCGCCAACCCAAACGCGCCCCTGCCCAACGGTTTCAATATCCAGACCTTTACAAGCTATAATGCTTTGCCGGAATTGCTGCGCGAACATTTCACGCCGGACGATATCGAACCGGGTGAACTTTTCTACCTCAACACCGATAAATATGCTGACCTAAAAGCCCCGGAAAATCCGATATTTCTGGTTTTTCCACATACTCTGAAAGACGGTAAACAGATCCTTTTATTGCAGACCTATCACGCCCGCGACGAAGATAGCATCTACTTTAAACGGCTTCGGAAACTGGCATTTTTGACCATTCCGTTTGCGATTGGCGTCGTTGTGATCTTTGCCTATTTCTTGTTGTTAATCGGCAAGCGATTAACACAGCCATCCGAAAAACTTCAAGGCTGGGCCAAAACATTATCAACCAAAAACCTGCATGAACCCGTACCCGACTTTGGCTTTACCGAGTTAAACGACGTAGCAAGTGAACTGCATCAATCGCTGGTTCGGGTGGATAAATTCGTAACCCGTGAGCATGAATTCCTGCGTCAGGCCAGCCACGAATTGCGCACACCTGTCACCATCGTCAGTGGCAATGTTGAATTGCTTGATAAGACACCACTCAATGAAATTCAGGTTCGATTGGCCGCACGCATAAAACGCGCCAACCGCAATATGCAGCAATTGATTGAAACGCTTCTGTGGCTGGGCCGCGAAGCCGCCCCCAATGGCCACCATGAAAAGATCGATTACCCATCCTTTGTCCGCGAGGCAATTGTCGATCTTGCCTATCTGACAGATGGCAAGAACCTGAGCTGTGAATTCAATACCGATGATGACAGCGGCGAAATCACGGCGTCATCCGCTGCCCTGATGATTGTGGTGTCGAACCTGATCCGCAATGCATTCGAACACACCCCAAAGGGTCAGGTGACAGTCACCCTTAAAGCCAACAAACTGATTGTCGAAAACAACCTGATGACCTGTGCGGGTGACTGTATCCGTGATCAGGGTGAAGGCATCGGCCTTCATCTTGTGCGCAGGATTTGTGATCGCTGCAACTGGACGTGTGAAACAACCATCCTGTCATCGGGCGGTATGCGCGCGACCTTTACACTTTCTGCCGCCTGATAGCTGCACGCCCTATGGCCGAAGCAATCGGGCCGCTGGATATTCAAAGGTGACCTTGCCATCTTTCATGCCCCAGATCGGGCGGGCAATTTCCGCGATAACCTGTGCCCTGTTCGATGCCGGCAAGGCAATAAACGTCGCCGCCCCGCCAACCGTGATTGCGTTTGAACGTCCCAGAAGCTTGGCCGGATGATCGGTAACCATGGCAAAGCACATTTCAAGTTCTTCAATCGTGCTAAGCTGGCTGACATTGGCATAAAGATTTGCCATCCGCGATAACGAACAATCACCGAATGGTGTGAACGGGTTCAGCACATTATTGGTCGCAATCGTGCAACATACCCCGGCATGGGCAAGACGATGGGCCGGGGCCACGCCACGCGGAATTGAATGTTCGCAATCACGCCCGGTCAGGAAAAGGTCGGTGGACGGCAACACCGTCAAACCGATCCCGGCCTGCTGCATCAGGGCCGTGGTATCTGCCAGTTGATCCTTTGGCAAAACTGACAGCTTCGTCACATGCCCGATCATCACCCGCCCCTGCCAACCAAAGGCAATCGTCTGGCGCGCGACTTCGTCCAAATGCCGCCAAGTCGGATCAAGATCGAAATCCAGATGAAAATCAAGATCGACATCATAATCACACGCCATTTCAAACAGGTGCTTAATCTGGCCAACTGGATCGCTATCCATATACGGGCAGCCGCCCAAAAGGTCCGCCCCGCTGTCAAGCGCCTCTCGCAGAAGCTCTTCGGTTCCCGGATAGTTCAAAAGCCCTTCCTGCGGAAAGACACAAATCTCGATATCCATCGCCCAGGCATAATCACGTTTCAGGCGCTTGATCGCCCGGAACCCGGCAAGACCGATGCCTGGATCAATTTCAACATGGGTGCGGATCGCGTTCGTACCCTGTGTGATAGCTTTTTCAATGACCTTCGCCCCGCGGGCATAAACGTCATCCTCGGTAAAGCCGCTTTTGGCCTTGGCAACCGCACTGATCGCCCCTTGTAGCGTGCCGTTTTCATTTTTGGCACGATCCAGAATACAGGCTTTATCAAGATGCAGATGACTTTCAACAAACCCGCCGGTCACAAGGTTACCAACCGCATCAAAGGACGGTGCATCGCTTGTAATCAAACGCGCAATATCAACGACCTTTCCACCGCTTACCGCAATATCAAGAAGACCATCCTCGCCATGAAGGCAGGCGTTCCGCACCACAAAATCAAGCATGTTCGCTGATCACCTTTTCACTTTTGGGCTGCATTTACCGTTGGTCAACAACGCAAGCCTTATGCCACGATCCTGAACTGTTTTAATTCAACATGTTACACTGCCATCTTTTGGAACTCGCACCATAGATTCTTGAGGCATGTACAAATTGCATGCAATTATTGCATAAAATTTACGCATGCAATAATTCTGCTGCCGTAATATGCTGATCACAGATCAATTGCATGAATGAGGACGCCAAATGACCGACACGCTTACCCCGGCTGCATCGGAAACGCTGTCACCCGATGCACAGATTGTGCGCGATTTTCTTGATGCATCGATGAAGCCCGATCCGGTCAAGGCGGCGACCTATATGTCGGACGATGTCGTGATCACCTTTACCGACGGTGCCAAATACGATCATCCATCGGGCACGACGGCGTTTAACGCTGCCCGCTATAAGTGGGTGAAAAAGAAGTTCGGGCAGTTTGACGTCGCATCGGGCAAAGACGAAACCGTGGTTTACAGCGTCGGTACACTTTATGGCGAATGGCCGGATGGCACATCCTTCGAAGGCAATCGTTACGTCGATCGTTTTGTCATTCGCAATGGCAAGATCATCAAAATGGATGTCTGGAATGAAAGCGCTGAACGCATTCTGGTCCGTCAGGGCATCAGGGCCTGATCGATTTCTCCGCCTTTCCCGGCGGGAAAATCATCCGCCTGGCGGCTTAATCCTGACTTTCACGCACCTGCCGTGCATAGGGTTCAAGCGCATCAAGATAAACCAACGGACCGGCTTCTTTTTGCGTAATCAGCGCCCGGTCAGCGACCGCCGTCAGGTGCGAACGCATCAAATCACGTGCCTTTTCCTCGTCCGCATTGGCAAGGGCATCTATAATCTGGCGGTGTTCCGAAATACCGCAATCGGACGAATGTGGACGGGCATACAGCGACAATGTCAGGCCGCAACGATAACCGATTTCTTCAACATAGCGCAACAAAACCGGGCTTCCGGTCAACTTGGCAAGAAGGATATGGAACTCGGTCGCAAGCCGGATGGAAATTGGCTCGGACGCGTGTTCGGCTTCGACTTCCTTGGCAAGATGGGCTTCAAGCTCGGCCAGTTTTGTCGGCGTCATGTCCTTGATCACACGGCTGATCACAAGGTCTTCTATCTGGGTGCGCAGCTCGAAAATATCACGGGCTTCTTCAAGGCTTGGCTTGGCAACCATCGCCCCACGATTGCGACGAAGCTCCACCAGTCCTTCGGCGGCAAGCCGTTCAAGCGCTTGCCGGATCAGGGTGCGGCTTACACCGAACCGTTCACCAAGGGAATCTTCGGGCAATTTCATACCGGGCAGCAAAACACGTTCCAGAATGGCAGAACGCAATGCCGAACAGATCAACTCATTGCGGTGTTTTGCTTTATCAGAAGCCTTCATAATATCCCGGTGACAATGATGACAGTTGCGAACCTGTATAGTCGATTGCATGCAATTTTGCCATCGGTGATCCACGCAATCTGATCGTTCATTTCGACACAACCAACCACCATGAAAGATACCGACATGAGTGCAGCAACCAATCCCCCGACCTGTCGCGCGATGGTCACCAGCCCAAGTGTTGCCGCAAGCGAGGCCGGGGCACAGGTGCTGCGCGATGGTGGCACGGCGATTGAGGCCGTTGTTGCCACCGCATCTGTTTTGGCGGTGACCTATCCGCATTTTTGCGGCATTGGCGGCGATGCCGTCTGGATAGTGGCAGACCGGACCGGCAAGGTTTCTTCGTTTCTTGGTATCGGCCAAGCCGCACTTGGCGCCACATCCGATATCAACACACCCATTCCATTGCGCGGACCGGCGTCGACCCTGACCACGGCCTGTACTGTTGATAGCTGGCAACACGCCCTTGATCATTCCACCCGTCACTGGGGCGGCACGCGCAAGCTTGGCGATCTGATCGAACCGGCAATTGCCTTGGCCGAGAACGGTTTCCCCGTCAGCCCGTCGCAATGCTTCTGGCTGAATTTCAGAAAAGACGATTATCAAGACTGGCCGGGATTTGCTGATATCTTTGCCCCGAACGGGCGGGCGCCCAAAGCCGGAGAAATCTTTGTTCAGCCGCAACTGGCCGAAAGCCTGAAACTGATCGCAAAAAATGGCGCACGCGATTTTTACGAGGGCAAACTGGCTCGCAAGATTGCCAAGGGGTTGGCAGATGCCGGTTCTCCGATCCGGGCACGTGATCTGGAACTGACCAGCACCCGCACGGCCGATGCTGTCTCGCTTGAATATGGCGATATTACCCTGTATGCACCGCCTGCCCCCACTCAGGGATTAGCCACCTTGATGACCATGGGCATCCTGCGTGAAATGGGAACCAAGGATTGGGGTGAAAGCAATGCCGATCATTTTCATCTGGTCGTCGAAGCCATCAAACGTGCATTTCTTGAACGTGACCGCATAGGCGACCCGGATGATACCGATGCCGATTTCGGCAACATGCTAGCACTTGAAACCTTGCGCAAAAATGCGACTGATATCGCAATGGATCGCGCAATGGAATGGCCGCATCTGTTCCGCCACGGCGATACGGTTTTCCTTGCCGCAACCGATGCACAGGGCAATTGCGCCAGTGTTTTGCAAAGTACGTATTTCGATTGGGGCAGCGGAGTTGTCGCGGGTGACACCGGCATTGTCTGGCAAAACCGTGGTGCCGCATTCAGTACGGCTGAAGGTCACCCAAACCAACTAAAACCGGGCAAAAGGCCGTTCTATACTTTGAACCCAGGATTGGCGTTGCGAAATGGCAAGCCCTGCCTGCTTTACGGTACCCAAGGTGCCGATGGCCAGCCACAGACTTTGGCAATGCTGCTGACCCGACTGATCGATTTCAACCTGTCCCCGGCGGAGGCCCTTGCCCGGCCGCGCTTCCTTTTGGGCAAGACATTTTCTGATTCCCGCGACAGCCTAAAACTTGAAGCCGATGCCGGACCGGCCGTCTTTGCCGAACTGGTCAAACGGGGACATATCCTGCGCGAGATCGAGCCCCAAAGCGCCCTTGCCGGGCAGGCAGGTACCATCCGCATCGCACCGGACGGATCTATCGATGGGGCACATGATTCACGCAGCGACGGGGCCGCCATTGGCATCACTTAGGGCAACCACCCTTCCATAGAACGCCATATAAATAGCCTGCCACAGATTTTTTGACGGTGGGTTTTGCTGTTGTTTCAATGATTTCGCATGCGAATGCCGCAAATTGAACTCTCTGATGGCGAATACTGTATAAATTTACCCTCGACTCTTGAAAAAGACTCCGGTAGCGTATGGTTAATCGATTAACCATCTAATCAATATCATCAGATGCATCAACAAGGTGCATTGGCGGGGGTTGAAGTGGCCGCATCGCGCACCGGACCGAATATGAGCAAGATCGCTAGCGCCCTTGGGGTGTCTTCGGCAACGGTGTCAAATGCACTGTCTGGCAAGGGTCGGGTATCAGCCGAACTGGTCGAAAAAATCCGCAAAAAGGCCGACGAACTTGGTTATGTCCCCAGCAGTGCCGGACGCGCGCTCCGCACGGGCCGGTCAAATGTTTTGGGCCTTGTCCTTCCCGATATTTCAAATCCCCTGTTCCCACAGATTGCCCAAGCCATGGAAGCCGCCGCATCGAATGCCGGATATGGCATTCTGATTGCCGATTCACGCGGAGATGTTACCACCCAGACACAGGCGATCAGTCGCCTGATCGAACGCGGTGTTGATGGCCTTGTTGTCATTCCGCGCCGCGGCACCCGCATCGGTGATATTGGCTGCCCGGTCGCAATGGTTGATACACCGTCAACTCCGGGCAATACGGTTTCGGCCGATCACTGGGAAGGCGGGGCAAAGGTTGCCCGCCATCTGGTCGATTTGGGTCACAAGAACTTTCTTCTGGTCGGGTATGACCCGGCATCAAATGTGCAAAACGACCGTATCGGCGGTATGAAATCGGCGTTTGGTCCGGGCATCAAATACGACACGATCTGGCTGGAAACGCTTTTGCGCGAACGTGGCGAACAAACGTCGCTTGGCCTGATTGACCGTGTCCGTGACGGGGTCACGGCAATTGCCGCCGTTTCGGATTTGCATGCGCTTCGCGTTTTAACCGAACTGCAAACCGCCGGGATCAAGGTCCCGCAACAGGTTAGTGTAACAGGCTTTGACGATCTGATTTTCTCGCCCGTGGTTACACCCTCGCTGACCACGGTGCATATGGATATGGCCCGGATTGCCGAACTGGCGATTGCCGCTCTTGTGCGTGAAATCGAACACAGCAAATCCGAACCGAATGCCAATACATCCCAAGAACAAAACGGCAAGGCGGCCAAACAAACCGTCACAGCCGAGCCATCCAAGGTTTCGATGGAATTAATGGTGCGCGCCTCAAGCGGGCCGGCAATTCTGCCTGATACACCCATCTCAAATGGAAAGACGCTGTAATGCCGATGAAAAAACTGCTTGTGGCTTCTACTGCCCTTTTGCTGTCCGTAGGTGCCGCAAAGGCCGAAGAAAAAACCCTGACCATCTCGGTTTATGGTTTCGCACAGGATGCCTTCAAGAAATTCCTGTATGAGCCGTTCGAAGAAAAATGTGGTTGTGAACTGGTTGTTGAAACTGGCAACTCGGTCGAACGTCTGGCCAAAATCGAAGCCAACAAAGACGCCCCGGTCATCGACCTTGCCGTCATCTCAATGCGCGATGCACTGGCGGCGGCCAATAAAGGCCTGACCGACAAGGTCGACACCGCAAAACTGTCGAACTTTGCCAAACTTTACGACATTGCCAAAGATCCGAATGGCGATGGCATGAGCGTCGGTTACACCTTCTATGCCAGCTCGATCGCCTATCGTTCGGATAAGATGACAGTCGATAGCTGGGCCGATCTTTTGGCCGATGACGTTGTTGATCATGTCGCCCTGCCAAATGTCACCACCACCCAAGGTCCACTAACCCTTTATATGCTGGGCAAGGCGCTGGGCGATGAAGATGCGTCGCTGAAAACCCCGATTGCGGCTGTCGGCGCGAAAAAGGACGAGATCGTTACCTTCTATGTGCGGTCCTCGCAACTGGTTCAACTGATGCAGCAGGAAGAAATCTGGGCGGCACCAATTGGCCGTTTTGCATGGTCGGGCTTCTCGAAAATGGACCTACCAATCAAATGGGCAACGCCAAAAGAAGGCCAGTCGGGTGGCATGAATGTCATGGTTCTGACCAAAGGCAGCAAGAACCGCGACCTTGCGCTTGAATTCATGGATTTCTGGCTGTCGACCGAAACCCAGACCACTTTGGCTGAGAACCTTGTCGATAGCCCGGCCAACAAAGACGTCAAGGTTTCCGACGAGATTGCTGAAAACCTGACTTATGGTGCGGATACGGTTGCCAACCTGCATCTTATCCCGTCACAGGTTGCCATCGATAATCAGGAAACCTGGCTGTCGGAATGGAACAACAAAGTCGGTCAGTAACTATCTGCCGGACGAATATCGGATCGGGGTATCAAAAACGACGGCCCCGATCCGACGAACCGCGTTTACGCCACTATCTATCCCTCTAACCGACGACAAGGTTGCTGAGATGTTTCAGAACCGGGCCGAGGCCTTTGCGCTGGTCCTTCCTGCGGCGATCTTTGCCAGTGTTGTTTTTCTGGTTCCCGTGGGAATCCTTCTATCCGAAGGATTTCGCACCGGCGACAGCTGGACGATACAGGCCTATATCGATTTCTTTTCACAGTCGCTGAACCAGACGGTGTTTTTACGCACCCTTAAACTGGCCGCGATGGTGACCGCCGTTTCCGCCGTGATCGGCTATGCCGCAGCATTTGCAATTGTAAACCTGCCGCCCAAGGGCAAAGGCCGGATTACCGGGCTTGTCGTGCTGCCGTTGATGATTTCACCGGTGGCGCGGACCTATGCATGGCTTGTCATCCTTGGCCGCACCGGCTTTGTCAATCAGGCGCTGGTTGGCATCGGGCTTTCCGATGAGCCGATCCGGTTCCTGTTTACCGAAACCGCCGTTTTCATCGGGTTGCTTCAGTTGTTTTTGCCACTGATGATCATTTCGCTGATCAGTGCGCTTGAAAACATGCCGCGCGATGCGGTTCCCGCCGCGCGCGTTTTGGGCGCAAACTGGTTGCAGGTTTTCACCAAGGTGATCTTGCCGCTGACCAAAGAAGGCCTTGTGATCGGTGGCACTCTGGTCTTTACCGGCTCCATGACCGCCTATATCACCCCGGCGATTTTGGGCGGGTCCAAGGTTTTGATGTTGGAAACCCTGATGTATCAGCGCGTCACTGTGGCCAATGATTTTGTCGCGGCCAGTGTGATTGCCCTGATCCTGATTGTCATGGCGTTTGCCGCCAATGTTTTACTTAAACGGCTGGCAACTGCGAGGAACAAACGATGACATCACGTCTGTTTTCCCCGATTGTTTTACTCTTGGTTCTGACCTTTCTTATTGGGCCGTTCCTGATCATTATTGCCGCCTCTCTCTCGGCCGGTGAAACCCTTGCCTTCCCGCCGCAAGGATTGTCGCTGCGTTGGGTATTTAAGGTATTCGAAGTCGAAAGCTTCCGTGCGAGTTTTGGCATTTCGATGTTTTTAGCCATCGGCGGCACCTTAGCCGCCCTGATCCTTGGCATACCGGCAAGCTATGCGCTGTCGCGCTATAAGATGCCGGGGGCCGAAACCATTCGAACCATCGTATCGTCGCCAATCATTGTGCCGGGCATCATCGTCGGTTTGGCATTGCTGCGCTATTTTGTGGTGCCGTTTAATTTTGGCATTTTATTCGCGCTATTCATGGCCCATACCGCACTAATCCTGCCCTATGCCATACGCGTGGTCTCGGCCAGCCTGAACAACCTGCGGTCGGACATCGAAGAAGCAGCCGTACTTTTGGGGTCGTCACGTATTGGTGCGTTTTTCCGCGTCGTAATGCCCAATATTCGCGGCGGTATTCTGGCGGCCTTCATTCTGGGCTTTGTCACCAGTTTCAATCAGGTCCCGGTATCACTGTTTCTATCGGGCCCCGGCGTCCGTACCCTGCCAATCGATATGCTTTCCTATATGGAGATCACCTATGACCCGTCGGTCGCGGCCCTTTCGGCGCTGCTTGCCTTCATGTCGCTGGGCATTGTCTTTCTGGCCGAACGTTTCCTAGGATTTTCCCGCTATGTCTGATCTGCGCTTTCTCAGCCTTGAAAAACTGACCTTGTCCTATGGCAAAAACATTGCCGTGCCGGAAATGGATCTTGATATCGCCAAGGGTGAATTGGTCGCCCTGCTTGGCCCGTCGGGTTGTGGCAAAACCACAACCATGCGCGCCATTGCCGGTTTGATGGCACCGTCATCGGGGTCGATCATTCTTGATAATGTCGATATCACCCGCACCCCGGCCAACAAACGCCCGGTCGGGTTGGTTTTCCAATCCTATGCCCTGTTTCCGCATCTTAACGTCTATGAAAACGTTGCCTTTGGCCTGAAACTGATGGGCGTGCGCGGATCGCTTCTTGATGACAAGGTTCAAGAAGGCCTTAAGACCGTTGGCCTGTCAAAATTCGCCACCCGCAAACCGGCCGAACTTTCCGGCGGGCAGCAACAGCGTGTCTCACTGGCGCGATCCATGGTGATGGAACCCAAAGTTTTGCTGCTGGATGAACCGCTATCCAATCTTGATGCCCGCCTGCGCCTTGAAATGCGGACCGAATTGCAGCGCGTGCAAAAAGAAAGCGGTGTCACGATGATCTTTGTCACCCATGATCAGGTCGAAGCCCTTGCCATGGCGGATCGCATTATCGTCATGCTAGATGGTCATATCGAACAAATCGGCACGCCCGAGGATATCTATAACCGACCAATTTCCGACTTCGTCGCCGATTTCGTCGGGTTTGAAAATGTCTTCTCGCTCAACGACGGCAAGCTTAAAACCGCCAATGGCATGGTCGCACTTTCTGGCGACATTCCAGCCGATGCCAAGGGCCTTGCATGGCGCCCCGCGATGGTCACCCTTGGCGATGGCCCGTTTGAGGGAACAATACGCGGCACATCTTTTGCCGGTGGCACGCGGGAATATCTACTTGAAACATCGCTTGGCCAAATCAAGGCCGAATGCGATGCCAGCCTGCCAGCCCATGCATTCGGGGCGACGCTTAAATTCGATTTGCCCGTGGCAAGGGCCGCATCCCTTTCCCGCGTCGGGAGCCTCTGATGGGACTTTGGATCGACACCGATATGGGATTTGATGATCTGGCCGCCGTGCTGATCATCACCCATGCGGGTAAAAAGATCGATGGCATGTCGCTGATTGCGGGGAATTCACCGCTTGAACGCGTGCGCATCAATGCGGCCAGTGCCGCCCGTCTGTTTGGCTGGAATTTCAAAATCTTTACCGGTCGCGAAAATGCCGTGATGGGCGGGCTTGAAACTGCGGAAAAAATCCTTGGCCCGCATGGCATGCAATCCACGGGTCTGCATCTTCCTGATTGTCGGCCAATTGCCGAGTGCAGCGCGTTCGATGCCCTTTGCAACTGGCTTGAAAGCAAATCAAACCCCGATGATGAACGCCATATCCTCGCACTTGGTCCGTTGGGTAATATTGCATCCCTTGTCCTTGCCCGCCCCGATCTGGCGCGTAAAATCGATTGTCTGACCTGGATGGGCGGCGCGGTTGGGCTTGGCAACCATACCGCATCTGCGGAATACAATGCCTTTGCCGATCCCGAAGCGCTGGCAATCACCCTGTCGCACCAAGTGCCGCTGCGCATGGTCGACCTTGACCTTTGCCGTCAAGTTCTGGCAACCCCGGCTGATATTGCCCCAATCCGCAATGCGGGCGGTAAAAACGCCGAACTTTTGGCCGACCTGACCGAGGGATATGTCAATATTGCCCTTGCGCGCGGGCGCGATGCAATGTCGATCTTTGATCCCTGCGCCGCGGTTGCCACCATCAGCACCGATGTCATTACCTTTGCCGATGCCCATATCGAGGTCGAACTTGGCCACGGCCCGTCACGCGGCCGAACCATTGTTGACCCCCGCCCCAATGCGGCCAAAAACGCGCAATATGCTGTCGCTGTTGATACGGCCCGCGCGCGCGACCTGATCTTTTCAGCCCTGAAGGCGGAAGCAGCCAAATGAACAGCCGAACCAACGAGCCCGCCGACCTGACCTGTGACAAGCTGCGCACCCGTGCAGTTGCCGCCGCGCGCGGCGATGCCCCCTTTGATATCCTGATCACCGGCGGCGAATTGGTTGATATGGTCACCGGTGAAATCCGCAGGGCCGATATCGGTGTGATTGGCCCGATGATTGCCAGTGTCCATGAACCCGCAACCCGAAGTGACGCCCGCAAGATCATCAGCGCACGTGGCGGCTTTGTCAGCCCCGGCCTGATCGACAGCCACATGCATATCGAAAGTTCAATGGTCACCCCGGCGATATATGCCAAAACCGTGGTGCCACGCGGGGTGACCACCATCGTCTGGGACCCGCATGAATTGGGTAATGTCTTGGGGCTTGACGGGGTGCGCTGGGCGATTGATGCAACGCGCGATTTGCCGCTTCGTGTCATGGTTCTTGCCCCGTCCTGCGTTCCGGCTGCCCCCGGGCTTGAAATATCAGGTGCCGATTTTGACGGTAACGCCATGGCAAAATTACTGTCATGGCCGGAAATTTCCGGGGTTGCCGAAGTTATGAATATGCGCGGCGTCATTAACCGCGATCCGCGCATGACCAACATCATGCAGGCCGGTTTAACATCGGGGAAACTTGTTTGCGGCCATGCCCGCGGACTGGAAGGCCCCGACCTTGCCGCTTTCATGTCCGCCGGTGTCAGTTCCGATCACGAACTGGTATCAAACGATGACCTGATGGCCAAACTGCGCGCCGGTCTGGCGATTGAAATGCGCGGATCACATGATCATTTACTGCCGGGTTTTGTTGACACCCTTAATGACTTGGGCTTCCTGCCACAGACCGTAACCCTTTGTACCGACGACGTTTTCCCCGATGATTTATTCAATGCCGGTGGCCTTGATGACGTGGTCCGCCGCCTGGTTCGTTATGGCATAAAACCGGAATGGGCACTTCGCGCGGCAACACTGAATGCCGCGATGCGCCTGGGTCGATCCGATCTGGGCCTGATCGCGGCGGGGCGTCGTGCTGACATCGTCATCTTTGATGATCTGACCGATTTTAAGGCGCGCCATGTTATTGCCAATGGCGAAACCGTTGCCGAAGCCGGTGAAATGATAAAATCCCCGGCTGCACTGGACCCAGCACCACTGACCGACACCATGAAAATGGATGTTTTGGGCGTTGATGACTTTCGGGTTCCCGTCACAGGTTCAGGGAACAAAGTCAAAATCGCCACCATCGACCGCCCGCGCTTTACCCGCTGGGGCACAGCCGAGGCCGACGTCAAAGACGGCTATATCGTCCCACCGGCGGGCACCACCATGATTGCGGTTGCCCATCGCCACGGCAAAGCCAACAGCCAGCCCCGCGTTGGCTTCCTAAGCGGCTGGGGCGAATGGCACGGTGCGGTTTGCACCACCGTTTCCCATGACAGCCATAACGTCACCGTTTTTGGTGGCAATGCCCGCGATATGGCGATTGCGGCAAACGCCGTAATACGTGCCGGGGGCGGCATGGCCGTCGCATCAAATGGCAAGCTTGATGCCCTTCTGCCGCTACCGTTATGCGGGTTGGTATCGGACGCGCCGATGGATCATGTTGCGCAACAATTTGCCGACATTCGGACCGCTACCGACGCCATTGTCGATTGGCAGCCCCCCTATTTGGTGTTCAAGGCCCTGTTTGGGGCAACATTGGCGTGTAATCCCGGCCCACACCAGACCGACCAAGGAATTGGGGATGTCACCACAGGTACGTTGCTGGCCTCGCCAATTCTGGAAGTGCTTTAGGATCAGGACCAAGGCTATCGACCGGGCAAAAAACCGGCGACAACCCGATGTCCTTGGCCTATCGTTCTGAAATCATGGCTTTTACCATTCGTCAGCTTCAGTATTTTGTCGCCGTCGCCGAACAGGGAACTGTTTCGGGGGCGGCGCATATTTTATCGATTTCACAATCGGCTGTGACCGAGGCCATCAAGGAACTTGAAGCCGATCTTGGGGTTGGTCTGTTTGAACGCCATTCACGCGGTTTGAACATCACCCATAAGGGCCATCAATTCCTACGTCATGCCACCACGATCCTGTCCAATGTATCCGATGCCAAACAGGCCTTCGATGATACCGCCGAGGCCGTCCACGGTGAATTGCATCTGGGTGTCACGTCGCTTGTCGCGGGCTATGTCCTGTCTGATATTCTCGCACGCTATCGCCGGGCCTATCCCCATGTCAGCGTCAGCGCGATCGAGGATAATGGTGAATATCTGGAACATCTTTTAATCGGTGGCGAAATTGATGTTGCCGTCATGGTGATTTCGAACCTGCGTGACCGTCTTGCCCTGCATTCGGAAATTCTCGAAGTCTCGCCCTATCGGCTTTGGCTGCCGCTGGGGCATCGGTTATCGACCGCCCAAAGCATCTCATTGGCCGATGTCACATCCGAACCGATCATTATGCTGACGGTCGACGAGATCGAAGAAGCCACCGGCAAACTGTTGGGGGCACTTGGCGCACGTCCGCGTGTCGCATTCCGAACCCGGTCGGTCGAGGCCGTCCGAAGTCTGGTCGCCACCGGGGCAGGTGTGGCCCTTTTGCCTGACCTTGTCTATCGGCCATGGTCACTTGAAGGTGACCGGATCGAAAGCCGGGATGTATCGGGCACCTTGCCCATGGTGCAGGTTGGTGTTGTCTGGCGTAAAGGATCACCCTTGTCACAGGCCGCACGTGATTTCATCGGATTGGCACAGGCCCACCGCGCCACGCGCCTTCGCTAACCATAACCCCACTCGATCAATGCGCTAACGCTATCAACACGCCAGCACCGCAAATGTCACAGGATCACACTGATATCGGAATTTCCGATATCATATTTCTGATAAATGAAATTGCGAATGCGATATATCAGCGTACCCTTTCTTGCGGGAAATAAAAGTCACACGAATTGACTTCCTGCAACTGGGAGACATCACAATGAAATCACTACTGAAAACCGGCGCATCCGCGGCGGTTATGCTTGCCTTTATTGCAGCCCCGGCTGCGGCTGCCGACATGATGACAAAATTGGGAACCCCCGAGGGCGAAGTCAATATCGTCGCTTGGCCGGGTTATATCGAACGCGGCGAAACCGATGCCGCATTTGACTGGGTCACATCCTTTGAAAAAGAAACCGGATGTATGGTCAAGGTCAAATCCGCCAATACATCCGATGAAATGGTCGCCCTGATGAATGAGGGCGGCTTTGATCTTGTCACCGCATCGGGCGATGCATCGCTGCGTCTGATTGCCGGTAAACGGGTCCAGCCGATTAATACCGACCTCGTTCCAAGTTGGAATTCGGTTGATGACCGGTTGAAAAGCTCGCCATGGCACACGGTTGATGGCGTTCACTATGGCACCCCCTATCAATGGGGCCCGAATGTTTTGATGTATAATACCGAGGCCTTCAAAGAAGCGCCCAAAAGCTGGGATGTTGTTTTTAAAGAAATGACCCTTGCCGATGGCAAATCCAACAAAGGCCGGGTTCAGGCCTATGACGGGCCGATCCATATTGCCGATGCGGCGCAATATTTAATGACCCATAGCCCGGATCTTGGCATCAAAAGCCCCTATGAGCTTAATGCCGATCAATATGCCGCCGCCCTTGATCTGTTGCGGGGCCAGCGCAAACTGGTTTCGCGGTACTGGCATGATGCCTTTATCCAGATGGATGATTTTAAAAACGAAGGTGTTGTGGCTTCGGGGTCATGGCCGTTTCAAGTCAACATCCTGAAATCCGAAGGTATGCCGATTGCATCGACCATCCCCGAAGAAGGCGTTACCGGCTGGGCCGATACCACCATGTTGCACGCCGAGGCCGAAAACCCGACCTGTGCCTATCTTTGGATGGAACATTCCCTGTCATCAAAAGTACAGGGTGATCTGGCGGCTTGGTTCGGGTCCAACCCCGCTGTTCCAGCCGCGTGCAAAGGCAACGAACTTTTGGGCGATGAAGGCTGTAAAACCAACGGGTTTGATGATTTCGACCGTGTAAGCTTTTGGCGGACCCCGGTTTCGAAATGTGAAAGTCAGGGGGAATGCGTGCCCTATTACCGCTGGGTTTCTGATTACATCGGTGTGATCGGCGGACGCTGATCAAGCTACCTCACCATCCCTTGCGACCCGGGGCCCGCCTTTGCGGGCGGGCTCCCAATTATGCGGTTAATTCATGCCACCTGCTGTTTTGCTTTCAAAAGTATCGCGTCACTTCGGTGCAGTACGCGCGGTCGACGGCGTTGACCTGACCATCAAAGAAGGCGAGTTTTTCGCCATGCTTGGCCCATCCGGGTCCGGCAAGACCACCTGCCTTCGCCTGATTGCCGGTTTTGAACAACCCACCCATGGCCATATCGAAATTTTCGGCACTCCCATGGACGGGGTGCCGCCCTATCGCCGGAACGTCAACACGGTGTTTCAGGACTATGCCCTGTTCCCGCATATGAACATTATCGATAATGTTGCCTACGGCCTGATGATCCGTGGCATTGGCAAGACTGATCGCCTGCGCGCGGCCAACAACGCCCTTGAAATGGTTGCCCTTCCCGATTATGGCACCCGCCGCCCCAGCCAGCTTTCCGGCGGCCAGCGCCAGCGGGTTGCTCTGGCGCGTGCATTGGTCAACAAACCCAAGGTGCTGTTGCTTGATGAACCGCTTGGTGCGCTTGATCTGAAATTGCGCGAACAAATGCAGGAAGAGCTCAAAGTCCTGCAACGCAAACTTGGCATCACATTTATCTTCGTCACCCATGATCAGGGCGAGGCCCTGTCGATGGCTGATCGCGTTGCCGTTTTCAACGACGGCAAGATCATGCAGATCGGCACACCACAGGATATCTATCAACGGCCACAAACCCGCTTTGTTGCCGATTTTGTCGGGTCATCGAACGTATTACCGCCCGAATTTGTCAAATCACTGACCGGCACCGCGGGCTGGGCCAGCCTGCGCCCCGAAGCCATCAGTCTGGGCACTGGTGAAACCCATATCGCAACGATCACCGGCAGCAGTTATCTTGGTGGCAGCACACGTGTCGGGCTGGCACTGGGCGATTTACGCCTGAATGCACTGATCCCCGCCGGACAGCCCGTGCCGGAAAATGGCAGCGCCGTAGGCATCGGCTGGAAACCCGAAGAATTACACGTGATGGAGGATACCCAATGACGGTATCCGCAACGCCATCCCCCCACCTTGACCATGCCAATAGGGCGCTGGCAATTTTGCCGGGAAAAGGCGGGATCACGGGACGCTTGTCTGACAGTTTCTGGCGCAATCCGAAACTGCTGCTGATCCTTCTTTTAACGCCGCCGGTATTATGGCTTGGGATCATTTATCTCGGATCTCTTTTTGCCCTGCTTGCGCAAAGCTTCTTTTCAATTGATGAATTTTCCGGGCTGGTAAAATACGAACTGACGCTTAAAACCTATGGCGAACTGTTTCGCCCGGCCAATCTGGATATCATTATCAGGACCGCTTCAATGGCGGCCTGCGTCACACTTGCCGCGGCGATCGTTGCCTTTCCAATTGGCTATTTTGCCGCCCGCTATGCACGGGGAAAATGGAAGGCACTTTTTTATATCGGCGTAATGTTGCCCCTGTGGTCAAGCTATCTGGTTAAGGTTTACGCTTGGAAACTGATCCTGGCCAAAGAAGGCATTCTGACCTGGATCTTTGCCAAGCTGCACCTGACATGGCTGCTTGATGCTTGGCTCGCAATCCCGGTAATTGGCGGATATTCCCTGTCGGTTAGCTATACCGGCACCTTCCTTGTCTTTCTATATGTCTGGTTGCCTTTCATGGTCCTGCCCGTACAGGCAGCCCTTGAACGTGTTCCCGCCAGCTATATCGAAGCATCCGGTGATCTGGGCGCGAAACCGTCACAAACATTCCGTCATATTCTGTTTCCACTTGCCCTGCCGGGCATTGTTGCCGGATCGATCTTTACCTTCTCGCTGACCCTTGGTGATTACATCATTCCGCAAATCATCGGATCGTCACGCCTGTTTATCGGACAGGCCGTCTATGCCCAGCAAGGCACGGCGGGCAATATTCCATTGGCAGCGGCCTTTACTGTTGTACCGATTGTCATCATGGGGATTTATCTTTGGGGCGCCAAGCGCATGGGGGCTTTCGATGCACTCTGATGGTCGAACACATGCCCCACTGGGCCTTAAGATCGCGGCGGGTGCCGGGCTTTTGTTCATGCATCTGCCGATTGCGCTAATTTTTGTCTATGCCTTTACGACCGAGGACAAAAGCTATCAGTGGCCGCCGCCCGGTTTCACAATCAAATGGCTGGCCGTAACCTGGAACCGCCCGGATGTCTGGCAAGCATTGGTGCTGTCGCTTAAAACCGCATCGATTTCGACCCTGATTGCCATGGTTCTGGGGACGTTTTGTGCTGCTGCTGTTTCAAGGTCCAAATTCTTTGGCCGGGAAACCATTTCGCTTTTGGTAATTCTGCCAATTGCATTACCGGGGATCATTACCGGGATTGCATTGCGGTCTGCCTTTAGCCTGGCCGATATTCCGTTCTCGATCTGGACGATCATTCTGGGGCACGCGACCTTCTGTGTTGTTGTTGTCTATAACAATGCGGTTGCGCGTTTCCGGCGAACGTCAGGCTCGTTGGTCGAGGCATCAATGGATCTTGGCGCGAACAGTTTTCAGACCTTCCGCCATGTCATCCTGCCCAATATCGGCACCGCCCTTTTGGCGGGCGGGATGCTGGCTTTTGCCCTGTCCTTTGACGAAGTGATTGTCACAACCTTCACCGCCGGACAGCAGTCAACCCTTCCGATCTGGATGCTGGAAGAACTTGTCCGACCGCGCCAGCGGCCGGTCACCAATGTGGTGGCGATGGTGGTTGTTCTGGTGACGGTCTTCCCGATCCTTGCAGCCTATTACCTGACGCGTGACGGCGATCAGGTGGCTGGATCGGGCAAATGATAAACATTACGGGAGACTACGAAATGGATACCAGGATGCTGATCGGCGCTGACCTTGAAGTTGGCACAGAGGCCGAAGAAAACGTCGTTAATCCAAAAACCGGCGAAACAATCCTGATGCTGCCCGAAGCATCCATTGATCAGATTGATCGTGCGGTGAATGCTGCCGAAAAGGCGTTTCAGAAATGGTCGCGAACCACACCGGCGGAACGATCCGGCTACCTTTTGAAAATCGCCGATCGGATTGAAACCGAGGCCGATGAATTTGCCAAGCTTGAGGCCCTGAACTGCGGCAAGCCGATCAATGCCGTGCGCAATGATGAAATCCCGGCCATTGTTGACTGTTATCGCTTTTTTGCCGGGGCGGTACGCTGCATGCAGGGATCAATTGCCGGTGAATATATGGCCGGTCATACCTCGATGATCCGCCGTGATCCGATTGGTGTGGTTGGTTCTATCGCGCCATGGAACTATCCACTGATGATGATGGCATGGAAACTGGCACCGGCAATTGGTGGCGGCAACACTGTTGTTTTCAAGCCGTCTGAACAGACACCGCTCACGGCTCTTAAACTTGCTGCGATCTTTGCCGATATCCTGCCCGAAGGCGTGGTTAACGTTGTGCTTGGGCGCGGGGCAACCGTTGGCAACAGCCTGATCAACCATCCCAAGATCGACATGGTATCCATCACCGGCGATGTTGCGACGGGTAAAAAGGTGCTGCAGGCCGCGGCCAAATCGGTCAAACGCACCCATCTGGAACTGGGCGGCAAGGCCCCGGTTATCGTGTTTGATGATGCCGATCTGGATGCGGTTGTGAACGGGCTTCGCGCCTTTGGCTATTACAACGCCGGACAGGATTGCACGGCGGCATGTCGCATTTATGCCGGTCCAAAAATCTATGACAAACTGGTTGCGGATCTTTCGTCCGTGGTCTCCGATATTGCCTTTGCCCGCCCGGATGATAGCGAAAATGAAATCGGCCCGCTGATTTCCGAACGTCAGCGCGACCGGGTGGCAAGTTTTGTCGCCCGTGCTGCTGAACAAAAACATATCGAAATCACCACCGGCGGCAAAACCCATGACGGCAATGGCTTTTTCTATCAACCAACCGTGATTGCCGGGGCGCTGCAAAGCGACGAAATTGTTCGCCGCGAAGTCTTTGGCCCCGTTGTTTCGGTGACCCGTTTTTCCGACACAGATCAGGCCGTTGCCTGGGCCAATGATTCAGATTACGGGCTGGCATCCTCAGTCTGGACCAAGGATATCTCGCGCGCCATGCAAACCGCATCGCGGTTGCGCTATGGCTGCACATGGATCAATACGCATTTCATGCTGGTCAATGAAATGCCCCATGGCGGCCTGAAACAATCCGGTTACGGCAAGGATATGTCGCATTACGCGCTCGAAGATTACACCGCTGCGCGCCATATCATGATTGCCCATGGCTAACGCCGGAAAACACAGCCCCAAACAACAAACGGCAGCCCCAAAGGCTGCCGTTATATTTTGCGGAATACAGCGGGAAACTACGAGATGTAATCCGCCATTTCTGCGTTGTAATAGGTCTTGGTGCGCGGGCCTGCGATGATCGGGTCGATCCGGCGCACGCATTCTTTGTAATGCGCTGTATTGCGATGGGCCTGAAAATCTTCCTCGGACCGGAAAACCTCATAGATCATGAATTTATGCGCATTATCGGGATCGCGCAGCACGTCAAAGCGAAGGTTGCCTTCCTCATTGGCGCGCGTGCCTTCGTAATTAATACGAAACGCTTCGATAAATTCGTCGACATGACCGGGCTTAACTTCGATATGCACCATCTGTACAAGCATGTTGTGTCCTGATTTCTTGATTATTGAATTGAAACTAAAAAGAATTCCGGATCAGAGCCCCGGCGCTTTCCACATGGAAGTCGTCACATCCTGATCAACCAGCCCCCGCTGCGCGGCATAGGCGCTGGCCCAGCGGTCTCCCAACTGGTCATAGGACGATTTCAGGGAAACATCCGGCTCGAACGTCTGTTCCCAGCGAACCCATTCCCGCCCCAGTTCAGCAAGATCGGAATGAAGCCCGCCACCAACGGCCGCCGCCGCCGCACACCCCAGTGCGGTCGCTTCCTTAATCACCGGGGTTGCCACAGGAATGCCTGTGACATCGGCCAGCATTTGGGACCAATGCGCACTTTTGGCTGCACCGGCGGCAAAAACGATCTGATCGGGGCGTTGCCCGCTAAGCGTAAAGATTGCTTCAAGGTTACGCGCCGCAACAATACAGGCGTTTTCCTGCAAGGCCCGGAACATAACCGCCTTTCCGGACTTTTCCGGATCAAGGCTAAGATTAAGGAACGAGGGTGCGGCGTGATACCAATTGCCATAGCGCATCACATCGGAAAAAATCGGAATGATCCCATGCGCCCCAAGCGGCACTTCTTTTGCCTGCTTTTCCAAAAGGCTATAAGCCTGCCCCGGATCACTGACCTGGGCCAGTTCGGCCTGACCAAATGTATCGCGGAACCAACGCATCACCGCACCAACAAAAAAGCTGATCGCTTCGGCTTGGTTCAGGCCCGTAATCACATGCGGATTGATACGCAAATTCATTTCCGGGTCGATCAATGCCGGATCAACATTGACAATCTGCTGCCAGAACGTTCCGCCCAAAACCGCACAATCCCCCGGCCGGGTCACCCCAAGGCCGGCGGTGCCCAACTGGCAATCACCACCACCAACAACGACAACCGTTTCCGTCGACAATCCGGTTTCAATGGCGGCTTTCGCCGTCACCTTGCCAACTGGCGTTCCTGTTTCACAGGCCTTGGGGAAAATATCATTGCGCAGTCCAACCGCAGTCATTGCATCGGGCAGCCAGTTGCGTTCCTTAAGGCCAAAGATACCGGTTGTCCCTGCATTGGATGGGTCAGACGTAATGACATCAGACAGTCGCGCCACCACCCAATCCGACAACATCGCAATCTTGTCGATCTTTTCATAGATCTCCGGCATTTCCTGCCGGATCCATAAAAGACGCGGCAATGCGCCAAGTGCAAAAGTCTGCCCGGTCTGACGATAAAGTTTTTCTTCAACACCGGGAAAAGCATCCTTTAGCTCGCGAACCTGCTGAACCGCACGACCATCAACATTGGCACAAGCCCAGATTTCACGTCCTTCGCGATCAAAAGCGACAATCGCCTCTCGCATGCTGGTCGCACTGACCGCCGCAATGTCACTGCCGGTTACACCGGCTTGTGCAAGGGCACCAGCGATACAGTCACAAATCAGTTTCCAGTTGCCCTCAACATCAAAATCCATCGAGCCCGGAAAGCGCGGATCGGTTTTGTGCCACCACTCGCGCTGAGACGTGCCAAGCTGTTTGCCATCACGATCAAACACAACCGCGCGGCCGCTGCCGGTACCGGCATCAATCGCCAGCAGATAATCTCCTCCCGCCATTTCCTAGACTTCCTCTAACAGTTTTTCTGCCGTTTTTTCATCCGTAATCAGGATGTCGACATATTTGCCTTTAAGTACGGCACGAAGCGCCCGCACCTTGCTGGCACCGCCTGCGGCGGCGATTACGTTTTGTGATTTGCTAAGCGATGACAGCCGTGCGCCGATCACACGATCATGAAGCGGCAGATCAAGCGCATCACCGTTATCGTCAAAGAATTGGCACAAGATATCGCCGACCGCCCCCTTGCGACGCAGTGGTTCGACTTCTGCCGGGGTGACATATCCGCTGCGGACAACGGTCGAATCGGCATTCAATTCACCAACACCAACCAACTGATAGGCCGCATTCAGGGCCATCTCGAGAACATTGGAAATGCCCGGCTCGGACATCAGCGCACGTGCAACTGCACCATCGGAAACCACAAGCGGGGCCGGAACAAGATGAACACTGCTGCCCCAGTTTGCGGTGCGCATACCATCAACATAGGTAGCAACCCCACCCGTCAGGCTGACAAGTGATACATTGCGTTCATTGGCCATATGGCCAAGCCGCCGGATTGCATGACTAACGGTCGCCCCCCAACCAACAGCCAGAAGGTCGTCATTGCCCAAACGCTGCATCAAAAACTGTGCTGCGGCCTGCCCAAGACGTTCATTCAAATCGCCATTTTCAAGATTTGGAACAACGCGCACTTCGCGTAAACCCCAATGATCCTGAAGACGCTGTTCGAATTCCAAACATCCCTGATGACGGGAATTAATTCGGACCTGTATGATACCGGAACGGCGCCCACTTTCGAGCAAGCGCGACACTTTGATCCGCGACAAACCAAGCTTGTCACCGATTTCGCCCTGCGTCATGCCGTCGTTATAATAATACCACGCAATACGAGTGAGAGTTTCCTCCTCCGCGTCGGCATAGCTCCAGTCGTTTCCTTCCGCCGCCATCAACAGCACCCTTACAATTTTGATCTTTCGTTCATTTGATTATTCATAAAACAAATGATCACGTCAACTCCCGTGCTCACTTATAAAGTGCAGCAGCATTTTTTGCTGCAACGCACACCATAAATCGCCAATTACCGACGCAAAACAACGGAACAAATCTTGAATCAATGATATTGACGCAACCTGACTCATATGATCATATGTTTTTCATAATAACAAATGAACAGGCTCAGGGATGGAACGAAACACACCGATCAGTGCCGCGGTATGCGTAACGGACATCTGGAAGTCCTATGGCGGAACCCCGGTATTGAAAGGCATCAATATCGAACTGCTTGCAGGACAGGTACATGCCCTGCTTGGGGGGAATGGTGCGGGGAAATCAACCCTGATGAAAACCATTGCCGGTCTGGTCAATCCGGACCAAGGCTCGGTCACGATTAATGGCAACGCGCTGACGCATTCATCACCTGCGGCGGCCCAGGCACTCGGCCTGTATCTGGTTCCACAGGAAGCACATATCCTTCCAAACCAATCCGTTCTTGAAAATATTTTCCTTGGTTTACGTGCCAAACCACGCGCGCTACGAGATGAGGCAGAGGCATTGCTGCGCGATCTGTCCGTATCACTGGATCTGGATGCGCAAGCCGCAACGCTTGAAATTGCCGATCGCCAGATTGTCGAAATCATGCGCGGTCTTATTCGCAAAGCCCGCGTCCTCATTCTGGATGAACCGACATCCGCCCTGACCCCGCACGAAGCAAACGCCCTGTTTGACCGCGTCCGCCAGCTACAGCAACAAGGTGTCGGCATTTTCTTTATCTCGCACAAACTGCGCGAAATTCGTGAAATTTGCGACGTCATCAGCGTGCTCCGTGATGGTGCCATTGTTCTGTCCGGCCCGCTTACCGATTATGATGACCGTCAAATTGTCGCGGCCATGACCCAAACAGCCCAATCAACAGAACTGCCGACCCGCATTGCACGCGACATCTGCTTTGATAATCGCGACACGGTTCTTGATGTCGATAGTTTCAGTGGCGAAGGTTTTCGAGACATCAGTTTTACCGTTCGCGCGGGCGAAATAATCGGACTTGCCGGGGTTGTTGGCGCCGGGCGGTCGGAACTGGCCGAAACCCTTTTTGGTTTGCGTAACGCCAAAAGTGGCGATGTTCGACTTCATGGCAACGCGCTAACCAAACGGTCCCCGCGTGACTGTGTTGATGCCGGTCTGGTGTACCTGCCAGAAGACAGGCAACAAAACGGCCTGTTTCTTGAAGCATCACTCGCATGGAACATGTCGGGCTACACGATGCATCGGCTTGGCTTTTTCCCAAAATCCGGGCCCGAGGCCACGGCGTTTGATGCATTTCGCACCAGCCTTGGCATCAAGTGCGAAGGTCGCAATCAAGAAGCCGGACGCCTTTCCGGGGGCAACCAGCAGAAAGTTCTTTTGGCCAAATGCCTTGCTGCTGATCCCCGCGTTCTGATCCTTGACGAACCTACCCGCGGGGTCGACGTCGCCGCACGCAATGACATTTACCGCCTGATCCGCGATCTGGCTGATAAAGGCCTTGGCGTGGTTTTGATTTCATCGGATTTCGACGAAATCGAACAACTGGCCGACCGCGTCATCGTTATGGCGCATGGCCATCAATGTGGCGAACTCGATGGTAACGCCATTACCGTTGATGCCATTGCTCATCTTGCCTTTGAGTCCGGGGGCCATCCCAATGCTTGATTTCTTTGCACGCAACCGCGTTGCAACCCTTTGCGCTGTCACCGTTCTGGCATTCCTTCTGATCGGAATGGCCGCCCCCGGTTACCTTTCGCTTTCAACCGCATCCGTCATCATGTCCAACAGTCTTGTGCTGTTGTCGGTCAGTCTTGGCACCATGCTGGTGATCCTGACCCGCAATATTGATGTCTCAAGCGGGTCTGTCCTTGGCCTCAGTGCTGTTGTTCTTGGCATCATGCTAAACAATGGATACGGACTTGGCAGTGCAATTGCCGTCTGCCTTCTGGCCGGGGCGGTTGCCGGACTGATCAATGGCGTTCTGGTCACAATCCTGAATGTGCCATCCATCATCGCAACGCTCGGCACACTTGGTCTTTTCCGCGGTTTTATGCTGATCCTGACCGGTGGCAACTGGATCGAAGAACTTCCCCAGCCCTTAAAGGCACTGGCCAACAACGGCGACATCGGCATTTCAATCCTGACCGTCGTTGTTCTGATGTCACTTGTCGCGGTCTGGGCCTTTTCGCGCCAGACACGGTTTGGTCGTTATTTTTATGCCGTCGGCGATAACCGCGAGGCCGCACGCCATCTTGGCATTCCCGTGAAACTGGTTCAGATCGCGGCCTTTGTTGCCGCAGGCGTTCTGGCGGCAATCGCCGGGATCATCTTTGCGGCACAAATTGGCTTTATCCCCAATCAGGCTGGCAATGGGCTGGAACTTAAATCGATTGCCGCAAACGTTCTTGGTGGTGTCAGCCTATTGGGCGGAAGCGGCACAGTGCCCGGCATTTTTGTTGGGGTAATTTTCCTGACATCCATCGACAGTGCGCTGGTGTTTCTGAAAATCCCGGCCTTCTGGAATGACTTTATCGCGGGCGCGGTTCTGCTGCTGGTGCTGTTACTTGACGGTCGGGTCCGCATTGCCGTTGAAAAAGCCATCCGGGCGAAACGCTATGCTGTTCATGACCCGGCCCCGCGCACAGCCCCCGGCACAAATCCCGCATCGGAAAAAAACACCCGAACACGCGCACAGGAGACCGGGGAATGATCAAACGTTTTGTCTTGCGCTGGGAAACGGCCCTGCTTTGCATGCTGATCGCTGAATTTGCCATCTTTGGTATGATCAATCCGCGTTTCCTTAATCTGTCGAACCTGCTTTACAGCACCAGCGACTTTGCCCAGATCGGCATTGTTGCCCTGCCGCTGACCATCGTGATTATCGCAGGCGGCATTGATGTGTCTTTTGCATCCGCGGTTGGTTTATGCGCGATCATCTTTGGTATTTCGAACTTCTTTGGCATGCCGCTTCCGATTTCCATTCTGGCATCGCTTGTTGCCGGGGCTGCTGCCGGGTTGTTCAATGCCACGATTATTCATGTGTCACGCATCCAGCCGCTCGTTGTGACACTGGGCAGTCTTTATCTGTTTGGCGGTGCGGCAACCGTTCTTTCGGGTGTTGTCGGCGCCAGTGGATATGAAGGGATCGGCAACTTCCCCGATGTCTTTACCGCATTCGCCTATTTCGAGCTTGCCGGGCTTCCAGCCCCGTTCGTCGTCTTGCTGGTCGAAGCGGTCATTCTGTTTGTCATCCTGCATTATTCACGCTTTGGCCGGTCGGTCTTCATGTGCGGGCTTAGCGAACATGCCGCCCGATACAGCGGCCTGCCGATCCGGACCATCCAGACCATCACCTATGTCATGACCGGTGTTTTTGCCGCCGTCGCGGGGCTGGTTCTGTCGTCCTATTTCGGATCGGCCCGCGTTGATCTTGGCACGGCAACACTGTTGCCCGCGATCACAGCCGCCGTCCTGGGCGGTGCATCAATTTATGGCGGACAGGGGTCCATTATCGGCACCCTGCTGGCCACCCTTGTCATCGGTTATTTGCAGCAAGGCCTGCAAATGAGCGGTGTCCCAAGTCAGATTTCCAGCGCGCTCTCAGGTGCGTTGCTGGTCGTAGCGGTAGCATTGCGCCACGGAAGTGCTGTGCTTACCGACTTTATCGCTGCGCGGATAATGGCGATGAACCGAAAACGCGCAGCATCATGAGGAGGAAAAAAATGTCAGGAAGAATTCTTAAATGGACGACGGCGGCCGCACTTGCCGGGTCACTTTTGGCAGCAGCCCCGGCCTATGCTGAAAACCAGATTGCCTTTATTCCGAAACTGGTTGGTGTCGGCTTCTTCACCAGCGGCGGCAACGGCGCAACAACCGCCGGCAAGGAAATTGGCGTTGATGTGACCTATGACGGCCCGACCGAACCAAGTGTTTCGGGTCAGGTTCAATTCGTGAACAACTTTGTCAATCAAGGTTATAACGCAATCATCCTGTCGTCGGTTTCGCCCGATGGCCTTTGCCCGGCACTTGACCGCGCCATGAAACGCGACGTTCTGATCATGACCTGGGATAGCGACGTCAAACCGGAATGCCGCAGCTATTATGTTAACCAAGGCACGCCGGAACAGCTTGGCAGCTTGTTGGTCGATATGGCCAATGATGGAATCAAAAAGGAAAAGGCCAAAGTCGCCTTCTTCTATTCCAGCCCGACCGTGACCGACCAGAATGCCTGGGCCAATGCAGCAAAAGCGAAAATCGCGGCTGAACACCCGGAATGGGAAGTTGTCACCACCCAGTACGGTTACAACGATGCACAGAAATCGCTGCAGACTGCCGAAAGCATCCTGAAAGCATATCCGGACCTTGATGCAATCATTGCACCGGACGCCAATGCCCTTCCGGCATCTGCACAGGCGGCTGAAAATCTGGATCGTGCCGGCAAGGTTGCGATTGTTGGTTTCTCGACCCCGAATGTCATGCGCCCCTATGTCAAACGCGGCACGGTCGAGCGCTTTGGCCTTTGGGACGTAACCGAACAGGGCAAGATTTCGGTCTATGTCGCCAATCATGTTCTTGAAAACGGCCCGATGAATGTTGGTGACACGCTCGATATTCCGGGTGTCGGCACTGTTGAAGTCTCGCCGAACAGTGTTCAGGGTTACGACTACGAAGCTGACGGCAACGGCATCATCCTGCTGCCGAAACGTACCGTCTTTACCAAAGACAATATCGATAACTTCGATTTCTGATCTTTGGCGAAACGGGCACGGCGTTCCTGGGGGGATGCCGTGCCCGCATTCTTTTTTGTGATTATTTGATCGAATTTACGGAAGCGCCCCATGAAAAACCTCTGGAACGATAATGACGCGGCCCAATATGCCAACGATGCCCGTGCAAACGGCCAACCCCAGGCATTAGGCCTTCGTGTTTATACGTCGCGGATCATTGGCAAAGTCGCCGACCTTGTCTTGCACGGTGGCGGCAATACTTCGGTCAAGGTCACAGATGCCGATGGGACCCCCATCATGCATGTCAAAGGCAGTGGCTGGGATCTTGAAACCATCGAGGCGCCGGGACTTCCGGCTGTGAAGCTCGCGCCGCTTCATGATGCCCGCAAAGGCAAAAAACTTTCCGATCCGGAAATGGTCGCATTGCTGCGCAGCAATCTGCTTGATCCGTCCGCTCCAAACCCATCGGTCGAAGCATTGCTGCATGCCTATCTTCCATTCGACTTTGTCGACCATACTCATTCAACGGCTGTTCTGGCACTTGCCAATCAGGATAATTCCGAAGACCTGATGCGCGAAATCTATGGGGATCGCCTTGCGTTCCTGCCCTATGTCATGCCGGGCTATGATCTTTCAATTGCAGGTGCCGACCTGTTTGATCGTTTCCCCGAATGCGAGGGGTTGTGGCTTAAGAACCATGGTCTGTTTACTTTTGGTGATACGGCGCGACAGTCCTATGACCGGATGATCGATTTCGTCACGGATGCGGAAAACTATCTTGCCGCCCGCGGCATCACCCTTCCCGGTCCGGAAAAATCCGATGGTACCATTGATGCCGATCTTGCGGGCAGGATCGAAACCGGACTCCGCGCGGGCAATTCGCCATTTGCGTCGTCACTGGGCATGGATTTCCGCACCGGTCCGTCGATCCGAAAGTACCTTACCAACGATGCTCTTGACACCATTGCCGTGCGCGGCACCGCAACCCCCGATCACGTTATTCGGATCAAGCCGTTTCCATTGATCTTGAATGCCGACGCCTCGGCGGAGGACATCCTGGCGGCACTTGACGACTACAAAACCCGTTACAAGGCCTATTTTGATCGCAATGCGCCAAACGCATCCGAGAAAAAAGTCATGCTTGATCCCTGGCCACGCATGATCCTGATCAAGGGGCTCGGACTTATCGGTTTGGGTACGAATGACAAAGCCGCAAGCATTGCTGGTGATCTGGGCGAGCAAACCGCACGCATCATTAATGCCGCCGAAGAAGTCGGCACCTTCGCGCCAATCAACGAAGCCGATCTGTTTGATATGGAATACTGGTCACTTGAACAGGCAAAACTTCAAAAGAAATAAGATATCGGGAACCCGATACGCCAAATCAAAAGGCCGGACTGCCACCCAGCAGCCCGGCCTTTTTCTATTCCAACCCTATTGTGCCCCAGCCAATGTCGCGAAGTAACCCGGCTGATAATCGATTGGCAGGAAACGGTCATGCAACTGACGGAACGTTTCGTCCGGATCAAGATCGGCAAACAGACCGGGGTGGAACCATTTTGCCATCTGCTGGATCGCAACAAACTGATAGGGGCTGTTGTAAAACTGATGCCAGACTGCGTGGAATGCATGCGTTTTTTGCGCTGCAATACCCAGATAGGCCGGGCGCGTCGGATAATATTCCAACTTCTTTTCGACCAGATCAGCATCCGCCCCCGGACCAACCGGCACCCATTTGCCACCCGGCACATAGGCATCCCATGCCGCACTGGTGACGATCACATGATCGGGACTTGAAATCAGAACCTGTTCAGCATTGATTTGCCCGAAAGTACCCGGGATAAAATCCTTGGCGATATTGTCACCACCCGCCATTTCAACCATCGCGCCAAAATTGCCATCGCCAAACGAATGACAGCAATCTTCGTAAAATCCCGCTGCGCGGTCGATAAACACCTTGGGCCGGACCAAATCAATTTGTGCCAGTTTATCGGTTACACGGGCGATTTCATTGGCGCGAAACGTAACGAATTCCTCGGCACGGGCTTCCTGATCGAACAACTTGCCAAACAGACGAATGGACGGCTCGGTATTGTGTTCCGGATCATGACGAAAATCGACATAGATCACCGGAATGTCCAGCGCATCAAGCTTTTCAATATAATTGGCTTCATCGACTGCCTGCTGGGTTTCAAGGTTCAGAAACACAACATCTGGTTTTTGCGCAATTGTGGTTTCAATATCAATCAGGCTTTGCTCCAACCCGGCAAAGGCCGGGATACCACCAAATGCCGGGAATTTTGCCAGATAGGCCTGATAAGTTGCCGGATCGGCATCAATCAAATCCTTGCGCCAGCCAACAATGCGTTTGGCCGGATTTTCACGATCAAGGGCCGCAATCATATAAAGCTGGCGGCCTTCGCCCAGCACGGCGCGCTGGATCGGTGCGTTAACCCTGACTTCGCGGCCGGCGATATCGGTCACGGTAATCATTTCGGCAAAGGCCGCCTGAACAGATAACACACCAAGGCCGATGGTAGCGATCAGGCGGAACGTCATTTTTACGATCATTTTTACTCTCCCGGTATTTCAGAGGGCCGGGCTGAAAACCCCGCACGTGCGCGTACAAACACGGTCAGAACCAACCCCATGGCGTAAACAAACCCAACAAGAAAATAGATATTTGAAAGTCCGGCAGCCTGACTGAACCAGCCGCCAAGGGCGATTCCCGCGATGGAGGCAAATTGCGCCGTACTTTGCGCAAGCCCCAAAACATGCCCCTGCCGGTGATCACCTGCTGCGCGTGATACAAGGGCTGTTAAAACCGGCGTGGTCGCGCCCAGCAACACCCCCCAAACAAAATACATCGCGGTAAAAACAAAAATCGACCGGGTGAACCCCGCCAAAAGCGTGACCACAACACATCCGGCAATCACCAGGCACATCCCGCCCAGCACGTCACGCGCGGTGCGGCCTTCGAAATAGCGCGCCCAAAGTGATGCCGACGTCACAAACCCAAGTGCCAGCAGGCCATAGCAAAGCCCGACAACCCAGTTGCCAACATCAAAGATGCTCAGCACATAGATCGAAAATGGCGACTGGGTCACCATCCGCCCCAACAGCAACACGCCCAGAATGGTCAGCAATGAAACGATCTGGGGGGATCGCAAAATACTGACTTTTTCAACCGGTGTTGCGTTGGTGATTGCGGCACGGGCCCTGTCTTTTGGCGCAACAACGGGCAACAAAATCCAGACAGATACCAGACAGGCCGCACAAAGAACGGCCGCCGAAAAGTTGATCCAGAAAAAGGCCGCGTGATCAAGGATCACCCCCCCGACCAATGCACCGCCCAGCGACCCGACATTGGTGGAAACCTGCAAATAGGCAAACAGCTTGGCCCGTTTGGCCGGACTTTCGATACTGACACCATAGGCCTGCGCCGGAGCGATATAGCCCGCACAAGCACCTTGGAAAAACCGCAACATCAGGATCAACCAGACATCATTGGCATAAGCCAAAGCCAGTTGCGTGATCGCAAGCCCCAAAAGAGCCCGCATCATCATCGCCTTGTGCCCGTATCGATCCCCCAGACGCCCCCAGAATGTACTGGTCAACATGATGCCCAGCATCGGCCCGACATAGACAGCAATACTGGCAAAGGTAAACACACCATCTGAATGGCTAAGCGAACGCAGATGAACGGGCCAAAACGGCCCGCTCATTTCCATTGCACCCATCGAGACAAGTTGAATGACAAACAAAAGATGTATCTGCCAGCGAACTGACAGCGGTTGTCCCACCCCTGCCATCATGCGGGTTTTGCCTCGATGACCATCGGATTGGGCAATTGATGCTGAACACGATAATCCGCATATTTTTGCATATGCATCCGCAAGACGGATCGTGTTGACCAATCCTGCGTCAGGAAAACTTCCCGCTCTTCCCGCCAGAATACAGCGGAGTTGAGATGCGGTTTCGCAGCATCAAAGGCACGCTCGGTTTCCGCCCTCATCACCTGCCAAAGGATATTGCGATCAAGCCCATAATGCGCGCTCAGCGTCAGGGCCATTTCATGCAGGTGGCAGACGAAACAGGCATCAATCACAAATGACCGTACCGGTTCAATATCACCATCAAACACCGTCGGCAGGATACCCTTGTAATAATAGGATTTCAGATCGTATCCGCGTTCGTTCAGCAATGGCATATAGGTTCGTCCGTCGCCAAAATCACGGATCAACATGCGAACAGGTGTGCCGTTTTCATCAAACAGGATAGATGCATTTTGCTGATGGGCTTCCAATGCGATGCCATATATCAAATAAATCTGAATGACTGGATGAATGACCGCACGCGCATAGGCACGGAAAAAATCGACAACCTCGGCCGTGGTTGCACGGCCATTCGGACCGTCAACCATTTCGGCAATCAATGGCCCATCGCCCGATGGGGCGCGGGTCAAAAGAGCCGCAACCGTTACCGGCAGCAAGCCATCATTGCGGTCCAAACGCCCCTTGGTCGCCCGGAAGATCACAGACAAAAGCTTACCTTCGGCATCATCCTGACGAACTGCATGTTTATAGTGAATGCCAACATCCTCGGTAAAGATTTCAAGCGATTCATCAAAACCGTTTTCGGCTTCAAGGATTTGGCTGATCACCGTGCTGATGCGCGGGCCCATATGGATTGATTTCGCCTGAAGACTGCGCAATTCGCTGGTCAACCAGATCGCCACCGGCAATTTAATAAACGGACTATTTTGCGGATCGGTTGGCAACATGGTTCGGAACGACATACTGGGCCGGGTTTCGATATCCGGGCCGTCAACAATCAGGATGCCGTCGGCAATCTCGTTTGCGAAATGGATTTTTACATGATGTTCAAGATGCCAGCCATGGATTGGCAGTGGCAACCAATCAGCACTTGAAAGCCCCCGGGCCACCAGCGCATCTTTCCAATCGCGATAGACTGATGGCAGGTTTTGGGCAAACCATTCATGAATGTCGATGATATGGGGCATATGTTCAAGATGCGCCATATCCACACGCAGTGCCGCCATACGCAAAGGAACAATCGCGGCAAATTCCGGCGAAAGATCCATAACCTCTCCGACCGTCAGGTTCGGTTTGGTTTTCCACGTTGGATAAAACGGATGACCTTCCAGCGACCCCCATTGATCAAGGATAATCGATGCATCGCGTGCATCAAATTTCTGGCGCATATAATCGATCAAACCATTTGCACCACTTGCCGTAATCTCATCCTTAAGCGATGCATTCCATTTCGCACGGAACATGCGGGCCAGAGAATCATTTTCAATGCTGTTGGCAATATCGCGTTTAAGGTTTTCCGCCCCGCTATCGGCCGGTTTAAAATCAAATCCGGGCAACATCGCATCGATCAGATCGGCTGCGGTTGAGATAAACTGCCAATCTCCGTCCGGTTTTCGAAATTTGACTGTGCCATGATTGATAAAGGTATTGGCCGGTGCGTGTTCGATGTCCTCGAACCAGAGCATGTCCTCGCCGCCACGCATCATAAATTCAGCACTTTTACCATCCGACAGAAAAACGAGTTGATCAGGATCGATGATCCGCTCGGCAAACAGGCAACGAATGACGCGGCGCAGCGCGTTGGCCTGCGCATAGGCATTGGCTTGTTTTTCGATACCATCAGAAGAAAGGGGGTCAGTTGCGACCTGAATAAAGAGATTCTTGTTCATGATCCGTTACTTTCAATCGGCCAGTTCGCCGGAAAGTAATCCAGCGAGGACGCTTTGAGCCCGCCCATATAGGCAACACTCCAATCAAATATTTCTTCGATATGCGGCAGGGCGACGGACAGTCGGCGGCCCATTTCAACCAAAAGGGCAAGCCCGAAGGCCACGTCTTCCTGAAAGGCCCGACTTTGCGGGTCCATGATCAGGCCGGTTTTATTCTGTCCGGCGGGGACAAGCGGTGCCCGAATACCTTCATAGGCCCGGTTGCTGCGCAAAACCGACAACATGGTGTGGCGATCAATAATCTGATCACCATAGGCATCAACGATTTCATCCTTAATCGGCCTTACCGATGAAAGATCCGCCGCCAGAACCTGTTCTATTTTGCTGCATAATGCCTGACTTTCGGCATCGCAACGTTCCAGGAAATAAGCCCCCACTTCCGGGCATTCTGACCACCAGCAGATCGGCGATGCAAAGGTCCGGTTATGCCACTGACCAAACGGACCGATCAGGCCATAAATCACCGAGCTGTGCATGATCGGGTTGCCCGGTGTCAGGGTAATTTCAAGAAAACTGTCAAGAAGCACAACCGGGGCGTCGTAAAGCCGTTTGAAATGCCCGGCCAGCTCATAACGCGCAGTATCGGTTTCACGATCATGCGTTGCGACATGCAAAACACTTTTTGCCCCGCCCATCCGAATCGACCGGCCCGGGTTAAGTTCGAACGCGGTATGGGGCACATCCTTCATGCCCCAAATCACAACATTTGCGTTCTCAGCCAGAATATTTTCTGCCAGCCAGTCAAAACCGCAAAATCCGGGAATAGCCCCGACGTAAACCGGCTTATCTGTTGGCAGATATGGTGCAATCTGGCGCAACAAGTCCATTCGGGCATGTGCAGGCAATGTCACAATGACAATATCCGCATCAGACATGATGTCGCCGGGGTTTGAACTGATACCATCCAGCCGTGCGCTGATGTCACCGCCATCCGGCAGAAGTGCCTGAATGCCTGTGCCCGTATTATGCGCCGCAACCACGGCATCATTCCCGGTCAGAAGCCGAACTTCGACACCGGGAAGCTGTTTGAACAACACAGCATTCAAATGTCCGGTCCGGCCACCGCCACAAATCACCACGCGAAGCGGTTCCGGCGTCTGGGTTTGTGAAATCATCCCGCACACCTCCCATCCACATCGCGATGGGGGCCATTTGCCAACGAATAGTTCAAGGCCGGCATCACACGCAGAAGATCCAGATCAATCGCACAGGCAGCATTCCATTCAGCGGGAATATGGTGACGTGTGGTTTTGGGTGGATAAAGTGCCCCGGTGCGGGCCCGCTTGCGGATATCATCGGGTGTCACGACAAAATCGGCACGGCGTGTTTCGACCCGGACCGTCCGGTAATCTGCCATCAGGCAGGGCACATGCGACAATCCCGCAGCACAAGCAACAGACAGGCGATGATGCCCGTCCATGACAATCAGGTCTTCCCATTCGACAACAATCGGAGTTGTCCAAATACCGGCCGCCAATATGACGTTACGCAGGGCATCTGCATGGGCAGAAACATGTTCTTCGTGGCGGCGCAAACGATGCGGATCAATCAGAACGATCGGCCATTTCTGCTGTGAGATGGCCATTAAGCGACATCCTCGATAAGTTCCGGATGTGCCGCATATGGTCGCGCCAGCGGCATCCATTGCGCCAGTTGACACCACACGCCAGTATTTAGCAAATCACGCGCAGCAAGCCATTTCTCATCAAAGACCGTGTGCAAGTATTTCTCGCCGCCATCGGCAACGGTGCAGACAACCGTGCCGCCAATCTTGCCCGCATGGATATGTTCCAATGCTGCATAAATCGCCCCACCGGTAGACCCACCAACCAAAAGGCCACAATTTTGGGCAACATAGCGTGCGGTTTCAAAAGCCTCGGCATCACCAACCTGAGTCCCGATATCGATCACATCGTAATCAAGAACCTTGCCAACTTCGTCACCTTTCGGTGTGCCGGTACCGGACTGGTAATAGGCATGACCGGGCTGACCAAAAACAATCGATCCTTTTGGTTCGACCCCGACAGTACGGATCGCCGGATTGAATTTTTTAAGACCGCGGGCAATACCGCTCAGTGATCCGCCCGTTCCGGTACAGCCACAAAATGCATTAACTTCGCCACCGGTCTGGGCAATCAGTTCATCGACAAACCCCTGATAACCAGCCGGGTTGGCCGGGTTATCAGACTGGTTCATAAAAATCGCCCCGGGAATATTTGCACCCAATTCCGCCGCAAGACGTTGCCGTTCAACCACGGCAACCTCATCCTCGGCGTATTCACCATCGACAAAACGAAGTTCGGCCCCCATCGCCCTCATGACGGCCAATTTATCGGGTGCGGCATGATGATCGACAACGGCAATGAAACGCAGCCCCAGTTCGGCTGCGACAATTGCCAGACCAATGCCTGTATTGCCTGATGAGGATTCAACAATCGTCCCGCCTTCGCACAGACGCCCCTCTTTGATTGCCGCCAAAACCATACTGCGTGCCATGCGGTCTTTCATGCTGCCGCCGGGATTGTTCTTTTCGATCTTCAACAAGAAACGGACATTCGGTGCCGCGACTGGAAGTTCCAGCAACGGGGTATTTCCGATCAGATTGGTAACCTTGGTCTGTATCATCGGGATGTTCCCTTTTGATCGTCCGGTTGAACTGTCGCCAGATCGGCGCTGATGGAAATACGGCGCGGCATCGGAACCCGGTGGAATTCATTTTCCAACAGGTCCATCTGGTAACCGGCCGTATTGCCATAAACGAGCAAATCGCCCTTTTGCGGCTTGGTCGTAAAAGAAATCAATCGATTGGAAATGATGTCCTCGTCGAGGCAGCTATGGCCTGCGACATAGGCCCGAACAGGACCATTTTCCGGCTTCTCACCAGCATTGGCTTGCCCCGGCACAGCAGCCGAAATCAAGATGGGGTCCACAAGAAATTCAGACGCGAACCATGTCTCACAGGCACTGAAACTGCTGCCTTCAGCAAACAGAACACATGTGCCATCAGGCAGGTTTTTAGTGCGTGTGATGCGAAATACCGAAATCGCCGTTTGATCGGCAAGACTGCGGCCCGGCTCCAACCCGATAGCAATTCCGGTAGCGCGCAGATATTGTCCCACGGTCATGTCCTCTGGCCCGACGGCCAAAAGGAACCTGTCGATCCATTCTGTGGCATCAACCGCACCGCCATAGGGATAGAAAGAACGCGGCACGATACCATTGCGGTAATGATCCCCGTTCTGGACAGCCAGAAAGGCAGCATAAGAATCCGGTTCAACGTAGCGAACCGGCAAGCCACCACCGATATCAATCATTGAGACCGAAAGACCAAGATCAGCGGCAACCCGCACCCATTCGGTGATCTCGCAAAATGCCTGCACCCGGTTTTCATGGGCATAACCACCGAGATGAAAATGGAAACCTTCAAACGCAAGATCCCCGGAATGCTGCGCAACAAACCGCAATGCTTCAGGCATATCTTCGGGGGCAAGGCCAAACCTGCTCGCACTTGCATTGATCGGACGATAGCGCAGCAGGATACGGGTTCTATGTCCCTGTTCCCGATTGCCGGTTAATGCAACCAGATCATAAAGTTCCTCAAGCGAATCAATCGATATCAGGGCACCGACATCGATCAGTTTCTGATGAAAATCCGTAGGTTTAGCCGGCCCCGACGCACAAATCAGACTACCATCACACCCAGAAACCAAAGCGTCTTCAAGCTCAAACAGGCTTGAAACATCAACACCGATCCCGCAGGAAACCGCCGCAGATATAAGCGAATGAGACTTATTCACTTTTGCAGCATAAAAAATGTTCGACTTTACCGCATGCCGGTCAAACGCATTGGCTATCCGCGCAAGGTTCTGACCAAGGATATGTGGGAAAACAATATTAAGCGGCGACCCGTATTGATTGGTTAACGTCGCCAATCTGTTGCCATCATCCGACAACAATCGGTGGACCGCCGGATCAAGAACCGGCAACAGTGCAGGCAACCGGCTTGGACCAGGATCAGGGCATTGCCCGTCCCCCTTAACCTTGGACAAAAATGTCATTTGCTCCGTCCCGTAAAGTGAATGGCATCTTTTCGATGTCCGTTTTTTTTATTGTTGGGTTGGGCGACACTGTAATCGATGCCGCCCGCACCATCAGAAATCGGCAGTCAGAGACAGCAATGCTGTACGCGGGGCACCAACTGAAATCATGCTGAATTCGTTCACACCGGACCAATAATCCTCGTCCGTGACGTTCTGAATTGTTGCTCGCAAGGTAACCGGCGTTTCGGCAAGAGTTGTTTTATACCGAAGGCCAAGATCAAGCGTCGTCCAATCAGGGATATCCTGGGTATTGGCAGTGTCGATATATTGTTCGGAAGTGTGCGTAATCGTACCGCTAAGCGTCATCCCTTTGACAAAGGGAGTGTCCCATTCTGCGGTCAGGTTCGCCTGCATTTCTGGCGCACCAATGGCACGATTTCCTTGGGTCGAGGTACTGTTGGTCTTGGTCAGTTCCGCATCAAGGAACATCACCCCGCCCAGCAAGCGAACATTCGGCGTAACTTCCCCAAATACGTTCAGCTCAAACCCACGGTTCCGCTGTTCGCCGTCACTGCTATAACTGCCGCTTACATTTTGGGCGAAAGGCTTTGTGATTTGGAATACTGCAGCAGTTGCGCCAAATGAACCAAAGTCCAATTTCACACCGGTTTCGATCTGTTCGGCAACATAAGGCGACAATGCCTGTCCGGTGATCGGTGCATTCGCCCCCTTGCTGAGACCTTCAATATAGTTGGCGTAAAGTGAAACACTTTCCACCGGTTTGAATACGATACCAGCCATGGGCGTCAGAACGCTTTTGTCATAGGTCGAGGTTTTCGCACCGGTTGATGCACTGAAATTATCGGTTTCAACGCGTTGCTGACGTGCACCAAGCGTTACAAGAAGCTGATCATCCCACACCGACATGGTGTCAGCCAATGCCACACCGGTCATCGCCGTTTCAGAGATTTTTGGCTTGGATGCGGGGGCTGCAACTGCAATCGGTGCATTGGCCACCGGCGCATAGATATTCGAAAATGGATCGGTAGCCGAATACACACTCCCGCGACTAAAGATATCCTGATACCGGCTGGCCTCGAGGGTCACTTCGTGATTAACGTCCAAAGTTTCAAATTCGGAACGGACGCCACTGCTCGCCGTCCAACGTTCTGTCTGGAACCGCATATAGGACAGGCTGTCATCTTCGATTGTGCCATCGGCACCGCGAATGATCGGATAACCGAATAACCGGTCGACTTCGGTTTTCCCGCCGCCAAAATTACCAAACAGGGTGAAGCTGTTATCAAGATCGTATTCACCCTGCAACATCGCGGATTGATCAACGGCATCCGACCATTCCCAATCATGGGTCACGTTCTTGTTGCCATCCGGGGCAGACGGCATCGTCACCCCCGACGCAATCCGGTATTCACGGAATGGTGCGTTCAGGTTTTCACGCTGATCAATAACATCAAGAGAAAGACGAAGGTCTTCGCCACGATAATCAAAGGCAAGCGCACCAAGTGATGTTTCGCGGGTCTGGTGATCCAGATAGGTATCGCCGTTATGGTATCCACCATTAAAGCGAACCCCAAACTCGCCGTTTTCACCATAACGACGGCTAAAATCAATATTGCCACCTGCCTGTTCGCCAAGTCCGTAATCGGCACTAACCCGATTAAGGTCCGTGTCACCGGCACGTTTGGGAACAATGTTGATAACCCCGCCAACACCACTATTTGGCGCCATTCCGCCCAGCAAAGCCGCCGGACCTTTAAGAACTTCGACACGTTCTGCAAAACCGGAAAGTGCGCGATAGGTTGGCGCAACGCCATAAACACCGTTCAGCGCCATCTCGCCGGAATTCCCTGTATTGATGCTGAACCCGCGAATTTGATAGGTATCAAGCATCCCACCGCCACTGTTTGGTGTTCTGACGGACGGATCATTTTTCAGGACGTCTGCAATCGTTTGCGCCTGCTGATCAGCAATTCTTTCACTGGTGTAGCTGGTGATGCTGACCGGGGCGTCCATGATGTCGGTATTGCCCAACAAACCAAGACGCCCGCCGGTCGCAACCTGACCACCGGCATATGCTGGCGCCAAATCGGACTTTACACCAACGCCTTCGACACGGATCGGATCGACAATTGCGGCGCCAGATTGTCCAGCCTCCGCCGCCAGATCAATCAGGATCAGGGCGTTTTCACCGGTTTCGCGATAGGACAGTCCGGTACCACGTAGCAAGATTTCCATTGCAGCAGGAACCGTCATGTCACCGCGGATAACGCGCGTGCCTTCAATTCCCGGAAGATCAACCGTATAGGCGATCCGCCAGCCCGATGCGGCCCCAATTTCGGCGACACCATCGGCAAGCGTCGTAACCGAAACATCAAATGAATGTATTGCCTGTGCAATTTCGGCTTGCACATTCGCGGCCATCGCCCCCGATGCCATCGGCACGACCATTGCGGTTGATACCAGCAAGGCCGAGATAAGAGAGTATGTTCTTGTTTTTGCCTGTTTGAATTCCAACTTCCCGCTCCATATGCGTCTTATCTTTCAGGCAGGTCCCCCCTGCTTCTAATAAGGACAAACGAACGGGAAATAAGAGTCCTCACATCACCGGACACTTTTTTGCGAATTTTTCGCAATCTCAGTAAATGATGGTGAGCCAAGGTGAGGTTTTAACGACCGACGCACCAATTGCATCGGCCACGGTTTCAAGCGATCCGGCGATATCGGTGGTCGGGAAACTGCCGGAAATGCTTCGCTCGGCAATCTTGCCGACAACAACAATCTTGCCGTCGCTGTAATTTTCCAAGCGGGTCATCAGATCAGCAACCCGCATATTACGCACACTAAGCCGACCTTTCATCCAGGTCAGCACCAGATTAACATCTTCGATTTCCAATGGTGCAAGTGCGTCGCCTCTGACCGCAACCTGTTGCCCGGGCCCCATCAGAACACCATCCGCATCCCGATTACTGGAAACACGCACAGCACCGTCTTCGACAACAACAATCGTTTGGTGTGACAGATAATCAACGTTAAAGCGCGTGCCAACAACGCGGATTGTTGCGTCACCGGTGTGAACCCGAAACGGATCACCGTTGCGATGCACGACGTCGAAAAAGGCCTGACCGCGCAAAAGTTCAACATCACGATGACCATTGGCAAAATCAGTTGCAAGCGCGCTGTTTGCCGCCAATTGCACAACCGATCCATCAGGCAATTCAATCGGTGTGACCGTGGTATGATCGGTAACGATATCGGCCTGTATATTGCCAATGATATCCGGCTGCAGGAAAAAGATGCCCCCGACAATGGCGGCCATCCCGGCCATCGCAGCAAAAGACCTGTGAGACGGAAACCATGAACGGAACCTGGACAAACTCATTTTCGGTCGATTTGTCGACAGCCATCTTGCCGGATCTTCGATCTGAGCCCAAAGGACACGCATCTGGTCAAACGCCAACCGGTTGTTGCGATCCGCATTCAGCCAATTTTCAAATTCATCTTCCTGTGCCGCCGATAGAGATCCACCTGCACGTCTGGTATGCCAGAGTGCGGCTTCGTCCTTTTGCTGGTCGGTTGGCTCGAAAGCGGCTTGCATGGGGTCCCAGTTTATCCGTTATGGCTTGGCGTTCATAGCAGCAAATAATGCGGCCCGCCAAATTCCCTTTCTATATCTAATAACGGATGACGCGAAAATATCCTCATAGTTCGTATGGGAATTTATCAGTCGTCGTTGCGATAGGCTGCCAGCCGTTCCTGACAATGACGCATGGTGCGCGCCAATTGCTTTTCCACCGCACTGACAGAAATGCCGTATTTTTTGGCCAGCTTGGTATTCGGAATCCCGTCTACGCGATGCAAAATAAACATCTCGCGCGCCTTTGGCGACAGCTCCAAAAGGGCACGATCCAGTGCCGAAAGTGCCTGTCGGGATTCGGCATGTTCCTGTGGCGATGTGGTTTCACACAGCCATAGCTGGCTGGGCAAAATACCGTTCATGGCATGGGCCCTGCCATAGGTACTGCGATGATGATCAATCACGGCATTTCGAACGGAAGCATAAAGCACTTTGGTATTGGCTTCTTCTGCACCGCAATCCCCCGATTGCATCAATCGTGCATAGACATCCTGCACAAGCTCGGCGGCAATTTCACGATCACGCACGCGGCGCACAACCATGGCAACAAGTTGACGCCGGTGATCTTCAAACAGCTTCGCAAGTGTATTGCCCCAGAAACTCATGACCACACTCAATCATTACCTATGAAGTCCTGCCCTACGATCGAGAAAGGTGATTACAGGCCGGAAGTCCCCGCAGTGGCGACGGGCGGAACGTATCAGTAATGATAATCATTTTCAATATCATTGCTAATTTTTATGCACGCGTGAATTGATCCCCACTCTCTTTACTGGAATTTCCACGCAACGGCACAGTGACAAAAATTTGCACCCTGCATCTTGCGTAAACAGCGCGTGCTTATCAGACAAACAGCAAGGCACCATGGCACTGAATAACACGGGCCGAAAGCGCCTGACCGGCCATGATTGCCGTGGCACAATCCGCACCACCAAGACGTTTGGCCAAAAAGGCCGCGTTAAATGAATCCCCCGCACCGGTCGCGTCAACAACCTGTGTCACAGGCGGCGTATCAAGCGCGTGAACATTGCCGTCCTGTGAATAACAACACGGATGTTTACCGTTTTTCACAATCACCTCAGCCGCGCCAAGTTCAAGATAGCGGTGAACCGTTTCCTGTGGTGAAGGATCCCCAAACAAAGTGGATTCATCATCAAAACTGGGCAGGATAATGTTGGAAATTGCCGCAACGGCCGAAATGTTTTCCTTGCAGCTTTCCATATCCTGCCAAAGGGCAGGACGAATATTGGGATCGAATACGATGCGGGAATTTTTCGACAACTGCGTTAACAAATCAATCAACGCGGCACGACGATCAGGTGCCAAAATCGCAAGCGTTATGCCAGACAGGTAAATCACGTCTGCATCACACAATCCCGATGACAGTTCATCGATATTATCGGCCATTTGCCGCGCAGCAGAATTTTCCCGCCAATAAGTGAAAACGCGATCACCCTTTTCCTGATCAATCAGATAAAGCCCCGGCCGTTTACCCGGCAATCGCTGAATAGCATCATGGTCAATGCTGGCATCAGCAATGAATTTAACAATGCGATCAGAATACCGATCATCCCCAAGGGCTGTGACATAGCGCACCTGCCATTCATCTGACGAACTGACATTGCGAAAATGCCAAGCAGTGTTCAACGTATCCCCGGCAATGCCCATTTTCCAATGGTCCAGAGCACCACCCGACATCTCGATCATGCATTCGCCGATGGCGACAAACCGTTGCATTGTCATTCTGTGATTTCTTCTCTAATGGCAACATCGGCACCACTCGTCAGCAACAGTGACAATCGCGCAATCACAGCATCCCGCCAAACCGGCGTATTTTGCAGTGCTTTTGGCATCCACCCGGGCAACATGGCAAGACTGTCATAGATTTCCTCAGCCGCCTGTTTACCCCCCAATGCTTTTATGATTTCACCAGCGCGCGGATCATTTAACAGATCTTCGGCCTTACCGGGTTCAGCATCATTGATACGATTACGCATCACCGCCATCCATGCCGCAAGACATAGCGCGAATGTACCAAGTGCCGGGCTTCCCACCGGCAAATCACTTGCCGGGGTAAAAATTCGCTGTGGCAGCTTTTCCGTACCATCCGTGGCAATTTGACGGGTTTCATGGGCGATTTCCGGATTACGAAAACGATCCACCAGTTCAGCGCCATATTGCGCGAAGTCGATCCCGGCAAGCGGCGGCATGGTCAGAGCAGCATTTTTCATATGCTGCGCAACAAGACGCGCAAAAGCATCATCGACCATCGCATCGCGCACATAACGATATCCACCAAGCTGCCCCAGATAGGCAATCAACGAATGACTGCCATTAAGCATACGAAGTTTCATGCGTTCATAGGGTTCGACATCATCAACCAATATCGCCCCACCGGCTTCCCATACAGGGCGGCCGTTAGGGAAATTATCTTCGATCACCCATTGCGAAAACGGTTCGGTTTCAATGGCAACCGGATCATCAACACCGGTCAAACGTTTTGCATCCGCGCGCGTGGTTTGCGTCGCTGCCGGGGTAATCCGGTCCACCATGGTCGATGGAAAGGAAACATTGGCCGCGATCCAATCCGCAAGCCCCCCATCAATCCGTAACGCAAAATCAATCACGCCTTTGCGCAGCAAAACACCGTTTGATGGCAAATTGTCACAGGAAACAATTGTAAACGGGGAAAGCCCCGCCACCTTGCGACGTTTCAACCCCGCAACCAGCAATCCAATCAAACCAGATGGCTTGTCCGGATGAGCAAGATCATGCGCAATCGCCGGATGATCTTGCTGTATCTGGCCGGAAAGACGATCAATACCATAGGCTTTTTCCGTCACCGTAATGGTGACAATCCGGATCGCGGGATCAGCAAGGGCGGCCAGAACCGGTTCAACATCACGGGCCGCCGCAATCGCATACGACAGGCTGGTGATCCAGCGCGCCTGTGGGCCATCCGAGTGACGTTCGATCAGGGTAAACGCACCATCCTGAGCATTGAGCGCGTCAACGATATCGGTGCTGCGCAAACTGACACCAATAATGCGCCAATCACCACCATGTTGCGTCATCGCCGTATCGGTATAGGCCGCCTGATGGGCGCGGTGAAAGGCCCCTATGCCAATATGCACGATCCCGACATTGCCGGATTTAGGATGGTTAATGTCCTCAGATACGGTCCGCCCCGTCATTTCGCCGTCCCGCCTTGATCATCGGCCTGATCCATCCGGGCGGAAAGTGCGGTCATCACACCGCGCAATTCAGCCAGTCCCTTAAGGCGGCCAATCGCCGGATAGCCCGGCTGCCCCTTGCGGTTCAGGTCATCAAGAATGTCATGACCATGATCGGGACGCATCGGGATATTCCAATCTGCGCGGCCTTCTGCCTTGCGGCGTTTTTCTTCGCGCAAAATCTGTTCGATCAGATCGACCATATTGGTATCGCCGCCAAGGTGTTCTGCCTCGTGGAAACTGCACGGCAGGCCTTCGGTTTCACGTTTGGTATTGCGCAAATGAATGAAATGCACCCGATCCCCCAAACGCACCATCATGCCCGGCAGATCATTTTCCGGATGCACACCAAGCGATCCCGAACACAGGGTGATGCCGTTTTCCGGCAGATCAACCGCGTTCATAATATGGGTGTAATCGGCCTCGGTCGACATGATGCGCGGCAGGCCCAAAAGCGCAAAGGGCGGATCATCAGGGTGGCAGCACATCCGAATCCCAAGATCACGCGCAACCGGCACGACTTCTTCAAGGAACGCCACAAGATTTGCCCGCAATGTATCGGCATCTATATCGGCATAGGTCGCAAGAAGTGCGCGCAAATCATCAAGTGACAGGTTTTCGACCGACCCGGGCAAACCAAATGCCACCGTGCGTTCAAGTTCCGCACGGCGCGGTGCATCCATTTCGGAAAATCTGATTTTTGCAGCCTCGACCACCGCCTTGGGATAATCATCTGCCGCGCCATCGCGTTTCAGAATGAAAAGATCAAACGCAACAAAGTCGGTCAGATCAAACCGCATGCACGTTGCGCCGGTTGAAAGGCGCCAGTTCAGATGCGTGCGGGTCCAGTCAAGAACCGGCATGAAGTTATAGCAAACAATCCTGATCCCCGAATCGGCCAGATTGCGCAGGCTTTGCTTATAGGCAGCGATGTGATCGCGCCATGGACCAACCTGACGTTTGATCGCCTCGGAAACAGGAAGGCTTTCCACAACATCCCAGGTCAAACCGGAAGAACCGCCGTCTTTCATGACCGCGATTTCAGCATGACGCTTGGCAATTTCATCTGGCGTCCAAACCGCACCGCTTGGCACATGGTGAAGGGCTGAAACCACGCCATGCGCACCGGCCTGACAAATATCATCGATGCTGACCAAGTCGTTCGGTCCGAACCATCTCCAGGTTTGTTTCATGTGTTTCTCTCTGTATTGGCGTGATGTCTGCAACACCGACTATAACGTGTATGGACAGTATCACGTCATAATTTTGTTGACTAGTATGGTAGTATGCATCATGACTCACAAACGCAAGGAGAGATTGATGGGCGATCCCGAACAAAACGACTGGGAAATCACGCAAGATCAGGCTGTCGGCCCGCAAATCCATCGCATTATTCGCGAACGGATTGTGTGTACCGATCTGTTGCCTGGCGTGCGCCTGTCCGAAGCCGAACTTGCCAAAACTTATAATGTCAGCCGCCAACCGGTTCGCGAGGCATTTATCAAGCTTGCCGACGAAGGGCTTTTGGAAGTCCGCCCACAGCGCGGCACCTATGTTCGGAAAATTTCGGTCGCGGCCGTTCTTGATGCGCGTTTTGTACGCGAAGCGATCGAAGCCGACATCGCCCGTTTTGTCGCAAAAGAACCCGACGATGCCTTTCTTGCCCAACTTGAACAATTGATTGCCGATCAACGCAAGGCGATGGAAGGCGACGCCCGTTCGTTCCTGAAACTTGACCACGATTTTCACCGTTGCCTCGCCGAGGCTGCTGGCAAGAATTATGCGTGGAAAGTCGTTGAAGACGTTCGCGCCCAGCTCGACCGGGTGCGTTATCTCAGTTACTTCCAGTTCCCGATGAATGAAATCATCGAACAGCATATTCGAATTGTTGCGGCGATCACATCCCGTGATCCCGAAACAGCCAGCGCTGCCATGCGCGAACACCTTCGTGAAATCTTGCATACGCTGCCCGATATTGCGCGCTCCAGAACGGAGCTTTTTGACAACGCTAATTCCGCGTTGTCACCCTAGGCATCACCACACAGGGAGGAAAAGATGCTTAAAATAAAAACGACCAAAAAACTGATAATCGCCGGTGTTGCAGCCATGCTGATGAGCAATTCTGCCATTGCGGCCGAAATGACCCTTAAGCTTGGCCATCTTGCCAATGAACAGAATGCCTGGCACAAGGCCGCCGTTAAATTCGGTGAAGAACTGTCATCGCTTACCGATGGCCGCATCGATGTTCAGGTTTTCCCCAACGAAACACTCGGCAAGGAAGTTGACCTGATCAACGGCATGCAGCTTGGCTCTGTCGATATGACGATCACAGGTGAAACCTTGCAAAACTGGGCACCGATGGCCGCCCTTCTTGCCGTTCCCTATGCATACGCGACCCTGGAAGACATGGATGCCGTCGCCGATGGTGAAATCGGTGACAAGATCGAACAGCAGATCCTTGAAAAAGCCCGTATTCGTCCGATTGCCTATTTCGCACGTGGTCCGCGCAACCTGACGTCTAGCCGTGCGATCAAAAGCCCGGACGACCTGAACGGCCTTAAACTGCGCGTACCAAACGTGCCGCTGTTTGTTGACGTCTGGAAATCGCTTGGCGCACAGCCGACCCCGATGGCATTTTCCGAGGTCTTCACCTCGCTTCAGGCTGGAACCATCGACGCCCAGGAAAATCCGCTGGCGCTGATTGATTCCGCAAGCTTCTACGAAGTTCAGAAATTCGTGAACAAGACCGAACATGTCCGTTCATGGATTTATCTGACCATTTCGGACATCACATGGGGCAAACTTTCCGATGCCGACAAAGATGCCGTCATGGAAGCAGCCAAACGCGCCCAAGCCTATGAGCGCGGCCTGTTCACCGCTGATGAAGATCGCCTGACCAAGGAACTTCAGGACAAAGGCATGACCTTTGTCGAGGTCGACAAACAGGCATTTGCCCAAAAAGCAAAGGCCGCCGTACTTGCGAATGTTTCCGATGAAATCCGCCCGATTGTCGAAAACCTTTTCGCGAAGTAACTTCGATTGGTTCGGTCGCACTGTTGCGGCCGAACCTTTTCACGACGGGGAAGTGACGTGCTTTCTGCCAGATTATATACATCTATCATTGCGCTTTGCCGGATCGGAACAGGGATTGCTTTTGGTATTCTGATCGCAACAGTCCTGACACAGGTCTTTTCCCGAACATTCCTGCCAGACTCACCAGTCTGGACCGAAGAATTGACCCGCCATGCATTGCTGTTTTTGGCAGCTTTTGGCGTTGGGCTTTCATTTCGGAATGGCGAATTGGTCAATGTCGACATCGTTTGCGAAATGTTGCCGCCGCGCATTCAGCGCGCCCTGATGTTTGTTTCCGCCGGACTAACGGCTGCGTTCTGTCTTGTTCTGCTGTCACCGGCATGGATGTTTGTCTCAATCGGCGAGCTTCAGACCTCGCCCGCCCTTGGTGTCCGGATGGACTTTATCCACGTCACCGTTTTCATTCTTCTTGCCCTTCTGGCACTTTTTGCGGTTCTGCGGATGATACGTGTCATCACTGGCGCATCCGACGGAAAACCTGAAGACACGACGAAGGACTTCCCATGAGCCTCGCGATTTTACTTGGCGTTTTCTTCCTTGGCCTTGTCATCGGCCTACCGGTTGCCGTGACACTGGGGCTGTCCTCGCTTTGCTATCTGCTTCTTGAAGGCATTCCGCTTGTCGTGATCCCGCAAAAGATGTTTGCCGGGATGGATGTGTTTGTCCTTCTGTGCATTCCGGGCTTTATCCTTGCTGGTAACCTGATGAATGGCGGCGGCATCACGCCTCGTATCGTTCGATTTGCCAATGCCATGGTCGGATGGATGCGCGGCGGGCTTGGCCTGACCAATGTGGCAGGTTCCATGTTGTTTGGCGGTATTTCAGGAACCGCCGTCGCCGATGCAGCATCGATTGGCGGCATGATGATCCCGGGCATGATCCGGGCGGGCTATACCCCGGCATTTTCCGCCGCCGTCACGGCCGCATCCTCGACCGTTGGACCGATCATTCCGCCCAGCATGCCCATGATCATTGTTGGCGCGCTATCGGGCATATCGGTGGGCAAAATGTTTATCGCAGGTGCCATTCCGGGCATCATGATGGGCTTGGCCATGATGGTCACCTGTTACATCATCGCGGTAAAGCGCGGTTTCCCGCATCAACCATGGCAGGGCTTTGGCGAATTGGCCCGATCCTTTACCGGTGCCTTCTGGGCACTGGCCATGACCGGTCTGATCATCGGCGGCCTGCTTAGCGGCATCGCAACCCCGACCGAAACCGCCGTGATTGCCAGCGTCTATGCCTTTTTTGTCGGCTGCTTTGTCTATCGCGAATTGCCGCTGCGCAAGGTTCCAAAAATCATCATCGACAGTGCGGTAACCGCGGCCGCCATTCTGGCCCTTGTCGGGCTTGCGAATGTATTTGGCTGGATTCTTGTTTCCGAACGCATCCCACAGATGATTTCGGACGGTGTATTATCAATTACCGATAACAAATACGTCGTTATCTTGCTGATCAATCTGGTTCTGCTGGTCGTCGGGATGTTTATGGAAACCATTGCGGCCCTGATCATCCTGTTCGTGCCGTTACTGACCCTTGCCACCAATGTCGGTGTTGATCCTATTCATTTCGCAGTGTTTGCCGTTTTGAACCTGATGATCGGTTTGACCACCCCACCGGTCGGAATTTGCATGTTTATTTGCGCAAACATTGCCAAGGCACCGGTCACCACCGTAATCCGGGCACTGGCACCGTTCCTTCTGACCAATATCATGATCCTGTTTCTGGTTTCATATATTCCGGCGCTGTCGACCTGGCTGCCGTCCTTGATGGAGTAATAAATGCAAACACGTGTTTGCCGTCTGTATGGCCAAAATGATCTTCGGATTGAAACCGAAACCGCCCCTGCCCCCGCACAGGGCGAAGTCCTTGTGCGCGTCGGGGCCGGTGGTGTTTGCGGGTCGGACATGCATTACTATTTCGACGGCGGGATCGGTCAGATCCGGGTGCGCGAACCGATTATTCTGGGCCATGAAGCAGCCGGGACGATTGTTGCACTGGGTCCGGATGTTACCGATCTTGAAATCGGTCAAAAAGTCGCAATCAATCCAAGCCATCCTTGCGGTACGTGCCGTTATTGCCAACAAGACCTGCAACAGCATTGCCTGAATATGAAATTCTTCGGGTCCGCCATGCCGATGCCCCATATTCAGGGTGCCTTCCGCGATCTGGTTAATGTTGCTCAGAACCAATGTGTGCGCATCAGCGACCAAACAGACATCGGGCGCGCGGCCTGCGCCGAACCCCTTGCCGTTTGTTTGCATGCCGTCGGACGTGCCGGTGACCTTGCAGGCAAGAAAGTCCTGATCACCGGGGCAGGCCCCATCGGCAGCCTGTGTGCTGCGGCCGCCAAACGTGCCGGGGCCAGTGAAATTGTTGTCACTGATCTTCAGGATTTCGCCCTTGGTATTGCGCAACAAATGGGGGCAACCAAAACCATCAACATCGCGACCTCAGCGGATGAATTAAAACCGTACGAACAAGACAAGGGACAGTTTGATGTCTGTCTGGAATGTTCGGCATCCCCGGCAGCCCTTCGATCCGCCATCGCGGTTTTGCGTCCGCAAGGTCTTCTTGTTCAGGTCGGCGTTGCCGGTGAAATCCCGGTGCCGTTTAACCCGCTGGTCGCCAAGGAACTGACGATTACCGGCACATTCCGATTCCACAGCGAATTTACAGAAGCCGTTCACCTGATTGATACCGGCGCAATTGACGTGGCCCCGGTGATCACCCAGACCTTCCCGCTTAAAACAGCACAGGAAGCCTTTGACATCGCGCGTGATCGCAGCAAATCAGTTAAGGTTCAGCTATCCTTCGCAAGCTGATCCGATCCTTGCCGACCACATGCAAAAGGCCGCTTTACCATATGGTTTTGCGGCCTTTTTTAAGTTTAACGTCGGGCGCCGCGACGCGGCCAACAGGTGACGGGAAAGGGCGTTATGAATTTAGGTTCAAACCCTAATCTTTCCCGCGTTTCACATCAGCGTTTTCGCTGGTATAGGCAATCCAGGGACGGCCATCTGAAGTCACATCCACCTTATCAGCATGTATATTTTTGACCGTATCGAATGACTTGTTTGTGGCATTCCATTTTCTCAAAACATACGTGCTGCCATCCCAAAAAGAGATATAGACACTTCCGTCCGTGCCCGCACCAATGTCCTGTACTCTTACGCTTTGACCCAGTGGACGGTTTTCAAATTTCGTTCCCGTAAATTGTTGAACGATATTACCAGAATCAGCAATCCACAAATCGTCCGCACGTCCAACCGCGACCTTATAGACATCGTCGTTGCTGAATTTGGTAAACACGCTGGTTCCAGACTTAAGATGATAAAGCGTTTTCTCGATCACAACATAAACAGTGTCATCCGGGCCAATCGACAGATTTCGGATTTCGCCGGACGTTACCGAATAAGTTCGCAGCACGCTGCCCGTTGAAGACAACTTATAAACCGACCCGCTATTTGCCGTCCAAATGGTGCCATCCCTTGCCACATCGATATTGCTCAGATTTCCAGAGAATGAAATCGAGACTTCTTCGAATTTCTTTTTTGTACTGTTAAACTTCAGAAACTTATTTGAATCCTGCCCACCGGGCATACCGTAAACGTAAACCTCATCGTCTTGCCCAACGACCAATTCATCCAGGCTGCTAAGACCTGTGGTATATGTATCAAAAGCCATATTCTTTGAGAATGTGAAGTCAGTATTAGATGACACATCAACCACGGCAGCAATACTGCCACTGCCAGCGGTATCGCCACCCGTCGATACAGCGACTGCACGATCAAATTGCTCATCGCGTTCAAAAAATGTCGATGCCAGTGCAAGCGTATCCGTCGAAACCACCCAAGGATAACCATTAGGCCCCACCGCCACACTTTGCGGCGTATGACCGGACGTCCGAACCACTTCAAAGGTTTTGCCATCAGAGGCCAGACGCATCAAAAATCCTCTGTCCGACACCACATAGACGCTGCCATCCGGGCCGACGGCGATGCTTTTGGCTTTTTGCTCGAACATTTCGCAAGGCGACGATGTGCAACGTTGCACCAGATTGTCAGAACGGATTGTCCAAGGGGTCCCATCCGGGGCCACCGCCACCAACAGGCCCTGTCCGGGAATACGTTCAAACCGGGTCATCGCATCATTAAGTTTGGATAAATTTCCTGACGCATCCGCGATCACCACCGATCCATCCGCGCCAATAGAAATGTCAGAACCCGTCGCGTTGGGGATTTGCTTCCACAAATTGCCCGTATGGCGAAACACCCGCCCCAACGTGGAAATCCCCCATGGATTACCATCTGCATCAACCGCTAGGCGCACCAAAGTGCCAGGAAAACTTTCGAACCGCTTGCGACTGTTTGACCAGCGCAGGATATTCCCGCCTGCATCCAGACCAAACACACTGCCATCCCGACCGATTGCCAGCACAGAGGCGCTCTTGCGGGTATTGACGAAAGTAATGTCCTCGTTCGTTGTCACTGCCGTCGGATCCGTCGTGCCCGCCACCTCTGAGGCAGGGGCAACAGTCCTTGCGGCATTTTGTCCGGTTCCATTTGTTTCAGGTGAAACCGGGGCAGCAATAACGCCATCGGCCGTTTGCACCTGTGCCGTCACTGGCGCGACTTGAACCGAGGGCGCAACGGCTGCCGCTGGTGTTGCAGGGGCCGCCGCAAGACCCGAGGCAACTGCCACAAGGGCACTATCAACAGGTGCAACGGCGGAGGGGGCCTGAATTTCCGGTGCCCGGCCTTCTTCGGTTTTAATTTTCTCTGGTGCGACGATCAACGTAGTCGCCATGATGCCACCATCCGCGATTACCGCCCACGGCCCACCATCTGATGTTGCGGCCACCGCCATCACACCCTCAACCCCGGAAACCACCCGCCAACTACGCTGTACCTTGTTCCAGATCCTTACCCGACCATCTGCATCGGCAATCACCACCGTATCATCACCGCCAATCGCAATGTCTACGGCACGCCCGGGCATGGCAATCCAACCCTTGCCGTCATAGGCTCTAATCCGCCCATCACGGGCCAGACTCCAAGGATTTCCTGCCATGTCTAAAGCGATGCGATAGGCCTGGCCTTCAAGCGGTTGCCATTCACTGCGCAACGGATTCCATTTTTTGATTTCACCGCTAATTTTGGCTATATAAACATTGCCCAACGCATCGGCGGTAACATCGGCAACATCGGTATCTTTGTTTTCCCACCACAAACCGTTATAGCGAAAAACCACGCCTTCTGCGTTGACCGCCCAAGGGCGGTTTCCCTCTGCTGCTGAAATCCTAACGAAGTCCCCCGACATTTTGCGCCAGCGTTGTTCCAACGCATCCCACCGCCACGGCGTTCCATTCGGGGCAACGGCATAAGCCTGTCCCTGACTGTTGATCGATATATCAACAGCCTTGCCGGGCAACCGGGTCCAAGTTACGGAGGTTGAACTATTTTGCGCCCAAGCATCCTTGATAGGCTGGCCTGTACCAAATACGACACAGAACAGAACCAGACAAAACCGCACTATCGCCAGCGTCATTAGACGACCTCGCATCACATTTTCTGAAAACAAAAACGTTATTTATTAAGCAACCGGTCACGCACCATCGCAATATGTTGCTGGCCGTTGGCGTCGCTTTGCCAAGACTGAACTTTCACATCCCCGTTTCTGAATTCCTCAAAGAATTCACGTCCTTGCAGCTTTTCCATGACTTCGCTAAATGTCGCGCGGGGCGTAAACCAATCCTTGTGACGCTGCTGAAAGCGTTCGATATCGCGTTCCAAATCCGACATTTCTTCGTTCGCGATATCACGATCGGCTTGCGCCCGGCGGGCGTATTGCGGGCGACGGGGTGTCATCAAAATCAAGACCGAACGTTCGAACTGGCGTTCAACACGCTGCGAGAACAACAGATTAAGGATCGGCACATCCATCAAACCCGGCACACCATCGGCTGATTTAGATGTCTCACGCTCACTCAATCCCCCCAGCACCAAGGTCTCGCCGAACTTCATTGTCACGGTTGAGTTAACATTGGTCTTGGTAGTGTCGAGGCGGAATTCAAATACAACTGAATTGGAAGGATCGGTCAGGAAGGTGCGTTCTGCAACGACATGCAAACGGATCATATCATCAGGCAAAATTTCCGGCGTCACCGCAAGCTTTACACCGACCTCCTTTTGCACCGAAACGCTGTCGCCATTGCCGCCCGAAACAGCCGCAGCAAGAATTTCAGTACCCGAGAAAAATTCCGACGTTTGCCCCGCCTGCGCCACCAAACTTGGTTTGGCCAACACCTGATTATTTGCATCGGCAGAATTGGCGATATTCAAAGAATAAGTCACCGCAGGAATACTAATGGCTCGGGTCAGCGTTTGGGTGCTTTCCTCCAACCCGGTATTCAAATAATCCTTGGTTCGTGTGCTTTCATAACCAAAGCCTGTCGTTCCGGTCAGCGGATCACCAAACTGTAACTGCAATCCGTTCAACAGATTAATGCCGCGCGAATTACGAACATCTTCCTGCGTACCAATCAAAACGACATCGACCACCACCATGCTTGAATCAGCAAAGCCTTGTTGTGTCGCGCCTCCTTGCTGACCGGTCGCACCATAAGCACCCTGCTGCTGCGAACCATACGGATCAGGTGCAGAACCATAAGGATCGCTTACGGAGCCATATGGATCACTGCTATAGGGGTCGTTGCCATAAGGATCACTACTTGAACCATATGGATCACTGCTATAGGGGTCATTGCCATACTGGGCCATCAGAACCTTGGCATCACTGTCATAAAATGACTGCCAACCTCGAACTCGACGTTCCAGATAATTGACGTTTTCAGGCCCCAAAACCGCATCACGATAAGCCGAGACAAAGGCCGCCGCCCCTTCACGGTCATCCATCGCTGCCAAGGATAATGCCGCGGCTTTCAGAACTTCGGGTTGTTGTTTTGCTTCCGGTGCAATGGCGATCAGACGCTTTAACGCCGCTTCCGATGTTTTGGGGTCACGCGCATAATAAGACGCTGAAGCCAGGCTATAAAGCACCGACGGATCGTCGCCACGATGCAGCGCAACTGCCGCAAAATAGCCCTGCGCCAGGCCATAGCGCCGTTGATCCATATATAAAAGACCCAATTGGTAATTCGCAGCCAAGTTACCAGGGTCGAATTTAAGTGCTTGCTTATACCCTTGTTCCGCTAACTCAAATTTGCTGGCGTCCCCCTGAACCCCCATCAGGTGGTACGTCAGTCCATTAAAAAACTGCAAATCCGGGTTGGTGATATCAAGCTTCAAAGCCAAATTGATCAAGCGTGACGCTTCATCAATTTTCTGGGCTTCCAACGCCTGAATACTTTCGCGCACCAGTTCCTGGACGGCATCGGTTTGGGCGGCAGGATTAACAACAAACTGCTTTTCCGGGTCGTTCGGCGCGTTCAAAGCCAGCGTTTGACACCCCGCCAAAGTCACCAAAACACAAACCGCAACCGTGCTGCGAAGAGACGTCATAAACAACCGCATAGAATTCCCATTCTTATTTTCTTATTGGACCGCGCAGATCAGCAAACCCGGCATCGGGTTGAGGCAAAAGACGCCCCAACCCGCGACCGATTATTGCAACCGATAAAGGCCGTATTGCTTGGTCAGCCGCCAAACTTCGCCGCCACCTGCACCAATAGCCGTTGATTCCGCTTCTTCCGAAATCCGATCCCAATTGCGTTTTGTGGTGTTATAGACGTAGGTCTTTCCGTCCTTGCCAATGACCCGTGTCATGCCCGGCACATCGGCTGCCACGTCAATGGCGGACCCTGGCAACTTCACCCATTTTTGTTTATCGTTATGGACGAAAATCTGCCCCTTCAGGTCGACAACCCAAGGGCGGCCATCCTGATCAATATCGACCCGATAAGCCGTTCCGGGAATATTCTGCCAACCATTCCCTGATCGTTTATGGATTTTGCCCTTAAGGTCGATAATCCAAACGCCACTCACACTGGCACCGATATCTTGCGCTGCCGGGCCTGCGACTTTTTTCCATCCAGAACCGGCCTGCGAGAAAATCTGACCATCATCGGTCACGACCCAAGGCTGGGTGCCCGCAACCGCAATGCGAACAGCAGCACCTTTGATCTTGGTCCAGGAAGTTGCGTTTTTGGCGCGTTTAAACATCCTAAACCCACCCCTGCCCTTGGGCGTTCCAATCGCATAGGTCGTACCATCAGACCCGATCGCCACATCCTGAGCCTTGCCGGGAACTTTGGTCCAAGTCGAAGATGCAGCAGTAAGTGCAGAGCTATTGGGATGCGTGGTCACACCTTCAATATCAATGGAAAAATTGTCCAAATTCGGCATGTTCTGTTGCCCTTGGGCAAGTACGAGTTCCTGTATTGAGGTTGGCTCTGACGTCGGTGTTGATGACATCAACTTATGCCAAACGAGCGGCCTTGGTTTGAACTGCTCTTGGGTCATCAAGGCCCAGTTGCTTGAAACTTCAGTCCGCCCTTCCTCGGTCAGTAAAAGCCGCGATAAAATTACCGGGCGCTTCGCAATCTCCATCGCATCTTTGACGATGGCGCTTTGTTTATCCTGATCGGCGGCAATGTCGGTTGCAATCGACGCAATTATCGTCGCGACCGTTAGGAAAGCAAAAGGAGCCGCAACAATACCCGCAGCTGTGCTGGCTGACGTTGAAAGCGATATGCTTGCTAATTTTGCGAAGTCTTTGGCGTATGGGAAAATTTGACGCATTACAGTCTTAGCCACTTTGGCGACCGTAATAGACGTATGTAGTGCACGCGTCGCCCCATACAACATCGTGCCGACCAAGGCACCGGGCGACAATGTCATGATGTCTTGGAGTGTGGTTTGCATATTGGGTGGACGGACGCCCGTATTATAGGCGCTGACCATGTTAGATCCGCTGAGACGCCGGGTGTTCATCTCTATTCCACGATTCCAGCTTTCCCAAACGCGGCTCATTTCCTCTGCCACCAACATGCGGGATCCTTGAACGTAATTGCCCAAGGACCTCACGATGTCCCGTTCAGGGTCAGTCTTCGGACCATTGATGACAAGGTCAAAAACATGATCATAAACGGCTGCCATCAGAATTGGAGAGTTCTCGGGCTCTGTCTGGATCAACTCCCATGCACCCTTTGCAAACTCCTCACGCTCCTGCGCGGTATTGGTATCAATCGAGAGGAATTTCTTGATCGCACCATCGATCCGAGTGCGCTCTTTGATGACTTGGGCAGCAATTTCATGACCACCGGGGATACGGAACAAACCATTCGGGGCCCGCTTGGCCGGTTCCCAGAGCATATCGGTATATTCGCACGCCTTATCCGATTTGACCCCAAAGAGTGAACGAACAGAATTCGCAGGACATTTCCAACACGTGCCCCCATCGATGAAATCGAACAGGTCACCTTCTTTACATGTCAGTGCTGCTTCTTTTTTCGCGGCAACCTGACTTTCATTACGAAAACAGGCGTTATGACCAGTCACCGCAGCAGCGGTGCGGCTGAACCCCGTAGGACAGATATAACAACCACCATTCGGGTCCGGGAACGAGCCTTCAAGGCAGACGCGGTCAATAAATTCAGCCTTACGCGCGCTTGCAAAAACCTTGCCGCAGGCATCCCATGCCGTCAACGCGGACATCGTGCGGCTATATCCGGTCGGGCATGACCAACATTCGCCACCGTTCCGACCATCCTTGAACGAACCGGCAGGGCATGCTTTGTGCCCGGCGACCCGCTTTGCGTATTTGTATTCGGGGCGAATTTCTTTGGAACAGGCCTTAGGTGTATCAACCGCAAATCCGGTTCTGTTATAGCCACTTGGGCAGGTAAAACAGGACCATGTGCCAAGATCAAAAAAGGATCCGGTTGGACATTTACCAACCGCCTTGCCGGTATATTCTGCCTTGTCAAAGCTGCACGGTGGCAAAAGCTTACCTGTGCGCAGATCAAGCGCACCGCAAATTGCATGGCCTTCGGAAAAACTGGCTTGCGTTTGCTGCGCGACCGCAACAGACACGCTCGTCAGGGTGCCAAACACCACCAGCGCAAGCATCGCGCACCAGATCAACCCGGTCGCGAACACCGACATAAAAGTCGTTTTCATTGGAAGTTCCCCAGCTAAATCACACCGGCTCATTCACCAGTCCCGGCATTCTGCGCACTCCTTAACATCAAGCGCGAATGCCATAATGCTTGCCCCTATGGACAAGCATTGGTCGTGAACGAGATCGTGCAAAATTCAAAAAATCCCGTGCAGGCAAGCCACAAGCAGCGCCTCAAGTCTTTCTTGACAAAAAACCGCTACTTAGATTGCCTTCCCCCGTCAAAAGGGCCGTGTTTGAGCTTGGAATTTCCGTCGATCAACCGCATCTGTGCCAAAGGACACGTGCCAGATATCAACCAAAAAAATCCCGTGCATCAGTCTCCCGCGCACAAGATTGAACAAGAATGGATATAAATAAACGTGAAATGACACACGGCGGGACGTTTATGACGCTCTTCGGATACGTCTGTCGTTTTGAGGATAGACCCTCACTAATTTAAGAACCTTTGCGCAATGTCTCGGATGGAAATTCACCGAATTCATCATAATAAGCCTGCGCAAACCGCCCCATATGGGCAAAGCCCCATTTGCCTGCAATGCCACTGATCGTGTCCCCAACCTGCCCTGTCAGCAACAGAGCGCGGATGCGCTTTAACCGAACAATACGTAAATAATTCATCGGCGATGTACCATAGGCATCCATAAAGCCTCTTTGCAGCCCGCGATAACCACATCCCGCCACAGCTGATATCTCGGCAAGTCCCAGTTTTCTGTCTGCATGAGCATGAATATAATCACGTGCCCGCTTGACGTAATATGGAACGATCGTTGTGACAGAACGGCCATTCAAAACGTCTTGATAACTGTTGGGCAACAACGTCAGGCACTGGGTCAACAACATATCCTGGATCTGCCCGTTGACAATCGGGTTGCTCAACTCATGCAAAGGCGCTTCCAGCGCGTCAGCCATATAGCGAATAGTGTTGCGGATCATCTTCCCGCCAGGCGCGGTAAAATCGACCTCGGTCTCGAATGCCAATCCGATCAGATCCACATCCTCCCCAACCAAACTACGAGCATGTGCCTTTAGTTTTTTTTTCGACAAAGGAACCACATAAGCGCCAAAGCCTTCCTCAAGCCCGGTGATTGGAGCAGCCAAATCGCGAATTAAACCGCCGTCGCTCGAAAATTCCACTTCCTTCCCTGCGTGCTGAAAAACACCCGCGCCACTGGTGACCTGAAATAGCAGCAGACCGTCAGCATCCTGTTCCGGTGATTTCACACTGATCCCGACATCGCCGAACGTGACATGCATCAAACTAAGATCATCACATTGCGCGACCGCGAAGCTGGCATTCAGGTCTGCGTGTTTACCCTTGACGTCGAAATGATGCGGAGAAATCAAATTTCCGATCGATTCACGAACCTCATCAAGATCCGTCGAAGACAAAATCGTATGATTTCGCAGATAGGCCATTGTGCCCCCCAATGTCCATCATCCAAATGGCCCATTACTCCCAAAGTAATGGTACAGGTTTGCACTTCCCCCCGGCTACCACCCCATATACTAGCAGCCAAAATCAAACCTAATTACATCTCATAACGACGCAAGGCTGATTGAAAAAGACCTGCACACATTAGAAATGCATTAAGTTTATCAACGCACAAACACCCTAAGTAAATTCATACAGAAAGCACAACTAACCCTAGGTTGCTTTAATTTAGTATTAACCCGCAATAGGCCGAGATAACTTCTTCAGCGCGATTTTCAATTCGTGCCTTGTTTTTTGACCGCTGGAGAAAATCAATTATTTCCCGACTGTTACGATCAGCCAATTAATAAAAGTCCATCCTATAAACCCAAGCGCGGTCGAATGGCGAACATAGCGCGATTTTATGCACCAAATATTCGAGTAACAAGCCTTTACCGCCCAGCCAACGAGCAAACCAACATCGGTTTTAACATCGGGCGGAATGGCAAAAAGAGATGGCTTTGCAGCGCGGAGTTCTGATCACAGTGCATTAAATAACAACAAACCCGCAGATGCGAATGAAAATGATTGTTATTATTGTTAAATATAATTAGCAATAACCCTGATATAGCCGCCAGAAACTAAAGTCCGGAGAAACTCGTGCCCCCGTCGAAGACACCGAAGGCCAAAGGGGAATGTCATGCCATCGCCAGAATATTTAATTTATTAAGGTCACGACTTGTCGCCACTGCTGTTGCGCAAACCGGCAATCACGCAACCGCAGAAGACCTCGTTCAGGATTCCTGGCTGAAGGTGGAACAGGCGACCCATTCCACCACGATCGATAACCCGGCAGCTTTCATCACAAAGGTTGTCTCCCACACTGTTCTGGATCATTTACGCAAGGAACGGCGGCGCGCAGAAATTGATGCGGAAGTTTCCAGCATTCTTTGGGAAAGTCAGGATGACAAATCACCCGAGCGGGTCGCATCAAGCAGGGAACATCTGGAATCAATTTCCAAGGCTTTGAACGAGCTTCCTGAGCGAACGCGCCAGATTTTCATGAGAAACCGCTTCGAACAAATATCGCATCGTCGTATTGCTGAACATTATGACATCAGCGAAGAAGCCGTTTATTATCATATCAAACGGGCACTCGAACACCTTGCGAAAGTGCGGGACAGTATTTCAGAAACAAACTGACAAATCCGTTTGACGGTTACTGCTTGTTCCAAATAAGTCATCTAACACGTCAAACATGCAAATATGCGTTCCAAACTTCCTAAGCACAGACTAGGCAATCAAATGAACGATCCGCAAACTTCGAGCACGACCAAAGCCCGGGTTGCCGTGGAAGCACGCGAATGGATTGTTCGTCTCAATTCCGGTGATGTAGAGACAAAATACCTTGAAGAATTTCGGAAATGGCGAGACCGCGCGCCGGAAAATGCCCTTGCCTTCGAACGAGAACGCGCATTCTGGAAGCAACTTCAACACATTGAACCCAAAGAAGACACGACACCGGATGCACAGAGTTCCCCGATTGGTCGCCGTCACTTTTTGCTCGGAGGGCTTGCCACTGCTGCGGCGGTGGCGGGGATCGCGCCGATTGTTATAGAGAAATTCAAAGCCGATTATGTCACAGCAATTGGTGAACGCGCCGAGTTCGGCCTGAATGATGGTTCTCGCGTGATCATGAATACAGACAGCGCGATATCCGTTTCAATTAACGAACAGCAACGAAATGTCATCTTGCTGCGTGGCGAGGCTGAATTCTATGTTCAGGCCAATCACAGGAACCCTCTTATCGTACGGGCACTAAATGGCGAAAGCACTTCGGCTGAGGGGAAATTTGCCATTAAACTGCTAGACAATACTGTGACTGTGACCGCCTTAGACGGAAAAACAACCGTCTCGAACAGCCATGATACAATTGCTGTGAGCCTTGAACTACAGCCAAGCCAGCAGGCAATTTACCGCAGATCGGGACACCCTTATCTGAACGGCGAGATTGATGTGAAAAAAGTTTTAGCCTGGCAGGCCGGCCGCATCATTTTTGAAAATGCCCCCCTGGCAGACGCCCTTGCCGATCTGGAACGCTACTTACCCGAACGCATTCTCTTGGCGCCGGGTGTTAAACGCAGCACACGGGTAAGCGGAACCTTTACCACGGACCGCGCTCTGGCTGCGGTCAATGCCTTGGTTCGCATTCAGGGGCGCACCATTACCCGCCTGCCGGGCGTTGCGATACTTGTGACATAAACGCCCCTGATCCAAACTTCGCTATGGCCTGCTGACGATCACGTTGGCCATAGCTTTGTCACAGGTTTCTCAGACATATTTCCCGCCTCTCTCAATCAATAATGCTAGTCACTCGCAAAAAATTTGTCCGGACCGTTTAGGTTTTTGCGTTTTCACCCGTCATTACAGTAAGGGCCCGGCATTCATCAGTGTTTTCCGGGGAGGAGTGCGCCGGGGCTGCTTACAGTTCTGGCCGGACAAACAGAACCATATTGAGGGGCTAATGCTCGAAAAGAACAACAAAGCTGGAACAAACCGGAAATCACATAGCCCGTTCATACAAGCCTTGATGGTTGGCGCCTCTCTCGGCTTGAGCACCACATTTCTTCCCTTTCAAATTGCTCAGGCACAGACACAAGCACAAGATTCCAATAAATTTGATATTAACATCCCTTCGCAGCAACTGGCCCAGGCACTTTCTGATCTGACGGCACAAACTGGTTTTCAAACGGCATATCAGACCGATCTGGTGGCGGGCCTAATCGCCCCAAAAATTCAGGGAACCATGAGCCCGGATGAAGCCCTTTCACTGTTACTCGCCGGTACGGGGTTGCAATTTCAATATTCAGACAGCCAGACAATCGTTATTCTTCCCAATGATCTATCAGATGGGGCGGCCAGTTCGACCGTTGCACCGGTCGTTATTGAGGCAACCGGCGAGACAGCAACTGGGCCAGTCGACGGATATCGTGCGACGCGCTCAACCTCGGGCACTCGCACTGACACTGCTCTTCGTGACATTCCGCAATCCATTCAGGTTGTTCCACGCGATGTCATCGAAGACAGGGCTGCAACGGAACTAAAGGACGTTATTCAGAATGTCTCTTCTGTGCAGGAAAATTCCACATCCGGTAACCGCGCAGCAACTTTCAAGGTCCGCGGCTTTTCTTCGCCCGGGTATTCTGTTGACGGCATCATGCTCAACCCTGCTGGCGACAGGCCGGAAACCTTTCTTGATCTGTCCAGCGTGGAACGGGTTGAGGTCCTAAAAGGACCGGCTTCGGCGCTATATGGTCGTGCGGAACCGGGCGGAGTGATCAATATTGTCACGCGCCGTCCAAGCAAGGAATTCGGCGCTGATAGTACGCTTACCGTCGGAAGCTATGATTTCTGGCGAGCCCAGGGATCTGTAACCGGCGCATTGAACGCGTCAAAAACCCTGACAGCAAGACTTTCCAGCGGCCTGCAAACTGAAGACAGTTTCCGCGAAGCCGGAACGTCACGCCGTCAATCCGTCACCGGTGCAATAGACTGGCAACCAACAGAGGCAACCACGGTTACGGCCAATGTCGATTACACCCATCAAAACTTGCCATTTGATCGCGGATTGATTGTGACTGCGGACAACGAGGTCAGCCTTCCGGCAGATCGTTTTCTTGCCGAAAAATGGTCACGTATTGATGCAAAAAAGCCCATACCACGCTTGGTCTTGAGCATCAGCTCAACAGCACTGTCAAACTGAGTGGCTCCATGGTCTATGACCAGGCTCTCGTGCAGGATACCGGTATCGATCTCCGGAGTCTGCAGGCAGATGGTCGGACACTCAATCGTCGCTATACCGATCGTGAAGAAGATTCACGAAGCTTCACATCGCGCTTTGACGCACAATTTGATTTCGACACAAGCAGCATTGGTCACACCCTTCTTAGTGGACTTGAATATTCTCATTCACAAATGAAGTTCAAATCTTATCGGGCCAATATTGGGGCAATTGATATCTATAACCCGGTTTATGGTGCGGATAAGGTTACGCCGACACTCAATTCCAATTTCGTCGAAGACATCGACACCCTATCTTTTATCCTTCAGGATCAGATCGAATTTACACCTCAGTGGAAGGCTTTGACCGGTCTTCGTTATGACACTGTGGATCAAAAACAGGATCAAAAGGTTGGTGACAGCAACGCACCAATCAATGAAGACGCACTGACAAAACGTTTTGGGCTCGTCTATCAGCCGATCCAGATACTTTCGTTCTATACCAGTTATGGCGAAAGCTTTTCACCGCAAAGCGGACAGACCCGGGATGGTTCGGCACTTTCACCTGAAGAAGGATGGCAAGTCGAAGCCGGAGCAAAATTTGATCTGCTTGCGGACCGGCTGTCCGTAACCACATCAGTGTTTCAGATCACCAAGGAAAATGTTGCAACCACCGATCCAGAGGACACCAATTACTCCGTTCTAACCGGTGAACAGCGTGTGCGCGGTGTCGAAATCGACCTGACGGGTGAAGTCCTTCCGGGATGGAATATCATTACCTCTGCGGCCTATCTGGATGCAGAAGTCACAAAAGACGAGGACTATGACGTCGGAAACAGTCTCGGCGGTGTACCGGTCTGGAGCGGCTCCATCTGGAACAGTTATGAATTCCAGAGCGGCAACCTCAAAGGACTAACTTTGGGCGGCGGCGTGCAGATGGTTGGTGCGCGTAAAGGGGATCTGGACAATAGCTATGCTGTTGATGGCTATGCCCGATTTGACGCATCTGTCGCTTACAAAATCACTGAGAATATCGAGCTTTCCCTGAATGGTAAAAACCTGACTGACGCGGATTATATAGAAACACCTGTCGGTCGCACCGAGAACTATGCGGGTGCCCCCTTATCCATTTATGCCGCCATCAAGGTAAAAATGTGATCAACGCGGATGTAAATTCATCTGAAGAGATCGCATTAAAAGGCGTCTCTTTTGCCTATAACGCACATCCTGTTCTTCAGGATGTGTCGTTTGCGGCCAAACGCGGCGAGTTCCTTGTTATCATTGGCCCCAACGGTTGCGGCAAAAGTACTGCTCTGCGGCTTTTGTCAGGATTACTTTCACCCAAAACAGGGCAAGTCGTTCTTGAAGGGGTCACTGTTGCAAAGATGGGGCGCAGGGCTTTGGCCCGACGCCTCGCACTGCTGGCACAGTCCAACAGCGTTCCCGAAGGGATGACGGTCGAAGACCTGGTTGGCATGGGACGATATGCCCATGAAACATGGTTGCGTCGTAAAACACCGAAAGACAGGGAAAAAATCGCATCAGCGATGGAACTAATGGAGATTACCGAACTGTCTGCACGACGCCTTGGCGAACTTTCCGGAGGCCAGCTTCAACGGGTCCGTATGGCGATGACACTGGCTCAGGACACACCGTTTATTCTTCTTGATGAGCCGACCAATCACCTTGACCCGCGTCATCAGCATGACCTGCTGCATCTTGCCCGTCGGGCGGCCACAGAAAATAAATCCGTCATCGCCGTTCTGCATGACCTGACACAGGCAAGCCTGTATGCGGATCGTATTGTCATGATGTCTGACGGACATATTATCGCCGATGGCCCCCCACAGAACGTCATGACGCCGGAGCTGATCAAACAGGTTTACGGCCTTCGTACGGTTGCGGTTCCAATTGGCCGTACCGTCATACATCTGCCTGAGTCCGCAGTGTCATGAAGAACAGCAGGATATGCCTGGTGTCGGTCGGCCTACTTGCCATGCTATCACTTCTGCATCTTTGTCTTGGCGCCCGATTGATCACGCCGAATATCGTCTGGTCATCTCTATTTGATTACACACCCAAGAACTATCTGCATGTCATTGTTATCAATCAGCGCTTACCCCGCCTGATTGTCGCGGTCTCCATCGGGGCGATGCTGGCGCTGTCCGGGTATGTGCTGCAAAAAATCCTTCGCAACGATCTGGTCTCGCCTTCCACTCTTGGCATCAATAGCGGTGCAGCAACCTTTTGTGTTGCTGCGATCTATTTTTGGGGTGGTTCCGATGCAAACCTGTTTTGGCCCGCATTAACCGGTGGCATCTGTGCCCTGATATTTTCCTTTATCGTGGCAAACATTCTAGGACATCAGAAAGGCGACCAGATCAGTTTGGTTCTTGGTGGCGCCATGAGTACGACACTGTTTTCAACAGCTTCTGCCTTCATCATTTCGCTCGATACGGATATTTTTGGTAATCTGCTGGGATGGCTTGTTGGCGATATCAGCATTTTTGACCTGCAAACACTCAGTCTCATTTGGCCTGCTGGCATGGCAGCAATCCTTATCCTTTTGCTGGTCATACGGCCACTTGACCTGATGGGGCTTGGCTCAGAACAAGCAGCAGCACTTGGCGTCGATACTCGCTGGCTGCAATGGATCGGCCTTGGTGGTGCAATTGTCTTATCCATCATTGCAGTAACAGTCGTCGGACCAATCGGTTTTGTCGGACTAGTCGCTCCGCATATGGTTAAAATTCTGATCGGTGAAACCGGTCTTGGCCCGCCTCTTCTGTGTCTCATATCAGGCGCCATACTGGTCACAGCGGCGGATATCATGGCCCGGTTTATGGCCGCGCCAAGATTGCTAAATGTCGGTTCCGTACTATCGCTGTTTGGTGGTGTTGCCTTCCTCATCATCATTGTGGTCGTATTCGGAAGACGCAAAGCATGAGAGCCGCAAAATATATTGTTCTGGGTCCGATTAATCTGCCTTATTCGCCATTTGTGATTTCTCTGATCTTCTGCCTGTGTGCACTGGTGATGGCTACAGCATTTCTGGCCCTGAATGTTGGCACAACCGACCTTACCCATGAACAGCTATTGTCCTGGATCATCAGCTTTGGCCAGAACGGAGACATCGATGTCGCCGAACTTATGGCATTACGCGCACCGCGCGTCGGCGTCGCAGTACTTGGCGGCGCAATGCTGGCAGCATCGGGTTATTTGCTGCAGGTGGCATCGGGAAATGCATTGGCGGATCCGGGACTTCTTGGGCTGTCGCAAGGTACCAGCGCTTTTATTCTTCTGGGCAGCATCGTGTTCAACTTGCCTACGCAATGGCTGGCATCATTCGGCTTGATCGGTGGACTTTTGGCGGCGGCACTGGTTTTGCTGCTTGCGTTCTATCTGAGACTTTCAAACGGGCTGATCCTGATTGGCATTGCTACGGGAATTATCCTTTCCTCATTAACTGAAATTGTCATCGTCGCCGGGGGAATTGAACGTTATGCCAGCTACGTTATCTGGTCACATGGCTCTTTGACGGCAACTTCTGCAATCGATGTCGCGCATCTTGCCATCTGGGCCGGTGTCGTCACTTTACCGCTTCTTATGGCAACCAGAGCCATCGGGCCACTTGAACTGGGCAATGATCAAGCCGCCAGCCTTGGCATTTCTCCTCGTCTGACCAGACTGCTTCTGACCGTGCTTGCGACGGCGCTTGTTGCCCCGGTCGTCGCGATTGTAGGACCGATTTCATTTCTTGGCCTGATCTCATCACATATCGCACGTCGGATGGTTGGGGCGAAGCCGGGCGAGGTTCTTCCGATCACAATGCTGATTGGCATGATAGTGGTACTGATTGCGGATTTGGCAGGGCGCACCTTATTTAACCCGGTCATCATTCCCGCAGGGCTGATTATTTCCATACTGGGTGTTTTCAGCTTCCTGTCAGTTGCGGCCTTCGCACGTATTTCAAAACAGTAAGATCGACTGTGGCAATGATGCGCAAACTAAAATTAGCAATTCTGTTTTTATGCAGCGTTTGCACGGCAGCCCGGGCGGGCATGGTGCAGGATCATCTGGGACACAATGTTGAAATCCCCGACAACCTTTACAGGGTCGTATCGCTTCATGACTGGACATTGACTGTCATGGCCCATGAGTTGGGGGTGCCCCTTGCGGGGAGCGTTGGGCGCCTCGCCCCGGATGGAAACTATTACATTCGAGGAGCAAATGAACTCTTTGGCCTCGATTTTAATCACATCGCACTAGCTTCGGTTCACGGAAAACTCGATCTTGAAAGGATCAGATCACTGAAACCTGATCTGATCCTTGGCAATGTTGGCGATGTAGCAAGACTGAATGAAAACCTTTCAAGCATTGCCCCGACGCTGATGTTCGACCCTGATCAAGGGCGCCCGCCATTCGACCTTTACCGAGAATTCGCAGGCTGGCTTGGTCGATCTGAACGCTTTGAAACATTGCACGATAGCTATCGGCAGAAAACACGTGCCATTCGCAAACAATTGGCAAATAACGGCCTGACGAATGCCAGCTATGTCGTCGTAATCCTCAACAGCCACGACGGTACATTCTCGGTCTATTCCGACTATGGCGTGCTCACCACCATGTTTGATGATCTTGGCCTGCAACGCCTGCCCATCACGCGTGAAATTCCCAGCGGAAACAGTAATATAATTCTAGGGGCAGAGATGCTCGACGCGCTTGATGCGGATTTCATCATAACGCCCTATCTGAAACGCAGAGGGGAAAGTCCCGATACATTCGCACAGGACCTTGATCGTATAGCCCCTGGCGCAAAAAACTTTCTGCGCGCGTTTGATCGCGGGCACGTTATCGCCTTTCCTCGCAACCGGGTTTACCCCACCAGTTTCACAGGACTGAACGAAGCTCTGGATACGTTTGCGCACATCCTCAAAGAGAACTGAAGTCCAGTTAGAAACAGGTTACGCAATTAGCCAGATAAAAGGAGAAAGCGATGGTGCCCCCGGGGAGAATCGAACTCCCACTCTCAAAGAGAAACAGATTTTGAGTCTGCCGCGTCTACCAATTCCGCCACAGGGGCAGGCATATATGGGTGCATTGCGCACCCGCCATCGTGGGGCCGGATAATAGCTGTAAATTTCGTGCGGTCAATGGGGCTTTACGCAAAAATTGCATCATAATTCACGCGCGCGCTGGATGTCCGACTTTGGATCGGATAACACCGTTGTGATGTTTCCTCAAATGCGGTTACATCACGCCCATAATAGACCATTACGCCACGTTGTTTCGACCTCATAACTCAAACCAAAGGGCATTTTCGTGCTGCGCAGCCTTTATGACTGGACCCTGAACCTGGCGGCACACCGCCATGCAGGCATCGCCCTTTTCATTATCGCGTTTATCGAAAGCTCGATCTTTCCGATCCCGCCGGATGTCTTGCTGATCCCGATGATTGTCGCCGCCCCGACAAGGGCATGGCGCTTTGCACTGATTTGCCTTGTTGGATCGGTGCTGGGTGGCATCGCCGGATATGGTATCGGTTACTTCCTGTTTGAAAGCATCGGCCAACCAGTTTTGCAGCTTTATGGCTACAGCGCGAAATTTGATGCTTTCCGTGACTATTACAATGAATGGGGTGCCTGGGCGGTATTTATCGCCGGTGTTACACCATTCCCATACAAAGTCATTACGATCCTGTCAGGCGTCACCGCCCTTGATCCATCGGTTTTCATGGTGGCATCGGTTCTTGCGCGTGGATTACGGTTCTTTATCATTGCGGCTCTGATCTGGAAATTTGGTCCGGTTATTCGCGACTTCATCGAAAAACGGCTTGGCCTCGTTTTCACCATATTTGTCGTAGTTCTTGTCGGTGGATTTGTTGCCATCAAACTGATCCCGCACAGTTAATTACGGCGAATAATTATAGCCAATTACGGTAAATCACCGTTAATCGGTGAAACCAAAAAACGATAACGGAACGGCCCGATGATCAAATTGCTTCGCGCACATTACGCCCCGACCCTGCCGCCGGTTGCGATTTTCCTGATTTCTGCCGGAAGTATCGGCTTTGCGTTCTATGCGCAATATGTACAGAAATTGTTGCCCTGTATTTTGTGCCTCTATCAACGCATACCGTTCTATACCGCAGGCGGCTTGGCAATCCTTGCATTATTGCTTTTGCGCATCCCCGGGGTCGCGCGCGCATTAGTCTATCTATGCGCCGCAAGTTTTGCGGTTGGGACTGCCATTGCCATTTATCATGTCGGGGTTCAGGAGCTCTGGTGGGAAGGCCCTGCAATGTGCGGTGGCCTGACAAGCGGGGCGGCGACAGTTGCCGATTTAAAAGCACAGTTGATGGCACAGCCCATCGTACGCTGCGACAAGATCGAGTGGACCTTGTTTGGCATCACCATGCCGACGGTCAATGTGTTCTTTTCTGCTGCTCTGACCATCCTCTGCCTGATCGCGCCGTCACGTTGGATGAAACGCTAAACATTCCAATCCTTCCGAAAACCCGCCAGACACACGTTTGGCGGGTTTTTTCATATGAACCCCCCGCACAAGACTGCGTCGATCGCAAAAACCTGTCACACTCAATATCTGATAATGCGAATTGTTCTTGTTTGCATACAAATATTCGCTATAGTTCCGCGTATCCAGTTGATTTTCGAACATGGATTCCGGGATGCATTTGCGCGCTTCCATTATGGGATCCACTAAAACCCGATAAGGACGACCGCAGGAATGCCGAACATGACATTCCATCCACAAATGAACAGCCAAATCGAGGGCATCACGCTTCTTGACGATCTTCGTTTTCATCGTTGGGATGCCGCAATTTCCGATCTTTGGCATGTCGAATGCGCAGAGCGCGCCGGCGGCACCTATATCTCTCGTGCGCCGCGCCTTGTCGCCATTCTTGACTGCATCGGGGATGCTCGCCTTCAGGTCAGAACCCTTGGCAATAATGCAAGTGCGGCATGCCCCGAACAAGGCTGCCTGTCCTTTATCCCTGCCGGGATGGAAATTTCGTCGGAAATCCACGGAAAATGCCGTTTGCGCCATCTCGACATTCATCTGGATGTCGAACAGATCGAAAAAACGCTGGGCTATGCCATCGACAAGACCATGCTTGAAACGCCGCGCATTGGCTTTTGCGATCCACGTATCAAATCACTGGTTCAACTGATTGCCGATGACGTCGCAATAGGCAGCGCGGGTCCGCAGCTTTATGGCGAAAGCCTTGTCACCGCTTTAATGACAGCCTTGCTTGATGCGCGACCAGAAAACGAACCACCCCGCAAACGCGGTCGCCTTGCCCCGCACCAGTTGCGAAAATCCATTGATTACATCGAAGAAAATTGCAATCGCACCATCCGGCTGGATGAATTGGCCCAACTGACAGGACTGTCACAATCTTATTTCTGCTCGGCCTTTCGCCAGTCAACCGGCATGCCACCAAACCAGTGGCAGATGAAAGCCCGTGTCGACCGGGCAAAAGAAATGCTAAGTGAAAAAGACACTTCGCTTGCCGGAATTGCCGCCAATGTCGGCTTTGCTGATCAGGCCCATCTGACCCGTGTTTTCCGGCGGATCGTCGGCACGACACCCGGCGCATGGCGCAAAGAACAGATCGCCTGAAATTAAGCCAAAATCCGTTCAATACGACCAAATACAGTTCAATATCGCCCCGTAATTGGCGTGGTATCGGATGTCACACCAAGACGCCCGCATAAAATGCATGCGTGAACGGCGTTGACATGACAACCGACACAGGAATTTTCCGGATATGAATAATGTAACGCAGAAGCGTTTTACATCCTTCCTGCTGGGCTCTGCTGCCATGATCTGCATCGGCCTGCCGATTCAGGCACATGCACAAAGCAGCGACGAGGCAGTTGTCGTTGATCCCATTATGGTCGACGGCGAACACGCAGAAGAAACTCCGACTTCACCGGTTCAGGGATATGTCGCAAAGAAATCTGCGACCGGTTCGAAAACCGACACCCCGATCGAAGAAATTCCGCAGTCTGTTTCCGTCATCGGACGTAAAGAAATGGATGATCGCGGCGTCGATAAAGTCGACGAGGCGTTGCGCTATACCGCTGGTGTTTTCACACAACCCTATGGCTCTGACACCGATACCAACTGGGTTTACATCCGCGGTTTCAACGCCACCCAAACCGGTTCCTATCTGGATGGCCTGCAAAACTATGGCTACGGCTTTGGTGCATTCTTGATGAAGGACTACAACCTTGAACGGATCGAGGTTCTGCGTGGTGCGGCATCGGTCCTTTATGGCGGCACCAATCCCGGTGGCATGATAAACTATGTCAGTAAACGCCCCACCGACGAGCCGCTTCACAAGCTTCAGCTAAGCGTAACTGAAACCGGAAAACTGGGAACCGGGGTCGACATCAGCGACCGTCTCAGCGATGTCGCCTCCTATCGTCTGACCGGTCAAATGACCAACGGCGATGAACAGGCCGATGATAACGATGGCTTTCAGGGCTCCATGGCACCAAGTTTCCTTTGGACCCCAAATGACGACACCAGCCTTACACTCCTAAGCAGCTTTACATTCGTCGATGGAACCCATAACGGTGGCCTGGGCTTCCTTCCCTATGTCGGTACAGTTACCGCTGCTCCCTATGGCAAAATTGATCCAGAAACCAATTTCACTGAACCGGGTCTGGACAAGGATATCAGACGTCAATTCATGGTCGGCTACGAGCTTGAGCACGATATCAGCGACGACCTGACTTTCCGCCAGAACGCCCGCCTCAGCCATATAGACATCCACGAAATCTATTACTATCCGGGCACCTATGTCAGCAGCAGCGATTACAATCTGAAACGCTGGGGCTTTGAACACCGCACCGATGTAACCTCTATCGGGCTGGACAATCAGCTTGAAAAACAGTTCGCAACCGCCGGGCTTGATCACACGGTACTGGGCGGCATCGACTTGAAACGATTTGATATTGACCGCGTCGAATACTCGGGTTCTGGTACAGTAGTCGATCCGCTTAACCCGGCCCATGGGGCATCGCAGGTTGCTCGGACCGCTTATCTCGATCAAACAATTGTGCTTAATCAGGTTGGTTTGTACGCTCAGGATCAAATCCGCTTTGCTGATGGCTGGATCACGACCCTTAATGGCCGTTACGACTATATCACCACAAATGCCGATGACCCGATCTCAACCAACAACAATTACAGCGAAACCGAAGGTGAATGGTCAGGCCGCGCCGGACTTGCCTACACCTTTGACATGGGTCTGACGCCATATGTCAGCGCAGCAAGCTTCTTTAACCCGGTACTTGGATCAAGCAGCAACGGTGCCTTCCAACCCGAAACCGGGCAGCAATATGAAGCAGGCCTGAAATACGTTCCGCAAAGTTTTGACGGCTTGTTCACGGCTGCATTGTTTGACCTGACACGCCAGAACGTCGTTACCGGCTCATATGGCGCAGAAAAACAGCTGGGTGAAGTAAACTCGCAAGGGATCGAGCTGGAAGCCAAGGCGAACCTCACCAAGGAACTTCAGCTTAGCGCAAGCCTGACAGCGTTCGATCTTGAAATTACCAAAGAAGAAAATCAGGCGCTAATTGGCAAAACGCCGACCATTGTACCGACCGAGCAAGCATCGCTTGGTTTGGATTACACATTCCGCCAAGGGATGATGGAAGGCTTCCGGATGGGCGGCGGTATGCGTTATCAAGGCTCGTCTTGGGCGGATGAATCCAATCAGAACAAAGTACCCTCGGCAACTGTCTTCGATGCCAGTGTCGGCTATAATGTCGAAGACCAGTGGGGCTTGAACCTGAGCGTCACCAACCTTCTGGACAAAGAATATGTTGCAGGCTGTCAATCCTTGACCGCCTGTGGCTATGCCGAAGGACGGGCAGCGCTTCTGACGCTGAATGTGAACTGGTAAACACCTGCGCTTCACATAATGCCTGCATACGAAAGCCGACGGAGGGAAACCCCGTCGGCTTTTTTGTTGCGCTGTGATAGCCCCAAACCGGCCTAAAAATCGTATTCCAGTTCGGTATCCCAATACAAAAAATCCCGCCAGCTTTCATGAAGATAGTTTGGCGGAAAGCGGCGACCGGTGGTCTGAAGTTCGTACATGCTGGGCTGGTCTGGCGTCCTGCGCAAGCGAAGTCCCGCTTCATTGATCGATCGACTGCCTTTGAACAGGTTGCAGTCCGAACAGGCCGTGACGATGTTCGACCAGTTCGTACGTCCCCCCTTGGAACGCGGAATGACATGATCGAATGTCAGATCACTTGTCGGCAGGCGATCACCGCAATACTGACAAGAAAACTGATCGCGCAGGAAAACGTTAAACCGTGTGAAAGCCGGGCTGCTTTTAAGCGATACATATTCTTTCAGCGATATGACACTGGGCAATTTCATTTTAAGAGATGGGGAGTGTACTTCGCGGTCATATTCCGAAAGAACATCAACACGTTCCAAAAACACCGCCTTAAGCGTATCCTGCCAGGACCACAAAGACAGCGGGAAATAGCTTAACGGCCGGAAATCGGCGTTAAGGACAAGTGCCGGACACGCATTGGGCGATAAATGCATACCATCCGCTCCACCGTGTTTACCGAGTCGGTCCCACTATTTAGCAGGTTCAAAAATCGCGGGTGATGAACATATCGTGACGATTCATCAAACCTTGCGACCCGGTCGCGTAAATCACTGATAGAACAAAGTATAACCCAATATCCGTAAAGCGCAAATGCCGCTTGCGGCCGAGTCGCCAACAAACAGACAAGACCGGCAAAAATACCTGCGACTCGCCCTGTTCAAAGATGAATAGCGCTAAATAAAAAGGCCGCACATCGGTGATGCGCGACCCTTTTATAGCCCCGGAACAGGGCAATTTCTTGTCTGAAAAACGAAAGGCCCGCGTTTGCGAGCCCTCGTAATTCTGAAATCAAAATCGTGCCTTAGGCAGCTTTTGATTCAACAGCTTTGCTGATCTGGCGTTTGATCTTCACCATCTCTGCCGACAGCTTGGAAGCTGAAGTGCCGAGTACATACGCATCCAGACCGCCACGTTTTTCGATGGTGCGGATCGCATTGGTGGTCAGACGCAGACGCACCGAACGACCTAGCGCTTCGCTCAGCAGCGAAGCCGGCTGAAGGTTCGGAAGGAAACGACGTTTGGTGCGGTTGTGGGCGTGGCTCACATTCATGCCGACCAAAACGCCTTTGCCGGATACCGGACAGCGACGTGCCATGACCTGATCTCCTGGTCTATAATTTGCAAATGACGCTTGGCCTGACATGCAGGCCCGCGCTTGGAGCCGGGTTATTACCGTCTCTAGTAGATGCCGTCAAGCCTTCATCCGTGCTTTTGCCCGACAAAGCCCCTGTTTTGCACATTCACTTAATATTGCCATGTGCAAGTATGGCTTTTCCCATCTCAACCGCACAAAATCAAGCGATCTTCCCCATGGCCTGACCATACCCGAGGTTTGGTTTTGATCTTTAAAAACAACGAATCTTGTCGATTCTATCCTAGGCTCGGTATTGCCCCTATATATAAAGCATGGAAGACACACGACAATGCACCGCCCCCACAGATTGATCCTTATCAAAACACCATCGCGCAATCGGTGTTAGGGTGCGTTCATTGATATTTTGCACACGCTTGGGGAGCACAGCACAAAATGAAAACTGATTCCAAAGTATCCTTGCCCCTTTTGGGCATTCTGCTGGTCGCTGTGATTGGCCTTGCTCTGTATCTGGCAGGTTATGTGCTTGCGCATTTCGGAATTCCGGGCGCATCAATCTGGATTTACGTTGCACTGGCACTGGTTCCAGTCTGCTTCCTTGTTCTTCTGGATTTCAGCCGCTAGTTCTGCCCCAGCAAACTGGCAATAAAAAAGACCTGCCGCAGCGGCGGGTCTTTTCTTTTGGACATCTGTTTTCCAGACCGATAATCGGGGATTTAGAAGCTCCGAGGGGTGTCTTGCCAATGCAAGTCCTGACAGACACCCTCTGCGGGGCGCGCAAAGAAGTAGCCCTGATAGGCATCAACCCCCATCGCGGCCAGTTCATCGCGCTGTTGCGAGGTTTCAACGCCTTCCGCAATCACAACCAGCCCGAAGCGGTGGGCAATCAGGATTGCACCTTCGATCACGGCACGCGCATTCACATCCATATTCAGGACAAAGGATTTGTCGATCTTAACGGCATCCACCCGGATTTCATGCAGACGCGACAATGATGAATACCCCGTCCCGAAATCATCGATATGAATCTCAACACCCAAATCATGCAAATCGGCAAGAACTTCAGAAACGAGTTGAGTTCGGCGAATTTCAAAGATCGATTCTGTCACCTCAATAATCAGCCGGTCGGCAGGAAACCCAGTTTCACGTAACAGATTCTCAACCATACGAGCGAAGCGCGGCACAACGATCTGGCGCACCGATACATTTACCGCAACCTTGGGGCCACCGCCAAAGCCGGACCAGCCCATAACCGTTTTACAGGCTTCGCGCAGAACCCATTCGCCGATATCAACAATCAGGGCCGATTCCTCGGCAATCGGAATGAACTCATCCGGCCCCACCCGGCCAAGATCGGCACTCTCCCAACGCAGCAGGACCTCATACGCAGAAATATCGCCATTGGCCGCCCTGATGATCGGCTGATACTCAAGAAACAGCTCGTTCGCTGACATCGCCTGACGAAGCGCCTGATTGATGGCAAGGCGCCTTTCCTGTTCGACCAAAAGCGTACTGTCATAGCGATATACACTGCCCCGACCTGATCTTTTAACCTCGGCCGCCGCAAGGTCGGCCCTGTGGATCAGCTCGGCAATTTGCGGATTGTCATCCACCCCAAAGGCAACACCGGTGCTAAAACCGACATGCAATGTCTGACCTACGATATTGATCGGGCGATTAACCGCCTCTCTGGCTTCGGTGATGGCCTGTTCGACCAATTGATGCAAATTGTCACGCCGCCCGGTCAGAATCATGATGAATTCATCCCCGCCCCAGCGACCAACGGCATGATGGTCATCAACATATTGACGCAGGCGCGTCGCAACTTCCTTTAACACCAGATCACCAATCGCGTGACTGAGCCCGTCATTGATCTGTTTGAAATGATCAAGGTCGATGAACAAAACCGCGCAAGCCTGACTTTCATGGTTCCCTTGCGCTTCTTTGAACCAAGCCACAATGCCATCACGGTTAAGCAATCCGGTCAGTGTATCGTGCACCAAAAGATTACGTAGTTCGCGCGTCCGTTTGGCAACGCGCGCCTCAAGTGTGGCATTCCAGTTTTCAGTAATCCGGTTTTTTTCGCGCAAATCATCGACCAGCCCGTCATTTTCATGCTTAAGGGCAAGTGACCGATACAAAATCAAATGATTGTTGCGATGCGTCTCCAACATCACAATCAAAAAAACGAAACCCAATATCACCAGCACATAATGCGGTTCAGGCATAGCAATCAAAGTAAGGATTGCCGGCAATAACAGCACAGCAAGATAGAACCGTCCGACGCGAAAAATAGGGGCCAGAATCCCCGTCGCTCCGCCAGACAACCCGGCCAAAATCATCAAAGTTAGAAATCGGCTTTCGATGCCAAAATTTGGCAAATCAAATAACGATAATAACGCCCAAAAGCTCCCTGCCAAACACACACCGCAGGCATAACCCAAAAGCCATTTCCGAAATTCATGATCATCAAGGGTCGCAGAAAGTCGACGTTTAACCCGATAACGATACCCACCCCATAATCGGATAACCGTTATGGCGACAATTGCAGAAATCCAAATCGTCGTAAAATATGAAAATTCACCCTGCAGCCACAAAGCCCCGGCAAGACAACTACCTGCTGCCAGATTTACAAGGATGTTGGACCAGTTATTACGATAGGCAAGGTCAAGAAGATCCGCCCGGACCTTCCTTTGCAATTCCGGTACCGCTTCATGCCCGTGGCCGGGATCAAAAAGCAGCCGCTTTACGATATTGGCCATCCTGGCCGTTAACTGCCCCATCCGGTACTTCCGTTACAGCCGTTTTATACGCTTATCCCGTGGGCGTGCATCATTAGCCATTTGGATGGTAAGCAGTCCCGCTCCTTAATTCTAGATAGAATATAGCCTTTCACATAAACCCGAACGCAATGATAGCCACCAGACCAATAGCAATTTATCAATCTGACGATCCAAACTACCGATAAGAAAATCTCGAATACCGGTCCGCTCGACGCCCATTGACCGGCTTAACATCGTTGAATATCGGGGAAAATAGCGCGAAATTTAAATCCCGGTGACCTGATTGCAAATAGCATCAGGCGAAATGCCTTCTTCGCGCATAGAACGCAGGGTCTTGGCCCTGTCACGCTTGGCAAAGCGTTTACCATCGGCGCCCGTTAACAGCCCGTGGTGATGGTATTCCGGCACATCATAGCCAAGGATTTCCTGCAACAGCCGATGCAGGTGGCTGGCAAAGAAAAGATCTTCGCCGCGTGTAATCAGGTTGATAGCCTGTATATGATCGTCATGGGTGACCGACAGATGATAACTGGTCGGCGTTTCCTTGCGCGCCAACACGACGTCACCAAAGATTTCCGGTGTTGTGTGCTGTTTGCCAGCCTTGCGATCATACCAAAACAACGGTCCCGTCGCCTGTTTGATTGCGCGCGTCATATCCAGACGCAAAGCATAGCTTTCCCCCGCAGCAATGCGGTCTTTACGTTCATCAACGGTGCAATGGCGACACGTTCCGGGATAAAGCACACCATCCGGACCATGTGGTGCATTGGCAATCCGTGCCACTTCGGTCTGGATTTCTTTTCGGGTACAAAAACAGGGATATAGCAACCCCATATCCCCCAGCCGATCCAACACCATCTGATAATCATCGAAATGCTGCGACTGAACACGAACCGGCTTTTCCCAGCTTAGGCCCAGCCAAGAAAGGTCTTCATAAATCGCATCAACAAATTCCGGGCGCACACGGGTTTGATCGATATCCTCGATCCGCAAAAGAAAACGGCCTTGTGCCCCGGCCTGTTTTGCACAAAACAAAGCCGATGCGGCATGCCCAAGATGCAAATATCCTGTCGGACTGGGGGCAAAGCGGGTGATGGTTGTCATGTATGCCTCATCACCACCGGCCACCTACCAACGATCGCGATCGCCGGTTACCTTATCTTTTGGCGTATCTGCCGGAACATGACGCAGGGGACGCTTTGACTGACGTGCACCCTGCTCATCAAACAGATCAGACAGTTCGCGGAGCATGGTGCCACCAAGCTCTTCGGGATCATTAATCGTCACGGCACGCTGATAATAGCGCGTCACATCGTGACCGATCCCGATGGCAAGCAATTCGACGGGGGAACGGGTCTGAATCCAGTCGATGACTTCGCGCAAATGACGTTCCAGATAATTTCCGGAATTTACCGACAGGGTCGAGTCATCAACCGGCGCGCCATCGGAAATCACCATCAAGATACGGCGTTGTTCCGAACGGCTCAAAAGGCGTTCATGCGCCCACAGCAGGGCCTCGCCATCGATATTTTCCTTAAGCAAACCTTCGCGCAGCATCAGGCCAAGGTTCTTGCGCGCACGACGCCACGGGGTATCGGCCGCCTTATAGATAATGTGCCGCAAATCGTTCAGGCGGCCGGGTTTTGGCGGCTTGCCGTTTTCAACCCATCTTTCGCGCGATTGACCGCCTTTCCATTGACGGGTGGTAAAGCCAAGAATTTCGACCTTCACCCCGCAACGTTCCAGCGTGCGCGCCAGAATATCAGCCGACAACGCCGCAATCGTGATCGGACGCCCGCGCATGGAACCGGAATTATCGATCAACAGGGTCACGACTGTATCGCGGAAATTGGTATCTTGTTCCTGCTTGAACGACAATGAGGTTGACGGTGTTGACACGATACGTGCCAGCTTTGCGGCATCAAGAATGCCTTCTTCCAGATCGAAGTCCCAACCCCGGTTTTGCTGCGCCATCAGGCGGCGCTGTAACCGATTGGCAAGACGAGAAACAACGTTCTGCAAATTCGCCAGTTGCTTATCCAGCATGGCGCGCAAACGCGACAGCTCCAAACCTTCACACAATTCATCAGCGGTGACGATTTCATCAAATTCGCGGGTGAAGGGTTCGTAACCACGTTCAATCGGCTCATTGCGACCATCAAATTCCGGTTGTTCGCCCGGACCAGCAGGCTGTTCTTCCTGCGACATGGCTTCAAGCTGCTGATCGTCGATATCGCCTTCACCGGCTTCGGCTTCTTCGGTACCGGCATCTTGTTGCTGATCATCACCATTGGGATCAGAATCATCCGCCTGCCCCTGCTGACCGCCCTGGCTGTCAAGTTCCTCGTCCGGGTCGGTTTCGCCTTCTTTTTCGTCTTCGTCATCGCCTTCGTTTTCAGGTGGGGCGTCGTCGATATCGTCTTCCAGCGACAAATGGTCCAGCAAACGGCGAAGACCACGTGCAAAGGCATCCTGATCGTCAAGCACATCGCGCAGATCAGACAGATCGGTGCCGGCATTTTCTTCGATATGCGCACGCCACAGATCAATCAAAGGTCGCGCCGAATCCGGGGCCGGTTCGCCGGTAAATATTTCACGCGCCATCATGCCAATGGCATCGGCAAAGGGGGCATCTTCGCGTGCGGTCAGGCGATGAAAGTTTTTAGCACGGCATTCCTGATTGGCATGTTCGTGCAGATTTTTACGCACGCCGGGAAAATAGCGCGATCCGACGGCCTCGCAACGGGCCGTTTCCAGTGCATCATAAACAGCCTGCGCGTCGGCGGTTTCGGGCATCCGCCGCGCATGCAGGGCGATGTCATGATGACGCAGTTTCAGGGCCCAGCCATCGGCAATACCGCGCAGATCGGCGACCTCGTCCTTGGGCAGGGCCTGTTTGGGCATTGGCAGACGGACATGTTCGCCATAACCACCCGCCCGGCCGCCTTTGACAAAGCCGACTTCAAGATCGTTGCGCCCGGCAAGCGCGCGAAACGTCGCCGCTGTGCCGCGCAAAAATCCGGATAGCGCTTCATCATTTTTCATCGCACTACTCGCTTCTGGAATCAGGTCGCCGATTTGCTTTAACAATGTGACGGTCCTTAACGGACCATCACATTGATGGCTTCTTCCGGCAATTCCTCGCCAAAGCACCGCTGATAATATTCAGCCAGGATCGGACGTTCGACCTCGTCGCAACGATTAAGGAACGTCACGCGAAACGCATAAGACATGTCCTCGAAAATCTCGACGTTTTCAGCCAGCGTAATCACAGTACGCGGGCTCATGACGGTTGATATATCGCCCGCAATGAATCCCTGACGTGTCAGGTTGGCCAACGCAACCATTGCTTCGATCTTTTGACGACCTTCCGGAGTATCAAAACTCGGAACCTTGGCGGTTACGATATTGGTTTCATCAGCGACCGACAGATAGTTCAGAGTCGCAACCACGGACCAACGGTCCATTTGCGCCTGATTAATCTGTTGGGTGCCATGATAAAGCCCCGTCGTATCACCAAGACCAACCGTATTCGACGTTGCGAACAGGCGGAAATTCGGATGCGGATGGATGACCTTGTTCTGATCAAGCAGGGTCAGCTTGCCATCAACTTCCAGAACGCGCTGGATCACAAACATCACATCAGGACGACCGGCATCGTATTCGTCAAATACCATCGCGACCGGACGTTTCAGAGCCCAGGGCAGAATACCTTCGCGGAATTCCGTGATCTGTTTGCCATCGCGCAAAACAATGGCGTCCTTACCGATCAGATCGATACGCGAAATGTGGCTATCAAGGTTCACACGAACACACGGCCAGTTCAGGCGTGCCGCAACTTGTTCGATATGGGTTGATTTTCCTGTCCCGTGATACCCTTGGATCATTACCCGGCGGTTATGTGTAAAGCCCGCCAGAATGGCCATTGTGGTATCGCGATCGAACCGATAGGTCGGATCAATATTGGGAACATGTTCGCTTCCCTGGCTGAAAGCCGGGACTTCCATATCGGAATCAATTCCGAACGCTTCGCGCACGGAGATTTTGATGTCGGGTGCATCCAACGGATGTTCGGCAGCTACACCTGTCGTCTCGTAACCTTGGCTCATAAGTACTCGCGCAATTTATCGGACCGGTGACGCGGTCTCGCTTCACAGAAACTGGTTCATTAATAGCGGCTAAGATGCGCGGGACAAAGGGAAGATACGCAAAAAAGCTCTATCGCGGCAAAAGGATCGCTCAGTGAAAGGTTCTAAGCCGCGATTTGCAAGGCAGATTTTTAAAAATCTGCCTTCCGAGGCAAATAATCAAAGCGGCACCCGCTCCTCAAGATCGCGAATATATCGGGTCAACGACGAATACGCGGCGCTGATTTTCTTGAACCTTTCTTCGGCGACCTTGTCCCCGCCATTCGTGTCGGGATGATGTTTCTTGGACAACGCTTTGTATTTTGATTTCAGCTCGTCCTTGGAAAACGGCCAGCCAAGGTCAAGTGTCGCCATAGCTTGCTGTTGTTCGGCGGGCATGCCCATCGCACCGGCGCGACGCTGTGCTTCATCGGCTTTGCGTTTGCGATCACCGGCCGGATCCGCACCGGGTCCGTGATGACTTTGTTCGCCGTCTTCATTAAAAAATCCGAACCCGTCGTTGAATTTAAAATTAAACGGCTTTTTCGCACCACGGATATGACCAAACTGCCAGGTTGGCCGTTGCCAATGGGTATCGCGGCGGACATCGCTTTCAATGTCTTCAGCTTTCATCCCGGCATAATAGTTCCATGACTTATTGTATTCGCGAACATGGTCCAGACAGAACTTATAGTATTCCCGAAGCTTGCGATCCTTGGGCGCACGAAATTCGCCATGCCCCTCGCATCCCGGCCACTCACATTCAGGCAGGATGGGTTCTTCATGGTAAAGAGTTTTGCGCTTGTTGCGTTGGCCTCGGCTCATCTGCGTCTATATGTTCCAAATGTCGGACTTCGCAATATCATACGAGCCGTTTAAATGCGATAAAAGGCTTGAAAAACTGCCTTTGCGTGCCAGAACAGCGCCAACAGTTCCTTTTTCACAGTCATCAATGTGAAGCAATTAGAAATAAGAGGCCATTGTCATGCAGATAGCCCAACAAATTCAAGACATCCTGACGACGGAATTTACGCCTACGAAACTCGACATTATCGACGATTCGTCAAAACATGCCGGCCATTCCGGTGCCGACCCGCGTGGCGAATCACATTTTTCCGTGTTGATCGTGTCCGACAAATTCGTTGGTGAAAGCCGCGTCAACCGTCAACGGCTGGTTTATGGTGCACTTGATCAGCTTCTAAAAGATCGCGTTCATGCGCTGGCCCTGAAAACCATGACACCCGCCGAATATGCAACAGCAACGGCAACCTAAAATCCAATAGCGTTTATTCCACATCGTGAAATCAACTTAGACGACCGTTTATTTTGGGCGCATAAAAACTACACAAGTTGCATGTGCAGTTTTGGATATGCGACACGGGCGGCGGCCAGACCGACGTCCGATACCAAAAAACGGGAGGACTACGTGATGAAAACGCGCCTTCTCGGGGCGACCGTCGCCCTGTTTGTATCCGGCACAGCCTATGCCCAGGCTCCAGCCCCGGACAATCTTGAAAAACTATCCAATTTCCAGTCCACAGGAACCACCGAATTTACCCGGATCGAGCAGGGTGGTGATTATGCTGCTGGCATTAAAAAGACACTCGAACGGATTTCCCTGCCCGCGGGCTTCAAGATCGGCCTTTATGCCGTTGTCCCCGACGCACGTCACATTGCCGTTGGCCCACAGGGGGTTGTCGTCTTTGTCGGCACGCGCAAGGACAAGGTTTGGTCGGTTACCGACCGCAACAAGGATCGCGTCGCCGACGAGGTCAAGGATTTCGCGCCGTCCCTACGCTTTGCCATTCCAAACGGGCCGTGTTTTTCGCCCGACGGGATGCTTTATATTGCGGAACAAAACCGGGTGCTGACATTCCCGGCGGCCGAATTTTTCTATGAAAGCCCGGATGTTGCCGCGTTCAATGTGGTCAAACAGGGCGATCTGATCCCGCCATCAGAAGAAAGCTATAATCACACGGCACGTGTTTGCAAAATCGGCCCGGATGGCAAACTTTATATCTCGTTGGGTCAGCCGTTCAACGTTGCCCCCAAGGACAAACTTGATCTTTATCGGGAACAAGGAATGGGCGGAATCATCCGGATCAACACCGATGGCACCGGACGCGAGGTTTATACCTATGGCGTTCGAAACTCGGTCGGACATGACTTCCATCCGCAAACCGGCGAACTATGGTGGACGGATAATCAGGTCGACGGAATGGGTGATGATATTCCACCCGGTGAAATCAATCACCAGACCGCCGCCGGTCAGCATTTCGGGCATCCATGGTATGGCGGCGGTGATGTTCGCACCAACGAATATGCCGGTGAAGAAGTCCCCTATGACGTGGTGATGCCAGCCGTTGCAACCGTTGCACATGCCGCCGACCTGGGAATGACGTTCTATACGGGCAAGATGTTCCCCGGGAAATACAGCAATGCAATCTTCTCGGCCCAGCATGGGTCTTGGAACCGCACCACACCGGTTGGCGCACGGGTCATGGTGACCTTCATCGATAGTGACGGCAATGCCCGAACCGAACCCTTTGCCGAAGGATGGATCGATGAAAACGACGAATATCTTGGCCGCCCGGTTGATGTTGCCCAACTGCGCGATGGGTCGCTGATTGTATCTGATGATCTTGCCGGTGCGCTTTATCGCATCTGGTACGAGGGCAAATAATGCGGATTGTCGTTTTTACCCTTCTCGGCTTTACCCTTCTCGGCGGGCTTTTGCCCGCCGGGGATTCTTTGGCACAGGATGCCAGTACAAACACCAATACCGACGCCGGTCGAAAAGTTGCCGGCATTTGCCGAACCTGTCATGGACTAGATGGGAAATCGCGCATCCCGATTGCGCCCCATATCGGCGGTGAACCGATAGAATACATCAAGTCACAGCTACATGCCTTTCGCGACGGTCGACGGGTGCATGAAATGATGACCGTCGTGGCAAGCAGTTTAACCGACCAACAGATTTCTGATGTTGCAGCCTGGTATAATCATTTCGAAATCACCGCGGTACTTCCTACCGGAAAAACCGAAGACGATGCGCCTGAACTTTGCATTGCCTGTCATGGCACAACCGGCCTTTCCGAAATACCGGATGCCCCCAATCTTGCGGGCGAAACCAATATTTATATCGAAACACAACTCAAGGCATTTCAAACTGGCAAACGACATCACGACATCATGACACCGATTGCATCGGGACTAACCGAGTCTGAAATGCATGCGGCATCCGACTGGTATAGTGCAATCAGCATCAAGATTTCCGACCCAACGCCATCAAAGTAACCCCCTAGTCAGGACCTAAGGTCCTGACCCTAACTATCAGGGCGAAGGGCTGCGGAAACATCAAGCCCGACGGTCATCGCCGCAATGACCTTGCCATTTTCCGGATCAACAACAGGTACTGTAACTTGCGACAAAAACGCCCGGGTTGATCCATCGAAATAGATATCGGCGATTTGGATCTGATCAGGGTCCTGATCCAGAACGACCTTGAACTTCGGTTCATCTGACTGATCAAAATCAGACGTCAACCGACTCATACCAACAATCGCGCCGCTTGCCTTGAAAACAAAAATCTCGGCCATGTTATCGGCATGGATATCATGAAAGGTCGCAAGAACCGTCGAAAGCGGGTTTTGCAAAGTCTCGGTTGCCTTGGCGCTGGTCGCACCGCGTAAACTGTGATCACGCCATTCCTGATCAAGTTCCGCCACGGCACCTGAACGCATTTCCGGCTTGGCCAATTCGGCCTTTACCTTGGCAAGCAGTTCCGGATCACGTGCCATTTCACGGATTACCGGCAATTGCTGGCGCAGGATCAATTCGCGTTCCCAATCTTCAAGGCGCATCGGCAGCGTTTCACAATTGCGCAATGCATCATTCAGCCCGGCAATCAGGTTGGGATTGCGCCGGGTATATTCGCGCCCGAAATAGACAACAAGCGGGGCATAACGTTCAAATGTCAGGTTAAACTGACTTGCGTCATAGCCCATATCATCACGGGCGGCTTCAAAGGTTTGTTTATCAACCAGCGCATATTCAACCCGCCCAATCAGGACCTGCGAGATCAGCGAATTGATCGACGGTACCTTTGCAATATCCTGATAATCCTGCTCGGCTAGCCATTCAGCTTCGTTAGACCCCAGTATCCCTGCAACCGATACAAGGCTTTCCGGGGTTGGGCTGTTGGCGGCGCTATGCTTCTGATCAACCCCGGAAACCCATACCCATTTTTCCAGCGCAAGCGGTAAAGACGGATCGGCATATTCATCCATTAACGGACTGATGCGGGCAAGAAAGAAGCCATCCGCCTGGCCATTACGCACCATTTCACGGTTACGCTGACGCGGCGCAATTGCTATTCCGTAACTGACGCCGATCCGGTCAAATGCGCAGTTTAAAACCGTGATCGAATAACCCTGAAGAATACCATCCTGAAGCTGCTGATAGGGGGGCTGCAGATTGGTTTGAAGGATCATAAACGGTTCTTCATCAAGTGCGGTCTGGGTCTGCGCATCGAACGAAGGAAAGATGATTGCACCATAATACGCAATCAGGAACAGCAACGTACTGCGCATGCAGGCATACACAGATCGCCTGTAAGAAATCCGACCTTGTGCATATTCTTGGCGCTTCATTCAACACCTGACATTTCAACGAACTGTTGCGGTAATCAATATTAGGCGCGACTTTCCCTGATACAAGATAATACCAATATGCGTGATTTCCGAGAACCGGCAAAGATCAGGGTATTAGGGGTCATCCAGATGACGGGTCGCCAGTATACATATCCGGGGCGATCCGCTTGACCGCGGCACCATCACTGCGCCAGCCATGGCAACTATTGACCAACGGGGAACGCCGTTTTCTGGACGGGCCGGACGTCACACCATCTTGTTCGGCCTGTTTTCGCCGTTCTTCAGCCTCACGCACGCGGATCGGAAAGATTGTCTGAAACGCCGTTGTTGCCACCGGCCCCATCAGTTCGGTCAGATGGGTACAGCCGTAAATACCACCGACCTTTTCGCGGATTTGCTGTTTTAAACCCGGTCCGATCTTAAGCCCGACCAGATTTTCATAGTTCGGCGCGATCTCGTCACAAGCACTGAACGGCGCGTGGTCGGTTACGGCTTCGGCGGCATGGATAACCATGTCATCCCTCACCGTGATTCGCAGCCACATTTCATGGATCGGCACACCAGGTGGAATTTCGCCGCGATCATTGTTTTCGAATCCATATGTCTTGGTATCGGTAATATGGCCTTCGATATCCCAAAGACCGTCCTTTCGACGATACCCGGTACAGGTAATCTTGCGGGTATGGATATGATCACGTTCGGCGGGACTGGATAGGGGCATGGCGTTCTCTCCTTTACGTAAACGTAAAGACATTCACCGCTACGTTGTCAACTGTCTAAAATACGAAACGGCAAGCGCAAAAATCCTGCGCCTGCCGCCAGAACCAAGGCATTTCAATAAAATACGATTTAAGCGACGCCGTAATCAGACCCGAAAATAAACTTTTCGCGTTCCCGCAAGTCTTCTTCAAGCTGCGCCTTAACGACATTGAACAGATCGCGGATCGACACCATGCCAACAACCTTGTCCCCATCGACCACCGGAAGATGGCGATAGCGACGCTCACTCATCAGCTCAAGCGCATACATTGCCGTATCGTTTGGACCAAGTGTATCGGGATTTGACGTCATGACCTGCTTTAAGGATGTTTCCCTAGCATTCAGGCCCATTGCGACAACACGGTTCACAAGGTCCCGTTCCGTAAAAATGCCTGCCAGACTGGCATCATCATCTGCAATGATAACGGCACCGATCCTGCGTTCCGTCATCATATTGACGGCGTCCATAACCGAGTCTGCGGGATTTAGGGTTGCGATCAATTGCTCTTTGACCACCCCAGGTACGATTTTCGTATCCATATTTTCTCTCTGCGGGTTGCTGTTGCCACGTGCCCTGCCCCGATCAGATTGCCTGACAATGCGCATCAAATACGCTTGGGGCCCTTATTTGCAAGTGGCCCTGCAATCATATGGATCAAGACCTTGATTGATCATTTTAACCGATAAGTAGATTTAATAGAATAACTTTACGCCACAAACGCAAAACGGGCAGCATGGTTTCCCACACTGCCCGCCGGTTTTTGTCCCGCAATCGTTAATTCATTAATTCATTAATTCATTAATTCATTTCATCGGTTCAATTCATCGGTTCAATTCATCGGTCGCGACTTCGCTGACTTCACGTAACTTGATACGGGTGACCTGATTACGAATACGCCGCAGAACTTCAAATTCCAGTCCATGGAAACGGAACTGTTGCCCAACATCGGGAATACGGCGGGTTTCATAAAGCAAAAGCCCGGCAACGGTGGCAGCTTCTTCATCTGGCAAGCGCCACCCAAAACGACGATTAAGATCGCGGATGGTCACATCCCCGCGTACAATCACCGAACCGTCCGTTTGCGGCTGCACGCCGACAACTTCAACATCAGTTTCATCGGCGATATCACCAACGATTTCTTCAAGGATGTCTTCAAGCGAGACAACGCCTTCGAACGCGCCATATTCATCAATCACGATGGCAAAATGTTCGTGTCGTTCCTTGAATGCCTTTAACTGATCGGCAAGTGTGGTGCTGTCGGGGATAAACCAAGGTATAGCACTCAGCGCGCGGACGTCTTCTGCTGTTTCGGGTTTTGATCCGCGTACAATAGCTTTCAGCGCCTCGCGGGCATGCAGCACACCAACGATATTATCCGGATCCTTGTCATAGATCGGGATGCGGGTATGCGGACTGGCCAGCACGGTATCAAGGATTTCTTCTATCGGGCGGGTAATATCAATCATCTGCACCTTGCGCCGGTGCACCATGATTTCCCAGACACCAACATCTTCAAGGTCGAGAACCCCGTGCAACATGGTGCGTTCAGCATGATGATCGCCAACCACAACATCATCGGCATGAAGTTCAATTGCCCCACGCAATTCCCGTTCACTGTCGGTTCCCGGTCCCTCGCCACTGCCAAACAGACGCAATGTTGCGCGAACAACCACCTGAATCGTCTGGGTAACAGGGCCAAACACCACGACCAGAATGCTCATCGGGCGCGCAACACGAAGCGCCATACTGTCGGCATGTTGCAGGGCATAAGTCTTGGGAAGGATTTCGGAAAACACCAGGACAAGAACCGTCATCCCGGCGGTGGCATAAACCACACCACGTTCGCCAAACAATTCGATCATCACCGATGTCGCAAGTGCAGATGCCAGAATATTGACCATATTGTTGCCAAGCAAAATGGCCCCAAGCAGGCGTTCCTGATACTGACGAAGTCGGTTAACGATCCCCGCTCTTTGATCTCCATCCTGTTCCTTGTGATGCATGACCGGCTTTGATGCCGCGGTCAACGCGGTCTCCGAGCCAGAAAAGAAAGCCGACAACATCAGCAGGATAAAAATCACGACAATCGTGATTGTCATTCAGGTCCGTCTCCAAAGGGTGTTTGCGCAAACAGAACGTCACTTTGTCCTGTTGCGGCGTATCAGGTCAATCTTCCATCGGGCATATCATCGGTTTCACCATCGCATTGATCGTGAAATCAAACCCACCAACAGCATACTACGCCCGGCATGACCGGGTAATGGCTGCGCGCATTTTATCAACATCCATCGCCTTGGATGTAAAGGCCTTGCCAATGCCGCGCGTCATGACAAAGGTGATTTCGCCGTCGCGAACCTTTTTGTCACGTGACATATGCCCGATCAGCCGATCAATATCCCAATGCATTCCCGGAACTTCGGACGCAACAACCGGCAAACCAACCGATTTAAGGTGGTTGACGATCCGGTCCTTCTCGCCACCCGGGGCCATCCCCATCGCGCCACAAACGTCATGGGCAATCACCATGCCCATGGCAACGGCTTCACCATGCAAAAGCTTTGCACCATAACCGGTTTCGGCTTCAAGTGCGTGACCAAACGTATGGCCAAGATTAAGCAACGCACGCTTGCCCGATTCACGCTCATCCTGTGACACGATCCGTGCTTTGGCGGCACAGCTTCGCATCACGGCCGCGCGGCGTTCCGGGCCGTCATTGTTCAAAATGGCTTCGGCATTTTTTTCCAGCCAGTCAAAGAATTCCGGATCATCAATCAGGCCATATTTAACAACTTCGGCATAACCCGCCTGCATTTCACGACGTGGCAGGGTATCAAGAACCGCCGTATCGGCCAAAACAAGGCGTGGCTGATGAAATGCGCCGACAAGGTTCTTGCCCGATTTGGAATTAATCCCGGTTTTACCCCCGACCGAACTGTCGACCTGCGACAAAAGTGTCGTTGGTATCTGAACGAAATCAAGCCCGCGCAAAAGCGATGCCGCCACATATCCCGCCAAATCGCCCACCACGCCACCGCCCAATGCGATGATCAGAGTTGATCGTTCGATACCCATCGCCAGAATTTGTTCGATGACATCTTCGAATACGGCAAAGCTTTTGGATTTCTCGCCCGCCGGAACAATCACCTGCCGATGTGCAATCCCGGCACTATCAAGTGATGCCAGAACCGTCGGCAAATGTTTGCCGGCGACCGTCGCATCACTGATCACAATGACGCCGGCCTTTCTGACAAACGGTGCGATATGGCTTGCAGTATTCGCCAACAGGTTGCTTCCAACCAGAATGTCATAGCTGCGTGGACCAAGATCCACACGAAGAGTATCGTAATTGGTCATGCTTGAAAGGGCTTGATTGGTCACGCGATTATGTTCCCGTCTTCATCAAATGAACGCGCCAACAGGGTCAGCACCCCGTCGCACGTTTCCTCCTTGGAGGATTCGTCACAATCAAAAATGATGTCCGCCCCGGTATAGACCGGATAGCGCGCCTTGATCAGATCGCCAAGAATCTGACGCGGATCACCATTGTTTAACAACGGGCGATGTGTCCGCCCGCTGGTCCGTTGCAGCAGCAATTCCAGATCGGCACGCAGCCAGATCGAAATCGACTTTTCCAGAATAAGGGCACGGGTCTTTTCACGAATAAACGCGCCACCACCGGTCGCAAGCACAAGTGGCTCGCCATCCAGCAAACGTGCAATCACACGTTCCTCACCATCGCGGAATGCTTCTTCGCCATACAGCTTGAAGATATCAGCGACCGAACATCCAGCGGCTTCTTCGATCTCACGATCGGCATCAACAAAATCCAGATTAAGCGCCTTGGCGACCATACGACCGATGCAGCTTTTGCCAGCCCCCATCAGTCCGATAAATACCAGTGGCCGGCCTTTCAAACGCGTCCGGATACTTGCAAGCACGTCATCGTGCAAACCCGACTCGGCAATGTTGCTGTCCATGATCGGTTTGCAGTCCTGTCTTAAATCCAATTATCACACATTTTATCCATTTCTTTAGGCCAGCTGTGGGCTGAACGCAAGTAAACCGCGCCCTGTCAGGTCAATTTCCTTCGTTTGAAGGACCTGCCACGCAATATCAAGTATGCACTCCACCTAGGGTCAGGACTCATTAATTTGATTGGAATGGCAGATGTTATATTTGCGAAATCCAAGGAAAAGCCCGCTGATCGGGTCGG